>Ga0272446_1000003_pt1 | contig 353765 bp, 396 predicted proteins | sample YNPCB0061_FD_194587 | JGI IMG/M metagenome (GOLD analysis project Ga0272446, IMG submission 194587) | Hot spring microbial mat communities from Yellowstone National Park, WY, United States - YNP-CB-006-1 | ecosystem: Environmental > Aquatic > Thermal springs > Hot (42-90C) > Sediment | place... | reverse complement strand
TTAACTCGTTAGAAGAGTTAAATAAAGTTCTTAAAGACCTAGAGAATAAGGTTAGAAGAACTGTTGAAGTAAAAGATGAATCAGCTAAAAAATTATTTGAGAATGAAAGATATGTATTAATTAGACCAGATACTCATTTAGCGGCATGTTCTTTTGGATCTGGTACAAGATGGTGTATAACATCTCAAGAATTTCCTCACTATGAAAACTATATAAATCACAATGTTGTAATCTATTATTTTATAGATAAGACTTTACCTTCACACAATATATTATATAAAGTGGCTTTTGCGGCTCAAAGAGATCTAGACAATAAGGTATTAGAAATAGAGGCGTTTGATGCGACTGATAAAATTTATAAACCAGAGGATATACCTGGTTATAATTTAGTGAAAGAAATAATTATTAAGGATGCCGAAGCTTTTCCTGCAGGTGCTATTGTTTACGCCATGGAAGGATTATTGTCTACAGAAGAATTTAATCATTTTATGGCTGTTGCTATTTCTATTGATCCTAATTTTAATATATATCGTTTTCCTGAAAAATATCATTATATTAAAAGACATGCTAGCATTGTTTCATATATTATGAAGCATAATATACAATATGATCAAAAACTTCAAGCTTATAAATATTTAAATAATGAATTTAGGCGCGCATTAATAGAAAAAGAAACTGATCCTAGGATATTGGATATATTAGCTAAAGATAATGATAACTATATTAGACGAGCTATTGCAGGAAACAATAATACACCTCAAGAAATATTAGCTTTATTAGCTAAAGATAATGATAACTATATTAGACGAGCTATTGCAGGAAACAATAATACACCTCAAGAAATATTAGCTTTATTAGCTAAAGATAATGATTTATATATTAGACGAGCTATTGCAGGAAACAATAATACATCTCAAGAAATATTAGCTTTATTAGCTAAAGATAATGATTTACATATTAGAAAAACTATTGCAGGAAACAATAATACATCTTCAGAAACATTAGCTTTATTAGCTAAAGATAATAATGTATATGTTAGACAAAATGTTGCAGGAAACAATAATACATCTTCAGTAACGTTAGCTTTATTAGATAAAGATAGTGATTCATATGTTAGACAACATGTTGCACTAAACAATAATACATCTCCAGTAACGTTAGCTTTATTAGCTAAAGATCGTGATTCATATGTTAGACAATTAGTTGCATTAAACAAGAATATATCTACACAAACATTATCTTTATTAGCTAAAGACGATTATGATAATGTTAGGCAATTTGTTGCTAGAAACAATAATACATCTGAAGAAATATTGGTTTTATTATCTAATGATAGTAGTGAATATGTCAGAGAAAATGTTGCTAAAAACAATAATACACCACAAGAAACATTGTCTTTATTAGCTAAAGATAATTATGTAATTGTTAGACGAAATGTTGCATTAAATAATAAGACAACTCATCAAATATTAGCTTTATTATCTAAAGATAATGATTTGGGTGTTAGAGAAAATGTTGCATCGAATAATAATACATCTACAGAAACATTAGTTTTATTAGCTAAAGATAGTGATAAAGATGTTAGAAAAAATGTTGCAAAAAACAATAATACATCACAAGAAACATTAGCTTTATTGGCTAAAGATAGTGATAAAGATGTTAGACAATTCGTTGCCAAAAACAAAAATGTTACTCCAGAAATACTAGCTTTAATAGATGAATATGAAGTAGCTAAACCTAAGCGAATATTACCTCCTAGAGAATTTCCTAAAAAAGAAATAGAAAATAAAAACAAATATATAATAAATTTTGGTACAGAAGAAGAACGACTAAAGTTTATTGATAGTAATCCGCCGATCAATGATCTTAAATTATTAGCTAAACACTTTAATATCTCCTATAAAGTTCAACTCAGATTGCTTGATTTAAATAATGATGAAATTAATGAAATATTGTTGGAAAATTATGCAGTAGATCCAGAAATTAAAAAGATAATTTTAGGCGGAAGAGATGGTGAGATATAATTCGTAATGATATACTTATAAATTTTTTTAATTTTTACATATTAATATGTAAGTATAATTGTAATGTACAAGTATAGTCAATTAATATCATCAATTGATAATTTTTATAAGATCTCGAGGATGGGGTTATACAGCATAATACTGACCGCGTCAGTAAAGGATCTAAAAATCAGATATCCTCGTTTGTCTTCTAAAATAGATGAATTAAAAAATAAAGTTAAATCGAAATATCTTGATTGGATAGTTTATCAATTAGACAAAGGAGAATCACAAGAGGAATTATTACGTTCTATTGAGTTGTTTGATAGAAAATTACCAGCTCTTGCTGAAGAACATAGAGATATTTCGAAGTTTAACTCGTTAGAAGAGTTAAATAAAGTTCTTAAAGACCTAGAGAATAAGGTTAGAAGAACTGTTGAAGTAAAAGATGAATCAGCTAAAAAATTATTTGAGAATGAAAGATATGTATTAATTAGACCAGATACTCATTTAGCGGCATGTTCTTTTGGATCTGGCACAAAATGGTGTGTAACATCTCAAGATGTTCCTTATTATGAAAACTATATAAATCACAACACTGTAATTTATTATCTTATAGATAAGACTTTACCTTCACACAACACCTTGTATAAAGTGGCTTTTGCAGTTCAAAGAGATTTAGACAATAAAGTATTAAAAATACAGGCGTTTGATGCTACTGACAAAATTTATAAGCCAGAAGATATATCTGGTTATAATTTAGTAAAAGAAATAATTATTAAAGACGCTGAAGCTTTTCCTGCAGGAGCTGTTGTTTACGCAATGGAGGGATTATTGTCTCCAGAAGAATTTAATCATTTTATGGCTGTTGCTATTTCTGTTAACCCTCATTTTGACTTGTCTTATTTTCCTAAAAAATATCACAATATTAAAAAACAGGTTGATATTGTTTCTTATATAATGGAACATGATATACAGTATAATCAAAAAATTCAGGCTTATAAATATTTAAATGATGAATTTAAGCTAGTACTAACAGAAAAGGAAACTGATCCAAGGATATTAGCTAAATTAGCTAAAGGTGATAATGAATATATTAGACAAGCTGTTGCAGATAATAATAATACACCTCCAGAAGCATTAGTTTTATTAGCTAAAGATAATAACGTGTATGTAAGAAAACATGTTGCGGGAAACAACAATACACCACCAGAAATATTAGATTTATTGGGCAAAGATAATGATGTATCTGTTAGAGAACATGTTGCATCAAACAAGAACACATCTCCAGAAACATTGGGTTTACTAGCTAAAGACGATGATGAACATGTTAGACAACTTGTTGCATTACACAAGAATACATCTCCAGCAACATTAGCTTTATTAGCTAAAGATAATAGTGTATATGTTAGAGAATGTGTTGCAAAAAATAATAATACGTCTCAGGAGACATTAGCATTATTATCTAAAGATGATAATTACAATATTAGAATGGCTGTTGCAATAAACGTTAGAACACCTTCAGAAATATTAGTTTTATTATCTAAAGATTATGATAGGGATATCAGACTAAATGTTGTAGAAAACAAAAATACACCGCCAGAAATATTAGCTTCATTAGCTAAAGATAATGATGTTGTTGTTAGACAACGTGTTGCATCAAACAATAATACATCCACAGAGACATTGGCTTTATTAGCTAAAGATAATAGCATGTTTGTTAGACAATATGTTGCAGAAAATAATAATACATCTCCCGAAATATTAGCTTTATTGGCTAAAGATAGTTATGGAGGTGTCATACAAAGTGTTGCAAAAAATAATAAGGCACCTCCAGAAATATTGGCTAGATTAGCTAAAGGTGATAGTGCCTATATTAGACAAACTGTTGCAGAAAACAATAATACACCGCAAGAAATATTAGCTTTGTTAGCTAGAGATAATGATTATTATGTTAGGAAAAATGTTTCAAAAAACAACAATACACCTCCAGAAGCACTAGCTTTATTGTCTAAAGATAAGGATTATTATGTTAGACATAATGTTGCATCAAACAAAAATACATCTTCAGAAATACTAGCTTTATTAGCTAAAGACAATGATGTCTATATTAGAGCAAGCGTTGCATCACACAAGAATACATCACCAGAAATATTAGCTTTATTATCTAAAGATAATTATGAAGTTGTTAGGCAGAATATTGCAAAAAACAACAATACACCTCCAGAAGCACTAGCTTTATTAGCTAAAGATAATGATGTATATGTTAGACGATATGTTGCAGCAAATAATAATACATTTCCAGAGACATTAGCTTTATTAGCTAAAGACAATGATGCTATTGTTAGAAAAATTGTTAAAGATAACAAAAATACACCACCAGAAATATTAGATTTATTAGATAGAGATAATGATGTGTCTATTAAAGATGAATATGAAGATGAAGATAAATATGAAGAAGCTAAACCTAAGCGGATATTACCTACTAGAGAGTTTCCTAAAAAAGAATTTGACAACAACTATATAATCAATGTCGGTACAGAAGAACAACGCTTAAAATTTATTGATAGTAATCCACCGATTAATGATCTTAAATCATTAGCTAAACACTTCAATATTTCTTATAAAGTTCAACTCAGATTGCTTGATTTAAATAATGATGAAATTGATAAGATATTGTTGAATAATTATTCTGTAGATCCAGAAATTAAAAAGATAATTATGGGTGGAAAAGACTATGAGGTATAGTTTGTGATAACATATTTATAAAATTTTTTAATTTTTACATATTAATATGTAAGTATATTTGTAATGTACAAGTATAGTCAATTAATATCATCAATTGATAATTTTTATAAAATCTCAAGTATGAGATTATACAGTATAATACTGACCGCATCAACCGTATCAGTAAAGGCTCTAAAAGAAAAATATCCTGAGCTATCTTCTCAGATAGATTATTTAATCAACAAAGGAGTTAAACCGAAATATCTTGATTGGATAGTTAGTCAACTTCTCAAAGGAGAATCACAAGAAGAATTAGTAAACTCTATTAATTTATTTGATAGAAAATCACAAGCTCTTGCTGCAGAATATAGGGATATTTCGAAGTTTAAGTCATTAGAAGAGTTAAATAAAGTTCTTAAAGACCTAGAGAATAAAGTTAGAAGAACTGTTGAAGTAAAAGATGAATCAGCCAAGAAATTATTTGAAAATGAAAGATATGTATTAATTAGACCAGATACTCATTTGGCAGCATGTTCTTTTGGATCTGGTACAAGATGGTGCATAACTTCTCAAGAAGTTCCTCATTATGAAAACTATATAAATCACAACACTGTAATTTATTATCTTATAGATAAGACCTTACCTTCACAAAATATATTGTATAAAGTGGCTTTTGCGGCTAAAAGAGATCTAGATAATAAGGTATTAAAAATAGAGGCGTTTGACGCGGCTGATAAAATTTATAAACCAGAAGATATGCCTGGTTATAATTTAGTAAAAGAAATAATTATCAAAGATGCTGAAGCTTTTCCTACTGGTGCCGTTGTATACGCAAAAGAGGGATTATTGTCTATAGAAGAATTTAATCATTTTATGTCTGTTGCTATTTCTGTTGGCCATCCTTTTAATTTGGATGAGTTCCCAGAAAAATATCAACAGGTTAAAAAACAGGTTGATATTGTTTCTTATATCATGGAACATGATATACAATATAATCAAAAACTTCAGGCTTATAAATATTTAGATTATGAATTTATGCGCGCATTAGTAAAAGAAGAAACTAATCCAAGGATATTGAGTATATTGGCTAATGATGCATATATTAAACAATATGTTGCAGGAAATAATAATACACCTCCAGAAGTATTAGCTTTATTAGCTAAAGATAATTATGCACTTGTAAGAGAGAATGTTGCAGGAAATAATAATACACCTCCAGAAGTATTAGCTTTATTAGCTAAAGATAATGATATAACTGTTAGGGAAAATGTTGCAAAAAACAATAATACACCTCCAGAAGTATTAGCTTTATTAGCTAAAGATAATGATATAACTGTTAGGGAAAATGTTGCAAAAAACAATAATACACCTAAAGAAATATTTGCTTTATTGAGCAAAGATCACAATGAACGTGTTAGACAACGTGTTGCAGGAAATAATAATACACCTAAAGAAATATTATATTTATTAGTTAAAGATAATGAATATGTTAGAGAACATGTTGCACTAAATAATAATACACCTCAAGAAATATTAGGGTTATTAGCTAAAGATAATAGTAGATATATTAGGCAAGGTGTTGCAGAAAATAATAATACATCTCAGAAAATATTAGCTTTATTGGCTATAGATAATGATGTTCTTGTTAGAGAAAATGTTGCATCAAACAATAATACATCTCCAGAAACATTAGCTTTATTAGCTAAAGATTATGATGACGGTGTTAGACAACATGTTGCAAAAAACAATAATACTTCAGCAGAAACATTGTTTTTATTAGCTAAAGACGATGATAAAGTTGTTAGACAAAATGTTGCAAAAAACAATAATACACATCCAGAAACATTGTCTTTATTAACTAAAGGTAGTGACGTAGTTGTTAGAAGACTAGTTGCAAAAAATAATAATACATCTCCAGAAACATTATCTTTATTGTATAAAGATAATGATGTGTTTGTTAGAGAAAATGTTGCATCGAATAATAATACATCTACAGAAATATTAGCTTTATTAGCTAAAGATAGTGATAAATATGTTAGAAAAAATGTTGCAAAAAACAATAATACACCACAAGAAACATTAGCTTTATTAGCTAAAGATAGCGATAAAGGCGTTAGACAAGCTGTTACAAAAAACAAAAACGTTACTCCAGAAATATTATCTTTAATAGATGAATATGAAGCAGATAGACGTAAGAGAATATTACCTACTAGAGAGTTTCCTAAAAAAGAAATAGAATTTGACAACAACTATATAATCAACGTCGGTACAGAAGAACAACGACTGAAATTTATTGATAGTAATCCACCGATTAATGATCTTAAATTATTAGCTAAACACTTTAATATCTCTTATAAGGTTCAACTCAGATTGCTTGATTTAAATAATGATGAAATTAATGAGATATTGTTGAATAACTATACGGTAGATCCGGAAATTAAAAAAATAATTTTAAGTGGAAGAGATTACAAGACCTAATCCGTAATAACATACCTATAATTTTTTTATTTTTGTGTATTAATATGTAAATATATTTGTAATGTACAAGTATAGTCAACTAATATCATCAATTGATAATTTTTATAAGATCTCAAGGATGGGGTTATACAGTATAATACTGACCGCATCAGTAAAGCATTTAAAAGATAGATATCCTCATCTGTCTTCTAAAATAGATTATTTAAATGGTAAAGTTAAATCGAAATATCTTGATTGGATAGTTTATCAATTAGACAAAGGAGAATCTCAAGAAGAATTATTACGTTATATTGAGTTGTTTGATAGAAAATTACCAGCTCTTTCTGTAGAAAATAGAGATATTTCAAGGGTTAATTCGTTAGCAGATTTAAAGAAAGTTCTTAATGACCTAGAAAATAAGGTTAGAAGAACTGTTGAAGTAAAAGATGAATCAGCCAAGAAATTATTTGAAAATGGAAGATATGTGTTAATTAGACCAGATACTAAGTTAGCAGCATGTTCTTTTGGATCTGGTACAAAATGGTGTGTAACATCTCAAGAAGTTCCTCACTATGAAAACTATATAAATCATAATGTTGTAATATATTATCTTATAGATAAGACCTTGCCTTCACAAAATATATTGTATAAAGTAGCTTTTGCTGTTCAAAGAGATCTAGACAATAACGTATTAAAAATAGAAGCATTTGATGCGACTGATAAAATTTATGAACCAGAAGATATTGCTGGTTATAATTTGGTAAAGCAGATAATTATTAAAGATGCTGAAGCTTTTCCCGCTGGTGCTATTGTTTACGCCATGGAAGGATTATTATCTTTAGAAGAATTTAATCATTTTATGTCTGTTGCTATTGATGTTGGCGCTTATTTTGATTTGTCTTCTTTCCCTGAAAAATATCAACAGATTAAAAAACAGACGGATATTTTTTCATATGTTATGAAACATAACATACAATATAATCAAAAACTTCAAGTTTATAAATATTTAAATGATGAATTTAAACTAGTACTAACAGAAAAGGAAACTGATCCAAGGGTATTAGCTAAATTAGCTAAAGACAATGATAAATATGTTAGACAAGCTGTTGCAGAAAACAAGAATACATCTGCAGAAACATTAGCTTTGTTAGCTAGAGATAATGGTAAATATATTAGACAATCTGTTGCGGCAAATAATAATACTTCTGCAGAAACATTAGCTTTGTTAGCTAGAGATAATGATGTATCTGTTAGAGAATACGTTGCAGAAAATAACAATACGTCTCCAGCTACATTAGCTTTATTAGCTAAAGATAATGATTTAAATGTTAGACAAAATGTTGCGGCAAATAATAATACTTCTGCAGAAACATTAGCTTTGTTAGCTAGAGATAATGATGTATCTGTTAGAGAATATGTTGCAAAAAACCATAACACTCATTCAGAGATATTTGCTTTATTAGCTAAAGATAATTATGAGATTATTAGGCAATCTGTTGCAGAACATAATAATACATCTCCAGAAATATTAGATCTATTAGCTAAAGATAATAATACATATGTTAGACAATCTGTTGCAGCAAACAATAATACATCCAAAGAAACATTGGATTTATTAGCTAAAAACAATGGTGTCTTTGTTAAGAGAAATGTTGCAAAAAATAATAATACATCTCAAGAAACGTTAGTTTTATTAGCCAAAGATAATGATGCGATTGTTAGGACAAATGTTGCAGGAAATAATAATACATCTCCAGAAACATTAGCTTTGCTAGCTAAAGATAGAGATGTGTCTGTTAGGCAACATGTTGCAAAAAATAATAATACATCTAAAGAAACATTATCTTTATTATATAAAGATTATGATGAGGATGTTAGAATATATGTTGCAGCAAATAATAATACACCTACAAAAATATTATTTTTATTGGCTAAAAGTAACAGTATATATGTTAAAACACATCTTGCATTAAACAGTAATATGTCTCCAGAAATATTAGCTTTATTAGCTAAAGATAAATATACATCTATTAGACAACATGTTGCAGAACATAATAATACATCTCCAGCCACATTAGCTTTATTAGCTAAAGATAATGATGTACATGTTAGACAAAATGTTGCAAGAAATAATAATACATCTCCAGAAACATTGGATTTATTAGCCAAAGATAATGAGGTGTCAGTCAGAAGACTAGTCGCAGCAAATAATAATACATCTACAGCAACGTTAGCTTTATTAGCTAAAGATAGTGATAAAGATGTTAGACAACTCGTTGCAAAAAACAATAATGTTACTCCAGAAATATTAGCTTTAATAGATGAATATGAATCCGCTAAACCCAAGCGAATATTACATCCTAGAGAGTTTCCTAAAAAAGAAATAGAATATGACAACAACTATATAATCAATTTTGGTACAGAAGAACAACGATTAAAATTTATTGATAGTAATCCTCCAATTAATGATCTTAAATTATTGGCTAAACACTTTAATATCTCTTATAAAGTTCAACTCAGATTGCTTTATTTAAATAATGATGAAATTGATGAGATATTGTTGAATAACTATACGGTAGATCCGGAAATTAAAAAGATAATTCTGGGTGGAAAAGACTATTAGGTATAGTTTGTGATAACATATTTATAAAAATTTTTTTTAATTTTTACATATTAATATGTAAGTATATTTGTGATGTACAAGTATAGTCAATTAATATCATCAATCGATAATTTTTATAAGATCTCAAGGATGGGATTATACAGTATAATACTGACCGCAGCAGTAAAGGATCTAAAAAATAGATATCCTCATTTGTCTTCTCAGATAGATGATTTAACCAATAACAAAAAAGTTAAACAGAAATATCTTGATTGGATAGTTAGTCAACTAGTCAAAGGAGAATCACAAGAAGAATTAGTAAACTCTATTAATTTATTTGATAGAAAATTACCAGCTCTTGCTGAAGAATATAGAGATATTTCAAAGTTTAACTCGTTAGAAGAGTTAAATAAAGTTCTTAAAGACCTAGAGAATAAAGTTAGAAGAACTGTTGAAGTAAAGGATGAATCAGCCAAAAAATTATTTGAGAATGAAAGATATGTGTTAATTAGACCTGACACTCATTTAGCAGCATGTTCTTTCGGATCTGGTACAAGATGGTGTGTAACATCTCAAGAAGTTCCTCATTATGAAAACTATATAAATCATAATGTTGTAATATATTATTTTATAGATAAGACATTACCTTCACACAATACGTTGTATAAAGTGGCTTTTGCAGCTCAAAGAGATGTAGACAATAATGTATTAAAAATAGAAGCGTTTGATGCTATTGATAAAATTTATGACCCAGAAAATATCCCTGGTTATAATTTAGTAAAGGAGATAATTATTAAAGATGCTGAAGCTTTTCCTGCCGGTGCTATTGTTTACGCCATGGAAGGATTATTATCTTTAGAAGAATTTAATCATTTTATGGCTGTTGCTATTTCTGTTAATCCTAATTTTAATATATATCATTTTCCTGAAAAATATCAAAAGATTAAAAACCAGGTTGATATTGTTTCATATATGATGGAACATGATATACAGTATAACCAAAAGATTCAAGCTTATAAATATTTGAATGATGAATTTAGGCGTGTATTAATAGAAGAAGAAACTGATCCTAGGATATTAGCTAGATTATCTAAAGATAATGATGTATATATTAGACAATATGTTGCAGCAAATAATAATACACCTCCAGAAGCATTAGCTTTATTAGCTAAAGATAATGACGGAGATGTTAGACAACTAGTTGCAAAAAACAGCAATACACTCCCAGAAACACTAGTTTTATTAGCTAAAGATTACCATGCATTTGTTAGAATGAGTGTCGCAGACAACAAGAATACACCTACAGAAACATTGGCTTTCTTAGCTAAAGATAATGATGAATATGTTAGGAGAAATGTTGCAGAAAACAATAATACATCTCCAGAAACTTTGACTTTATTATCTAAAGATAATAACACAAATGTTAGAGAATTTGTTGCATCAAACAAGCATACATCAACAGAAATATTAGCTTTATTAGCTAAAGATTATTATAAATTTGTTAGGATAAATGTTGCAAGAAATAATAATACGTCTCCAGAAACATTATCTTTATTAGCTAAAGATGATGATTTCGATGTTAGAAGAAGCGTTGCAAAAAACAATAATACACCTCAAGAAATACTAGCTTTATTGGCTACTAAAGATAATGATAAATATCTTAGACAATATGTTGCATCAAACAAGCATACATCACCAGAAATATTAGCTTTATTAGCTAAAGACAACAATGAATATGTTAGACAGGCTGTTGCAGTAAACAATAATACACCTACAGAAATATTAGCGTTCTTAGCTAAAGATAATGATGTATTTGTTAGACAAAATGTTGCAGAGAACAATAATACACCTACAGAAATATTAGCTTTCTTAGCTAAAGATAATTATCATGGTGTTAGACAAAATGTTGCAGCAAATAATAATACATATTCAGGAACATTAGCCTTATTGGCTAAAGATAATAATGTATATGTTAGACAAAATGTTGCGGCAAACAATAATACATCTACTGAAATATTAGCTTTATTAGCTAAAGATAGTGATAAAGATGTTAGGCAAAATGTCAAAAAAAACAATAATGTTACTCCAGAAATATTAGCTTTGATTGATGAATATGAGGCGGATAGACGTAAGCCAATATTACCGCCTAGAGAATTTCCTAAAAAGGAAATAGAATATGACAAATATTACGTGGTCGATTTTGGCACAGAAGAACAACGATTAGAGTTTATTGATAGTAATCCACCGATTGATGATCTTAAATTATTAGCTAAACACTTTAATATTTCTTATAAAGTTCAACTTAGATTACTTGACCTAAATAATGATGAAATTGATAAAATTTTATTGAATAATTATTCTGTAGATCCAGAAATTAAAAAGATAATTTTAAGTGGAAGAGATGATAATACATAATTCGTATGATTAATTGTATGTAATATTATAGATAATCACATCGTATCTTTTAAATACCAGTGTTCTTGCATTGTAATTTTATTTGATTATAATGTTGATGGCATATATTATTTTATTTGCTGATAAAAATTTCAAAACAAATCTGTTGAACTACAAAATGACATATAGGGTAGTGGGAATGATTAATACGATTCAGAAAATTGATAATTATGTAATATAATTGATAGAAAAATCTATAGTTATTATTATTATTATTATTATTATTATTATTATTATTATTATTATTATTATTATTATTATTATTATTATTGCTAGATTCTATTGCGGGTATATTGTGTATCTGCTACGGGTGGGAAAGTTGCAATGGATTTTTTAATTTTGTGGCGGCTTGCCTGAAGAGTTTTCATGCTTATATTGTACGCAGCGCTGACACGATTGTATTATCGGCACGATGACTAAAGTTTGTTAATTTCCAATCTGTTCAACTTTATTAGATTGCTCTTGAATTTTACTATTAACTTTTTCACCAAAGATCTTGAAACCAGCAATATCTATAAGAGCAATTACTCCAACTAAAATTATATATTCTACTAGGTTAGATCCGTTGTTATCTTTCAGTAATTTTACAATGTTTTTCATATCCACCTTATAATAGATGTAAATTAATTAGCTTGTAAATTACAACCAGCATAAGTCTGGTGGTTTGACTTTTGATTTCATAGACAGTGTGCTGATTGACACACAGTTTTCTCTGTATTCTGCTTTTTATATATTACTTAATTCTGCAAAACCAATAAAACTGTGTGTAAGTCAATAACCCACGACTAAAGTCGTGGGCTTGCTGCTCAAAACATTAGTTTTGGCTGCGTTTGGCTGATTGACAACAGCCTGCTCGTTATTCTTTTCAGCTAACGAGAGAAAGTAATTTATCTTAATATTTTTAGCAGCATTAATATCTGCATGTCCTATGTAACCACATTTGTTACAAATATATCTCGACTTATTTCTATTAACTTTATTGGTCGATTTATTTTCGAAAGCCCACTCGACATGATGCGAATAAATATCTGCGCAGGTTTTTAGGAAGTCTAAAAACCCATCAGGAGCGGATAAATAAAAATTATAAGTTCTTCGCATCACAGATATGTATATCATTAGCAGTAGAAAATCAAATAAAAATAATAAGCTGATTAGCTTTTATAATCCGCAATTCCTCCCACGGCTAAAGCCGTGGGTCTCCTTGCGAGGTTTTCATGAATTATTGTGACGTAAGGGGGTCTTATTGGGCACAAGGTAGCAACAAGACTGCATATTTGTTTTTGGCGGATGTGGCTTTCGGTAATTATAAGTATGCAAATGGCTCCTACTTTTATTCTAAGAATTCGATTTATCCATATCATAGTGTATTCGCTGTTGGTGGTAAGTCTAGTGTTCTCAATGATGAGATCATTACTTATACGCCTTCTGGAGCTGGTCAACAACACTGTTTGCGATACATCATTGAATTCGAGACTCAAGTTAAGTAAGTTGGCGCTAGATGTGCTATCATGTTTTTATAGTCCATAATATAAATTTATATACGCTATTGATAATCTGTAAGCTATTGGAAAGTTTTATCTAATTTTATTGTTTTAATCATCACGTTTAATAGTGGGAGTTTTAATAAATATGAATATATTTGTGCTAGATTTAGACCCTGAACAATGTGCTATGTATCATGTAGATCGTCATGTAGTAAAAATGATTTTGGAAACGACGCAGTTGCTGAACAACGCAGTGTATAGACATAATAATGTTATTCCAATATATAAAATTACTCACAACAATCATCCGGCAAGTATTTGGGCATCTAAAACAAAATCTAATTTTATTTGGTTAAATAATCTTGGTTTGTCATTGTGCAAGGAATATACTTATAGATATGGAAAGATACATAAATGCCAAGAATACCTTGAGCTCTTTTCAAAAAGAGACTTTAATTTACCTGATGGTGATTTGACAGATTTCGTTCAGTGTATGCCTAATGAGTACAAGGCAGAAAATGCCGTGGATGCATATCGAAGATATTATATCGGCGCCAAACAATCTTTGGCTAAGTGGACTAATAGAACAATTCCATATTGGTGGAAATATGCTTAAAATAGTGACCCCAAGCCTATTTTATAGGAAAGAAAATAATATGATCTCTTTGGCGAAACTAAGCCATTTGTTGTGAGAAAACATATATGTGTAAAAAAATCAGTGATTTAATTGAACTATATATCTTGTTTTAGATTGATAACTTACTTTGTTTTATTTCTTGAAAAGAAAATATGATAAATGGGCGGAAGTTAATGTTAAATATTGTTAAAGGTGATTTACTTATTAGTTCTGAAAAATATATTATACATCAGACCAATTGTGTTACAAAAAAATCGGCTGGTTTGGCAAAGGCAATTTTCGAACGTTACCCTTACGCGGATATATATAGTACTAGAACAAAGCCAGATGTTCCTGGAACTATAATTGTTAGAGGTAATGGAAAAGATCAAAGATATATTATTGCAATATTTGGGCAATATTATCCAGGCATACCAAAGTATCCTACGTCTCAATTAGATGGAGAAAAAGCACGACAAAAGTATTTTCATAAAGCTTTAATTGCTGTTGCACGTATCCCAGATTTAGAAAGTGTAGCTATGCCTGTAGGCATTGGTTGTGGCGCTGTTGGAGGAAATTGGGATTATTATATGGGCACAATAATTAATTTCTCCAAATATATTTATGATACACAGGGAGCCAGAACAACTCTTTATGATTATAAACCTTAAATATGTTTTTAGGTTATTTTTATTATTAATGTGAATATTTTGTCTTAGCTTACATTATATAATTATTTTATCTTATTTAAATTATTGATATAATGTTGTGTTGCAATGTTAAAGGAGAAGAATAATGTTAAATGAATTACTAAAAAATCTAAGCAGAGCTGTTTCGTATGCATATAGTAAAGACGCAACTTGTCCAGGTGTATTGATTTCTACATTGAAAGATGGAAGTATATATAGTTCTGTCGTAAGGTATGGAAATGGTGATGGATTCAAGAATGGCAAGTTAGTTGTATGCAAGTGCGTTTCTTCCGATATTGAGAGGGCAATTGCTGGACTATCTGACAGTTTCTTGGAGCAACTAAAGGTTGAAGAACCAAATCCAATTGAAGTCTTGAGACAATCAAGAAAAAAATCATAATATGATTATCAAGTTCTGTCAATTACCGCCAGCATAATGCTGGTAGTTTTCTTGGCACAATATCATGAAACAAAATACATTTGTATGTACATTATGGACATATTTCACTACTAAAAAATTAATAAATAAACCATCTGTTTTTTAAATTAACGAGCCCTTGCGCTAGTGTTTTGTAAGTATACATTGGTAGTATGAGGGCGTTGAAATCGGAGTTACAGAAAAGATTCGAATTGAGTAAATCTATTAAATGCCGCAGCGGATGGATGTGGAATCTGGCTGGTAAACCAGCCCGAATAATAAAAGTTACTCAAGATGAGTATGACAAGAATCTTGGTAATAAATTCCAAAGATTATTATCATATTTGCAAGAAGTTGATTCTCCAGCAGTAGTAAAAATATACGATTTCGGGTCAATAAATATTAAAGGGGAATCTCCGTATTATTTCCATATTATGGAGAAGCTTAATCCAATACCAAGAAATACAGAAGAACAGTGGATTGAAAGTATATTATCGGAATTCTATAATTCTAGAAAAAATATACCGAGTTTTTGTTCACAAAACATACGAGATTTTTTGTACTGGATTAAGAAGTTAAAATTTAAATATCATGATCTGCATTCACGAAATGTAATGTTAGATTGTGATGGTAAATTTAAGTTAATAGATTTAGAAGGTTTTTTGCAGTAAGGAACTAAAAATGAATGATTCTAATTTGATTAGTATGGTTGATACTGTTATTAGTGATTTTATTCGCAATAATTTTGCGTTTACCGCGCTGGACGTTAGCAATAAGGTAAAAGAAACAATGCCGTTTGCAAGACATCGTGAGATTCGCAACATTGTCAGAAATGCATGGGGAAATACAATTGAACCTGCTGGTTATAGTCGTTCTACTATAACTGTTAATCTTGCTGATGGCTCTACTGCTAAAGCGCTTCTGTATCATCCTCTATCGGACTATTGGAATCTTGATTCGAAGTATTACGTTGCAGAAAATAACAATACGTCTCCAGCTACATTAGCTTTATTAGCTAAAGATAATGATGCACGTGTTAGACAAAATGTCGCGGCAAACAATAATACATCTCCAGTAACGTTGGCTTTATTAGCTAAAGATGATGATGTAGTTGTTAGACAAAATGTTGCAGCAAACAATAATACATCTCCAGAAACATTAGCTTTATTGGCTAAAGATAAGTAGTCGTCTGTTAGGAAAAGTATTGCAGAAAACAAGAATACACCTATAGAAATATTAGCTTTATTAGCTAAAGCTAAAGATAAAAGTGAATATATTAGACAAATTGTCGCAGAGAACAATAATACATCAACGGAAACATTGGCTTTATTAGCTAAAGACAACAACGAATATATTAGACGATCTGTTGCAGAGAATAATAATACATCTCAAGAAATATTTGTATTATCTATGTGATATTTACAGATTTTAATAATCATGATGTAGTTGATGACCTAATTATTGATACAGAAATCAATTAATTGTGTGGTCTTTATTTATGTGCGAATTAAAACATATATTAACGGCTAGCTTCTTCGAACCAAATTTCGAAATTTAATATCTTTGGTAGTCCAGTAATCATTGCTCCATGCAGTACTCGCCTGGGGTCAGTACTAACTCCAATTTCGCGGTAGTATTCGAGTAGATCTGCATAAGATCCATAATAAATCCTTTCGATATTTTCTCTGTTTGTAGAGCACATTATATTTTTTATAGGATTAAAAAGAGCTAAGTTTTGTGGAGGAGCTTCTTCTAATAATTGCATTAGTTTACCATAAAAAGTGTATGGGGCTATATGTGCATATTTCATTCTTAATTCATGAAATTTCATATCTATATATCGCATAAACATTAGCTCTTTTGGTTTTTTTCTTAAAAAATTTACTGTTTTTAGTATTGCATAATCAGATTCTAGTAGGCGTTCAATACTGGACGCATACCGATCAACTTTAAAAGCTAATTCTGATTCTTGTTCTGATTCTTGTGTAGTCTGTTGCGCATCGGGTTTTGTTATTTCTGATTCTTGTGTAGTCTGTTGCGCATCAGGTTTTGTTATTTCTGATTCTTGTGTAGTCTGTTGCGCATCAGGTTTTGTTATTTCTGATTCTTGTGTAGTTATTTGTGGACCAGCCCCGGTCATTGCTGGATTATAATTTATTGGATTTCGCCGTTCACGAAACCTTCGGGCTATTTCTTCTAATTCTGGAGATAATTCTACTATTTCGTCGTGTTTTGGCTGCTCCGTAACTTTAGTAAAAGGTTTGCCACCAGGATTAGTTTCATTATTAAAATTAGCTAGTTTAATAATAAATATATCTGCTAAATCCATTATGGTATTATAGGTCATTTTAAACTCGTTATGTTGTATTATGTTGTACATATTAATATCAGAATATTGAATATTACCCAGGTTCACTTTAGATAAAAATACATTATGACAACTTTTTCGACGCAAACCAAGTTCGCTTGATATTAAAAATGAAATAATCTAATTATTAGTTGAAAGTGTATTAAAAAACCAAATAAATAAAATAGATGGGTGTTGACAAGCAAAAATCACGATTTATATTATAGTTATAGGCGAGAAGATAAAGTTCGCACTCTTCTCTTACTATTAGTAAAATATTAAGATATACTAATACTGGGTATGGTTGAACCGGAAGGCGTGATATTATCAAAAATCATTAGTATTTATTCTGTATTGGTTCGGTTCATATTCATGCTGTTGACAACTTAATATAGATTATAAGCTTAAGTGATTTGATTACTCCACAAGATAAAGCATTGTTGGTTTTATTAATTTTGTTTGTGTTAATTCATTTACATTTCTTATTTTTTACTATACTTACCAATAATTTGATTACTAATATCAGACGGCAATCAAATATCAGAAACATTAGCTTAAGATAACTTATTTCTATTCTTAATAGAGCCGTAACCTACAACATATGTGATTTTCGTATTCAATTAAATAAAAATGTAATATTCTGATATTTATGTCATATATTTATGACATAAATATATATGTCCCTATAGCTCAATTGGATAGAGCAAGCGGCTTCTACCCGCTAGGTTGAGGGTTCGAATCCTTCTGGGGATGCCAGCTTTACTTTTGCAGTGGATCTGCGTAAGAGTCTACGAAGCTTTTCATTCATGTTCGAGCCCGAGCCTTGGTCTCAAATTTAGTTTGAGAAAAGTTATTATGTTAGGTATTTTTATTATTTGAATTATATATTATGAGGGTTAATATGGCAAGACCAAAATTTATTAGTGACGACGACATAAGTCGTTGGTCAAACGTAATTGATAATGACACCAATATGCCGGCAGAATGGGCGAAATCCCCAATTGTTAGAGAGGTTTGTTTAGCTGGATTATGGCTTTGTGAAGAATTAGAGAAGTTATCTTGCCCCGAATCACTTATTGTTCGTATTCAATATAGTGCCGGAAAGCTGTCTTTTGGCAAAGATGCTTGGGAAATTCATCAGCAATTCTTAGATGGTTATCGAAATAGTCAATAACCCACGACTAAAGTCGTGGGCTTGCTGCTCAAAACATCAGTTTTGGCTGCGTTTGGCTGATTGACAACAGCCTGCTCGTTATTCTTTTCAGCTAACGAGATAAAATAATTTGTCTTAATATTTTTAGCAGCATTAATATCTGCATGTTCTATGTAACTACATTTGCTACAAATATATCTCGACTTATTTATATTAGACTTTTCAATAATTCTACAATTAGAACATTTTTGAGAAGTATATCTTGCATCAACTTTAACTACTTGTTTTCCTAATGCTCTAGCAGGAATATCAGGATAAAGAGATCGTAATTTCTGATATAAATCTTGATGAGCTTTAACTTTATTGGTCGATTTATTTTCGAAAGCCCACTCGACATGATGCGAATAGATATCTGCGCAGGTTTTTAGGAAGTCTAAAAACCCATCAGGAGCGGATAAATAAAAACTATAAATTCTTCGCATTACAGATATATCATTAGCAGTAGAAAATAAAAATAATAAGCGGATTAACTTTTATAATCCGCAATTCCTCCCACGGCTAAAGCCGTGGGTCTCCTTGCGAGGTTTTCATGAATTAGATTTTAGACTAGACGAATATATAAATTAATTTTGTTTTTATTTGGCGTTGGTACTGTAATTTGCAGTGATTTTCTTTATTAGAAAGATTTATACGGAGAAGATAATGGCTCAAACTCAACAACAAATGGCAACATCTGACTTCAACCTTCAGAAACTCAGCACAAAAGAACTGTCTGAACATATTGCTGCTGCAATTCAAGTAGGTAGCAATATTGCAGTTTTTGGTAGAAGAGGCACTGGCAAAACTGAAATTGCCAAATATCAAATTAAGAAGGCTGGGCTACAGGAAGTATACCTAAATCTCTCTGTTTTGGAGCGTGTAGATATGGGTGGATATCCTGATATTATGGGCGCCTCTGCCAAACGTAGGTTCGTAGAGTTTTTGCTTCCTGCTTTCTATCAGAAGATGATAGATGGTAATGAAGGAGTAGTAGCTTTACTTGACGAAGTTGATAAGGCTGATACAAGTCTGTGGGCGCCACTATTAGAGTTCACTCAATTTAGATCAATAAATGGTAAGTCTCTTCCTAATCTAAGAGCTATTATCATGACTGGCAACCTTATATCGGAGGGAGGAGCCAGACCAAGTTTACCTCTATTAGATAGGGCTGAGAAGTATTTGGTTGAAGCCGATGCTTCTTCTTGGTTAGAATGGGCTGGTAAGATTGGGCATATTCATCCATCTATTACCTCGTATATTACTGATCATCCTAAAGATTTATTTGGTAATGTTGACCCAGATGATCGTTATGCGGACCCTTCTCCTAGAGGCTGGGCTCGTGCGTCTGAGCTTTTATATAAAGGAGAGGCACATGGTTGGAGCACAACACTTTTGAATAACAAAGTATCTGGTTGTGTTGGCAAAGATGCTGGTATTAAATACTCAAATTATTACGAACATTATCAGCAACTACTCCCAATGATTGAAGATATTTTCAATGGCAAAGATGTATCACAAAGGTATGCCAAATTGGAACCAACAAAGAAGCTTGTTGCATGCATGATTACCTGCGCAAGATTAGCAACCCAATTAGACAATTCGAATGAAAATGAGATGCCACCATCGGTAAATTACGTTGGAAAATTCCTACAAAAGGTAACATACGAAAACGTTCTAGTCTCTGTAAGGAGCCAGATTCAGATTGACAGATTGGTGAAGTTTAATCTTGATGAACACCCGGACTGGGAAGAGGTTTTAAATAAGATTAATAGAAAAGTTGACGATTGATAACAACCTGAAGATATATAATAAATTGGAGATTACATGAAGTTTTCTAGAATTATCGGTAAGGTTGATGATAAATTAGTTGCAAAAGCTGAAGATAGATTATCTCAGGTATTTTTGGAACTGGGCACAAGATATAATAATGAATATGTGGGAACTTGTTTAGGTGGAGATCCTTTAATATTCAGTCTTATGTATCCTATTGATCATATATGTACTTTAAATATTCCAACTGCCGCCACTGATGGTAAGAGGTACTACTGGAATCCAAAGTTTGTACTTAAAACAAGTAGAAAGGGTTTACGCATTATATGTAGCCATGAAGCATGGCACGCAATCTATATGCATCCTCAACGCAGAGGCTCTCGTATTCCAAAACTATGGAACATTGCCGTTGACTACATTGTTAATGGTACGTGTATGGATGATTTAAAGTCTAGAAAACAAAATCCGCATGATTTTTTTACTAAAGAAGTCGGAAGGTATATGCCACTGAAGGCTTACGTAGAGCTCCTTAAAGATCCATTTCATCCTCCAAAAGGATTTGAAGATTTACATCCTGAGTTTGATAATGATCTTCATATTAGTCTTCCAAAAGCAAATGAGGATAGAGAACTGACTCCTCAAGAACAAAAAGAACTAGAACGTAGAGAGAAAGCAGTTAAGTTTTATTATGCAGATCCAGATATTGACGAAGATATGAGGAGTCCGGAAAAAATTTATGATCTTTTTTATAGTTTACTTCCAAAATGTCCTAAGTGCGGTAGAGTTGGAATATATAAGAAGCCACAACCGCAAAATGGCAAAGGATACGGCAATTCTTCTGATTGTGAAAAAGAAGATAAATCTGGAGATCAATGTTCAGGTACTGGTGATGATGGCGCGCCTTATCCTGGTTGTTCTGGCAAATATCCAGAAGGACAGTGTCCAGAATGTGGCGACGGATTCGATATTTTCGGATTTGGAGATACATTAGATGATCATATGGATACAGAAGAATCTGAAGAGAAGCTAGCCAAGAGAATTTCAGATGCTATGGAAGCAGCTAAAAAGATGGCTGGTCATGTCCCTGGTGCTCTTGAAGGAGAGCTCGGAAAGCTAACAGCTCCAAAGGTTACTTGGCAAGATATTATAAGAGCTCGGTTGCTAAAAGCTAGGGCTGGTAATGGAAAAAATGATTGGACCAGATTCAGAACACGTCCAATGTTTGCTGGGTTGTTGGTTCCTAAGAGGAAGAATTATTGCGCCAGTTTTGGATGTCTATTAGACACTAGTGGATCTATGAGCAAAGATGATATGGCGTTCGGATTGTCGCAGCTTTGTGCTTTAGATGAAAGGGCAGAAGGAACTATCGTTCCGGCTGATGCTCAAATTTATTGGAATAAAGCTGTTAAGATCAAGAAGTTCAATCCGGAAGAGATACTTAAGGTAAAAGTCTATGGGCGAGGCGGCACTAAATTCGCTGACTTTTTTAATGATTATGAAGATAATTTGGGTTATTGTGATTTTCTAGTTGTAATTACAGATGGATTCTTACTTGACTCTGATTTCGCAGAAATGAAAAATCCGGGTAAAGATGTTATCTGGCTAATTACGAGTGGAAGCACATTTAATCCTCCATTTGGTAGGGCGTTTGACTTAAGAAGCTAATAATAAGCTAATATGAGCACTGACTATTTAAAGCGACATAAATGTAATTGGGGCGGGGTTGGGAATGATTATGAACATGCTGAGTATTACAGTTGCTGAGCAAAGTTTTCTTCTCGGAAGTGTACAAAGCAACTTATCTAGATGCAGAGAGTACTGCTGATATTGAAGATGAAGGTAGCGATTAAAATGAGCCACTCAATTAAGGAATCAAAATGAGTATTGAAACGCTATCGTCTGCCAGTGGCATTTTTTTGTTTTGGTGCTACTAATTTGATTCTATCTGGATTAATGCGTTTATATTTCTTATTTTTGCCATTGCTGTAGATCAAGTCATTTATATAATTTTCTTAGTTCCGTTGGCGTGGATGGCGCTAAATTAAGCGCATTCAATTCTAAAAAAATAGGGAGGACTTGACTCTAATTTTTTTTAATGCAAATTGTCTATGAAAGGCGGAGGGAGACCCGCTCGAATTAAAAAACTTAACAGTCACAGTCTAGGAGATAGACATGCGATTAAATGATGAAAGACCGGCAATTGAGACTTCTGGAGAATTAGAAGAACAATTTTTTTCGATTCAAGACCAGGGTATGATTTTTGAAATCTTGCGTAACAAGATGTATTCAAACCCTATTCTTGCTATTTGTAGAGAAATCTCTTGCAATGCAAGAGATGCTCATAGAGAAGTTGGAACTCCGGAACGTCCTATTGAAATTCATTTACCGAACACTCTTGAACCTTTTTATAAGATCAAAGATTTCGGTCCCGGAATCAGCCCTGACAGAATGTCTAACATTTTTATTAAGTATACTGCTAGTACAAAACGTGATGACAACATTCAGACTGGTGGATTCGGGCTTGGAGCAAAGACCCCATTTTCATATTCTGATACATTCACAATCATTACAAATTTCGATGGTATACAATATAATTATGCCTGTTTCATTGACGAAACCAAGGTCGGTAAGTTAATTTTGCTTTCATCTACACCGACATCTGAATCAAATGGAACTGAGATTATTATTCCGGTTAAGATGCCTGACTTCAGACACTTTGCAGAATTTACAGAGGTCGCAACAAGGCATTGGGATGTTAAGCCAATTATTAAAGGCGGTAATATCGATTATATCGAACTAAAAAAGTTGATTGAGGGCAATGGGTGGGCTGTTGCCATGTATCCAAATTCTTGGAACCGTGAATTAAAGTTAATTATTGACGGAATAGAATACCCAGTTGACTTGTCCGTATTACGGACATATCTTAATAGTAAGATGATTGATTATTCGCGAGGGAACATCTATTTGTATTTCGGAGTTGGAGAGTTAAGCTTATCTGCAAATCGTGAGCAGGTATATCTTGATAAGATGACGCAAGAGAAAATCTGTAATCGACTTGAAGACATGGAAATTGAAATAAAAGATCTAATTACAGCCAAGATCGAAACTTTTTCTAATTTCTGGGAAGCTAATGTATATTTCAGGAAGGAACTATCTAATGCTTTCGGCAGCATTCAGTTTCTTGGTAAGCTATATTGGCACGGATTGCCATTGTATGATTCTGCAGCGGTACAACTGAATTGTGATGTATTTATCTTTACAAAAGGCAAATATTCAAGGAGATATGTAACAGATCCAAATAAGATTAGTCGCCAACGCAGTCATTCATTGCATTTTGATGAAAATTCTATGCTGTTTATAAATGATCTTACATTAAAACAGCCAACAGTACATCATATTAAGAGGGCTTTTGATGTTAACCATGACCTAAAAAGTATTCATGTGATTTGTCCAAATGACAAAGTTACTGAAGATATTTTGAATGAAAAATTTAATCTTGCTTCAATGAAGCCGCATAGACTATCCGAAATTACGAAATCTTCTGCTAGAGCATATGTTCCGGCAACATCAAGACTACTTGTATTCAAGCTGGATGTTAATACTACAACGTTCAAACATGTAAGCTATTCATCTATTGATGATGATACTAATGAAAAAGTCTTATGTAAATTAAATAAAGATAATTATACTGGAAACAGATTTGCTACGCTCAAAACTGGGAAAACACTTAGTCAAACCGCATTTCAGACTATCATTAAGAGTTTTCCAAAGTTCTCATTTTACGGAATTGATTCTGAAACGCCCAAAGAGAGAGTAGAATCAGATTTTTCTGATTTCATTCATTTTGATGACTTTATTAAAGATTATGTTTTGGCAAATTCAACAATTAATTTTGTTGAGATCAAATTAGCAAAAAAGCATTTATATGATATTGATGATAAGATGCTTGGGCATATTGATGACTTTTCTCTTCTTGTAAAAAAGACCGATAGTATATTTATGAAGAGACTAAATCTACATGATAAAATAAGAAAATTGTGTGAGGACTACTATGGGATAACAGAACTAATAGAGATTTATGAAGCTATGAATGGTGTTATTTATGATTCAGATCTGGATTTATTTTTGAAAGATCACCCAGAATATGACATAGAGGATATAAATGAAAAATATAATAATAAATATCCATTGCTTAGATATCTAAGCATGTATAGGTACATAGAGGCAATTGATTACATAGCAGATTATGTTAACTGTATGGATACAAAATAATTGGAGAAAATAATGAAAAAAGTTAATTGGTTGATTACAGATCAAAATATCACAGTGAATTACGATGGTCAGACACATATCGTTTCAAGAACAGATGCGCTAGCAAATAAGTTAATCGATGCTCTAAAGGTAAAGGACTTGGACGCCATTCCTTTGCTTGTATCTACTGCAAAGAGAGTAGAGGATTTTGGTAATGGCAACTTTGTTGTCAAAGATGGGCAGATTTTTGTAAATGGAGTATTGGCTACTAAGCATCTTGGTGATAAAATCATTAAGTTTTCCAATGAAGGATTGCCATATGAACCATTGGTCAAGTTTGCAGAAAATCTGCAAAAGAACCCATCGTTCCGTGCAGTTAATGAATTGTTCTCATTCTTGGAGAAGAATGACCATCCAATTACAGAAAATGGATGCTTTATTGCCTATAAGAAGGTACGTCCAGACTTTTTGGATATCTATACTGGTACTATAGACAATTCTGTTGGTAATACAGTAGAGATGCCTCGTAATCAGGTCAACGAAGATCCCACACAAACATGCAGCCATGGTTTGCACGTTGCTAATTGGGATTACGCTAGTAACTTCTATTGGTCTGGGATTGATTCTAAGATGTTGGAAGTTGAAGTGAATCCTGCTGATGTAGTGGCTGTTCCTATTGATTACAATCACGCAAAGATGCGTGTTTGTAAGTATGTGGTTTTAGGGGTTGTTGATCAAGAGAACTCAAAAGTTACTGCGCTTCGTATTACAAATACAAGGTCTTGTGTTAGTAGCTTATTGAATAAGTCATGTGAAGACAAAGAAGAATATCATTATGATGAATGTGATTCATGTGGCTGTTCGTGTCTGGAATGCTGTTGTAAGGATAAGTTCTGTGAAGAATGTGGGTGTAGCGATGATTACGATGATGATCTGGAAGAATATGACGACGAATATCATTGTGAAGACTAATTGGAATAATATTCGTTATTCGATCCACTGATATATGTAAGTTGTATCTTTTACTATTTCACAATATAAAGTATTGTAGGTTCTAAGGTTATTGAAGTTATTATCTAAAACCGCAACCATGTAGCACAATTATATCTCAACGCAATTTCATTTTGAGTACAATTTCAAATTATGAATACTCTATTTATGATTTATACATGACAAAATGTACAGCGTAAATTCTTTTTATAAAGAACACGACTATTTTGGGTATGTTTATACCAATGCCTGTTCATATTTTTAGTTATACTGACATATAATTTACGGCATAGACTCCTCGTCTATAATAGACGAGGACTTTTCTTTAATCCTCTACGCAATAAATATATTGACTTTAGTAGAAAGTTAGCAAGAAATGGCAAATATAGCAATTATCGGAAGCTCATGGGGAGATGAGGGCAAGGGGCGTATTACTCATTATTTTTCAAAACATTTTGAATGGGTAATTAGATTTAATGGTGGAGCCAACGCAGGTCACACTATTTACCGTTCATTCTCCAATGGACAAAAGTTAAAGTATGTGCATAATCTTCTGCCATCTTTCGACTGGAGACTACCAGATACTAAATGCTTTCTCGCTCAAGGCATGGTTATTGATTTGGATCAACTTTATACAGAAATCATGAAAGTTGAAGAGGATAGTGCGTCTACATGTCAATATAAGTTCGGAGATATTGCCAAAAGAATCTATGTTGACCCAGATGCATTCGTTGTTCTTCCAGAACATAAAAAAGAAGATGCGGCGACAAATGGATACATCGGTTCTACTAATAAAGGCATTGGTCCTGCCTATAAGAGCAAAATCGCTCGTAAAGGCACAAGAATTAAGGACTTGCTGAAAGCAAACAGCGAAATAACTTCCTCTCTACAAGAGGCTGGTGTTCAATTCAAACATATTCTTGAATTGAAACGCGAATTTATGAAAACTGATTTATTATTTGAGGGGTCTCAGGGTGTTATGATTGATATTAATCACGGCACTTATCCTTATGTAAGTTGCAGTGATGCGACGATTGCTGGCATATATACTAGCGGATTTAATTTTATAAGACTAGATAATGTTTATGGTGTCGCCAAAGCTTATTTGACCAAAGTTGGAGAAGGTCCATTTCCTACCGAAATTCACGGTGAAGAGGCTGAGTTTTTAAGAAAAGCTGGTAATGAATATGGCGCGACAACAGGTAGACCAAGAAGAATTGGTTGGTTTGATTTACCTGCCACTAAATATGCTTGTGAGAAAGGCGGCATTCAAAATTTAATAATTACTAAGCTGGACATATTAGATGGCATGGAAAGAGTAAAAATATGCGCAGCATATGATAAAATCCCGGTATGTCCATCCGACTTTTTTGGCACAAATGTGCAGTTAATTAGTCTTCCAGGTTGGAAAAATTCTAAAAATAAAGATGAAGTAGCCCCATTTATTGACTATATTAGCAATTTTTCAGGGTGTGCTGTTAAATATATCTCTACTGGTATTGATGACTCGGATATTTTGGAGTGGTGATATACTGACATATTATTATGGCATCCATTCAGTTAGACAAAATACACCCTAAATTCAGACACTTAGTTGATATACTAATGTTTTCTGACAGAATGGATCTGGATTTGTATGAGTTTTCGGATCTATTGAATGCCAATTATGAAGCTCATTCAGCATATCTTCAAGATCGATTTAGAAAAGCATGTGACATCTTTTGGGAAGATAATGAGTTATTCTGGACTAGTAGATTATCATTTTTGTTTGCTATTAATAATAAATCAATATCAAGATACATAGAACGGTATTTAGAACGGAGAATGTTCTCTCTTGTAAGAACAAAACATGAACTGAATAAAAAATATGATTTAGCATACATACAATTCATTTGTTATTGCAATGTTAAGTATGATCGCAAAGAAAGTTTACTTTCAGTTAAGAACTACTTAACAGAACTTCCATCTCATGTATGTGCAGATAAATTGATAAATATTGTTAGATCATTTATTCCGGTTGTTTTTAGGAGCTTAGATGAATACACCGAAACAATTTCCCACAATATCTTGCATTCTGCAAGAAACTTTGAGATATTGCAGGCTTTAGAGAAACAAAAAGTTAACTTAGATAAAACTCCGATAATAAAACTAGCAAGTGAAATAATAACAGACAGAGCTCGCACAACTAAAAATATATTAGCGTTCTTTTCAATAATCAATGACAAAACTATCTTAGATGCACTTAAGAAAGAATATACTTTAGATCATAGGGCAAAACTATTAGACTTTATAGCTAATTGTGATTATTCTATATTAGAAGAATATCATCTAAGAAATATTCGCAACCTAATTTCGTTGGATCCTACAATTGCTGATGATATATCTGTTATTTATGCAGACAAATTGTATGCAAGAAAAACTGGTCACAAACGAGCAAATGCGGATCGTTTAGTCAGATTATTGCATACATTTCCGGAAATATCCTCAAAGAAATTATTAGCATATCTGTCAGCTAATAATAAAATGTCGGACATTAAGTATATGGTTGCTTCATTTCCAAATTTGAAAAAATTAGCTGCATTTATTTAAGGATTTTTAATGTTGTGGAGCGAATTGGAATTTGAGTTACAGAGTCATGTACTAACTACAATTCTAAATTTGATTGATGAAGAGCCTAATAAAAAGAAGCGAAAAGCTCTAATGGCTGCCTTCTTAGAACTAAGGATGTGGAGCAACTTTCCATGTCCAGTTATAGATAATCCAGATATCGTTCAGGCGCAAGATTGTTATGAAGATTAAAGTTATATAGTAACGAATAATTGCTATATTAACTTATCCTATATGAATTATACTGTTTATTCTTGTTACACTTTTAGATATGTTTATCTATACTATTTCTGAAACGGTATAGGATATTTACGAGTTTGGTGTTGAACTTCAGGATTCTAATTTAGAATGAAACACACTGTAATAGAAACGATATTAAAGAATTCTCCACACTTAGGATGGATTGACGGAAGAACCGTTCTCTTAGTAAGACACGGTTCTCATGCTTATGGAACTAACACGCCTGAGAGCGATGAAGACTTTAAAGGAATTGCTATTCCTCCAAAAAAATATTTTTTTGGTGCTATTAATAAGTTTGAACAAGCAGAACTTCATGGGCCTGATGCTGTTATCTATGATATTCGCAAATTTTTTACATTGGCGTCAGATTGTAATCCTAATATTATTGAAGTGCTTCATACAGATGCATCTGATCATTGTATCGTAGATCCGATTGGTGAAATCATCTTAGAGCATAAGAATGATTTTTTATCAAAAAAAATTAAGCACACATTCATGGGATATTCTATTTCTCAATTAAAAAGAATTAAGACACATAAGAAGTGGATTATGACTCCGCCTAAGTCTCCTCCGACAAGGGCTGAGTTTGGCTTGCCCGAACAAACTATGATACCACAAGATCAACTAATGGCGGTTGCTGCTGAGGTTCAAAAGGAATTAGATAGGTTCCAATTTTCCTTCCTTGAAGATCTTGAAGAGTCGACTAAGATTGCTATTCAATCTACCATGATTAGCATGCTTGCTGAGTTAAAGATTACCGCAGATCAACATTGGGAGGCGGCTGCTCGCAAGGTTGGTCTAAATGATAACTTTATTCAAGTTATGCAAAAAGAGCGAGAATATCTTTCTAAGAAAAGAGAATGGGATCAATATCAAAATTGGAAGAAAAACAGAAATCCAGCTCGCGCTTCTTTAGAAGAAAAATTCGGATATGATTGTTATTTAGATGATACAGAGTTTTTGACTAGTAATGGTTGGAAATTGTATAGTGAAATAAATGATTGTGAGTTATTAGCCACTTTAAATCAAAAATCTGGTGAAATCGAATATCAATTTCCATATGAAAGAGTCTGTAAAGAATATTCAGGACCAATTGTATTTTTAAGATCTGAGAACACAGAATGCGCGGTCACTCCTAATCACAGAATGTGGATATCTAAAATAGATATACAGAAAAGTAATAATTTTTCTGCCGAATATGAAGAAAATAATTCAAATTGGGAAATTAAGCCTGCTGAATCTTTAATAAATAACCGCGATAGTTGGTTTTATGTTAGAGTAACGGCAAGCCCAAAATCAAATGATTTCGATATTACAGATAATTATTTAAAATTATTAGGCGCGTATATTTCAAAGGATGGTTCTTTACACAAACATTTGCCACATTGGTGGATAAATTTATCACAAAGACAAGCTCTAATTTTATTAGATGCATTGTTATTTGGAGATGGAATATACAAAAAAGAAAGCGTTGTGTATTATACTGCATCTAAACAATTAGCAGGACAAATACAAGCTATGTGTATATCAAATGGCATTGTTTCAGAAGTTTGTGGTCCATATAAAAATCGAGATAATTCTCCAATATATCATGTTTATATTGGTAATAAAAAAACGGTTTCTGTTACGAACTTTAATTCTACATCTAGTCATATTAAAATAGAAAATGTACGTGGTAGAAAGATAGTTTGTTTTTCGGTTCCTAATGAAATTCTTATCACAAGAAGGAATGGCAGAGTATCAATACAGGGAAACACAAAACACGCCTATCATTTAGTTAGATTAATTCGTATGTGTCGTGAGATCCTTACTACTGGCAAGGTTATTGTAAAGAGACCGGATAAAGAAGAATTGCTGGCAATTCGAAAAGGAGCCTGGACCTATGAACAATTGATTGAGTTTGCAGAGTCAGAGGACATAGCACTCAATAAATTGTATGCCACATCTACGGTTCTTCCAAAACAACCAAATAAACAAATGTTAGATAACTTATGTATTGATTTAGTTGAAAAATCATTATCTAAATACTCGTGGTATAATGTTAATAAATATCTGAAGAAAGTGATTGATAAATTATAGCCGCATTTCTATACAGAAAAATATAGTAAGCTGTATATATTATGATCGTAATATGTTCCGCAGATATTGTGAATACATGTTGTGGTTTTATAACTTAATGCTGCAGATATTCTGATTTGAAAAAATCAACTATTTGTTTACTAATCTTATGATTAAGATCTTTAACTCTTTTGAATGTAGTAAAGAAAGAGCAAGGATTAAATCTTAATGGCACTTGCGCTTGATTTTCTGAAAATTATGGAAAAACCGGCGTTGACGCAGGATGCAATGGATCAGCTTAATGATGCAATATTCTCATCTCATCTTACAAATTATGATGAAAATACCATATCGTCATACCTAGTTAGTAGAATAAGAAGTGGCATATATTCAGAAGCATTATTAAATATTATGACACATAGTCACAACGTTGGCGGACTTCTTACATTAGATCGTCAACTGAATGAGGTTATAATCTGGTGTTATGATCGTCATATTAATGATAATCATTTGTTTTATCTTTTAGGCAAGGACCCAAGAGTTAAAACTCCATTAATAAAATGCGTTGGCAATTATCTTTCAGAGTTAACAATTGAAGAAATAAATCTTAAAATTGCAGATATATCATATTATTCTGGTGTAGATGCTTGTACATTATATTTGTATACAATTGAATCTGAAATAGATAAAAATAAGTTTGGTGTTCGGGAATATATGATAATAGATAGTATAGTCCCAGAAATTAAGTACAATTTGTTATGTAAAACAATAGAATCAGGTCATTTTCTTTTTTCAAGATTTAAGCAACAAATAAGTAATAAATATTTTTTCAAATATATAAATGATAGGGTTGACGACAATTCCTATTTATCATTTGCTATTAGAAATAGTCCGTTATGTATCTCTTTTATGACCGATTTGCCTTTTCAATCATGTTTGTTTTCTAAATACGAACTAATTCCTAATACAATAGAACATATCTTTAAAAGAGCTTTTGAACAATCTGAATCGTTATTACTATCACAGATGGGTGATGTATATAGTAAAAAGAAAATACTGAGAGCATTAAGCTCAATATATGAGCAAACTGGTAAGCGAGATCATCTAGACTCATTTATCATAAAGTATAGACATAGTGAAGAAATTAAGAATTTAATTCCCTTTATCTGATATATAGATATGTGATATTTAAAGGGAAACATGAATAATGCACTTAATTTGCCAGAAATTGATCAGGAGCAAGCTTTAAATATAAGCAAATTCTTTATTAAAGCTCAGAAGAATCTGTTTCTATTTGGACGACGTGGAGTAGGTAAAATGCTTGACCTTGAAACAGAATTACCTACCCCAAAAGGATTTATTAAATTAAAAGATCTTAAACTTGGAGATCAGCTTTTTGATGAGTGTGGTAATATTTGTAATGTAATTCAACTTCATCCAATAAATAATTATCCAGAGTCATATAAAATTACATTTGATGATGGTAGTGTAGTTAATGCTTGTGCAGATCATTTATGGTTAACTTGGAATAAAAAAGCCAGAAAAAACAAAAATATTAAACCAAAAGTGAGATCAACAAAGGAAATTTTCTTATCGTTAAAAGAAAGTCATTCTATTCCAACAACTTTACCAGTAAATTATCCTACTAAAGATCTACTTATAGATCCGTATGTTTTGGGGTGCTGGTTAGGCAAAGGAAGATCTGATTCAGGATATATCGAATGTACTGATAATGAAATCTTAAATGAAATTAATCTTTCTGGTTATTCTGTTAATAAAACACCAAATATAGGATATTTATCTAAATCTTATAATTATAAAACAGAAAATTTAATTGGTGGTGAAGAATTTAATTATATAAAAATTGATTTACTAGAAAAACAATTAAAGCAATTAGGTCTTATTAATAATAAACATATTCCAGAGGATTATCTTAATTCTTCGTATGAACAAAGATTATCCTTATTGCAAGGATTATTAGATACTGACGGCTATTGTCTAAAAAATGGCAAAATAGAATATTACTCTAATATTGAGATATTGGCTAATCAAATTTTGTTATTAGTTAATAGTCTTGGAATTAAGGCGCATTTTTATAAAAATAAAAGCCGTTCGTATGGTAAAAGATGTCAAGATAGACATGGAATATATTTTGTTACTAAGTTACCAATTTTCCGTCTTAAAAGAAAATTACAAAATATTAACAAATCTTCCAGACAACATATAAAAAATACTCATAGATACATTACAAATATAGAAAGAATCATTCCGATTCCTATGAGATGTATTACTGTAGATAGTTTATCACATTTATATTTAATAACACGATCATTCATACCTACTCATAATACTGAAATTGTTATTCAATCTGCTAAAGATTGCAATCTAAAAATTAACTACATAAATTTATCTGTTATTGAAAGACCTGATTTAGCTGGATATCCAGATATGAACGCACAGGGAGATATTGTTACATTTAAATCTCCATACTTTTTGCCGACTTTATCAGATAATGAAAAGCCAGATTCAATTATATTGTTTGATGAGGTTGATAAAGCACCACCTGAAGTTATTGCGCCGTTACTTGAAATCTTACAATTCAAGAAGATAAATGGGAAAAGAATTAATGTAGTATCATCTATACTAACTGGGAATCTAATTGATGAAGGAGCTAATTCAAATATGATTAGCTCAGCATTGCTAGATAGAGGAGCCAAATATATATTATCATTTAATTTTGATAAGTGGATAGATTGGGCAAAAGCTCACGACGTTCACGATTTAATACTAGGTTTTCTTAGAAGTAATCCTGAGTTTGCCTGTGGTAAAACAAATGATACTACATATGCCAATCCGTCTCCACGTGGTTGGACGTTGGCATCAGATGCTTTATTACAAGCCAAAAAATTGAAAATTGTAGATATTGATTCTGTAACGCAAATTATTTCCGGATTTGTTGGAAGCGAAGCTGGAATAAGATTTAAGATTTGGTATGAGCATTACAGAAAATTTGAACCATTTGTTTATTCTCTGATTGAATCCGGACAAATGAATCTTAAATATGCTGACCTTCTTCCAACAGAGAAAGTCGTCTTTGTAGTAACGGCTTGTTACTTTGCAAAACAAAAGACTTTATCAGATACAAAATCAAAGAAAAGATTCTATGCATTGGATAATTTATGTGATTTCCTAATACAAAACAATGTCGAACATGAAGTCCAAGTCATGGGATTATATAATTCTTTTGATTTTGATATGATAGCTAAGCATAAATTGTATGAATGCAAACCATTTTTCGATTTGTTTTCCAAATTAAACGAGAACATTATTATTAAAAAATAGGCACCGCTTGACTATAATTTTATAAAATACATACTGTGGAGTAGGTAAATTATGAGCCAAATTTTACAAGTTAACAGCGAAAACTTTGATGTAAATGTGTTAGATTCTGAGTTGCCAGTATTGGTGGATTTCAGCGCAGTGTGGTGTGGACCATGCAGGCGACAAACTTTAATATTAGAAAAGTTTCTTGCAAATAATGTTGGACGAGTTAACGTAGTCAAGGTAGATATCGACGATTCTCCAGATCTTGCTTACAAATATAATATTCGGGGTGTGCCAACCATTATTTTATTTAATAACGGGCAAGCTGTGCAAACTAAAGTTGGTTTGCATTCAATTGAAATGCTTGAAACATTATTGCAGTCACTGATATACTCCAACGACTAAAGTCGTATGATCCTAAGTTTTCTTAGATAGTCTTATGATATACACCAAACATTGTATGATTTAGTGTTATCAGTTATTATCTATTCATAATCTGTAGAAGCAAAGAAATTTTCTAAAAAATGAATTTTATACCGAAAGCTGACCAAGTTATGTTAAAGGTTATCTTAACTGTAGGTATCGTCGCCTCTGGCAAATCTACTTGGGCAAAAGAAGAAGTAAAGAAGGATCCTACTGGAACTGTAAGGGTTAATAGGGACGATCTTCGTATTATGATGTCAAACTATGTTTACTCACAACAAAATGAGAGGCTAGTTGTTTCTACTAGGAATCATATTATTACTTCTGCTTTAAAAAGTGGGAAAAATGTTATTATAGATGATACTAATCTTAATCGTAGAAACTTCGATGATGTCTGTAAATTAGTAAAAAATTTAGGAATATCCTGTATGGTAATGGAAAAACCATTCTATGTAGATCTAGATGAAGCAATCGCTAGGAACGCGAAGCGAGAAGGTTATGCATTAATCCCTGAAGAAGTAATTCATAAAATGTGGGAACAAACTGGCGGAGAAAAACATAAGTTTTATAACGGCAGAGTCGAAGTTTTTGGGGACTATAATCAAACTATGAACGATTCAAATGTTACAAATAACAATCCAGAACTGAATTGGGCTGTTGTGTGTGATTTGGATGGAACAATATCGTTGTTCAATCCAATGTTAAAAAACGGCTCTTTTGATAATCGTTATCCTGGTGCTCATATCAGGAATCCTTACGATGCATCTAGTGCTGATAATGATACTCCAAATGAAGCCGTTGTAATTACACTTGAAGCTTTGGCAAGAGCTGGATATCATGTGATCTTTTGTTCTGGTCGTGAGGATAAGTATAGACCACAGACAGAAACGTTCTTAAATAAGAACGTAACGTTCAAGTATGACCTGATCATGCGGAAAACTGGTGACAATCGTAAGGATTCTATCATCAAGGAAGAACTGTATAACGAATATATTGCTGGAAAATATAACGTTCTCATGGTATTAGATGATAGAAAGCAAGTTGTTGATTTTTGGAGGTCCAAAGGGTTGAAATGTTGGCAAGTTGCTCCTGGTAATTTTTGATTGGATAACGAATTACGAATTATGAGTAAAAGAAGATAACAATGGAATCATATGAACAATATAAAAAGCTTACTATGATTTTGGGCTCAAGGAATAAGAAGTCAAAAAATTCAGAGAACAACCCAATAAATTTGAGAATAAAAAATAATTTCGACCGTCATTTATTAATTTGACGCCTATTTTTATATAATTACATTAATGGTGTAAAATGAAACGTGACGAATCACAATATATTGTAAGCAAAACGAAGACACACGGCAATGCAGATGCCCACATCTTACAAGGTGATATGGATGTGATTTATCGCGAGTCAGATATATATACATTTGACAAGATAGCTAAAGACATATATGGAATAGACAACTTATCATCTTATATTGAACAGATAAAAACCCTCTTGAATAGAGAGGTATAACATACAATGTTATTAGTACAAGAATATCTTAGGACGCATTCATTTTTAGATCTGGCAAGAGAACATGGAGTATATACGTCATTTTCAAAATCTGGGCACAAGTTTTCTCTGAACTATGATCAACTTGAGGCTAGAGAATCAAACCCTTTAGCACAAGAATGTCGTGGACTTATCCTGGCAGCGGTTGATGGAAGATCTTTCTTGTCTCAATCTGTTGAGGTTGATAACCGTAGAATTTATGATGCAATCGTTCCTGGTGAAACGAGAATTCTAGCATTCCCGATGATGAGATTCTTTAATCACGGGCAAGACGCTGCGGCAAAAATCAATTGGTCTGATTCAAATCTAGCATTTTTGGAAAAATTAGATGGAACGCTAACTATATTGTATTTTGATTGCTTTACGAAAAAATGGTGTGTGGCAACGAGATCTGTTCCAGAAGCAGATATTGTTTTGGACAGTGGATTCTATACATTCAGATCTTTATTCGAAAAAGCGATAAAAGATACAATCGGGATGTCTTTTGATGATTTTACATCTAATCTAGATAAGGAAATTACCTACTGTTTTGAACTAACATCTCCATATAATAGAATAGTTCTTGATTATAAAGAAACAAGGATAACTTTGATAGCCGCTCGTTTTGTTGGAAATGGAATGGAAACGGTTGTTGACGGAAAACAATGTGCTTCTTTATATGAACTTGATATTGATAAAATCAATACGTATGGAATTCCACACGTACACGCATATAAGTTTGCGTGTTTGAATAATCTATTGGATTGGGTTTCAAGACAGAATCCTTTGGAACATGAAGGTATTGTGGTTCGTGACTCTAAATTCAATAGGGTTAAAGTAAAAAACGCCTCATATGTGGCATTTAATAAGGTAAGAAATATCCTTGGAACCTCTGAAAGAAGTTGTTTAGAATTAATATTGGCAGAAAAGGAAGATGATGTGATTACGGCATTACCTCCAGAAATTATCGATAGAATTGTAAATATTAAGAGAAACGTTCAATTTTTAATTAAAAATTATGATCACGCATACAAAATCTTAAAGTCTACAGCAGATCAAATAAATCCTGGAGACAAGAAGACATTTGCTCTATTAGTTAAAGATCATAAGGATATATGGCCAGCCCCTATGTTCTCTATGTTCGATCAAAAGTCGTCTGACATGAAAGACTTTATCTTAAAAAATAAGAAGGGCGGAACTTGGGGAGATTCTTTTTTAGATAAAATATTATCAATCTCTAAAATGGTTGATATATATTAGTGCGCAGTTAGCATATTAACTGCTTTAACCTACACAGAAAGGAAAAACAATGCTAACACTTTGGAATCCATTTATGCCGGTTAAAAAGTCAGAGTACAGAAGTATGTTTGATTTGTTATTTGATGATATATTCCAACCAATGGGAATAAATCAAACTAAGAGTGATGACGGATCATTTTATATAGATGTTGACTTACCTGGTATGCAAGAGTCGGATATTAACGTTCATTTGTCAGAAGATAATATACTAACAATCAAGGGCGATAGAAAAACAAAAACGTCATCTTATTCTGTGAATAAGAGTTTTACATTGCCAGATGGTTGCGATCCTGACACTCTAAAAGCAGAGTTAAAGAATGGAGTATTATCAATTTCTTTGGCACCAAAACAGTTACCAAAAGTAAAAGAGCCAAAGAAAATTCCAATATCCGCCAAATAATGTATGAGTAAATAGTAAACCCGGATCTAATGTAGGTCCGGGTTTTTCTATTTATATTATTGTACTTTCTGATATATAAATTACTACCAACACAAGGCTGGTATATCGTCTATGGATCTACGAGATATTTGACTGATTGACATACAGCCTGCTCTACCCTCTGACTTTTAGCAGCAGTAGAGATGAAGTTATTGCGTATGTTATTGGTAGCGATCATATCTGTTTGGTTATATACCAGTATGGTAGTAGATTTTTTAACTATAGTCAATTTATCCATCATCACTAGTCTGGTGGTTTTCTCGGCATAAGATCATAAATTATTATGAATAAATATCTGTTTGAAAATGATTATAACGTAGATTCATTAAGATGGATAAAGAAAGTTAAGGAAAGTAATCTTATTGCTAATCATAATAATTACGAATGGTTAGAAAAGTTACAAGAAGAAATCATATCAACAAATGATTCTGCAATGGCTTACTTTTTTGCATGCGAATATTCTTATAAACTTTATCGTATGCAGCAAATAATTATCAGGAATAAAGATCCAAAATATTCTTATCTCTTTGCTCAAAACATAAAAAATGCTGACATTAAAGCGCTGCAAAAGATTGTAGTAGATTCTAATAATATAAAATATATTTGTAATTTTGCTTGTTTTGTTCGAGGTGCCGAATTAAAACCATTAGAGGAATTAATAATCAAATCAAAAAATGCTAAATATGCTCATATGTATATCAAGCATATTCCTACTGCAAATATAAAGAAGTTCAAAGATATCATATTATCATCTGGCAAACCTAGATATTTGTTTGAATTAGCCAAACATATAAGAAGCTATAAAGATTTAGAACAGATTGAGGACCTGATTATAGCATCAGGCTCATTTACTTATATGAGACTTTTGGCAGATAAGATTAAAAGATCAAATATAGATAAGATAGAACAGGCGTTATTGACCACGAATAATATAGAAGAGATTAAAAAGTTTGCAAAAAGCGTTAAGAGGTCAAAGATGAAACGATTCTTATTGGTTATATAGTGGAATATTAGATTTAGGTATTGCAATGTCAAATATTGCAGGTTCATGTAAATCTTGTGATGACTTTGAGTTAACCGATCAATATTATACATTAGAGTTGATGTATATGATAATGAAAGAAAGACCTTCTTATCCACTAAGGTTAGACAGAAATTATTTGGATGGTTAAGCTATGAGACCGTATATATCGCATATTCTGGCGAGGCTACAACCATTGACAATTTAAAATCATTCATCGGACCGTCCATGTACAAAACAAGTAATTGTATAGAAAACATTAAGAAACAAGCCAAAAACACATTGCAAGACATGAATTTGGTAGAGATGCGGATGGGTATGTCTGACATGGATGAAGGCATTTATTTGTTAGAGATTCTTTCACTAATAATGTATTAAATCATGGAAATCATTGGCACGATATATAAATCGCCAAATATATTGTTGCCAAATATGAGCATATTATAGTAATATATAATTAGTGATAACATGAGTAAGATATAATGGGAGTAAATAAGGAATAAAAAAATGTCTATGCGCAGGTTCCATCTTCAAAGAGATAATGATGTTTCTGGAGTAAGTGGTACTGGTATTGTTTGCGAAGGTGTATATTTTGTTGATACAGGCGAGGCAGTTCTTCATTGGCGTGGAGAACATTCCAGTATTAATATCTACAAATCAATTGAAGATGTTCTGTTTATTCATGGACACGAAGGGGCTACTAGGATAGTATTTGACGATAATTAACATTCATTATATGAAAAATATACCATTGTACTGATAATATAGCCAGATAGATGTGAATGCTGTCAAGAGTATCAGCAATAACTTCATCTTATTTCTATAAAAGCATCTTATTTCTATAAAAGCAGAAGTTATAGCAGGTTATGTGTTAATCGTACAAATGTCTCGGATAGCTATGGACAAGCCGCTAGCGTTGTGCTGGTTACAATTGACTATGATTTCGTCCTAAAATAGTGATATTCAAATCACGCTCAGAGCTATTGAAGATTACCGATTATAATATAAGAAATTGTCAAATAGTTTTATTAGGTAATTTAGTTGATAGGGTTTCATATTTCTTGGGTGTTATATGTAGAGCTAAATGGTAGTAATTTTGTTATTTTTGCAGTGCTCATACGATCTATTATATATTAGATATATAAATAAAGAAGATAAAATGTTAGCTTCTAGTAATATTAATAAATTATCCTAAAAAGCTTAGGATAGATTTTGGGTATAATTATTCTATCTGTAATCTTACTACATTAGTTATCGAATTGCAGAAAGTTTATCATATACGCGCTAAAAATACGCACTATAAATAGAAATACAAACTATGAGCTATTCTAGCAAACAATTAAAAGATCTAGCACAAAATAACCCGCAAGAACTGATCAAGTTAATCAATAACAGTTACAAAACTGACGTAAAGACTATAGCAATAGCTATGGATATCATTGGCGAGGAAGTTAAGGATGAATCATTGGTTCTTCCATTAATACGCAAATCATTAAAACATGTACATGTATTGATTAGAGAAAGCGCAGTGACTTGTGCGGCTTCTTTCTATACATTGTGGTAACTGAGTAATTGCTACAAAGAATCAGGTAAAATTAGTATTAAAATATATGTAAAAGTAGGTATGGATATTTTATAAATATATCGGTAGGTAATGAATGAAAATATTAAAATGTATTATGTGCAAAGGCGAAGTAGATATAGTGAATAGTGATAGTTCCTCGAATAACAAAATAAAATGTAAAAAATGCGGATTCACGAATATCCCTATTAAAACTATCAAAGATCCTGAAATTGTGGTTATAAAGAAAAAGCATACACCAATCGCATAATCGAGTATATTTAACATGAGCCTCATAGAAATTGAAAAAGCTACACAAAATAATTATACATCAACAATAAGGATCAACAAAGAAGATAATATTGTGGAAAAAACAATAGATTATGGTGAATATACTAATGAGCTTTTTCAAAGAGAGGTTTATTGGTTAACGAAACTAGCTCGTACTGGTCGTGTTCCTAAATTACTAGGATATAACATTATAACGCACACAATTGTAATGGAATGGTGTGGTGATATCCTCTGTGAGGAAAACAAACCTGCAGACGCTTATGAACAGTTATTTGATATTCATATTATGCTATTAAAGCATGGTTGTTTTTACAACGATTGGAAATGTGGCAACCTACTTGTCAAAGATGGAAAGATAACAATAATAGACTTTGGCTGGTGTCCAAAAATTAAGGAAGATTATGGGTGTGACAATGAAGTTGATTCTAAGTTAACAGAAAAGCCCGCCGTCAATTATTTCAAGGACATTTTTGAAAAGAAAATTTTCTCCCAGGAATAGACGTGACCGAAATCAAACTACTGAATCTTAATAAAGATTGGAAACAAGTAAGACCGCATATGAAGCCGTATAAAAATGGTTTTATCGTTGGCGGGTATGAATCTTATGTTATTTCAAATTATGAAATTGTTCCAATGTCTGATAATACGATATTGAAATTTGATTTGGTAAAACAACACCTATTTAATGATGTTAGTGGTAAAACAGTGTTAGATCTTGGCTGTTCTAATATGTTTTTTGGATTTTGGTCTAAACTGCATGGAGCTACAAAAGTTACTGGTGTAGATTTAGATACAGACTATTTAGTTCAAAATAAAAATCTTATCAAGTATTTTCATTTACGAGATATAGAGTGTATTGATATGAACGCTGCCAATTATAATGTCCCAGCGGACACAGTATTTGCTTTTGCTATTATACATTGGATATACTCGTGCTCAGGGTTTCTTGGCAGTCTAGAAAATGTAGTTTTACATTTAAGAAATTTAACTGAGTATGTTTTATATGTTGAATGGATTGACCCTTCTGATGATTGTATATCATGTATGCTTCATCATTTAGATTTCAATAAAGATGCAACGGTGCAAGATTTCAATAAAGACAATTTTATTGTGTATCTTAAGAATAATTTCTCATCTGTTGAGTTGTTGGGTACATCCAAACAATCTGGAACTAGAGAAATATATAGGTGTTTGGTTTGAGGTATAATGATAACTATATATATAGTGGCGTATAATGAAGAAATAATTCTTCCATTTACGATAGATCATTATAAAAAAAGATTCCCAAATTGTAATATCATTGTTTACGACAACATGAGCACTGATAAGACACCAGAAATCGCCATAAAAAATGGCGCCAAAGTTTTACAATTTGATACAAATAACCAAATAAATGATTTAAAATATTTGGAAATTAAGAATAATTGTTGGAAAAATTCGGATAATAATTGGGTTATAGTTTGTGATGTTGATGAGCTTTTAGACATAAATCAGGAACAACTTATAAAAGAGGCAAATAACGGAGTATCTATTATCAAATCTTGCGGATATAATATGGTTAATTTTAATGATAATTTGGATATTAAATCAATTAAGTATGGAAAACGGGCGCCGCAATATGACAAATATATTATGTTCAATAAAGAATTTATACATAGCATAAATTATGAGGCAGGATGTCATATTTGTAATCCAGTAGGCACTATTAAATATAGTTGTTGTTCATATAATTTGTACCACTATCATTTTATTAATTTTGAATTTGTAATGTCTAAATATAAAAGAAATATCACTAGACTTAGTAAAGAAAATATCAAACACGGTTGGGGTATTCATTATACTATTAGTGAACAAGAACTTAAAGACAAATTTGATTTATTAAGAAGAGAATCTATAAGGGTTAGAGAATAATGATTACTATATATACAGTTGCTTTTAATGAAGAAGTTTTAATTCAATTTATGATTGACCATTATAGATTAAGATTTCCAAATTGTCATATTGTAATATATGACAATTTTAGCACCGATAACACTGTAAAAATTGCTAAGGATAATAATTGCGAAATAATATATTACAATACAAATAACATGATTAATGATAACAAATATCTCGAAATTAAGAATAATTGCTGGAAGGGCGCAAAAACAGATTGGGTACTTGTTTGTGATGTTGATGAGATGTTAGAAATCAATCAGCAACAACTTCTTATGGAAGAATCATCTGGAACAACAATCATAAAAGGCGAAGGTTATAATATGGTAAATATGGAAGATAATTTTGATTTACCAAAAATAGTTTATGGTTCTAGATGTACACCATATGATAAATCTTATCTATTTAACAAAAAATTTATTACAGATATTAGATATACACATGGGTGTCATAATTGTAATCCTATAGGAGCAGTTAAGTACAATACGAATGTTTACAAGACATATCACTATAATTGTATAAATCCAGATTATAAGGTTGAAAGATATAAATTATTTGCTTCTAGATTGAGCCCAGAAAATAAACAACATGGTTGGGGTAATCATTATCTTCAATCTGAGGAAAGTATAAGACAATCATTTATACAGGCTAGAAGTTATGTAACTAAGATTAAGGAAAAATAATGTCAGTAATATCAAACACTGGATTTTGGTCTGGCGATTCTGCTCATATTCATCATGTTCATTGCCCTGTATTGGCAAAATGGATTATAGAATATCTAAAAGATGACAAAGAAAAGCCATTATATGATTTGGGTTGCGGACTTGGTAATTATTTATTAGCTTTACAAAAAGCTGGCTTTAAGAATTTAACTGGGTTTGAGGGTGATATTCCAAAACAAAAAGTATTTCAAAATATTAAACAACAAGATTTAACGAAATCTTTTACTGTTACTGATAAGGGTAATTGTATTTTTCTGGAAGTTGCTGAACATGTTCCAGCACAATTTGAAGATACATTATTAAATAATGTATCATCGTGTTGTAATGGTAAATTAATAATGTCATGGGCAATAAGAAATCAACCAGGATATGGTCATGTTAATTGTTATGATAATCATGAAGTTATAAAAAAGATGACTGATAGAGGCTTTAAATATTTAGAACAAGACAGCTTAAGCGCAAGATCTTGTATCGATAATTCTGCTCCGTGGTTTAAAAATACTATTATGATTTTTGAAAAGTAAATGTTATTAACTCATTGCAAGATAATTCTACATATAGTAGAAAACTGAATGGAATTATTGCAGAACATGGCTATAATGTCTGGCTTGGAGTAAATAAAGTTGTCGAATATAGATTTGAAATAATAGAAACATCTTGGTTTATTCAGTTGTGATTCAAAATGAAAACAGTTACTGTGTGCATAACATCTTATAATAGATTTAGTCTATTAAAGAAAACAATTGATAGTTTTTTGTCTCTTAATAAGTTTCCTATAGAAAGAATTATTGTTATTGATGATTCTACAAATCCAGAGATAAAAAATTTGATTTCTACTAATTATTCTAATAAAGTAGAGTTTATTTTCAACGAAATAAATATCGGTCAAGTTAGATCAATAGATAAAATGTATAAAACAGTAACAAGCGATTATATTTTCCATAGTGAGGATGATTATCTATTTTATGGTAATGCTAATTTTATACAAGATTCAATTGATATTTTAGAAGAAGATAAAAGTGTCCATCAAATATGGATTAGACATGCGGACAATTATCGTGTTAGTCATGGTGATATAAATAATTATTTAGAGTCTGAAACTCTAAAAACATCAACAAATGTTTATTATAAGAAAATAATTTCACCTCATTGTAGCTATTGGTGTGGATTTAGTTTCAATGCTGGTCTAAGACGAACTGAAGACTACAATAAAATGTTTCCAAATGGATATTCAGAATTTCAGAGACCTGACGAGGCTAGATGGATAGATGAGTTTCGTTGTAATGAGCATGCTATGAAATATGGGTATAGAGCCGCATATCTTTTAAATTCAGCGTGCGCAACAATTGGACATGGCGCCCAATCATCTTATAGGCAATAAATGTTTAGAGAAATAGCAACCAATTATAAAACAGATAAGTTTACGTCTCATACCTATCTTGATACTTATGATAAAATACTATCTCCAAGAAAAGATAGTATTAAAAATTTATTTGAGATTGGTGTTTGGCTTGGAGGCTCGATATTATTATGGCACGATTTTTTACCTAATTCAAACATTTATAGCGTAGATATCAACCCTCTTCCTCCTGATTTTATTCTTAAAGACAGAATGATACATTTTACAGCTAATGCATATGATGCATCATTTATTGATGATAAACTCAAAAATATAAAATTTGATATGATTATTGATGATGGTCCTCATACATATGAAAGTATGATATTTTGTGCTAGGTATTATTCTCAAAAACTAAATCCAGATGGGGTAATGATTATTGAAGACATTCCATCTATAAATTGGACAAAAAACATTATTAACGTTTTACCTCATTCTTTGCAAAATAAAACTATAGTAGTTGATAACAGGCATATAAACAATCGATGGGATGATATATTAATTGTTGTAAACGGGTAATATTATAAAAGGGTATTAAAAATTAAGAAAATAGCACAGGAAGCAGTTAAAAATACTGAGTTTATTTCAATACCATCTGCTACTGAAACACTTCCGTCTTTTCAACTTCAGTCTTTATTTCCATCTATTTATATTGGATTTGGTCGAACGATTGCTGATCAGATGAGCACACTATTTATTAAATAACAAAACTGCATTTACAAAATAGTTAACTTCAAAAGAAATATCTAGTAGAATTGATTTTCTTAGTGTAAGTCATGAATTAAATTCACTGTCAAATACCGATACATTAGGTCAATTAACTATTAAAGTTAATGACGATCTATTTTCCCAATATATAGAAATGATCATAATGAATATGATCGTACTTAAAACTAACATACTAAACTATTTACGATACATAAAAAAATCAATTTCGTAATGTGTTGCAGAACTTGTGTGCTTGGTTATATTATTCTATATGTATACTATTAAGCTTAAAGACAGGATCGATTCCTATATCGATATGTCTAATTATCGTTTATTGAACAAAGTGCCATTAATAATAAATATTAATGGGCGCTCGTTTCATAAGATTACATCGCTGCTTGACAAACCTTATTGTACTGAATTTGCTGAGGGTATGTTATCAACAACAGTAAAGTTATGTATGGAAATTGATGGCGCTTTGTTCGCTTATCAACATAATGACGAAATAACTATTGTTGTGCGTAATGACCAAACACAAGAAACATTGCCATGGTATGATAATAAGTTACAAAATATATGCTCTATAACTTCATCAATAGCAACACAACATTTCAATTTATTTGCTGTAAATACTAAGTTGAATTTAATGGGTGATGCCCTATTTACGTCACAAGTGTTTGTTGTGCCAACAATAGCAGAAGCCATTAATACAATTATTTACAAACAACAAAGTAATTTTTATTTATCTATTCAGTTTGCATGTTTCTATGAGTTATTAAAGAAATATGACAAAACAACAATAAAAGAGATGTTGAGCGATTTGAGTATAGATGAAAAGATTGATTTATTGAAACAAGAGTGCGACATAGATTTCAATGAATATCATACATCATTTAGGCGCGGCGCTGCTTGCTACAAGATTCCTAAAATTGTTAACGGTGTAGTCAAAAATAAATGGGCTATTAACACAGAACTTCCAATATTTACAAAAGATCAGTCATTTCTTTCTAATATATTCAAAAATGGAGCAGACATCTTTAGAAGTGACAGCATATAAAACGATGTTCTGCATTAGATGATTGTTTCCAATTGGCAAACTAGTGAAATAATTATATCTAAAAATGGTCTTCATAGATCAGTTTTTTTCAAAAAAATAATGAGACACTTGACGGCGGTGCATATTGTGTTATATTATATACGTGGTGGCTGTGATGTTGAGTTAAATTACTTATTGTATTAAGCTTAAAAAAATAACAGGGACAAATACGTAGAAATTATAGTAAAATATTGGATATAATAGATATGGGGGATAATTTGGTTTCGATTGGGTAAATAGCGATTTAAATGCAAACCGGGGATGATTGCAGGGACTCGTTAAAAAGCAATCAACGTATAAATGCAAACGACAATGCATTTGTTCCAATGGCACAAGCTGCTTAATTGGAGTGTTCTAGGAGAGATATTCTTGGTATCTGATGAATGCTCAACACACTAAGGATAGAATGTTTTGTCGGTTACGGATTTAACATTCGAAATGAACAGTAACTAGCCAGTTAGAGCGAATTCTTTCACTGGTGCTGATGACAGATAAACATCAACTAAGTTTGTGAATGAGTTTAATCGCGAAGTATTCAAGACCGGGGTTCGATCCCCCGATCCTCCACCATAACAACTACTAATTTGGTATTATTATATGAGATATGCCCTCATAATTTTATTATCACTGTTAGGTTGTTCTCATACAAGATTGCAGCACCCACCAAATACTGAGCCAACATTAATAGAACAAAAAATTGCTCAACCACTGAATTATTGCCAGCGTGGCAAATATTATACGTTAATCAAATATCGACATGATATGTTATTCTATTTGAATTCTGATGATAAAGATGTTGCGTTGCAAGCTGCAAAGAATTTGCAAACGGTTAATTTGATGATTGATCAAATGACTGTTCTTGGAATGGAACGAGCCAACAATAAAAGGTGTTTTAACCTAAAATCAGCAGAAATCCTATACCTTTAGGTGGAGGATGAATGCTGCTAAAAATTTTAAAATCTTTATCAATAGTTCGTTATATATTACAGTAGGCAAGAAATGTATAGAACAGATAAAACTAACATAGATAATAAAAAGAAAGGATCACGAAGGTACCGTAGATTAAGACGAGCGAAGCAAAGGTTGTATGATGCGAAAGTTAGAAAAATCAATGACTTTCAGCATAAGGTTTCTAAAAACCTATCTCGTAAATATGATACAATTTTTGCAGAAAACTTGTCAGTAAAATATATGTCAGAAGAAAATTATACGAGATTGAATAAGGCAATAAGAAATGCCAAATTAGCGCAATTCATAATCTGAAATTATCAGATAGAACAATAAGTTGTACATGTGGAAATAGTTATGACCGAGATGAAAATGCTGCTAAAAATATTCTTTGCTTGGGACAAGCCATCGTTTCTAAACGATGTACACAGTCGGCAACGATTGTGGAAGCTTCTGGCTTTAGCCAGAAGTAGTTCACATAATTGGTGTTTAACATGAACAAGATATATGCAGCGGGAGCTATATGCAGCGGGAGCTATATGTATTGTTCTGCCCCAATATACTACAAAAGGTTCAAGATTATGGTCATTGTTTGATAATTTTGAGGCGGCTGAAGCTACTATTATGTCAAATTGTGGCGATTTTTTCGAACATTATTACAACTATGCATTGATAGAGGAAATTGTAGTTCATGATCGTGCTAGTGTTTATACTCCAGTACCTAAACAATGGTGGTATAAGGCTGATTTCGTTGATGAAAGTGTAGTGATCTCAAAAATCGATATTCCCAAGGAGTTACAAAACATTAGTCACTGGTGGGTAGGATAATACGATTTCCTTGTTGATGAATAGATGCTGCTTTTCATATAAGATTTTAAAAATTATTTACAATAAGCCTATATAGTGTCGTTGGAGATTGAAAGACTATCAAGTGTTCATAAGTTCATAATAGAGATCATTCTAAATAACACAATGTTTTTAGTTTACAGAGCTATGCGTTTAATTTACGTTTAATTTATTTGCAAATGAACATAAAGAAATAGTTAATAACTGGATGCAACACTCTAATTATATATTTAGCTTTGAAAGCTTAATTGGTATAGTGGCTGTGTCGTAGTCCATAAAACTAAGTGTACAAATTCTATTTAATATTTTTCTTATTCAGCTTTTAGTTTTAGAAAAATAGTAAAAAGATATACTGAACTAATTGTTTTTGGTGTTTTGGCTATCTCTATTAATACGATCATGTGATTTGTTCTAATTCGTATATCGTGTGGTTATCATTATATTGTTTTCACAATTGTCTATTAATGGTCTATTTGGTGGTGAAAAATCTACTACTATACTTGTATCTAACAAAATAGATACGAATATTTAAAGAGCCATATCACTAAAAATTGAGGCACCGCAACAGTTTTAACCTATCTTAACGCTTTGCAGCGATATTTAATCATACTGCTAAAAAGGTACAGCAGGTTGTGTGCCAATTAACCGAATGTCTTGGAAAGTCAGAAACAAGCAATCAACTTTGTGATCAGAGTAATTGACATGTATAATCTAAAACGTTTGTGGTCGCTCGCGGAATCTTTTGAAGAAAAAGTGTATAAGAGTCCAATTAATGATGATCTAATAAACAACATTAGAGATAATCTTATACAAATTAATGTTCCAATGACGGCTTTAATTAATATAGCTAAGACTATGATTGAAAATGGACCAGATTCTTCAGAATATGATATTGGTGTTGACCTATATAAATTAGCAAGACAGTATGAACATTTGTATAGAAAATTCAAATAATTAGACATTAGTAAATTAATTAGATAAATTATAATGTCCCTATAGCCTAAAGGAGAGGCGTCAGTTTCCTAAACTGATATATGCAGGTTCGAGTCCTGCTAGGGATGCAAAAGACATGTTATATTGTATATCATGCAAGTAAGTACAGGTATCATATTAACAAGCGGGACTGGCAGTAGATTGCTTCCATTAAATTCTTTATTTGGCGGGCATTTTTTAAGTTCTTTAGCTCGCTGAAGCCTAGCGCCTGGTGAGTATGAGACCACTGATATTATAAATAATGTATACCAATAAAGAAGATTTGGATTGCACTTTCGTTAAAGGCTAAATATTAATGAGAATTTTCACACGTGGTGGTAGTGGTTTTATTAGCAACCATATGAATTATCAGATAATCACAGATCGTGTTGGACTAAACACACGACAAATTAATTATATTCTAAACGTACATGAGCTTGTTCCTAGTATTTTCCACGCAACAAATCCTGGACCATTATCTGCGACTGATATTGTAAAATCACTGTTATCAAAAGTCCAATTTATATATTAAATGCGTAAAATAACAAAGCCGGATTTATTATGAAAAATTCTAGTGAAGCATTAGAACAAAAAATGAAAGAGAAAGAATACATAAAAAATACTTGATATTGGAGGTTATATGTCTAATAATAATCTAACTATTGATTTAAAAGCTAGAAAAGATGTGGATGGGCAAACATTTTATGTTGGAAAGCTTAAGTGCCCAGTAATGATTGATTGTTCTGAGGGTGCAGTATTTTTAGTATTTGTATCTGATAAAGGAGATGAACAACTACAGATTGCCACGATGGATAAAAAGGATGACGACTAAAAATGATACATTTCGAAGAATTATGGGAAAAGTGCGAAGAATTTAACTCCAATAATTCCTATGATGAAAGCATATTGGACATCATAGACGAGTTAACGATGAAGTTAAATCTTTATTCTATGATAGATAAAAAATCGGATATTTCTTCGGAAGACAAAAATATAGCAAAATCTCGCATTATGGGCGAGATTTTATTGTCAATTACATCAATTTCATTGAAAGACAATATAAACGTATTTGATGCATTACATACGGCATTAATGCAACGAAATATTGCTATATTTTCAAACAAGTATTCTGATTAACCTAATGCTAAAATAATCTTGACATTACCCACAGGTATTTTCTTCATATCAGCGATAGCTGAAGCTAATATAGCTCTTATTTTTTTATTATTCTCATCCAATGGTTGGGCGTTTTGTAATTTAATTGTTGAATCTACTATATTCTCAATCGGATAAAAATAAGCCTTTAAACATACAGTTCCTCTTGGAACTTTAGAACCAAGTGATACGATAAGGTTGTTAACTTCTGCTCTAATATCTTGCACTTGAGAAGACGTTTGAGCAAGTTTTCTAATAATCTTCTGTTGATTTTTGGCAATCTTAAATAGTTTTTGTAAAACCTCTTTGTCAGTATTCATTGTATATCCTCTTATATAATTGCTGTTATTTCATCACACTTGACATTATTATATCATCAAGTCCTAAAGTTAGCTTACCTTCATCTTCAAAACAATTGTATACCATCTTAGAGAATTTAAGAAAATCTTTTTCGATGGCTAAGGACATCTTGATTGTAGACTCCTCTAAATTTTTATACTTAAGCAATACTTTGTTTAATAATGCGGTATGAAGATCATAGGCTGGAGTATCATAACCAACTAATTTTTCAGCAGCTAAATATAGTGCTGTAACTTTATGGTATTTATCCATGATTCCTGCTTATGATCGTATTTTGTAAAAGATATGTGTTTATTAGTATATCACAGCTTAATTATGTTTTTTAGACCAAACTTATTTATTTCTTGGGCATAGACATCGCACTTATGTTTATATTGTATTCCTATTTGCGCTGCATTAGAGTAAAACATAGGCTTATTTCCAAGTGGATTATTAGATATAACGTATCCCAACATACCGTTGTAATATACTTGCCATGGTTTACCATTTATTTTGGATACAAAACTAACTTCAATATTATCAGTTAACAATTTTTTGTTATTTATGTTTGGCGTTAATCCACCGCTAATGATTAGTACAGATGAGGAGTTAGCAAAATCTATGTTAATTACATTTGGATTAGATATAATCCATTGCTGAATATCTATATGGTCATTATTTTGGTATAATATATTAGATAATTTCAAATCATATGCTCCTAAATTGTATATCACTTTACCAGTTTGAAGAAGTGCTTTCATTATAGATATTCTAGTATAAACAGACGAAATATTATCAAATGGATACAATAAATTGCCATTGAAAATAACGGCAGCATATTTGTGTATTAACTTTTCTATTGATTCTATTTTCTCAAAATTGTCGTATATGGATCCAACAACAAGGATTTCTTCATTAATATTTGACATAATACGCATTGTCATGCCAACTTTATATATCAAGTGGCATTTTTATAAAAAATAGCTATTATTATTTGAAATTACCTGAACTGACTCTCGACAAACGCATGGGGATATATAATAGGGGGAGTTAGTATATACATATCATAGAGAAAATTTTGTGGCTACCAAAGTAAGTGTGGATATATGAAGAAACAAAAAATAGTTAAACCTTTCTTCTTTAATACAGATACCAATGAGATAATAGATCTATTGAATACGCATTATCCAGTTGGTATTAGATATAATGAAGATTTAGTGAATCGAATTCATTCAAGATATCCTCTAATATCTAAATATGAAATCAGTTTAATTGTAACTGCTGTGTTTAGTAGTTTTAGGGAGCTATTGCTGTTAGGAAAAGTTTTGAATTTCAATAATTTATTTTTTGACACGAAATTGTTATTTTTTGATAAACATCGAAGAGGGCATATAATACCTTCTTTGAAAGTACAAATGTCTACTCCACCAAAAATGAGGAAAAATGATCGACGAAGACGACAATAATCTTGAAGATTATCAAATTGAAGAACTTAATTTAGACGAGATTATAAAAAATCTGCACAATTATAGTATGATACAACTATGTGATATTGTTATTTGTGATAGGTATTTGGGATTTAGTGATAAACTAGCCACAGTATGTATGGAGGAATTAGGTATGAGGAGGGAAAATGGAGACACATTCGATTTCGAGGCATATATCGAGAGAGAATATAATGCATTGCCAAAACTTGATTTTTCAATTGCTGATGTACAATCTTCTATAATTAAAATAATATCTGGATTTAAACGATGAATTTAAAGTTACTTGAACAAATTGTGCGGCACATATTTGCTAATTTTATGATAGTTTCATCTGAATTTGTTAACGAAAAAAGATCTAAATCGTTAATGTCAACTGATTTTTTGTTAAAAGAGAAATTGTCATTTGATACAGATAATGGAAAGATTTTTAATAGAGTTTGGGGGTGTCAACTGTCAGCATTAGATCATGAAGTAAAAATATTACTTGGAGATTGTTCTCAGGATACTTTAACTAAAGAGTATTGTTTGTTAATTCAACTGAAAGGATCTCCCGCTTATGGATTGTATTTAATAGATACTGATGATTCTGAAATTTCTGCAGAGCCAATGATTGCGTGCACAATGAATGAGAAGGATTGGTTAGAGTGCAATACATATTTACAGGCAACATTTTTAGCTGCAATGGAAAATCTTAAAGAACTTGGTTTTACATGGAAAAAGTGTACGGACTATAAATCTCAATATGAAATGATGAAATCATTTATAGAATTTCATGATGCACATTATGAGGCAGAGTAACTATGAGAGGAAGGAAGATCGATTCTGACTTTTTGAGCCAATTTATAAGTGAATGTGTTTCAAAAAACATATCTTCAACGGAAGATATTGTTAGATGTGCTAAATCTCAGATTGATACGATTGATTCTAAAATTAGAGAAGCAGAAACTCTCAAAAGAGTTAGGTGTAATCTTATTGATGTCGTTTCTGTTTTTGAAAAACAAGATAATTCTAAAAAAAATGCCGAATCTAAAATATTATCTCTCTTTAAAATTCAAAATCAGCATATATGCAAATTGATATGTGATAATATAAAAGATTCGGCAATAAGCATGGATTCTCTTTATAACAAAGGATATTCTGTTGAGGACATTATATTTTGTGTGAAGCAATTGTTGGAGCACAAAGTAGTATCAAAAGTCGGAAATTATTTGTTAAGAGGAGAATTATTCGGTGAATATGTAAAATTTGTGTTGAAGAGTTGATTAATGAATATACCAACAAGCATAAGTAGAAAAATACTATGGCAATATGTTAATCTAAGAATTAATAGGGCTATTCATCACGCACATGTTTATAGTGTTATATCAATATTATTTGACGAGTTGATTAAGGATTTGAATAATGGAAAAGACATAAAGATAGTTAATTTTGGAACTATTTCATTAAAGCAGATGAAACCAAGACGATATCATGATGTTAGGTATAATAAGGTTCTTCAATCTAATGGTAACAAAATATTGCGATTTTCACTTGTTACAAAAATTAGAAAAAAAATCTGTGATTTTTTAGATATTGACAGGACGTTTAAGGATGGCTAAATGAGTAGAAAGGGTGCCAGACAGGTAGTATATGTATGTAGTTCTATTGGAGAAAATGGCGATCTAATTAATAGAATTATTGCCGCTTCATCTCAGGATGAAGCTGGAAATTTGTTCAGTGAGCAAACATCTTTAAAAGCAAAAGAAATTCTTGGTCCTTTTTATAAGAAAAAATCGCATGTACTGGAGACTACAAGAATGTTAAAATTTTCTAATCAGACCAAGAAAGCAATATTCAATGATTGGTATGTTAATGCCTTTTTGTTAAAAGAGCCTGAAAATCAGGCATATCTCGTTTTTATTAAACGAGTAGATGGTAAGAAAGCATCTGCACCAACTGGTACTATTACAGTACCCATTTCTGACTTGAGGTTTATGTAATGTTAAGTAAAGCTTTTCTTAAGAAGATTGAAGAAGAATTGCTGGCGCAGAAACGTCAGCTTATAATTACAGCTAATATGGAACAGGATATAGAGATTGACACTGACGGAGATGAATATGACGAAATCCAGGGTAATTTATTAATTGAAATGCAAAACCAACTAAGTACACGAAATGCTCAAAAGCTTGTTCAGATTGAGACCGCATTAGCTAAACTGAAAAACAGCACATATGGAATTTGTGATGATTGTGGTGAAGATATTCCAGAGAAAAGATTGTTATTCAATCCTTACGTCGAAATATGTGTTGATTGTGCAGAAGATCGAGAGATAGAGGAAAAACAGAGGAATAGGGAACAAAGTTGAATACTATAGTAACTGAAAATACTGAAGAAGGCGAAGTATCTATTGATGTGTTTCAGAAGTTATCTAATGATCGAATATTATTCGTATCTGGAGATATTGATGATGACATGGCTGCAGATATATCAGCCACATTATTATTACTAGATAGTGAAGATTCTGATAATAAAATAACCATATTTATTAATTCTAGAGGAGGAGACATAAGAAGTGCTTTGGCAATTTATGATATGATTACTATGATCGATTCTCCAATAGAGACTGTATGTATCGGCTCAGCTATGAAAGAGGCAGTCATTTTATTGGTTGCTGGAACACCTGGTATGAGGTTGGCAACTAAGAATTCTATTATTTGCGCAGGGCAGTTAGTTAATAGCTGGGTACATCATTCTGATATAACTGATGCTCAAACCATGCTAAACCATTCTTTAAGCGATAATAAAAAGATGATGGATATAATTGCAAGAAAAACTAATATATCATTAAAACAAGCAATGTCTAAATATGAAAGACTTGTTTTTATGGATAGTCGTCAAGCACTTAAAAGAGGGTTTATAGATAAGGTGGTTCCTTTTAGGAAATAAGGTTTTTGTATTATGAAATTATATGAAGCAGAGAATCTTTTACTATTAAAGAACACAAAATATGACACATCATATGTTTTTTTGTCAAAAGACAGAATAATATTTCTTAAGGAAGGTATTACAAAAGAGGTGGCATCAGAATTGTCGGCTTTATTATTGTATTATGATAATATGAGCCCAACCGATGATATTAGTATTTATATACATTCAAATGGTGGAGATGGAGATGCGTTAGTGCAAATTTATGACGTTATTAATATGATCAGAGCCCCTGTAAAAACAATATGTTTAGGTAAAGCGTTTTCTGCCGCAGCGATATTATTGGCATCCGGTACTAAGGGCAAAAGATATGCTTACAAAAATTCTAAAATCATGATCCATGGTATTCAATTCGAATTTCCTATACCTGGAGATGACCAGGTTAATTCGAAAAATTATTTTGAATTCGCTAAGAAGAATAATGATAAACTTATGAAGATGTTAGCAGATAGTACTGGAAATGATTTGAATAAAGTAAAGGAAGATTGCAAAAGGGATTTATTTCTGGAACCAAATGAAGCTTTGAAATATGGCATAATTGATCATGTAATATGATTTGTTATTTTGTGTTGTCTGGTGTACTACTTAGATAGTGTGGGTATAGCCATTAAATAGTAATATTTGTTCATTAATATATGATTGTTACAGCACAAAAAAAATCATCTGATCCTGTTCAGCAATCTCTTAGAGAGCGCAAAGCCAGATGGAACAAGAAAGTGTCAGAATTCATTGATGATCTTATTCATCTGAAAAAGATGATGAACGGTTGGCCATCTAAGTTTTTAATGGAAAGATCTAGGATAACTGATCCTATTCCAAAAGATCCGGCAACCATACTTGGTGTGTTAGGTAAAGATTTTGTAGAAATTGTAAACGAAGGAAATGATATAATTGCAGCACAAATTGCATATTCTCAAACTAGAAGGAAGAAGAGACCTAAACAACCCGCTGCTTCGCCAGAAACTCCAGTGTCACCAGATTTAACTAAACAATTGTCATTACCATTGTCAGCTAGTGTAGAAATGGCAGAATTAATTTCAGTAGGATCAAATCCTTTAACTAGATTCTTATCAACGCTAAGGGGACCGAGATTTGGTAATAGTGCTGCTGCTATCAAACGTAGAGCAAGAATTAGTCTATTAACTTCGGCACATCAAATATATAAGTTGTGTTCTAAATTTCAATCCAATATAGTAAAGTTTAAATCCTTTAGTGATGATTTTGAGGGACTTGAAGAAGCAAATTCTATTCTTATAGAAATTGAGAATAGATGGAATGAAATGTTTCAATCTTTGCAAGTAGCTGCAAAAAAACTTGAAGACATGGAACCCAAACCAAATGTAGTGGAAAAATCGCCAGAAAGAACATCCGGAGGTGCATCAGAAGTAACCCCAATTGGTACTAGAGAAATCCCGCTAGCAGCACCTAGTAAATCTACTGAATCTATAGCGAATAGAATCATTCAAGAAGTGGATACCAAGATTATACCAGATTGGCAAAAGGCTTCCACTTTATTCTTGGATATGGATCAATCCATGAGAGTTGAAATTATTTCGTTATTAGATAAATATCTTAATACAGATAATGCTAAAATGAAAACCATTCTAGCAGAGCAAATAGTTTCCACATATAATGCGATTTTGATGGGTTTAAATTCTGTACGAAACACAAATGCGACATCATTATCTGAGATTGCTGAACTATCTGCTATTGCATTCGAAGATTATTCTGGTTCTGGTTTAGAAGTTCAAGCAGATTATTTGCTTAGCAAAATGCATGGTAAATTGCTAAGATCTATTATTACTAGAAAAACGAATTCAAGCAGATTATTGGCGTATAATTATGCTGAAGATATGAGAAAAGGTTTAGATGAGTTTATGAATGAACTTGAAAAAGATTTTATTCCAGATAAGCTTACAGAGTTACTGAGTGAGCGCATCATAAAACCTTATTTTGTAATGAAAGAAAGTTTGGAATCTATATTGTCTACAATGCAACTAGATACTAGTAATCTACCTTTAGATCAAAAGACAAGACTTGATAAATTGATCATGAGCCGTAAGAATAGACAATTGGCTGAAAGATTGGTTCCAAGAATAACTTTTCCAGTGGATACGTCTAGATGAGGCAATAAGTAATGGAACATGGTTACATATATATCAATGATAATGTATTTCCTACATTATTGGCAATATCCGAAGATGAACAATCTATGGGATTGATGTTTGAGCCATTTCCACCGCCAATCATGTCTTTTGTATATTCTTCGCCTAGGATTAATAAATTTTGGATGAAAAATACGCCAAGCCCATTAGACATTGTGTTCTGCTGTAATGGAAAAATTACGCAAATATGTGTTGGAGAACCGTTCACTACACATACTGTCGGAGAAGATCAGCCTAGTGATTTGGTTGTAGAATTTCCATTTGGTACAATAGATAGTGCTAATATAAAGGTGGGCGATAAAGTTGGCTTTATTACCCCCACTGAATCTGAATTAAAAAAAATTATTGCTAGAAAATATAACAATTTAGTAAAATACTGAGCCCTTGCACGTACTAAATTCGTGATTATATTTCTACTGAAATAGAGGGGTATCTATCTCAGAGGTGTAGTGATGGATAATGTTGCTAGAATGAATGAGATTCTAAAATCTCTTCATATTAGGGCTAATTGTATAAATTACAAAAACACTGATAACTATGCATTCTATGATTTGGTTTTAGAACGGGGCGCCAAAGTTAAAGACGTCCATAAATATTGTGATGAAATTTCCATGTCACTTAAGGCGCCAGGAAGACCTACAATAAAAGTACTTTATGACGAAGGTATTGTGAGATTGGAATTTGTTACACGTAGAACTTCGACATTAAATCTATTTGAGTACTTTGCTGTTGACGATGAAGTTCCAGATGGTGATGTGATTTGCCTATTGGGGCAAGATATTTTTGGAAAGCGTGTTTGGATGGATTTAGCTAAGAATCCTCATATGATTATTGCTGGAACCACTGGCTCAGGCAAGAGTACACTGATGCATAACCTAATCGCTAATATTATGAACTATAACAATGTTTTTACATTTTTGATAGATCCAAAGGGCATTGAATTTTATGAATATGAAAAGTATAATTTCAAGAATGTACAAGTCGGTTATACATATAAAGATACAATTAATACTTTAGATACATTGCTAAAGGTGATGGAGTTCAGATACGAACTACTAAAAAAAGGAATACCATCTTCACATATTCCATATGTCGTATTGATGATTGATGAGTTTGCTGACATTATATTACAAGACGCCGATAATAAATTCTACACTAAACTATGTCGTTTAGCGCAAAAGTGTAGAGCGGCTAAGATTTCTATAGTTTTATCTACTCAGCGTCCATCAGCTAATATTATTGATGGAACAATAAAATCTAATTTTCCAGTTCGTATCGCATGTCAAGTAGCTAGTCATGTCGATTCTAAGATTATATTAGACACTATTGGTGCAGAACATTTGTATGGAATGGGTGATGCTTTACTAAAAGATCATTTAAGATTTTTGGAAAGATTCCAGATTGCATATACAGATGCTGCTGAAGTTTGCAATTTTTTTGGTAGGTTAAATGGAAGAAACTAGTCAGTTAAATCTATCAGATATTGATGCTATAGTTCAAGATTTTTTGGAAAGGTATGATAGAGGGTTATCTACTCTGCATAGAGTATCTAATCCATACGCTACTAATTTATCTTTTGATGCCTTTATATCAGAATTAATAGGTAAATTAAGATCTGGTTGTGTGACATTTGTCAATAATAATAATTCCACTGAGGGCGTAGACTCATATTTATTCTATATATCTAATACATTTGCAAAGCAACTTGCGGCGCAATCTTATAAGAAAACCATAGAATATCTATGTCCCGGTTGTTTGTTCTTGTGTAAGACCAATCTTATTATACCTACAGGCAATATATTTAAATGTGATGAGTGTTCACGCGCATACTTATCAACAACAGACCATAAAAAACAGAGCTTTTTTAAATCGTTTAAGCATCACAACAAGAATGGTTATAAATGCCCAAATTGTAATAGATTTATTCCAAAGCCAATATATGGCGGTTCTGATACGATTTCTTGTCCGTACTTGGATTGTTATTTTGTTGGTAACATAACAGATCTAAAAAAGATGAACCATCCAAGTTCACAAACAAATCCGGAAAGATTTTTCGGAGACACAGATCTTGTTATAAAAGTAGATAATAGCTTATTAAGTATAGATTCTCATACACAATTAAAGCGTAATGAAGAACTAGATAATAATGTAAGACTATTAAAAGATATTATTGACAATCAAAGCAATAATGTTCCATATAATGGAACGGATTTTACTTTAATTCATAAAGTACTAGTTTATCAGGCTTTTAAGAACATGCTGGAGATATATCCGGAAGAAATTGTTGAGTATCTTTTGCATAAAAGACGTACTGGTGGCTTTCAGAACAAGATTTTTCAAGAGTATATTAGGTTGTTGGAAGATTCATTCCCATTCTGTTTTAAGAAAAGGGGTAAGATCTATAGGGTAGATTCTTTATTAGATCCTAATTTACATATATTCGACGGAATAAGTGTATTTGATGCTGTAGTAAATGATAAACTTGATATAAAAAACAACACGCAAGAATTTTATATTGGAGGAAGAAAAGCCTCCTATTCTCAGCCATTTTATATTGGAAAGCTTTTGAATGTGATTGATAAAACTACGAAAGAACCTCTGCTAGCCAATGTAAAGAGCTATGGGTTTTCTAAGATCAAAATGCAAGATATATTGCCTGGCACAGAGGTTACAGTAACACATCTTCGTGTACCACCACACTATCAAATGGGCGGCATGGTATATATTAACAGAATCAGGAAAAAGATTGTAGATAGTGCGCTTGATCTTTTAGGCAAAAGATACGAATAATGTCAAAAAGAAACGAATATAAAGATGGAATACATATTAAGTTATCATCAACTTTTTTGGCTCGTGCAAGATGCAAATATTGCTCATCTCCACCAACTTATTATTTTAAAACCAGATTAAATGTACATCAAAAAGATATAGTACACTTCTTAAGTGCATTTAGGTGGGTGGTAAGAAATACTGATAGAATGTGTAGCGACTTTTATTATATTGAGTCACCAAGAGATTTTAAGAACATATCATTATTATCATTTGATCCATCATATAAGTCATATGATTCCAGCGTTCATCATAAACACGGTTTAGATATTAAAAATGATTATTATGAATATTTAACATGTGATTGTGGAAGAACAAATTGGTGTTTTAAACAAAAAGCAATACAGAATATTATAGAAATTGTAAACAGAAAATCCGACAGAATATTTGATAAATTATTCTAATATTAAATATTTTGTAGAACTTGTGCAGTTTTTTTGAATATTTACATTGGGCGTATGCGACTGAACATAAGTTGTCTAATAAGGATTTGGTATGAAAACATTAATAATTGTTGAGTCACCGCATAAGGCTAATACTATACAGGGTTTTCTTGGTAAAGACTATGTTGTTATGGCTAGTATTGGTCATATTACTGAGTTAGCAAAGGGTGGAAGATTAGGGATTGGAGTTGATATTGAAAATAATTTTAAGCCAAGGTATGTATTAAGTGATGATAAGGTAAAGGTATTAGATGATCTTATGTCTGCTGCAAAAGAATGTGATCAAATATTGATTGCATCTGACCCTGATAGAGAGGGAGAAGCAATAGCTTGGCATCTGAAAACTAGGCTTGAAGATATTGGAAAACCAATAAAACGTGTAGTTTTTAATGAGATTAAGAAATCTGTAGTAATGAAGTCTTTAAAGAACCCAAGAGATATTGACATGGATCTTTTCCATGCTCAGGAAGCAAGAAGAATTTTAGATCGTATAGTTGGATTTATGGCGTCGCCATTTTTGATGAACTTTTTTGGTCCGAAGTTATCAGCAGGCAGAGTCCAATCTGTTGTAACTAGAATGATTGTTGATAGAGAAAGAGAAATTGAAGCTTTTCTTCCAGAAGAGTTCTGGACTATTCAAGTAAATCTATCAAATGGTAACGATAGCTTTATCGCTAAATATTCTGGAAAGCTTACAGATTTGGCATCGGCAAATGCCATGAAGGATAAGTTGGGTGACAAAAATGCAGAATATATAGTGTCAAATGTGATTGCCAATGAAGAGCTAAAATATCCTGTTGCACCATTAGTTACTTCCACCCTACAACGTATCATGTCTAAGAATCATGGATTTGCAGCAGATAGAACTATGAAAGCTGCGCAGTCATTATATGAAAGTGGATATTGTTCTTACATTAGAACTGACTCTGTTAGAGTCGGTGAGGAGGCGATTGTTGATGTAAGAGATTGGTTAACTAATGAAGGTTATAAGATACCAGCAACACCTAACAAGTATAATAACAAAGATGCCGCTCAAGATGCACACGAATGCATTAGGCCAACAGAGATAACTTTGCTTCCACACAATAATATGGCAATTATTGATCCAGATGAAAAACTAGTATATGAGACAATTTGGAAATATTTTGTAGCAAGCCAAATGCTTCCTGCCGTATATAATACGTTAAAAGTTACTGCACATGTTAAAGGTGACAAGTCAGCAGAAGTTAAGGCGTCAGGAAAAGCGTTGAAGTCTAAAGGATTCTTGGATATATTAGGTGTCAACGACACCAGCTCAATAGATATACCTAATTTGAAAAAAGGAGATATTCTTAAATTATCCGGACCCAAAGCTGTCAAGATGGAGAAGAAACAAACTCAGCCACCCCCCAGATACTCTATAGATAAACTTATCAAAGAGCTTGATTCAAAAAATATAGGTCGTCCAGCTACTTATGCCGAATTGTTAAGTAAGATTACTGCTAGAAATTATGTTGAAAATAAAAATAACGTATTTCATGCAACTGATCTTGGAAAGAAGATTACAGATATTTTAAAAGAATATTTTACTTTTATGGATTATGATTATACAGCTAAGATGGAAAAACAATTGGATGATGTAGAACATAAAAAAGTAGACTATATAGATATGCTTAAAAAATTCTACCCGGCTTTTAAAGCTGAGCTAGATAAAGCATATTTGAGACATGGTGGGGTATTATGCGACAAATGTGGAAGTCCAATGTATAATAGAACGGCAAAGAGAGACGGAAGTAAGTTCCTAGCATGTTCTGCATATCCAAAATGTAATAATACGAAATCATTAACACAAAACGAACAGGTTACAACAAAGTCTGAGTAAGAGTTAAATGAAAAATAATAATAATTTAGTTTATGTATCTTCAGAAGAGTTAGAACGCCAGGAACACTTAACTGAGAAATATCTTGCAGATTTATCATCTACTGGACGTTTTTCTTCTAGGGCGCCCAGACCAACAGCTAACTTTATAGATCTGATGAATTGGGTACTGGAAGGTTCATTATCATTACTAAGTGATCGTAATAATATAAATAAGTTTGTTCAAAATAGAATAATTATTGATGGGCAATTTTTACAGTTTTGTAAAGAGCAAAATTTGACCGTTGAGTGTGTGTACAAGGATTCAATAATTTCATGGAAAACAGAACACGATTTCGAAAAATTCTTTATTCAAGGGGTATTCTTAATTAAAGGAAAAGGTCTTGAGTTTATTCATGCTGCTCTTTTCCATAAAGGAAATCAAAATGAAGATGAAATAAGTTTTTTTGTATTGGTTTCTGAATCTAACTATGAAGCTTATGTCTCTATGAGAAATAGGTTTGATAGTTGGGTGCAAGACAGAGATAGATCTAATCTACATATTAGGGTTATTGGCGATGATGATATACCTTATGATAGAAGTTCTACTTGGGATGATCTGTTCTTACCTGATTCTATTAAGAATAGTTTAAGGGGCTTAGTTGAAAGTTTTTTGTCATCACGCGAATTTTATATACAAAACAAGATTCCTTGGAAGCGCGGAATTCTGTTGTATGGTAAACCAGGCAATGGCAAGACTTCTATAATTAAGACAATTATATCTGTTTATAATTTTAAACCTGTAACTATCGTTTCTGATGCAACAACCAGTATGGTTCGTGATGCATTTGATTACGCCGAAAGACAAAGTCCATCTTTGTTATATTTTGAGGATTTAGATTCTCTTTTAGAGAATATTGATACATCATCTTTCTTAAACCTAATGGATGGTATATCTGCGACAAACGGTTTGCTTGTTATAGCTACTGCCAATGATATTACAAAATTAAAAAAGAATATTACTGATAGACCATCAAGATTTGATAGAAAATTCGAAATTCCTTTACCAACTCAAGAAATGGCTTATATATATATTAAGAGATGGTTTGGTAATATGATCAATATGGCGAAGGCTAAAGATCTTGCAAGATATGCTGTTCAAAACAATTTTTCTTATGCATATTTGAAAGAGCTTTATATTTCAGCTATGTTCGAAGCATTATCACACAATCGCAAGTCTCCTATAGCTTCTGATATAAATGCGGCGCTTAAGTCCTTAATAAAGGATAAAAATATTTTAAATGGTAGTAACGTTATTAAAACTGAAAAATATTTCAATAAATAAAGAAAGTTAAATATAGGTTAGTTAGTATATATGAAAGAACACAAACATAATAAACGTGGTAATGACAATTCAGAAAAGGCGTTGAAGGGAGGTGACACAGAAAGCCGAGATTCGTCTACTCATTCAATAAGTGATGCAGTACAGGCTACTCCACTTGAAGTCAAAGTTTATGGAAATAACTTTGAAAAGGCTCTAAAAGCATTTAGGGCGCTTGTTCAAAAGGAACGAATATTATCTTCTTATAAGGAGAAACGAACTTATGAGAAGCCTTCTGATAAACGCAGAAGGAAGCGCAATGAATCGCGCAGAAAGGCAATGGATGAGTGTACGAAAGGACGTTGCGTCAACACTCATTCTTCTGAGAAGAAGTCTAAAGATGTATAAATATGGTAAACCACCCTTCAAAATTTAAAGAATAAGGAGTATATGGATGTCTGACGACACCGTAAAAACATATAAAAATCCGGCAAGGACAAAAATCGATGCCGTCAGGCAGCCATATGTACCTCAATACCAAACTCTTGGTATTGAGCCTATCACACAAGATATAAAAACACTGCCAGTTAATGTTCTAATCGCTAGGATTCCATCTCAGGAAGATAATCCGAGAACTCGAAGACTTAATATTAGACAGCCATATGCTAAACCAGAAGAGTTGTCTTCTACTATAGGAAATAGTCCTATACCAAATGTTGGTAATAATATAGAACAGACTTGGGCAGGAGTAGATAGTCAAATGATTGACGATATTAGTGGAGAAGTAGTTCAAGAAAATTTGAACCCGGATCATCAGATGATCGATAATAATTATACAGTTAACATTCCTGGGTTATTAGAAGAAGTTCAACTAGATGCGCCAAATGATACTGAACCAAAGCAATTCATGACAAAACAAGATCTTTTACATGAAGTAAAAAATGATCTGTCTGTATTGCCAGACGATCATTATATCTTATTGTTAAAAGGCACAATAGTAAGCACTGGTTCTATGAAAGATATAGAAGAGTTAGCTGGTTCGTTGGTATTTGGAGACCATCCTTTATGTGATGGTAGACAAATTCCAGTAGAAGATATTGTTGTTCTTAAAAAGATAAAACTTAAACTAGGTTTATTCTTAGAATAAGGGGACATACCTTGACAAATGAACCAAGAAAAGCAACAGATGTGTTGTTAGAGTTAGAGACAAAAGTAGATATTTTGCTTAATCTTGTTAGAAACCAAGACCTCAATATGAAGGTTTTATCAAATAAGATTAACTCTTTGCTTGCGAAACAAACACAGCAAGTGCAGAATGTAGCTCCAGCTCCAGCTCCAGTTACAGTTGAAGCGGTTAATACTGCGACAATTTTTGGAAATGTTCCAGAGACACCGGTACAAATTCCAATTTCTTCCGAAGATAAATTACCACTAGAGAATAGACCAAAGGGTTTTAGAAGAACATCTAGACCTGAGACATATGCTGGAGATAATTCATATCTTCCATCTAAAACAACAGTTTCGCCAAAGTTTCCAATACAAGTCCCAAAGTCGGAAGTAATTGTTCCGGCTGCTGCTATGCAGCAGCAATCTTCTGATCATACTCAACAAGCGCATACAAATGTCATTATGAACAACTCTATACCTGTACAACAAAGAGTTGTAGATAAAAATAGCAAATCTGTATTTCTAGCTGATGTAGAAGTGTTTAAGGCTAGTTCAGGAGATAGAGTTTTCAAAGGACGTACTAATGGAACCGGAAAATGGATGGCAAGTCTAGCTCCGGATATCTACAAAGTAGTTATAAGTAAGAGAGAGTCGTTAACAAAAGAAAAAGTTGAGTTGACTCAGGAGATTGTGGTTGATGGTAAGACATCTCCGTTAGATTTACCAATTCTGATATTCAAATAATGAATTATATGAAATTTCATGTAATAGTTAGCGGTCCTTTGTTATATTTTTCTGATCCACTATGTATGTCTGATATTGATAGATTAGCGAAAGCTAATTATAATATAATGACGTTTTGCGAATATGTCGAAAAAAACTCTTTTATTAAATGCTAGCTATGAAGTATTAGCTTTTATTCCAGAAAGGAAGGCTTTTAATCTTTTGTGGAAGAAAAAGGTAGATGTAATTTCTAACTGGGATGATATTATCAATTGGGGTCAGGAAAAGATTTACCACCCATCAATTCTTATATTAAAAAACTATGTCAAAAGAAATTACTTTAATGCTAATTTTAGCAGAAAGGCTTTGATCAAAAGAGATAAATCACGTTGTCAATATTGTAATGAAAAGTTAACTGCCTCTCAGATCACGATTGATCACGTTTTACCTAAGGCACAGGGTGGTATTACGTCTTTTACGAATTGTGTAGTTTGTTGTAAACAATGTAATAATAAGAAGGCAAATAGAACACCTGAACAGGCTGGAATGGTTTTGCTAAAGAAACCAACACATCCGTCTTTTGCAGCTTATAACGACGCAGATCCTAATGAATATTGGCATAACGATTGGAATGACTTTTTAGGTTACACATGAAATAAATTGTAACAATTGAATAATTTTGAATACTATATAGTATCTGCTGATATAGGATTTGCTATGAACCAGGAAAATTGCAATTGTATAGTTTGTGCTAAAGAATTTAATCCTGATGAGCTTAATAGCGTTACATTATCAGAGATCAATATGACCAGCTTTAAGATTTGTCAAGAATGCTTTGACAAATCTGATCCTGCAGAAGACTATAAGCAAGTAAGAACAATAATAAGTTCTTACATTGAATTTGTAAATGCTAAACACTGGTTCAAAGAAGCTAAGGAGATTTTAGAATCAATGAAGAAATAGTTACATTATATCTATAATGATTACCTGTATAGCTTCGTCGTCTGCTTTGTCCTGTTCTTTTTTATCGTAATACAGAGTCCCTTCCACATATAGTTGAATTTGTTTCTCTTTTTCTTTGTGACTATTTTTCTCTTGTATAAATTGGGCAAAAGTATACATTTAAGCCTCCATTAATATAACGGAATATTATTAAGGAGATGTTAATGTTTTGCAGCAATTGCGCCAAATTAGCTTTATTAGTCACACAAAAGAAATGTATAAAATGTAATGCTTTAGTATTAAATAATATTTCAGTATTATGTGAGTCATGTTCTAATTCTCAAAAGATATGTTCTGTTTGTCTTAAAAGAATAAATCCAGATCCACGAAAGCAAAGTTATAGAGGTTGTGGTAGGTGTGGGCATAAATAAACGGATTGATTATGATTATAATAAACGACGAAAATATATTAAGGGCGCCATGTGAAGATGTGACGGAAGAAGAAGTCGCATCTTTAATTGAGCTTCTTGATAAAGAATTAATGGAAGCTAATAAAATAGGTCGTAGCGGTATTGGTTTGGCTGCGCCACAAATTGGTTTATCAAAAAAGATTGCAATTGTTAGGTTGGATGGGGTAAATATAAACCTTGTAAATTGTAAGATAGAAAAAGCTTTTGATCCAATAATATTTACACAAGAAGGTTGTTTATCTTTTCCAGGTAGAAGTGAAGATACGATCAGATATAAAGAAATATATGTGACAAACAATCTAGTATATCCTTATAGCTTTATTGCTACCGGTATTGTCTCTATAGTTTGTCAACACGAAATAGATCATATATATGGAACATTGTTTATGGACAGAGCGGCTCCCAAGTTATCCCCTATTATTGCAAAGAATAAACAAGCTCCAAATGATATATGTTTATGTGGGTCAGGTAAAAAATTTAAGAAATGTTGTGGGAGTATTCGGTCAATAACCCACGACTAAAGTCGTGGGCTTGCTGCTCAAAACATCAGTTTTGGCTGCGTTTGGCTGATTGACAACAGCCTGCTCGTTATTCTTTTCAGCTAACGAGATAAAATAATTTGTCTTAATATTTTTAGCAGCATTAATATCTGCATGTTCTATGTAACCACATTTGCTACAAATATATTTCGACTTATTTCTATTAGACTTTTCAATAATTCTACAATTAGAACATTTTTGAGAAGTATATCTTGCATCAACTTTAACTACTTGTTTTCCTAATGCTAATGCTTTATATTCTAAAAATTTTTCTAACTGATAGAAAGTCCAATTAGATAACCAACCGTTTAATTTCTTGCTTTTTTCTGTTTCCTTATTCCTTTAAGGTCTTCAAGAACAAAAATATCATAAGGTTGATTAACTAACCATTTCGAAATAATATGATTAATATTCAAGCTGAACCGCTTTTCTCGTCCTGACCTTTTCTGTAATTTTCTCTTGGCAGAATGAGTGCCTTTTGCTTGAAGTTGTCTTTTAACATATAGAAACTTTCGTTTTTGTTTTCTTACTTGTTTCGCATTATATAATTGACCATCCGACAACGAGACGATATTATATAATCCTCTATCTACTCCTACTATTCGATTAGAGTTTTTAATAGGAAGAGTATCTGGAGCTTCGAAAATTAAGCTGACTTTAAGTTTCTTTTTTTGTTGATCATATCCAATAGTTCCAGACTTCATCGTCCAGTTTTGATATTGTTTAAAATATTTAGGTAAGTTAATTAGAGTTCTGATTCTCTTACCTGACCAAGAGAAAGTTAATAGATTACCACGAAGAGAAATAGTTCTTACATCATATCTAACTGCAGAATATGGTTTCTTTTTCGGTTTAATTTTGAATTTTAACTTTCTAACTGCCTCTAATGCCTGATCTCTTGTAGCTTGCAGGATATTAGAAGGAATATCAGGATAAAGAGATCGTAATTTCTGATATAAATCTTGATGAGCTTTAACTTTATTGGTCGATTTATTTTCGAAAGCCCACTCGACATGATGCGAATAAATATCTGCGCAGGTTTTTAGGAAATCTAAAAACCCATCAGGAGCGGATAAATAAAAACTATAAGTTCTTCGCATCACAGATATATATATCATTATTAGAAAATAAAAATAATAAGCTGATTAACTTTTATAATCCGCAATTCCTCCCACGGCTAAAGCCGTGGGTCTACTTGCGAGGTTTTCATGATATTTATCGATAAAGAATCTGATTTATCATTTGATGATATGTGCGTGTTATATTTTTATGCATCATGGTATCCATATAATAAGAAGATGTTAATTATGTTGGATAAAATGGAACAGAAATATAACCATATTAAATTTTTTGCTATTAATGTTGATGATTTTAAGCAAGTTACAAAAAGATTCGCCATTAATAGTGTACCAACAGTATTGATTTTTAATAAAAAAGAACTTAAGCGAATTACTGGCTTAGTTCTTACCAGTGTTTTTAGGAGTGTATTTGCTGATATATGTAGTGTTAGTACTAAATAAGTATGGAGATAGAATATGGAAAAAAATATTGATACACAAGTTTCCGATAAGATTGATACATCTAAACCTGCTAAGGTCTCCACTCTAGCAGATAAAATCTGGGATGATATTAAAGATGAACGGTTAGATATTTTTGCATTACCAAAACAATTCGTTGAAATGTATTGTGAGCCAGTGGCTATAGAACCAAATGCTAAGTTGTATCTTAAGTTTACAGTACCTGCTGTTTTGCCTGCGCTTGAAACTGCATTAAAAGATGATTATAAAGTTGAGATGATTGATAAATATATTTGCGTAACACCAATTGTAAAAGAATGAGGCACCATGCCATTCGATGAGGAAGATAATGATGTTGAGCTGGTTCCTAATAAAAGGGGATTGCGGCAAGTAAGTTCGCAAAAATCTATTTTTGACGGAGCGACACAAAAACAAACTCAGCAAGAGTTTGATCGCAAAGTCAAAGATCTTCAGGAACGTGCTTCTGGATATAAACAAAAGGCTGCAGAATATTCTGCGCAATTTAAGAAGTCTATGCTTGATAAGACTTTGCAGCAGAACAAAAGTGTTTTCGCTAAAGAATTAGAATCTGAACTTCTGTCTAATATGATTAAATTGGCGGTAGAAGTTAATAATGACCCTAATGAACAAGAAGGTATGGGTTCATTAATGTGGATAATTCTTTTGTTAAAAACTTGTTTGATGCAAAGAGACAAAATTAATTTTTTGGAATACTCCATTTTTCAATTAGAGAAAAAACTAGAATCTGTTGCTAATGTGGAAGTAAAAAAAGAAATTAATAATGATCTTGACAGGCGCAGAAATAGTGGGTAAATTAGTTATGTTAACTAAGGATATGTTATTATCTCTCATATCTGAGGAAAAAGAAACGTATAGCAAATATTGTCAATTATGCGCGATGTATCAAGTACAACCGGACCCATTAGTAACGGCGAGACATCTTGGGAAGATGGAGACATATCACCTCATTCTGAAGGGAAACTATTTTATCAAAGACTAATAAATAAAGCTAATTCTGTTCCAATTATTAAAGTATTGAATCATTACGGCATTCATATTGATGCTAATAGAAAAACGACATGTCCATTCCCATTCCATAAAGGTGGAAAAGAAAGGACTCCGTCTTTTTCCTATTATAAGGAAACCAATACATTTTATTGTTTTGGTTGTAATAAAGGATCAACTTGTTGCGATTTTGTGTCTCTAATAGAAAATACTACGAAAGTTATAGCTGCATACAAGATTTTGGAGTTATTTAATTCTTCGGATGTTGTAAGTACTGACCGTCAGCAATTAGCAGATTTTTCGGAGAGGTTCGACATAATGATGGATTTTTCGCGAGCGGTTCGCGAATTTCGAGAGAACCATCCTGGCGAAGAACCTTTTAAGTTTATCGAACACGTATGCATGGTATATGATGCTATAAATCTGAAGCGAGAGTTGGACAATAAAGCTCTACGATCTATGGTCGATGAGTTAAAGTTGTGGATATCATCGTATCTATAAATATAAATGCATGAGTAATATAATAATATTAGGAGATCCGCATATAGGTAAGTCTACGAATATAGGTAAGGCTGGTATAGGTAGTAGTTTAAATAGTAGAATATCTGATCAACTAGATCTGCTTGATTGGACGTTGGATCAGGCGGTAGAACACCATGCAAGTAATATTATAATTACTGGAGATGTGTTTGATGATCCTAAACCACATCCGTCACTTATCACATTATTCATGTCCTGGTTAAATAAATGTAGAGTATATGATGTGTCAGTGCACATAATACTTGGAAACCACGATATTCTTCGAAATGGTAATATAATTTATTCTCCTCTGGATATTATTTCTGAGGCAGAAATTGATAATGTTTTTGTTTATAAGAATATAACGACGATATTTATAGATACTACTGCGTTTACGTTGGTTCCATTTAAGGATAGAAAGTTTTTGGGAAGTAATAATTATGCTACCGCATTATCTATGCTTAAAGACTCTATAATTTATGAATTAGCTAGTATTCCGGTGACATATCATAAAGTTATGATAGGTCATATTGCAATTGAGGGATCAATACCAATTGGAGATGAACTGGATGATATAAACAATGAGTTGTTTTGCCCATTAGATATGTTTTCTGGATATGATTATGTCTGGATGGGACATGTTCATAAACCGCAGGTAATCAAGAACAAACCTATGATTTGTCATATCGGTAGCATGGACATTTCTAATTTTGCAGAGACTGACCAAAGTAAACGCATTGTTTTATTTAATTGTATATATGGTCAGCATTCTGAGATTATCTTGCCTACAAGACCATTAAAGAAAATATCAATATCTGTACCAAAAACAGTTAAAAACTCAACGGAATACGTCGTAGAAGAAATTAATAAGCTAGGAGACGTGTTTGATAAATCTATAGTTAAGGTGGAGATATCATTAGAATCTTCTGACATAGAGTCAATAAACAAATCTGCAATAGATAAGTTTTTGGTATCAAAAGGCGTGTTTAATGTCGCTGGTATTTTTGAATCTAAAAAGGTCACACTTATTAAGACGAATGCTAATAATATTCTGAATACTAAAATGGATGTTCCTTCTGCAATAAAAACATATGCTAAAGCATATGTTGAAGATAAACTACAGTCCGATTTTATTGAGTTGGCGATAGACATTTACAACACTTACAAAATAGAGGTAAAAGATTGAAGCCACTTAGACTTTATATCGAAGACTTTATGTGCTATTCGAATGGCTTTATAGATTTTACTAAATTTAATTCGGCTTTAATAGTTGGGAAAATCGAAAATAATGATCTATATTCAAACGGAGTTGGAAAGACAAGTATATTTAAATCAATAGAATATGTATTGTTTAACCAAGCAGATGTTAACCTAGATATGATAATTCGAGAGGACGCCTCATTATGTAAGATAGTTTTTGATTTTGAGATAGACGGTCAAGAGTATCGTTTGTCAAGATCTAGAACAAGAAAGGGGGCAACAGACATTTCTTTATGGCAGAGAAACGCGATTGGTGGACCAGATGATGAGGTATATCATACTTTAAAGATTGATGATATTTATGTCCCAATAAGTGATGACAAACTAATTTCTAAGTATTGGAAGGATATTGGTGGGCGTAGAGCGTCTGATACAGAGAAAGAATTAGGTAAGTTGGTCAAGATTAATTTTAGTGCGTTTAGAAGTACACTGCACTTTATACAAAATGATTTCACTGGTCTTAGTACTGTTACCCCCGCCAAGCGCAAAGGAATCTTAAAAGATGCTCTGGAGCTTGGAATTTACTCGAAATTAGAAAAAATAGCCAAAGATAAAGCGGCAGTAATATCAAAAGATATTGAAAAACACAAAACATTAATAGATAGCCTGAAAGATCCAGAATCCGATTTATCTTCATTTAAGATACAATTATCTGAGGTCGATACTAAGATTAGTGATAAACAATCTTTACTTCGAGATATCTCGTATAATAGAGATCAAGAGGTTCTAAGAATTAGTGATCTAACTAGTGCGCATTCTGTACTTGAAAGTAAGTTTTCAGAACTACTATTAAAAGAAAAGAATTTACAATCGGATAAATCTAAACTTGAGAATTCTATTAAAGAATACCAAATAAAAAAATCAAATGTTATCAAGTCAGCACAGATTATTGTTAGAGAGATAGAAGAACTTAAAGCCATACAAGTGAAATTAGCATCGTTAGATTATGCGCAAATAGATATTTTGTCCGATAATGTAAATTTATTGAAAGAAGAGGTTACTAAACATAATCTCAATATTCAGTCAAATGTTGCTAGATATGAGGAACTTAAGATACCTGTTCCAGATGATAATATTTGCAAACACTGCCGTCAACCGCTCACAGAAGAACACAAAAAGGCATGCAAAGCCCAGGTATCAAAAGAAATCGCAGATTGCCAATTAAACATAAAATCTTCTAAAGAAGCAGTTGTGTCTTTGACAGCACAGATTTCAAAATTACAACAGGAAATTAATAGCTTAAATCTGTCAAAGAAGAAATTGGAAGATATTAATATACAGATAACTAACAAAAATAATGAAATCAAGGATAAAAAAGTAATATATGAAGAATACAATCAACTTTTAAATAAGTTTACTGCTGATTTATCCGAGAAAATAAGAGAAATAAATGAAGTAAAAGATGAATTAAATAACTCTTCTTTGGAAGAGGCAAAAAATATTCAGTCTAAAATAGACGCCGCGAAAAACAATCTTGCAAATATAAATGTTGAACTTGCTTCAATTAACAAAGAAATCGCACACCTTAATTCAATTAAGGCAGTTCTTGTGTATAATGTGTCCCAATCTGAAGATAATATTAACAAACTAAAGTCCCTTAAAAATAATCTCGAAAAATTAGAAGCAAAATTCTCTATATATCCTAATGTAGTTCAGGCTTTTTCGTCGGTAGGAATACCAAATCTTATCATACAAAATGTGTTAGATGATTTGCAAATAGAAGCAAATGCTATTTTAACTCAATTAAAACCAGGTCTTCAATTATCATTTGTAATTGAGAAAACTAAGGGCGATGGAAGTCAAGACGATACATTAGAGATTAATTATATGATGAATGGTAGAAAACGATCGTATGAACAATTATCTGGCGCTATGAAATTAGCTGTTATTTTTAGTCTTAAGCTAGGACTATCATTTTTACTTCAAAAGATGATTGGTACAGATATTAAGTTTTTATTGTTGGACGAAATTGATCAGTCTTTAGATAAGGCAGGTGTCGATGCGTTCGCTGATATTGTTAAGTTTTTTCAAAAGGATTTTACTATACTTATCATAACACACAATGATAGGCTGAAGGATAAGTTTTCTCACGCTATACTTGTCAATCAGGATATAAACATGGTATCTAAGGCGCAAGTAGTTTCGACATGGTGAGAGGATAATGTACAAGATAGCTATTTCTGGTAAAGCGAATTCTGGAAAAGATACTCTTGCAGATATAATATGGGATGTTTTGAAGACTATGTACCCATATGATAAGACTCATGTATCGAAAAGAACTGAAGCTGTACAGAAGGCAGCACTTGCGGATCCAATTAAAGAGATGATTCGTTTAATGTTCCCAAGAACAACAAGACAAACATTGTATGGACCATCGAAATATAGGTCGGCAGAAATTCCAGGTGTATTTAAAAATGGAGTGCCGCTTACTTATAGAATGTTATTGCAAGAATTGGGAACTGAGATTGGCAGAAGGTTTAAAGAAGATATCTGGATAGATGCGTTAAATTATAAGATGGAAAAAGCAGAGAAAAAAGGATATCTGTTATTTATTGTAACGGACGTTAGATTTCGCAATGAGTTCGATAGCATGAAGAAATCTGGATGTACTATGGTTCGTATCAATCGCAATGAGCAATTGCAAATGAATCATGCCAGTGAAGTTGAGCAGGAGTCTATAAATGATAGTGAATTCGATTTTGTTATCGATAATAATGGAACAAAAGACGATCTTCTTATTCAGGTAAATGATATGCTTAGTAAGTTGAAACAATAAGTATAATACCGTATATGTTTAAGATAGATGCTCAGGGCCTAAAAATGAATAGCCTAAATTTGTATATAGGTTTCTCACAATATATGGTTATGTTGACATACTAATATCCGTATGAAACTAAAATGGCAATTATAAGTGTGACAATTATAGAATCGACCGAGCAGGTAGTATCAGGGATACCTAGATCTGTCACTATATCTACAAATATTCCGGCAACGATATTCTATACGTTGGATGGAACTGATCCTACATTATTATCTGACATATATACTGCACCGCTATTTTTTTCAAATAATTCGCTAAGAATAGAACTTAGAGTTCTTGCCACTAATGGTAGTATATTTTCTCCAATTATTACAGAAGTATATCAGACAGATATTTTAGTAAATGCCAGATTGCCACGTTCCGCAACGGATGCTCAATCTGGAGAAAACATTCCTGGTTTATATCCATTCGGAACTAATCCAATACAGCCAAATACACATTTCTTGAATCCTGGTGATGCTGGAATTACAGTAGATAATCAAGAAAAAATTGAAATCGCCAGCGGCTATGATGGAATGGGTAATGAAACGGGATTTACTAATGAACCGTACAATATAGAAAATTACAATATTGTCTATACAAATCGTGATGCTGAGGGGCAGCCAACAGTAGGTAATCTTCCGGCTACAGCAAAAATTGTGATTCCAGAAGCACCGCTAGAAGAGAGCTATCAATTTAGTAATCTATTCGATCCTAGAGCTTTTGTTATATTTCAGGATTTTTCTAAAGAAAATCCAGATGACCCTGCTCATATTAATCGTGAATTCTTTTCTCTGGAAAATACGGAAACTGTTAGAGATGGGAACAGCTATTACAATAGTGGTTTAGATTCTCCTCCAGTTATGGGCTCATTTTTACGTTCGCATTATAATCCCAGGGACAACACTATGACGTATTACTATTTGGATACTCATGCTAACAGATGGATTATTTCAAAGACACCATATCAACCAGGCGGCGTATTCGATGGAAATCTTTCCAATATTGCACTATCTAAGAATGCTGGCGCCGGTTTTGTATTTGAGTGGCTCCCGTTCACAAGAAGAGTTTTGTTTTAATCGTGAAATTCTGCAAGTTAAAGTTATTGGATTGTAAATTAAGTAAGAGAGGTTATTTTAGATTTAACACCAAGATTATGGTAAATCAGACAAATGTTTATGAGATACAGAGATAAGCCACTAGACTTGTGCTGGTGGTAATTGACATGGATATTGGAGCTGTGCTAAATTAAACTCAAAAACAAAATTATTTAGATGGATTTAGATTGAATTAACAGAGTACGTCATGAATGAATTTAGACTTAGTGTCTCGAAAACTAAAACTTATCTAGATTGTAAAGCAAAATATAAGTATACATACATCGATAAATTACCTCGTAAGACCTGGGACTTTCATACGATTGGTAAATTTTGTCATAAAGTATTGGAAAATTTCCACAATGTGTATATCAATGGATCTCAAGCGCCATATAATATTACTATGTCTACTGCATTTAAAGATGCTGTAGAGTTGTACAGATCTGAATTAACGCCTGATATGAAAAAAGAATGTTGGCATATTATTGATGAATATTTGCGACTGGTAACTAATGACAAGAAAAATAATTTAACTGCAAATGTTTTGGCGTGTGAGAAAAATTTCGAATTATTAATCGGAGGAAAAGTTTTATTAAATGGCATGATTGACAGAGTACAGCTTGATGATGATAATATTATACACGTCTGTGATTACAAGACGTCAAAAAATAAAAAATATCTAAAGAACGATTTCTTTCAATTATTAACATATGCGTATGTTATAGTTACAGAAGACCCTAATATAGAAAAGGTCAGGGCATCATATATTCTATTGAGGCATAATTTTGAGTATATTACTACTGAATTTCAGAAGAATGAGATATTAAATGTAGCTGACAAATATGTGCAATACGCAGATCAAATACTTGCCGAGAAAGAATTTAAACCAAACCCAACAAATTTGTGCAGATTCTGTGATCATGTAAATATATGCCCTGAAGGGAGAAAAATGGTAGACCCTACAAGTATTTATGGTGAAGTTAATTGGTTAACTGATTAATATAAAGAGGAATTATGGATATTGAAATAAAAGAAATAGAGCCGTGTAAGTTATCTGTTCATTATATAGCTGATGCTGAAGAAATTCTCAATAAGAGGGTAGAAGTCTTGAAAGCTTTTAGGAAAGCTCCAGTTCCAGGTTTTAGAAAGGGAAGGGCAACTATAGATGCAATAAAGATGTATTATAGAAACCAAATAGAAGAATCTTTAAAGCGCGGCTTAGCAGAAGATGCTTATCACAATACTCTATTCGAAAAGAAGTTGCGCCCACATGGAGCGCCAAGATTCAATTCATTGTTAATGGCTGATGGTAAGTTTATGTGTGATTTTGATCTCGCTGTAAAGCCAGATTTTGAATTAACTACGTATAAAGATTTCGAACTGCCAAAACCTCATGAAGCAATAACTTCTGCAGAACTTGCCGAGAAGATGCTTCAAGAATTGCGTGTTAGATTCGGTACTTCTCTTCCATATGAAGAGACTGATTTTGTTCAGAAGGGTGATAATGTAATTATCAGTTATATTGGTTCCATAGACGGGCAAAAGGTTGATAGTCTATCTGCGGAAGGAGAAATGCTTACAGTTGGTCATAGTCAATTGACGGCGTTTGATGACAATTTGCTTGGCATGACTATAGGTGAAACTAGAGAGTTTAACTTGGTTGTACCAGAAGGTGGGCTACCATCTCTGGTAGGAAAGACAATTCATTTCTCAGTAACATTAAATATGGGGGCGAAAAATAATCCAATGCCATTAAATGATGAATTGGCATTGAAGGTAGGTAAAAGCAGTTTTGCCGAACTAAAAGAATTTGTTTCGCAATCAGCCGCAGCCAAAATGGCTATTGCTATTAAAACGCAACTTAATGAAGTTGTATCTAAATTTCTAGTAGCAAATCATAAATTTGAAGTTCCAAATTGGTTGCTTCTATCAGAAGCAAGATACTTGGCGCATCAATCTAAATTGGAGTGGGATAATTTAACGGATTTAGATAGAAGGAAGTTTATGGAGATGGCAGAGAATAATGTAAAACTCTCGCTTATATTGGACAGGATTCGTGAAGTTGAACCAGAGGCTCAATTATCAGATCAGGAAGTGTTTGATATAATCAAACATAATATTTTGCAATCTCAGACAAAGTCTACTCCAGACGATATTATTCAAGAAATGAATAGAACAGGATATTTACAAATCTTATTCTCAAGAATCAGAGATGAAAATACATTAGATTTCATAGTAAAAACCGTTAAGTTTGTAGAATAAAGGAAGATAATATGAGTAATACAAAAGATGATGATATGCCAACCACATTTCCAGATAAGTGGTTAAAATTATTGGAAAAGATGCCTGAATTCAAAGAGATTGCTGATGCAGCCAGCGCAGAAGATCTCAAAAAGATAGTTGTAGAATCTGAAGGAAACATTTACACTATCGAGAAGGAAAAAGAAGCAGATGTAAAGCTAAATGGCGCCAAAGAACTTGTGAAAGAATATTCGGCGCCATATCGTGAAGCAATTAAAGCGCAGACTGTAAAAGTTAAATATGCTATGTTTTTGCTTGAGGGTAAGGGAATCAATCTAGACAACAAGGATTAATATGAACATTGAGAAGTTCACTGTTCAAGCTTGTTGTGGCAAGAAATCGACTATCTATAAGATAGATAGACCTATTGATACCAGTTTGTTATCCGCTCTGGTTAGTGTTGGTTTCACAGAACTTGCGCATTTTACTGCTGCCGGAATACTATATGTCGATAATTCGGACTTTATAGTGACAGGACCATTTGGTTCCAACAGGTTGCAAATTAAATGTAAGAGATCAGATTGTGACCAAAAACTCAATACGTTAGAAGAGCAACTTAAACAAATTGTGTAGAATATGGTATGTTGTATAGACTCTATAAGTATTTCCAAAAATGTCGCTAACAATAATGTAGCATTTATTCATAATTTGATATCTACGTCTTATCACGAAGCTGGTCATACAATATATGGTTTGCTACATTTGGCTAGGATAGAGTCTGTACAAGTTATGCCTTTTGGAAAAAATAAAGTAAGTGGGTTCACCCATTTCGATTTTTTGACAGCAAGCGATGTGCAATCTAATGATTTGCTAACTTATATCGTCAAATCAGAAATTTGTTTAATATATGCTGGTTTAACAGCCGAAAAATTCCATTTCAAAACAATATCTGGTTCCGATACGTTACCAATATTTCTAAAAGATGGATCGTCTGATGATACTAAAAATGCTGCTAAATTAATCAAAAAATATAAACTTGCTACTCCAGGTAAGCAAAGATATAAATTAAAAAAGAAACTTATAAGTAATACATTGAAAGAATTACAAGATAATTGGAATTCAGTAAGTATTATTGCTCATGGTTTATTTCAAAAGAAACGGCTGTATTATTCTGATATTAAATCACTATTAATCAATAATGATGATAAGAAATTTTGGAAAGATCAATTTAAAATAATTGATAATATTTATGAAAATTACAAAGTTCTTGACGAAAAAGAATTACGATCTATCTTAATAAGACGTAAGTTATTATAACTATATAACTATAAATGTACCGTATTCCCTGACAAAACACACGTAACCTATACATTAGGTTAAAATTGCTTTCTAATAAGTGAGATGTGTATTTGTTAAAGTACTTATCAAGTAATGGAAGCTATATGATTGATTTCGTATCATTACACAATCAAACAGATTTTTCTATATTAGATTCACTGTCCTCTGTAAGGGGATTATTCAAAAAAGCAAAAGAGTTAGGTCAAACAGCGATAGCTATTACTGATCACGGATCTTTAGCTGGCGCCTGGGACGCTTTGAAGATATCAAAAGAAACAGGAGTTAAGCTTATAATAGGATGCGAATTATATTTTCAAGACGATATTACTAAACCATCAGATCGATTACGGCACATTATTCTATTAGCGAAAAATGCTGAGGGGTATAAAAATCTTTTAACCCTAAATAAAAAAGGTTTCGATCAAAACTCTTTGATTGGAAAGAGGGTATATTCCATAATTGATTGGAATATGTTGAATGAATATGCTAATGGTTTGATTTGCTTAACTGCGTGTGGTAATGGTATTGTAAGCCAGCTTTTAATGAATGGTAAGATAGATGAGGCAGAAAATACCATAATTAGGCTTAAAGAATTATTTGGTGATAACCTTGGGTTAGAAGTTCAACCAAATAATATGAAGCGAGGTTCAAATATATTCAACGATGAGATTGATCAAAAATTCATAAATCACAGGATGATAGAGTTAGGTAAAAAGCATGGTGTGCGCGTTGTGGCAGCTTGTAATTCACATTATGTGAATAAAGAAGATCATGAGACACACGATGTGCTATTATCTATAGGATCTCATCAGTCAGTGTATTCTAATTATAGACTAAGATATACTGTTCCTGATTTTTATCTTAAATCTGGAGATGAAGTAAAGTCTTTCTTTAGCAGAAATTATGGAGATGCACTTGCTGAGGAATTATGTTCTAATAGCATTTATTTTTCTCAAATGTGTGAGTATCCTAATTGGATAGATCCTAAGTTTTCTAATCCGTCTGGAAAGGAATTACCAATATTTCCAGTTAAGGATGAGGGTGATTATTCTGAGTTTATTAGTTGGAGCGCAACACAGCCTGATATTGTTCAAAGTCTAGATGAAGATAAGAGGTATTTGAGATTTAAGTGTGATAAGAATTTTAGCATAAGACTTAAAGATATAGATGAAGATAAAATACAAGAATATAAAGACCGTATAGCCGAAGAACTCGATGTATTAGAATTTCATGGGTTTTCTAGCTATATGCTAATCGTAGCAGACTATATAAATTGGTCAAGAAATAATGGGGTTGCTGTAGGAGCAGGTCGTGGATCTGTGGGTGGCTCATTGGTCGCCTATTTGCTAAATATTCACCAAGCAGATCCAATAAAATATAATTTGATTTTTGCAAGATTCCATAATAAGGAAAAGTCTAGCTTTCCTGATATTGACACAGATTTCGCTCCGTCTGGCAGGGCAAGGGTACAAGAATACCTTAAGCTAAAATATGGTGAAGACCATGTCGCGCATGTATCTAATGTTAATACAATTACTCCGAAAGTATTTGTTAGGGATATTGCCAGAGCATGCGAGCTTGGCGGGTCAAGAGAGGCAGCCATAAAGATCGGAAATGATGTTGCAGATTGTATACCTGCTGATATTCACAGTATTGATGATGCTCTAGTAAAGGTACCTTTATTTGCAGAATATTGCAAGAAATATCCTGAATTCTTAAAGTATAAGGATATTTGTGGTAAGTATCGTGCATGGTCTACTCACGCTGGTGGCATTATTATATCTCAAAGACCCCTAACTGGATTGGTCCCTCTTAGAAAAGATAAAGATGGAGCCTTAGCCATTGAGTACGATAAAGAAAAGGCTGAGGATAATGGTCTTGTAAAGATGGATATGTTAGGTCTATCTACTCTAGATATTATTAGCAAGACAACCGAACTTATTATACAGGCTGGAAAACAACCCCCGCCAGATCCGTTAAATTATGATGAATATGACAAAGAAACCTATGATTTAATATCATCTGGAGATACGTTGCGCGTATTCCAACTAGGAACTAGTGGAGGCACCACAGATCTGTGTAGGAGAATTAAGCCATGTAATATCAATGATATATCAAATATTAACGCATTGGCTAGACCATCGGCACGAGATATGAGAGACGATTTCATTCTAACTAGAGATGGTAAAAAACCAATCACATTATTACATCCAGCCCTTAAGAGAGGATTCGGTAATACATATGGTTTTGGTTTATATGAAGAGTGCTTAATGTATTTGGCACAAGATGTTGCTGGATGGTCATTGCATGAAGCTGATCGTCTTAGAAAGCTTACAAAAGCGAAGGGCAAGGATCCTGAAAAGGCGAAGAAGTGGAGAATAGAATTTATTGAAGGTGCTATTAAGAATGGTATTAATGAAGAAATAGCCAAAAGAATTTGGGATGAAACTATAGAAAAATTTGGTGGATATGGTTTCAATTTATGTTTGTCAGCTTTAGAAAAAATTGACATATATACTTCAGATGGTAAATTTTTATACCAAAAGATGATATGTGATGTTGTCCCTGGAGAGTATATTAGATCTAGAGATGAAAAGACTAAAAAAGATATTTTTGTTGAAGTAACAAATAAATATGATCATGGAATATTGCCGTTAGTTGAAATAGAGTTAGTAACTGGAGAAAAAGTTAAATGTACAATTAACCATAAATTTCGTGTAGAGGAAAGTGGGGAGATGCTTCCATTGTGGAAGATAATAAATGAAAAATTAACCATTATTGTTGATGCTGTGGAACATTTAAATCGATAAAATTAGATATTATAATTGATCATATTAAACTGATAATTTAGAAATAATATTTAAATAAGTTGTTAGATATTTTAGATAAAAAATACCAGGAATATAAAATTGGAGAAGCATATGGGGAATATAAAATCTGTTAAATATATTGGAGATCTTCAGACTTATGATTTAGAAGTGGATCATTTAGATCATCAATTTTATTTATCAAATGGAGTATTAACATCTAATTCTCACGCCACATTATATTCCATGGTTGGGTATCAGACTGCTTATCTAAAAGCGCATTATCCGATAGAATTTTTATTGGCAAATCTAATGTTTGAAGTTAATTCAAACGCCCAAGATGCCAAGAGTAATATAGAAAAGATTAAGAAAGAAATCAGAGATCATAATGTAAAAATAGTAGCACCAAATATTAATACATCACAACTTACTTATACGATAGGCGATGATAATAAGTTAATCACTGGTTTAGATGCTTTGAAATTTGTTGGAGAAGATGCAATAAAAGAGATAATTGCAAAGAGACCATTTAAGAATTTTTTTGATTTTATGGTCAGAGTAGATTCTAAGAAGGTACGTGCCAACAATATTCAAGCTTTGGCAGCAAGTGGCTGTTTAGATGAATTCAAAATTCCAAGAAAATTGATTTATCTGTATTGTTCTGATTATAGAAAGAAATTACAAGTATGGTGTAAGAAGCATGATCCGACAAAAGAAGAATTTATATATCCTTGGCCAAACGATGCTGAATGGGGAGTATCTGAATTATATGCTTTAGAACAGTTCTATCTTGGTGAATCTTTTGTGTGCAAGCCATATCAAGCACATGGAAAATTCTTCGATAAAGAGCATACAGCTATTAAAGAGATTAGAAAATCTAAGAATAAAACCTCGATCCAATCAATGATTGCAATTGTTAAAGATTTTTTCGAGTTTAAAGTAAAGAAAGAGACAAGCAGATACTATGGTCAATCAATGATTAAGGCTGTGATAGAAGATATGCACGGAGATCAGTGTTCTTGTACTATATTCCCTGACAGATGGCAAATGGTACAAGAAAGATTGAAACAAATACATAGTAGAGCTGTGTTCGATGTGGGGTTGGCGTTGCATTTTTCTGGCAGTACAAACGATTATGATGACAATGTTGGCGTGATTTTAGATAATTTGTTTAATATTTCGATGATACCATCTCTTCCTGCTGACTTGAAAGCAAAGAAAGTAAATCTAAAGGAATCTAAAGTTAAAACAGAAAATGTAGATAGAAGCCCAGATAAGATTGACAATTTAATGGAGATACTTGAGGATCACCTGTATGATCAGGGTCTTATAGATTTGGATGAAGATCCAGAGAATTGATGATATAGAAGATGAAGAATTATCGTAGCAAACTATACAAAATATGTCAGACACATCAAATAGTGATGCGTTTTAACATATTTTGAAAAAGGTTGTGTTATTTAGCAATAATATAGTTTAATAGAGGTCGATGGTTTCATTTATAAATTAGAGTGTTTATCATATCTAAAGTTTTAAATTTAGATATAATGTCGAATCCGTAATAAACATTAAATAAAGTTTCTAAGTCGGGCTCTTTTTGCAAAGTATCATAATTGTAATTATCTGCTGATATAAATAATCTTGATATAGTTTATAATAAAGGTTGTAAATATGAAATGTATGTCATGCGAATCAGAAATCAATCCAAAGTGGAAGCATGCAATAGATAGTAATGTCTGCCCCTTCTGTGGCAATAGTATTATGGAAGAGAAATTAAGGGATTTGTTATCTGATTTGCGAGAAACTATAGATGCTTTATTGAGTTATCCAGAACAACTAAATGATTGGCTATTATCAAATTATAATTATATTAAAACTGACTCACCTGATTTACCGACTTATTTGCAGGGTGGGTTGATCGATAAGTTTGCTAAAGAAACTAGCAAAAATAATCAACAAAAAGAAGTTATTGATAATGCAAAATTCACTGTAAAGGTTAAGAATGAAAGCGGTGAGGAAGAGGAAATTGTGGCTGAAAAGATTCAAACGGATGAGAAAACATCCTCATTTTTTCAGAGAGCAGAAGCAGTCAAGCCAAACATCGATGGATTTAAGTCAGCAGCAGAAAAGACTCAACGTCTTAAAAAAATGGCGGACCAAATTAAGAGGGCTGGGGTTACGGCAATAACTTCCGATAGCAATGGATTTATTTCTGCTGAAATGATTGAAAATGCTGATCCAGAAGCTGTGGCTGAGATGCAAGCACTTATTTCTGAGGAAGATGCAAATATAACTTCGTCTTTGCCGGTGTCTGAGGATGATGAAATACCTCCTGTTGTTCTAGCCATGGCTAACCGTGGAATTAGCAAGAGCAATTCTTCCTCAAATGCGGCTGATTTATTGAAATTGAAGAAAATGCAAGATAGGATATATAACTCTCGTAGAAACTTCGAGTCGGGAGAAAGTAGGGGGAAGGGTGGGTTTTCTAGGTCCGGATGAAAGTAGGATTTGTGCATGCCACTTAGAGTAATTGATAATAAACGAGTTGATCTTACGTATGATGAAGATCAAATGTATCAAAAGATTGTTGCATCATATACGAGTCTAACCAACAAAGGAGAAGATCTGTTTATAGATCTGTTTGAGACAGATGATAATGGTATAATAATCTTTCTAAAACCGCCTTCAAGACGACAAACAAGTTTCGAAGTGTTTTTGTTTCTTATGAGCGTTATGCAGCACCAGCATTTAAGAATTATGCACAAAAAAGTAGATTCTTTGTGTGCAGAGGTTCGCGACAAGTTAAAAGACAAATAATTTAGTTTGTCGAGAGATAATTTCGTAAATCCTATGTTATGAAGGAAGTTGATTATGACTGCAAGGGTTGTGCTTAATGATTTTTTGGGCGATAATTTAGAAGAGAATTTTTTAGATTTCGATTTAACAGAAATTCAAGATGTGTTAGATGTTTTAGCCGAAAATACTGCGCATGATTTGGCACATGCCGAAATGCTTCAACAAAAAGCATTAAGGGGAGCCGATATATTGAGTGAGTATCTTTGTAAGATAGTTAAGACGGTTTCTTATTTGGAAGCTAAAATAAATAGTGCGAAAAATAGGGCAGCTTTAAATTATACAGCGCCAGATGGAAGTAGAACAACATCTGATATGAAAAAATGGTATTCTGAATCTGCGCCAGAAGTCGAAGAGTTACAAATTAGATTGGCAAAGGCTAAAGCTAGTAAAGTTGTTTTAGAGAAGAAATATGATGTGTTAATTAAGTCGCATCATCACTATAAGGATATAGCCTCTGGAATTAGAAAGACTATTTTGGGAATTACTACTCAATCTTGTGAAAAAATCCCTGAAGGGTATGAATGATTGATGGTTATGTTAAAAAAGTTTGTATTGAATTATTTTCGAATATGTCTTATTTTATAAATAAAATATAAACATAAGGAAACTTAGTATAACAAAAATTCACAAGAGATAAACGTTTGCAATTTTCATATTAGAAAAAATATGATAAAATCGATCCTCGGATATAGTTCTGGTATTACTGAGAATGTGCCAAGAGACTATGAATAAACGGAGATAATATGTCAAATAAATTAGATGAATTCTTTAGAAGTTATGCTGAATCAGAGGATCAATTAGATTACAGGTTTGCCCATGAAACAATTGGAGAAAAAGTTCCTGTTATTCCGACAGGTTCGTTGTCTTTAGATGATGCTTTGTCTGCTGGTGGACTGCCTAAAGGACGTATTATCCAATACTATGGACCGGCGGGTTCAGGTAAGACATTGATGGCTATTCTTGCTATTTATGAAGCACAAAAACAAGATATTAATTCACAACAAGTATTTATTGATGCTGAGCAAACTTTTGATCCTAATTGGGCTGAAATATTAGGAGTCGATACCTCTAGAGTTATTCTTGTAGAAGGCGATATGGCTGCTAATGGTCGTAAATGTTTCGAAATGCTTTTAGGTGTGCCAAAAGAAGATGCTAAGACACATATACTAAAGGGTAAATCTAAAGAAGGTTTGCTTGACCTTATTATTAAGGGAGAGTTAAACATAAATCTGATTGTTCTAGATTCCCTTGGATCTATTCTTCCTCCTGGTGAAGATACGGCTGCTGTTGGAAAGATGAATATGTCCTTGCTTGCAAGATTCTTGACGACTACATTCAGAAAGCTAAGTTTGGAATTGCATAAGGCAAAAGTTCCTTTCATTGTTATTAATCACAAGAAAGATAGTATGGATATGTATGGTGGAGACCATACATATTCTGGAGGTAATACATATTCTCACTTCCTAAGTGCTAACGTATATTTTGAAGCAGTTCAAAGAAAAGACGCAATGGTATTGGATGAAAAAGAGAATAAGGTTGGTCATTGTATGAGGGCAACTATTGAAAAATCTAAGTTCGGACCTTGGCCAAGAAAATGTGAATTCAAGGTTAATTTTGGAGTTGGCATTATAGATCAACATGAAGAAATTGCTCAATTAGCTTTGGACTATGATGTTGTACAAAAAACAACATCATTAACGCATGAATATGGCGATAAAAAATGGGTTGGTTTTCCAAAGTATTGTGAAGCAATTAAAGAAGATCCTATACTTGCGTCAGAATTAATAGTTAAGATCGGTGAAGCCCGTGAAGCGAAGTTAGAACAAAAGCGCGCAGAACAAGCACTTAGAAAGCTTGGAAATGCCTCTGAAAAGGTTTTAGATTCAACTGAATCTCTTGAGTCTACTAAGAAGGGAAGATCTAAAAAGTAAAGGAATGATAATGTCAACTGATATTGCAATAAATATGTCCAATAGAGTTCCTGCTGGAAGTCCTGTTATGAATAAGCCATCGTATTTAATTACAGTAGAACAAAACGTTGGAAAATCGAAAATTTTTCGATTTTTTATTACGCTAGATAAGCCTGAGTTATTGAACGGATTTGTACAGGCGAAGGGGCTATATGCTGATAAAAATATGACGGAAGACAAGATAATAACTTCTTTTTCGGAAATCTTGACAAGTGCAGAAAAAGAATTATTCTTGGAAGTGATGCTGCCCTGGCACAAAATTGTAAGTATTAGAAGTTTAGTTTTCAGGGCAAAATAAGGTTAAAAATAACAAAAATAGTTGCAAACAATAGGTGATAAAATGATATCAAATAATAATGTAAAAATATCTAAGAAGACCGGGCAAGTTGTTAAATTCGATGTGAATAATACGGTTTTGGACGGTGTTTTGAGGGTGCTTGATAATAGAAATGTGTGGACAGGTACAATGACTGATTTGCGAAAAGAATTAGTTACTTACATAGGAAATAAGAGCAATTTACCTCGTTCTCCTAGCGCACTAAGAGTTGTATTAAATCGTGTGGTTAATAGAATTCGCGTCAGGGGAATTAGTGTAAAGTTTGGTAGAACAACAGATCATACTCGTACTCGTTATGTTAGATTTGTAACACGCTAATCTAATGTGTTAAATAGATATATAACATTCGATTTGTTAAGTAGATATAGTACTTATAGTACAGATGAAATAACATTAGGAGATCAAAATGACAACTACATTTGGTGAAGTTTCTTGGAATGATGATTTATATTTGGGTTCAGAAAAGAAGAATTCGAAGGATTTATTCTTGAGATTAGATGAAGGCTCTAATGAGATGAGGCTAGTAACACAACCTTTCCAATACTTGGTTCATAAGTATAACAAAGAAGGTGATACTGGATTTGGACAAAAAGTATACTGTTCCATGATTCATGGAAGCTGCCCATTATGCGCAACAGGAGATAAACCAAAACCACGCTGGCTAATTGGCGTAATTAGTCGTAAAACTGGCAAGTATCAAATTCTTGATATTTCATATGCAGTATTTTCTCAAATAAGAAAATATGCCCGTAATACTGCTCGTTGGGGCGATCCTACCAAGTATGATATCGATATCGTTGTCGATAAGAACGGTGGTGCAACTGGATATTATGCAGTTCAACCCATCCCTAAAGAGCCACTATCTGCAGCGGATCAAAAAATCAAAGATACACAAGTTGATTTAGAAGATTTAAAGCGCAGAGTTACTCCACCTACACCAGATATGGTTCAAAAGAGAATTGATAAGATCAATGGATTAGCAGTAGATGCAGTGGGGACAACACCATATTCAAAAACTGAAAAGACAAATAAATCCGTTAAAGTACCCCCTTCACCAGTAAGTATGTCAGATGACGATGATGAATTATTCCCAGCATATGACGGTGACAGCGTAAACGCAAGTTGATCGTTAAGCTAAAAAAATGCGAAAGGGGTCTAGTACTTTTAGTCTAGACCCCTTTATTTTTGTAGATATATACTATGATATGAGTAGAATATTAGGGTTTGACGTTTCAAGCGAAACCATAGGTTGGGGATTAGTATCAACAGATAATACATCTGGACACATTATATTAATTGATTCCGGGTATTTAAAGCCAATTAAAGATGGGCAAATAATAGACAGAATAATTGATACTAGAAATAAAGTTAATGATATAATAATTGCATGCAAGCCAGACTATATAGGAATAGAAGACATTATTAAATTCATGAAAGGCAAAAGTACTGCAAATACCATAATCATGTTAACAACATTTAATAGAATGATTGGTGTGTTGGCTTTTGATTATCTTAAATTTAGACCAGAACTGTTTAATGTAATGACAATTAGAAACGGATTGAAAATTGGGAAAATATCTCCCAAAAAAGAAGATATACCAGAGCTTGTCGCAAAACATTTAGGGATTACATTTCCTTATGAGTATAAAACTGGCAAGCGCAGTAAAGTCACGAAAATTGTTGACGAAAGTTTTGATAGAGCGGACGGCATAGCAGTTGCGCTATATTATGCCTTTGTTTTAACCGGGAAAATTAAGCAAAAAAGAGCAACAGTTAAAAAGACCAAGAAGAAAGTTGCTCAGAAAGTTAAAATAGTTAAGAAAGGTTTAGTTCATTGAATTTACAAGAAGCATATTCAATTTTAGGATTACCAACGAGCGCCTCTCAGGAAGAGGCTAAAAAACGTTATAGGGAACTTACTAGAAAGTATCACCCAGATATAAATAAAGAGCCTGGCGCGGAAGAAAAGTTCAAAAAGATCAATGAAGCTTATGGATGTGTTCAATCTGGAAAAGGAACCGATAAAGAACCACCAATAATGAGAAACCCATTTGATGAATTTGGTATAAGAAATCCATTTGGTAGACAACAATATAGAAATTATGTTCCGCTAATTAATATTAATATAACTATCACGTTTAAGGAATCAGTTCTTGGTTGTAAGAAAGATATCTCTTTTAAGAGATATACACAATGCGATAATTGTGGAGGCCAAGGAGAACAACATATTAATAATGGATGTGATAAGTGTAAGGGATCAGGAATGATTACGCAGCGGCGCGGAGGAATGATATTCTCTCAGACATGTGATAAATGTGGTGGGGTTCGTAAAATGCAACCATGTCAGAGGTGTAATGCTTCAGGAAATATTGAAGTGGAATCGTCTGTTCAAGTAAATATTCCGGGTGGTGTTGAATCTGGCGATGTTTTACGTCTAAACGGAATGGGAAATTATATGGGAAGTATTATGGGTTTTGCTCAATATACTGATGTACATCTTCATATTGAAGTAGAGCCAGCACCAGGCTTATCTATTATTGGTCGTGATGTAGTATCACATATCGATATTTCTTTATTAGAAGCATTATCAGGTTGTAATAAAAAGGTAAATACAATAAATGGAGAAATAGATATATCTATACCTCCAAAATCAAAAAACAAAGATGAAGTGATTATTCCTAAACTTGGAGTTGAAGGTATTGGATCTCAAAGAGTTATATTAAACGTTCAATATCCAGACAATATACAAGCTTTGCTTAATGTTTTAGCTTAATATAAGGTACAATATGTTTTCTATGCCATGTAATAACAAAGGTTGTGGTAAGGTTCAAGAGCCATATATTGATCCAAAAGACGATAAAGTATATTGCTCTATCTGTAATAAAGAGATTACAAATGTCACATACTTTACAAAAGTACAAATGAAGAACTTAAAACAATATAAAAAGAAAGTTCCTATATCTTTTGCAGTTAAATGCGATAAGTGTGGAAAACAGGATAGACCATTATTACTTAATGATGACATTGTATGCTCTTCATGCCGCAAATCTTTAGATAATCTTAGTATTCCATTCAAGAATATGTTGAAGGAAAAATTGAAAACAGTAGATAAGGATATAGCATAAGGAAGACGCTATGTTAGAAAAAATCGTAGAATCATGTCAGTTTTTATTAAAGAACTTTCCAGAGGCACAGGAATGTAGGGATTATCTTGATTCACGTATTAATAAAACTAGCCAAGAAATGTTTCAATTTGGATATTTTCCGAATATAAGTAATATATCGGTTTTAACCTCTTTAATATCAGAAGAAGATTTGTACTCAACAAAACTACTATATAATAAGGATGTTGAAGACTCTTTTTATCCAAGAACGTTTTTATTTTCATTTTTTGATAATTATCCTCTTATTATGCCATATAAGAGTGCTTACGGAGAAATAGTTGCTCTTGTTGGAAGAACGTTATTGTCAGAAGAAGAGAGATCTAAAGAAGGAATAGCAAAATATAAGAATACTGTTTTTCAGAAAAGAAACTATTTATTTGGCTTATATGAAAATAAACGTAATATTATACAACAAGATAGTGTCTATATAGTAGAAGGACAATTTGATGTTATTAAATCTGTAGAGTCTGGATTTAGAAATATTGTTGCGTTAGGGAATTCTAATATGACTTACTATCAATTTTCTATAATTAGCAGATACACCAATAATATATTCTTATTGTTGGATAATGATGAGGCTGGTGAGCGAGGAAGAAGACGTATTGTAGAACGTTTCGGGAAATATGCTAACATTCGAAACTTTTATTTGCCCAAGGAATACAAAGATATAGACGAGTTCCTATCACATAATGATTATGAGTCATTATCTTTTCTTGTCAAAGATTAAATAGTAGATATAGTTATATTGATTAACTTAAAGCTCAAAATACAACTTTAAATATCGTCAATTACCACCAGCACAAGGCTGGTGGCCTTCTTGGCATAAGACCATAAATGAGGAGCATCATGAATAAAAGACAGAACAGGAGCGACCATTATCAGTGGGTTTTGCTCGAAACAGTTTGTAGTAATGATATGATGGAGTCTTTTTGTAATGAGGAGGGAATCTACAATAGATTAAATCCATTTGGCTATAATGAGGACTTAATGGAACTTGAAGAACAACTGAAAGTTGAATTTTGGAGGGTTGTAGACACTTTACTTACACCAAGACAGAGAGAAGTCATTAGACTATATGCTGACGGTTACACACAGATGGAAATTGCTAAGATGCTTAATGTGAACCAAAGCTCTATTACTAAATCACTAAATGGTAATGTGGATTACAAAAATGGCAAGAAGATATATGGTGGGGCTAGAAAAAAGATTATAAAAATAATAGAGAATGACGTTCGTATAAAAGAGATACTAAGCCAAATGAGAGAGTTGCGCGACGAGACTTGGTAAGATAACTTAATTTATAATCTTATGTCAAGAAAGCCACCAGTATTATGTTGGTGGTGATTGACACAATAATTGTATATAGGAGATGTAGTTTTATGATTAAAAACTACATCTCTTTTTTTGCTAATAAAATTGAATTCTATTGGATAGTAATATAGAGAATAAGGTATACTTATTATCAATATTTCTTTATGTATAGTATGGCATATTCTGTATAATAGGAGACGTGATGTCGAAATTTGCTATAAATTACTCAGATTTAGAAAAAGCTATTTATAAGAAGGCTTATCGTCTTCAAGATGTACAAGATCGTATAGAACGGGTAGCATTTGATGTGGTTCGCTTTAATGACGATGACAATGGCGCCAAACTATGGCAAATTCAGAGCGCTGACGATGGTGACTATATTGTATCTATTTATGAGCCAGATCCAAATGAAAAAATAGTAAATTCATGGTCTGTTTCAATTAATAAAATTAGTGGCGATATGCAAATATCGTATAAGGGAGATCCATTAGTTAGACTAGCGTACAATAAATTGGGTATTCCACGTTCTGAATTATCAAAGGTAGAACAATATTTACCACAAAAGTTAGCCAATAATAAAAAATTAGTCACTTCATTGTTAAATGAACTTAGTGAATCAGCTAAAAAAGAGGTATTAAGTAAATACCCTGAATTGGGTTAAATTACGGAATAGGTGTTTAAATGAGCCTCGATAAAATACAACAGTTAATTAGTTCTATCACAAATACAATAGAGGATAATCATAAGATTGCTACTCCTGTGCTAGCTGTTAAATTAGCAAAATCTCTCGAATTATATCCTCATGACCAAACAATTGGAACTATGTTGAGAGTTATTGATCAAATGGCAGCTAATAATACATTATTTATTAGCAGAGGAGATCTTAAAAGTCTATATCAAAAGCTGTATTCTACAAACACAAAGTTTGCCCAATTATTTAGGGACGAACTTGGTATCGTAGAAGCCCCAAAAAAAGTTAAAACAGCTTCAAGAGATGATTCAACTAATTTGAATTTTTATGAAGTAGCAGACCCAATTCTATCAAATGCATTAAATAGTGCATTCGACAAAAATATTCCGTTAAAACTATATTCCCAGGCACTTGCAAATAAAGCTGTTGTATCAGTTAATACTGATTTGGATTCTTGGGGGCTCAAGCCAACATCCTTAGCTGTTTGTGATGGTAATGATAAATTTCTTGTTCTTAAGGCTGATTATGAGACTCCAAAGGGAATTACTAGTTTTTATGTTCCTATTGAAGTAGTTGATAATAAGATTTCCGAAGCATCTGTATTTATGGGTAATTTGGGACCACAAGAATTAAATCACAACAATGTAAAAGACTATATTACTGCAAATGCAGGTTCTAAGCTTAAGATTAGTGCTGCCAATATATTAGGTGTTCTTACAAAGGCTGCTAGCGAAAACAGAGAAATCAGCGATGCTGAATTAGCTCTTACAAGATTATATGCTACTCGTCAAGGTAAGGCAGAATTCTTCCAGGGGCAAATTATTGGACAAAAAGTAGATGAAGCAGCAAAAGGAGATGTTGTCCTTCCAAAATCTGATGAATTTGTGTCTTTTGAGAAGCGATTTTCAACACCAACTGGATTTGCAACATTTAAGTTTGGTAAAGATACAATTAATATTGTTCGCAACAATATAATGAGAGACTTGGTTAGTATGGGTTATTCTAATGCTCAACTTGCGATTTCTGATGTTAACGAAAATACAGTATTTTATAGTGTTTCATTGGATGGTGGCAAAGTTGCTTTTGTGGTGCCGGTCAAAATTACTAATGGCAAAGTGAATAAACCTTCAGTCTTTTTGTGCAATGGCTCTGTGTCAGTCTTTGAAAAAGAAAATATTGATAATCTATATGTCAACAACGAATCAGATTATAAGGCAGCAGCAATTGCTTCTCCGTTGTTCGATCTTAAACCAAGTGAATTAATTGATAATATCAGATCTGCAGTATCTGAAGGTAATGTTGCCAAAGCAGAAGACGCTCTAAATGTGTTGGCTAATTCTGGAGATGCGAAAGCTTATGCAACTGGATTCCAAGCTTTTGTACATGGATTAGGAACTAAGAGGGTAGAAGCATCTTCTGCTAATCATTGCAACATGATTATTAGTGATAGCAAGGTTAGCAAGTACCCAATATGTGGACATACTGGTTTGCCATTACATAAGGTTTATCAGGATAAGGATGGTAATTGTCGACCATTATACAGACGCGGAATGGATGAAACATATGAGGGTGCAAGCTTTATGAATGCTAAAATTTTTGGATAAATCATGACTCAACGATTGTTTAGATTAGCAGATATCTATAATTACAAGTATAAGATTTTGTCATTTGCTGCTAAATCAGATGACGAAATGTTGAAAGAACACAAAGGCGAAATGCTTGGCGTTCTAAGAGCTATTTTAGGTCATTCCTCAAAAACAACTGGCGTTCTATCCAGATTCAACGCTATAAGAGAATTATATAGAATTGAACAGAGCAATGTTACACCAGGAGGCAAACAGCGCAAAGGTCTTGCTATGAGTTTTTTAAACGCAGCCTCTGAATTCGGAACTAAATTAGAGGAAGAAACACCAGATAATCCAATGGATAAAAACGAGTTTTATGATAGAATATGTACTCTATTGGTACATCTGAATAACATTACGAATGATTATGCTATATATGAGAAAATAAAAGATACTCATAATATAAATGTTCCAGGTAAAGAATATAGAGACAAAATAATACAGGGTGTATATAATTTTGCAAAATCTTTTGCTCCTAGGCTTGAGAAGATAAAGTCTATTTGGGAAGCTCGCGGTGTGGATTCAGAATTAGTTGCGCAATATAACGAACCAGGAATTACTGAGGTCGGTGATATTGATATGAAAATTCTTGATCGACATCTTATAAAGGCATTTTTGTTAGCAATGGGTGATTATTATGGAATAGATTCTGTTGAGGATCCATTGTGGTATTATATTTATAATGCTCCAAATACCTTACCTAATGAAGAATTGAAAGAAACTGCAATAAATTTGAGAAATCGTTTGGTAGATATAATTAGGGCATGGAATAATAGCAGAACTAAGCCCAAATTTGATAGCGGATTTGCCAAAGATGTCTACGAATTCAAAGAGGAATTACGTAATGCTGGTGTAAAAGAATTTAAAATATAAAGACTATAAAAATGAGAGAGGTTCTTAGGCGGTGAAGGCGAATGCAATGAAGGTGGAGTAATATGAGAATATCAGAAATGTTAACAGCAATAGCATCTTGGCTTGAAAGTCCAGATAATGAAGCAATACTACTTGCAGAATATGACGAAGAATGTTTGCAAATTGTTGCAAACTCTTGTGTTCAAGCAGCGGCTTTGTTAAAAATAACTGCGGAAGCGGTTGAAGATATAGAACCACCTGAAGAATCTAAGATAACTCCTGAATCAGTAGAAGAATTAGCAAATCTTGCTACGGCTCTTGATGAATCTGGTGATCCAGCTTTACAAAAACAAGCCTCTGTAATAGATGAACTTCTATTAACAATCGCATCTCCTCCTGATGCTGTTGCTCAGAGGCAAGATCTTTTAGACAAAAGGCTGGAAGAAGTTAAAAAAAAATATGAGCAACCAAGAAAGGACTTATCTGAAGTAAACAAAATCGCTGATTCTGAAAAGTTAATAGAAAATAGTAATATGACAAAACAAATGGATATATTAGAGGCACCATTAAGTTCTAGATATTGTCCAGACCATCCCGGGGCGCAAATGGCTCGTGTAGGTGAACATATGTGGCAGTGTGAGTTAGATAAAAAGATTTATAATTTTGAAACTGGGTTCACTCTAAATAATGGAACAAAGGTTCCTGGCGGTGATGTATCTAATCAAACTAAAGCATTTGATGCCCCATTCTATAATATTTTTGATTCTAGAGAAGATAGATTAAGACAATAATTTCAACACAATATAGAAGGTATTTTGGTAATAATATGATTGGAAGAGCAGCGTGTAATGAACAAAAATGCACTCAAGAAGATTTTGGAGCATCCAGATAAGGACGAGATTATCTCTAAACTAATTATTGGTATCTCTGCTAAAGATATACATGATTGGTTGAAAGCTAAATATACCAATGTAAGCGAAATGAAGTTTGTAATTGCGGAAAAATCTATTAAGTCTTTTCAATCTAATTATTTAGACATTTATAATATGATTAATGCTGATTTGGCTAAATCTAAATCAGCGTTAGCTACAAATACTGAGGAGCAACTATCTTTATCTATTCAAAATAATCCAACTTACAAGAATAAAATGCTCGAGTTGGCTGGCAAGGAACTGGATATAAGGCAAATTGTTACTAACTTATGTGTTGCTATCGAGAGCAGATTGGCTCAGGTTTTCGATGAAATACAAGAAGATCCTAGAAACATCAATACAAGAGTAGATAGATTGTTAATTGATTATGCCGAAGTTCTTGGAAATATATTGGAGAAGTATTACAAGTTTACAGAAGTCCCGGTAAATCAAACAGTAGAACACAAAGTCACATTACAGGTTGTAGATCAGCATATTTCTGTATTTCATGATGTAATAAGAAAAGTTCTATCTCAAATGGACTTAGAAACATCTTTGTATTTTATGGAAGTGTTTAATGAAGAATTTTCAAAGTTAAAGCTTCCAAGTGAGAAAGATGCACCTAATACAGAAGTGAGATTGGCTGAAGCTAAACTTTTAAGTGAAACAATTAACAAGAAAATTAACGAGTAATTTCATGACAAAATCTTCAACGGAAATTAATATAAAAGATTGCCCAAGATGGAGTGATCTAATTATTATATATCCAGATAGTCATTTATATACGTCAGATCCCTCAGAAATGGAAAGATTATTGAGACAATTGAGGATTCTTGAGAAATTAGGAGTAGATATTGAAGATCTTAGAGACGTAAACCCAGAATTATTTAAAAAAGTAAAGACAAAAACAGCATATCCTAATTTCGAACAAATGCAAAATATACCTGGCGCTCATGATATGCAGAAATGGCTACAAGCCGTTAAAACCATATATTATGAGGAGAAGAAAAATCAACTTAGTAGAAATGCCGCAGTTCGTTTTGCAACTAAGGGTTGGTTTATAACTGAAGTATATGATTTTCTTAACTGGTTACGATTTTATGAAGAGGGTACTCACTTGAAATACAAAGTTGCACATAATTGGTATGGTGATGCTGATGTTGGATATTTGCTTCCGATTAAGCCTGATCCAATAAAAGAAAAAACGAATCAAAATGTTGATGGTAACAGTATTGATTTTGCTAGAGATTCTGTTACTGACGAACTATCAACTTCTGAAAAGAAAAAAATAATAGAAAAACAACGTAATAAGATTATAGGGAGATTGGATTCAGCCGAAAAACTTCTTAGATCCCAAGAAGGACAGTTATTTGCTGATAAAGAGTTTGCATCATTATTAGATACTATATATGAATTAAAGAAAAAAATTCAGATGGTTAATAAGATAAGCTCATCTGATAAGTTATACAATGATATGATTGTTAGAGAGGCTAATAGACTTAGCTACAGGGGATTTGCAAAAGCTGCTGAAATATTACATTCTATAGCTCAAGATGCGCCAAATAATTCGGGTACTATACCATCTGATGCTGAGTCCCCTTCATCTCCACCGCAACATTCATCTATACCATCCCCTATCTCTCCACCTACCACTCCACCTTCCCCTCCAACTCCACCTTCCCCTCCAACTCCACCTTCTCCTTCCCCTTCCCCTCTACCATCCCCTTCCCCTTCGCCTTCCCCTTCCCCTTCCCCTCTACCTTTCCTTCCACCTCCCTCGTCATCTAGTATACCTGCTCCAACTTCAGCGGCACCACCAATGCAAGGTAGCGGTAATGTTGGCGGATTGCCAGCAACAACTCCAGGTACCACAACTCCAGCACCATCACCAGTGCATGTAAAAGAACATGATACAGAATCTAAAGGAATAAATGAATTCTTAAATAAGTTAGAATCTGGGGGTAAAGGCGATACTTTAGAAGTATCTGATGCTGATGACGACTTAGTGATAGATGATGAGATTACTGTGTCAGCACAGGCGTTGCCATACGCGCAGCAACCTCCAAACACCACTTCACTTCCGAATGCACATCAAATTACAAACACACCCCCACTTTTCGATGAGAAACCAGTTAAATCAGTAAATGAAAATCTAGAGATAAAAGAAGATAAAGTTTCGCCGCCTGACCCGTCAAAAGATTTTGATCATATGATAGAATCAATTTTCTCTAATTTAACTATAGCTGATGTTGTAGCAAAGTTTGAAGATATTGCAAAGTTCTATAAGACAAGGGAAATGCCTAGACAATTAGCTTTAGCAGACATGATGCTAGATAGTTTGGGATTAGCTCCATTCTTTCCAGCATTATCAGAAGCTACCAATAAGGCACTTGAAGCTAATAACTACATTTCAACTCGTTTGGAAGATATTATCTCTAAACTTAGAGGAACAATGAAGACTAGAGATATTGATATTGAAGATGTTCCTAGCACATCTTCTTTAGAAATAGAACAAGCCAAAAAGAAATTAATAGAAGAAGATAAGAAAGAAAAAGCCAGAAAACAAATTAGAAAAGACATGGAGATGGAATCATTAAATAAAGAGTCTCCAGAAATAGAGGTGGAAGAAGATTTGGCAAATAAACCAGTCCCACCTACTCCAATGCCCGTAAAACCATTAGCCGTATAATATGAATAGTACTTATGAAATTACGCGAACTTCTTCAAAAAATGACCGAAGTACAACAAAAAATAGGGGCATCTAAACCCTATATTTGCGGTGGTACGTCAAGAGATAAGTACTTAAATAAATTAGACAGAATATCTGATATCGATGTTACTACTGGGGATAAAACAGTCGATTATTTGTCTCAAGAATTTGCCATAGAATTGAAGAAAGATTATAATATTATACGAAAGAACATGTCTGATGGGCATAGTTCTATTTTTATTGGAAACATTAAAATTGATTTCTCTTCTAATTTTGTTGTTGAAGGAATAGATGGTTTTCTTCAAAAGATGGGAATAACTAAACCAACGAATATGCAGAGAGAATTGTTCAGTAGAGATTTTACTTGTAATGCCCTATTGCTATCTTTTGATCTAAAAGATGTTATTGATCCTACACGTCGTGGATTTAATGATATCAAAGAGAAGAAGATCAAGACGTGTTTATCTCCAGAAATCACTCTAACTTCAAATAGAAACAGAGTAATCCGTGCGATATATCTAGCTTCTAAGCTAAATTTTGATGTTGATAAATCAATTATAGATTATGTCAAAAGAAACCCTACTTCTATAAAAATATCATCTACTAAGTCTTTGTCAGAAAAATTAAATGATGCATTTAAGTGGGATGCAGATAAAACAAGCTATTTATTAACAGAAATGAACTTGTGGAATTATATTCCGATAACAGAACAAGTATATCCATATTATAAAAAACATATCAAAGGAACTGCCGCCAATGTTTAACATTAATAAAAATGCATACTTTCAAGGTGGTGGCGGCGTTAATGAACCAACACCAAAGAAGAAGAAGTATAAATCTGATAGAGCCATCGTAATTCAACCACGATTCAAGGAACCATTTTATATAAACTACGATTTGTATGAAGTGCAAGGTGTAGATGGTCCTGCGAAACATGGTCCTGGCGCAGGATATCATAAAATGCATGAGTTTAAAAATGTGAAAGATTTCTTAAACGATAAAATAAAAAAACTGAAGGGCAAATATAAGGCTGATGATTCATATATAGAAGATAATGGTTCTATTACTAAAGGTGATAAGAAAAGCAATAGAATTGCCAGAAGAATGATTCTACTTTCAACAATAGTAAAAAATGCTATTGATTTTGGTTCTGATGATCAAATTAACTCTACGCCGATTTTAGGAGATTCCGGATCATATGGTGATTCTATACCTATAGGTGGACAGTTAGATGAATATTTAACAATTCCTGACTTTGAGGGAAAGAGCCCAGATCAATTAGATTTTGGAAGAGACTATACCAATGACGACGCTGCTATTACTGATAATATTAGTTTAATGCAATCATTGTTGGATGAATTAAATGAAACGCTTAATTCACATGAATCAGATTTATATGGATTACCTGATGGAATATCACCAAAAGAAGACCTAGATGCGCCAAATGATGAAGATCCGGATTATGGTGTCACGGATTCTGGAAATACTCTATATGAAAAGATGTTGATTTAATGAATGGAATTGATAACACTATATTGAGAATCAAAGGGGCAAATGAGCAATCTTATAGTTAAGATTAAACATAATGCTGACTTAATCTACCAATTAAATGAAGCAATATTCGTTGCTAATTATGCGATTAAGAATAAAGATAAATTATCTTCAGCTAATATTTCTGATATTGGATTGCCGCCTGCTATTAGTAATCAAATTCTTCGTAAGTATGTTAAAAATAAGAAATGTAAACGTATTAATCAAGACAAAATTAAATTGTCCGAACCAAGCCAATTTGTTAAAATAGATGGAAATGCTATTAGCATAGTATCAGTAAAAGAAATTAAAGAAAAAGAAATAAGAAAAGTTAAAGGTATTAATCATAAGATTAGCAAACAAGTAGTTGATTTTGTTAAACAAAATAACTGCGGTATTAAGTTAGAAAGCCTAAAAGATATTCACAATAATAAGAAAAACAATAAGTTATTTCGATATACATTAAACCCTTGGTCATATTACAAATTAGACAACATTATAGCCTATAACGCGCTTTTGCAGGGTATTTCAGTACAATATATTGATTCGATCAATACATGCCAAATTTGTAGTAAATGTGGTGATATTGAAAAGCGTAATGATAAAATATTTAAGTGTGTCAATTGTGGACATACTGATCATGTCGATATCAATGCAAATTTTAATATTGTAAAGTCAAATGCATCGATATGTTATATCAATAAAAGTATCGGTAGAAATGGCTGTACTGATAAACCTATAAGACAATGTTGTGGCTTTGTAGAATAACCTTCAATAACTCTTGTGGAATATTAGGATATAAATGCATATAAACGTATTATAGAGTTAAGTCTAGAGGTACTCGATGTCACTAAAATCTACATCACAATCAATTTCAGGCACCCCAGTAGTTGTTTTGGAACAATCTGGAGAAGGTAATCATAACGATTATGCAGACCCTATAGCAGAATTTTTGGAAGGTGATTCCACAGAATTAGTTGTTGATGAACCTGAATCATTTGAGCGCTCTAATCGTGGAGAGTTAGAGGTTATGGAGCCTGAACAAGGAGAAGAACTCGTAATTGAATTTATAGGATTACCTGGAGCACCAAATAGCCCGGAACCAGTAATAGAAGTAGATGATAAATCTGATGAGGCTAATTTAGAAGTTGCAGAAAAAGATTCAGATGATACCAAAAAATCTAAGAAAAGTGAAAGATGGGATTGGGAATCTAAGGGGGCTACGGGATTCTTAGCTTGGATTAAAGAACGTTTCGATACTGTTCCAAAACACTCAGGATATGATACCGCAGGATTGGAGAGAGCTGTTTCATATTTGGAAAAATTGGATTCTGAAATTTCCAAAGCTATGAGGCTAGACCTGGATGGCGAATTGGATGCCAATAAAATAGAAGAAATACGTGCTAAGATTGAAGAAGGAATCGATAGACTTTATGAAAGATTAGATAAAATCAAACAATCAAAGAAAACCAAGAGGAAGAGGTCTGATGTAGAAATATCTTCTTTTATAAAAGAAGCACAAAAGATAACTGGAGTTAAGGGTATCTATATTATGGCTCCACTTTTTGCCTCAAGAATAGCAAGAATTTGTATTAATGGTATGGTCTCTGGCGGGCATGATATCGAAGAAATGTTTTCTAAACAAGTTAAGAAATGGAAATTGACTGATAGAGAACAAGCCGAAGTAATGCAATTGTTAGCAGATATGGGTTACCCACTACGTCAAGATAGAGGCTATATGCCTGATGAAGATTTTGATATTAGCGTTGATGATCAATTTGATTGGGCAGCTAATTTTAAAGGTTAAAATGTCAAACAAATATAACAGGCACCAAACTGTAATATCTAGAAATTCAGAAAGTCAATTAGATGAAGATCATTGGCTAAAGCAATTTCAAAATAAATTGCTTGAAAAGGGTGCTGTACAACCTCGCGGAACTGAGCATTCATTATATGACCAAATTAGTTCTATAATGAATGGAAAATCTAAATATCCATCAGTAGCAGCAGCAGTTGAAGACATGAAAGAACGCAGTGGTCTGTCTGCATTTTTGAAGAATCTTAATAAGACTTCCAATGATGCTGACGACTCTCAACAAACTAAAACTGCAGAAGATAAAACAGAAGAATTGTTTGATCAACTAGTTGTAGTAGAACCAGGCGACGATTTAGATAAAGAAGAGAAATTAATTAATGATATGAAAATAGCAATACAGAACAAAGATTGGTATGAACTTGGTCGTTTAAATGGAGAACTAGATCATAAAATAAATAACATAACAGACAGTGTTGAATCAATTAAAACATTGAAGTATTTTTATGATCCAATAATATCAAATGCTGTTGTTCCGCCGCAATATTGGTTGAATTATTCTGTTGGATATTCTGTTGGTGCAAAATTGTCGGATGAGGAAAGAGAGTCTGATTTTAGAAGAACTAAGCAACAACTTGAATATATGCTGAGAGAAAAAAGAGCTTCTGATAATAATTCTGTTATAAACAAAAAGATACCATTAGGTAAGAGATTACCAATGATTCTTATTAAGTGCCCTCAAGCCGAATCAACATTTGACAATGTCATTAGAAGTACACGAGGCAATTTATCTATTCCTGCTATTATAGATAGAGTAAGATCAATACATCAAAATGACGTATCAGATGCTAAATACTGGGATTCTGATGATTTAATTCAATATGTAAGCAAAAAGAATCTAGAAGAAAAAAGTAAAAATGCGGATGTAGTTGAATCTTCCAATTTAGGATCTCGTGAGGACGCTTTTAGTTCTTACGATATTGATCTTGATAATAACGATGCTTTCATTGGATTGATGCCCGCGAAGTATTAGGGATCTTTTTTGATATAGACAATATCAAAAAATATTTTCACACAATTACAGTTGTAACAAAGTAATTTGTGATTATTTTTAGTGATATATTCATGGTATGAATAAAGAAGGTAATGAATTATTTAAAAAACTCAAAGATCAGTTATCTATAATTGACCCTGTATATTTTTGTGAGAAGTACCTTACTTTGGATGGAAAGCCATTTAAACTAAGTAATAATGGGTATAAACCGTTTGCAGATATATATAGGTATATAGGTATTAAGGCATTAGAGCCAAACTCCAAGCCTGTTATTATGGTTAAAGGACGTCAGGTTGGTGGTACCACCATGGCTGGTGCCTTGGAAATGTATTTTATGGGGTCTGGTTTATTTGGTGTTGGAAATAAACCTCCGATTCGTGTAATTCATGCTTTTCCTTTATTAGAATTAGCCGCCGCATATTCAAAAACAAAACTTAATCAAATGATAGCTTCATCTATCGTTTTTGAAGACAAAGAAAAAACAGATAAAAAAAATGGCGGTAAAATAAAATCATATATGCAGGCGCTACTAGATCCCACTAGTCCTACTAATGATTCTTTGCATTTTAAACAATTCGTTGGTGGTAATCATATTTGGATTGAGTCTACAGGCATTGATGCTGATAGATTAATGGGTCGTATGTTATCATTAGATACTGAGATTCCAACTCCAAATGGTTTTGTTAAATTAATTAATCTTAAAGAGGGAGATGAATTATTTGATGAAAGTGGTAATATATGTCATGTGATTAAATTACATCCTATAGATTTGAAACCAGAATCATATAGAATTATATTTGATGATGGAACAGAAATAGATGCCTGTGCAGACCATTTATGGCAAACATATACCCAAAAAGATCGAATTAATCTTAATAAATTTTTATGTGGTAAACGGCAAAATGCGCCTAACCCTCAAATAAAAAATACTAAAGAGATATTTCAAACATTAAATTATTTTGGTGAAACAAACCATTCTATACCTAATTGTAAACCATTACAATTTTCAGAAAAAGAATTAATTGTAGATCCGTATTTGCTAGGATTGTGGTTAGGAAGTGGTGATGGTTCAGGGCGAATAGATACCGTCGATCCTGAAGTATTAAGTAATTATAAACATAGAATTATTCCATCTTCAATAAACAATTATAGAAGTTTTGGTATTTCAAAATCAAATTCTTATCGTATTTTAGGGCTTACTGCAAAATTACGCAAATTAGGTTTATTAGTCAGTAGTTATAAGAAATTTAATGTAACTTACGACAAATATATACCTGATATTTATATGAGAAGTTCATTTGTACAGAGATTATCCTTATTGCAAGGGCTTTTAGATAGCAGCGGTCATTGTGATAAAAATGGTAATATAGAATTCGTACAAATAAATAAGAGATTGGCTTATCAAGTATATGAGCTTGTATTAGGTTTAGGAATTAAAGCTTATATTTATAAAGGGCAAAATTACAGATATGACAAAAGATATCAGGACCAATATAGAATTAGATTCTCAACTAATTTACAAGTTTTTAGATTAAAAAGAAAATTAATAAATATAAAGAATAAAAATACAACAAATAGTTCACATAGATTTATAGTTGATGTAAAGCCTATTGATCCAGTTCCAATGCGCTGTATTACAGTTGATAGTCCAAGTAATTTATTTTTGGTAACTAGAAAATGTATTCCAACACATAATACTGCTGACGTTATCTTTTTTGATGAGTGCTTTCCATATCAACAAAGAGTTGTAACAAACAATGGACCTAAATCAATTGGCAGACTATATCATGATTTTTGTAAAAATCATGATATGCCATTAGTATTAAGTTTTAATGAGTTATCAGAAACATTTGAATATAAAGAAATTTCTAATATTTTTAAGAAAGGCAAGCAAAAATTAGTACAAATAAGTTGTAATGGAAGAAAGATAAAATGTACAGAAAATCATAAATTTTTAACATCAAATGGGTGGGTTGAAGCGTCTAAACTATCTAAAGGATCTTTAATAAAAGGTTCTATAGATAAAGGTTTAAGTGTAAAAGCAATTAATTCTGATCAAAAGCAACTAATATTAGGATCATTTTTAGGTAATGGACATATAAGGACCGAAGGAAAATCTAAAATTAGATTATCGGTTACGCATAGCATTAATCAAAAAGAATATTGCCAATGGAAAGCTAATATATTTAACTGTAAAACTAATATTGTTAGAAATAAAGGTTATGCAAAAAAGTCCGCTGTTAATTTTTGTACAGAAATTATAGGTTTAGAACAAGAATTTCCTAAAACAAAAACTTCTTGCCCACAGTGGATATTAGATGAAATTGATGCTAGGGGGATTGCAATATGGTTTATGGACAGTTGTAGTTTAAATAATATTGGTGTTTCAGGTTATTCTGGTAGAATTTCCACTTATTCGTTCGACGAAGATAGCCATATAAGATTTGTAAAGAAATTTAATGATTTAGGTATTTCTTGTAATTATAAAAAATATAATGGACATTATTGTTTATTTTTTAATAGAAAAGGATTAAAGTTATTATACGAATTGATATCTCCATATTTTAATGATAGTATGAGAAAAAAAATAGCTCCAGAATTTTATAATTTTAATTATAAATGGAATAATAAATATAAATCATATTGTTATTTTGTTGTTGATAGTGTTAGTGCCGTAGAAAAAAGAGAATATGTTTACGATTTAGAGGTTAAAGATAATCATAATTTTATTTTATCATCTAATAATAAGTTTACTAAATATATTTCTGGACCAATTGTACATAATTGTCAACGTACTTCTAGTTTAGCAATGGGCAATGCTCTTAAGATCTTGACGACTGCTAAATATGGTAAGCCCAGCAAGGGAGTACAGGTATATTTTGGAACACCTCGTAAAAAGGGTTCTGATTTTCATAAGATGTGGATGTCTTCATCCCAACAATATTATTATCTTGGTTGTGAAAAGTGCAAGAAACACTTTCCACTATATACCCCAGAATCTGACGATTGGGAAAAAATTTGGATTTATGATTTTATAGTAAAATGTCCGCATTGTGGATTCGAACAAGATAAAAGAGATGCTGCTGAACGTGGTAAATGGATAGCTTTGAGAGATCATAATGATGAAGATTGTAAGATGATTGGTTTTCATATCAATCAGCTATACATGCCTATGTTTACAAGACAAGATATAGAGAATGAAAAACCAGGTAAACATCCAATTAATACAGAAAGGATTTTTCGTACCGAAGTTCTTGGTGAGTTTTTCCAAGGTGATACTAGCCCAATTACTCCAGAAGAAATTGCTAATAATTGTGGAGATGCCGGAAGGAAATTCAAAGCGAGAATTAATCCTGGTGAAGAACAATTAGTAGTTCTTGGTCTAGACTATGGGTTACGCGCAGACGTGGAACAATTAGCTAATCCTGAGAATTCAAAAGTGTCTGGGCAATCATATAGTACTGCAGTTGTTTTGGCAGCCAAAGGACCTGGATTATTATCTATTGAATTTGCAACAAAATTCAAACGTAATGATTTGGAAAGTAAAAAAGGAATTATTGACCAGATTATGAGACAATATAGTATTCAGTTAGCAATTGGAGATATTGGGTTTTCACAAGATTTGTCAGAAACATTGCATACCATATATGGAGATCGCTATATGGTATCTCGTGCTAGAAGTAAAGTAAATAATTACGTTTTATTTAGAAAAGATTCGTTCCCTAAAGAAATAGATTTTGAAAGGGATTTCTATATACGAGAACTATATGAAAAGATGAAAAAAGGAGAAATTAGATTTCCTTTCGGAGATTATGAAAAAATAGCCTGGTTAATAGACCATTGTTCTAGTATGGAAATAAAACCATCAATATCTAAGACTGGAGCGGATCCAGTTATACATTATGTTAAGGGAAGCACACCTAATGACGGGTTTATGGCATTATTAAATGGTTATTTGGCATATAAGTTTTTAGTGTCTCAAGGATTTAGCAATAATAATCCTTCTTCTCAGCAGCAGAATCTATCTAATGGAAATAAACCATTAGTAGTAACTGGATTTATTCCAAGAAGATTTTAGCTATTTTTTAAACACTTCTATTGATGATATATTATTTATTGTGTATAGTAGATGGTATAGTGGAAACGAGGCTTCATGTCTAATTATAGAAAATCTAAGTCTGAGCAGTTTTTAGAGAAAAGGGGGGCTATTCCACCAGTTGGCAGTGGATTAATTGAGTCGAATATTGCTCATACCAGTGCGCATATGTCACAGGGTGTTCCACAAGTTAGTGCATTGATGGCTAAAAGCGTATCAGCATTTCGTAGAGAGGCTCTAACAGAAGAAGTAAAACAAGGTTTATTTAAAGATGGTACTGGACCGACATTTAATGAAGATGGAATGACATCAAATGCTGTTGTCACTTCTTTAGTTGGTATTACTAAAAACGCGCAGGTTGTTAGTGGCGGTAGTAGCGCAGGAAGTAGTAATTATCGTGGAGGAAATGGTGATGTCGTAAAACAAACGCCAGAAGTATATTCTCCATTATGGTTAAATAGCAATTTAAACTTGCCTCGTGATAGACCTACTATTAATGCTTGGTGCCGTAGTTTTTATGCATTAAATCCATTCGTACATAACGCGATTAATTTACACAGTACATATCCAATTAGTAAATTAAATATAAAGTGCCCAAATAAGGATATTGAAAAATTCTTTAATGATATGATTGAAGAAATAGATCTTATGAACATATGTGTTCAAATTGCTCAAGAATTTTGGCTTTTGGGAGAAGCTTTCGTATATGCTGAGCTTGATGAAAGCAAAGGTAAATGGAGCAGATTAGTTATTCAGAATCCAGACTATATGTTAGTTAAACGTACTGTTGTTGCTAATGAACCTATTATTATGCTTAGACCAGATGAAAATCTGAAGAAAATCGTATTTTCAAATAAACCGTCAGATATTGAGCAGCGCAAACAATTGAATCAGCATATTATTGACTCTGTAAAGCATGGAGAAAATATTCCTTTGGATAATTTTCATGTATCTCACTTAGCTCGTAGAATCAGTCCTTATGAAATTAGGGGAACAGGTTTACCAGTATGTATATTTAGACAATTAATGCTATTTGATAAATTGCGTGAATCTAAGTATGCTCAGGCAGATAATATGATTAATCCATTAACATTAGTTAAAATAGGATCTGCTGATTTTAAACCCACATTTGCTGATTTAGAAGCATGGAGAAATGTTTTTGAGTGTTATGATGAAGAAACTGAAGTATTAACTGATAGCGGATTTAAAAAATTCTATGAGGTTATAAACTATACAGAAAAATTAGATAAAATATCTCCTAAAGAAAATGTTAAAATTGCCTGCTTTAATTCAAATAATGAACAATTAGAATATCATTATGCAACCGGAGCAAGTGTATATAATTATAATGGAAATATGTTTCATTTTAAGAATGAAAAATTAGACATTAAAGTTACTCCTAATCATAAAATGTGGACCTCTGAAAAGATAGATGACTATAATGATAATCGTAGTTTAAAGAAATCTATTTGGAGTGATTGGAAGAAAATTGAAGCAAAAGACTTAAATCTTAATAATTACAATAAATTCCGTTCTAAAATAAATTGGCAAGGAAATGATAATGTAATTTTTATTGATGTTTGCGGGAAACAAATTCCAGTAGAGTTATATTTAGAACTTTTAGGGTATTTATTAAATGAAGGACGTCTTTATATTAACGATAAACATCAATATACCGTTGGAATATCTCAAACAACTAATAAAAATTATAATAAAATGAGACAATGTTTAGATAGTTTCTCTAAATGTATAAATATTCCATATATTCAAAGAATAGAAAAAAGAAGTGAATATACAAATAATCAACAATATATATGGTCCGCAGTATTTTATAGTAAAGAACTGTATGATTATTTTGAAAATATTATTGGGGATATGAACGTGGAAACGAAAGCACAATTTAAACAAATCCCAAGAAATGTATTAGATTTTTCTCCAAGACTATTGAATATTCTTTTGAATGCATTAATTGATGGAAGCGGTTCTGTATACAAAAATAACAAAAAAGATAGTGATAGATTCGCTTATTGTTCTACTTCAAAGCAGTTAGCTGATGACATTTATGAAATAGCGTATAAATGTGGATATGTTCCAAGTATGTCCATCAGAAATAATAAAAAACATCTTAATGGAAGAAGATTGCCATTATATACTGTGTTGTGGTCAAATTCTAATAAATGGAATTATCCTTTAGTTTATAAAACACCAAGAAATAGTAAAACTAAAATAAAGCAAAATATTGTTAAAATAGAAAAATATAATGGCAAAGTGTGGTGTTTTGAGGTCCCTACTGGCTTGTTTATTACCAGAAGAAACGGAAAAATTACAATTCAAGGAAATAGCGCGCAATATGACAAAGATTTCAAGATTTTTACGCATGAAGGTGTTACTGTTGAGAAAGTTGGGTATAATCAAGGAATTTACGACATCTCTAATGATATTACGCAAATAATTAAAGAAATATATGTAGGTTTACAGGTACCATCAGTATTAATGGATGGGGGCGCTGACACTACATATGCTAACGGTGGCGTAGCATTAGATGTATTAAGACAACGCTATATGCAATTTAGAAATATGATGAGTATATGGCTTAAGAGAAAGATTTTTGCCCCAATATCTAAGATTCAGGGATTCTATGATTATTCTAATGGGGAGAAGCAATTAATTGTCCCAGATGTTGACTGGAACCACATGTCATTGTTTGATGCTGGTGATTACATTAATAATTTAGTAACATTGACTCAAGGAGATGGCGCTCAAAAGAGGGTATCATTACATACATTATTCAGATCTATGGGTCTTGAATATGAAAATGAATTAAGGAAGATGCGTAGAGAAATTGTAGATGCTGAGATTTTTGAAAAGGAAAAGGCGGCTTTGAAGGAAATGCCACTTAATGCTTTAAGAGCGTTAGATGAAGAAGATGAAATTCCAGAAGCAAAAAATCAACAAGAAGGAGCAACTTCAGCCTCTGAAGGAACACCACTTCCAGGTGAAACTTCTTCAGGCGGTGGCTTGCCAGGATTAGAAGGTTTACCTAATACACCTCCACCTCCGCCTATGCCAGGTGGAGGTGGTGAGGGCAGTGGTGGAGCGCCACCAACACTATAATCACTATAAAAAGAAATAATAGAAAATTCATGAAAACCTTGCAAGGAGACCCACGGCTTTAGCCGTGGGAGAAATTGCGGATTAGAAAAGTTAATCCGCTTATTATTTTATTTGATTTTCTACTACTAATGATATACATATCTGTGATGCGAAGAATTTATAATTTTTATTTATCCGCTCCTGATGGGTTTTTAGACTTCCTAAAAACCTGTGCAGATATCTATTCGCATCATGTCGAGTGGGCTTTCGAAAATAAATCGACCAATAAAGTTAAAGCTCATCAAGATTTATATGGGAAATTACTATCTCTTTATCCTGATATTCATGCTAAAGCATTAGGAAAACAAGTAGTTAAAGTTGATGCAAGATATACTTCTCAAAAATGTTCTAATTGTAGAATTATTGAAAAGTCTAATAGAAATAAGTCGAGATATATTTGTAGCAAATGTGGTTACATAGAACATGCAGATATTAATGCTGCTAAAAATATTAAGATAAATTACTTTCTCTCGTTAGCTGAAAAGAATAACGAGCAGGCTGTTGTCAATCAGCCAAACGCAGCCAAAACTAATGTTTTGAGCAGCAAGCCCACGACTTTAGTCGTGGGTTATTGACTTATGTATAATCTTGTATTATTTAAGATTGTACACGAACAAGGAAATTCATATGCAAAAGACTGCTCAAAAAAGAAGTTTATTAGATAAAATTAGAGAGAGAACTAATCTTGGCGGTATTGCTACTGAGAAGTGGTTCGACCCTGAATTCAAAGAGATAATGGATCAGTTAAGGGACATGACAGATGACCCTGTTAGATCTATTATTTCTGGGCAACCAATTGGTAGAAATGCGCCCGAAACAGATGGCATTAGTTTAAAAGATTTATTGAAGAGCGCTAGAAGTAATTTTAATAGGCGGGAATATATGAAATGTGTCGCAGATTTGGGCAGATTTCATAAAAAATTTTATCATGTAGTCTCTATATTGGAGGCTTTTGAATATACTTTAAATAGAGTACATTATAGATTTTTGTTTGATAAGGTAACGCCCGGTGGCAGAGAATACGATCAAGAATATGCACAGTATTTGCAAGATTTAAGGACAAGGTTCAGCCCTCCTAAAACTGCATCATATCAATCTATGTTGCTAAAAGAAGCAGGAATAATGGATTTCTTAACAAATATAGGCACAACTCGTGGAAGGGCATTGGCTGCTTGGGAGAAAAGATATCCAGGAAGAGTAAAAGAATTAAAGAAATCATTAGAACATTTATTGAATAATTCTGATAAGTTACTGGCAAATACACTGTTATCTTTAAAGTCTATGGCAATATATAGAGCGGAAAGACAAGTAGATGATTATGCTAAAGAAGCCAGCAAGATAATTAGAGACTATAAGATTTATGATAAACTGTTTAAAGATTTCTATGAAAAAAATGTCAAGAAGTTTCTTGAACAACAAGAATTATTAGTTAATACAGAGCCAGAAACGACTGGTGATACTGGGACATCCTATATTTCTAGCGGAACTCCGGGTGGAACTGCGGGTGGGACTCCGGGTGGAACTCCGCGTGGAACTCCAGGTGTAACTCCGGGTGAAACTCCGAGTGGAACTTCGGGTGAAACTCCGAGTGGAACTTCGGGTGAAACTCCGAGTGGAACTTCGGGTGAAACTCCGAGTGGAACTTCGGGTGAAACTCAGGGCGGAACTTCAGCCCCAGCTTCAATTTTGTCGTCCAATGTAGCAGTTAATCAATCTTCGCCAGGAATGACTAGTGAATTATTACAAGAACAGACTAGACCAGTTGTACCACATGGAAGACAAAGGGGCGTTGTGAGACCAGAAGTACCTTCTGGTATGACACAGGAAGAGTTGGAAATAGCAAGACGTCCCAGGAATACACCATCATCACCAAAAGCAAGTCCAGAAGCTATTGCTGCGGCTAACAAAGCACTAAGGGAAGCAAGAGAACGACAAGAGTCTGCAATGAAAAAATTACAAGAGTCTGTATCACGAAAATCATTAAAACCACCACCAAGCAAACCACAACGAAGCGCTAGTTTACACGATCCATTTATAATGTCTTTGGAATCACTATCAAAAGAGGAGCCTATAATTTTAGCTAAATACATTTTGAAATATGCTAAGTCTATAGAACACATCGATCAGGATTCATATAAAACACTAGTTAATATTGTAAAATCTATTAAGGTATAATATGTCTAAATTAGATTTTTCAAGATACTACAATGAGCGTTTTGAAAAAAGCGCTAAAGACGCTTCTGATAAGGATGTGCGAAATACTGAACAAGATGCAATTGATCGTGCAAACCAAAATGGTTGGAATATAGTTAAAGTAACTACAAACCCTCCAGACATTACTACGATCAGATCTGCCGTTGAAAAGGCAGCTAAAAATATTTTGGGTGTGCAAAATAATCTTGATGTTGCAGTTGATATTCTTATGGGGCAATTGGGAATGGAGACTGGATTTAAATCATTACACAACAATAACGTCGGGAATATTAATGCTAAAGGCGCGCCAAATCAATATTGGAAGGGAGACGTTATCATATTATTGGCTCATGAATATGATAAATCTAATCGCAAGTATTGGTTGAATAGTCTATTCAGAGCCTATGATACATTAGATAATGGTGTTTCTGATTGGGCAAGTTTGTTGAAAAGGAAGTTTCCAGCAGCAGTTGAAAAGGCTGCACAGGGAGACATTACTGGATTTGTGACTGAACTAAAACGTAATGGATATTTTACTGCCCCAGTAGAATCTTATTTAGCTGGAGTGAAAACATGGTCAAAAAAAGTTCAACAGGCTTCCACCACACAACCTGATAAAAAGTCAGATGAGTGGGAGCAATTGTTATCCCAATATATTAAGCCACAAACGAACGTTAGACCAGAATCCAATAAACAAATTCAGACAATAGTTGACGAAGTAGACCAGCTACTTCAAGAGATAAGAAGTTCCGAAAAATATCATAAACAATTCTATAAGGCTCTATTACCAACTCATCATTTTGTTATTCCTATTCAAGCATCAGACATGACCGATGCAATAGAATTTGCTAGAATATTGTGTTCCGCATTAAGTGAAGAACTTGTTGCTAGAGCAAGTATACATACAGATTCAGCCAATATAGAGGTCCAGTGCGATATTCAGGGTCCCAAAGATTTATGTAGAGATACAATTCAGCAACTTACTAGCTCATTAGTTGACGTTTTCAGACAAGCAACATCAAAAATAGGCGGTATTACTATAAATGCCGGCGCAGTTATTAATAAAAGGTCATGTTATTCAGTAATGACAAGTACATCATCCGTAATAAACTACGGAAAGTTTTTGTTAAAATTTGCTAAATAAGGGATTGAAATGATACCTCGTGAAGAAATAACTAAAGTAGTTGCAGATCTGAATACAGATAGGAAAGCTACTGTCGCAGAATTTTTATATGCCTTATTTAAAGGGAAATTCATTGAGGTTTATTTGGGCGATACGTATGAAGAAGTGCGCGTAGAACAAATTTCTATTACTTATCCTGCTGTGTTCTCTGGCAAAGTAATTGGGGCATATAGAGAATGTTTAATAATTGAAGGATCATATATAGATAGACGCCATAGACAAACTAAAACAGAAAATCATTTGTCATTTAAACCAGGAAAACAGATTTTTATTAGTGAAAGGGCTATTAGGGGGTTATGCGAAGTTGACGGAAACGGTATTATAGATGATATTTTTATCAGAAGTGGTGAAACTATTGCATTAAAAGTTTTAGGTTCTTCTGGAGATAAACAATGATAAAACATGATGACCTAGAAAAAGCAATAGAAAAACTGAAGGCAGAAAATGCACAAAAGGGCTATTATTCTACTATGGCAGAGTTTTGGTATGAGCTTTTCAAAGACAAATATGTAGAAGTGTATTTGGGGGATTCTTATGAGAATGTTAGTACAGAGCAGGTTTCTACACCATATGCTGCTGTATTTTCCGGTAAAGTAATAGCTGCTTACAAAGAATGTTTAGTTATGGAAGGAGCTTATATAGACAGAACTAATAATGTGCATAAGATTGGAAAACAGATTTTTATTAGCGAGAGGTCTGTAAGAGGATTATGCGAAGTTGATGGAAATGGTATTTTAGATGATATCTTTTTAAGAAGCCGTGAGGCGAAGTTACTTAAAGACTTAACTAACAAAGAATAATAGAAATGCCATATGATGATGTCATAAAACTAGCTAGCGATTATGATGAAATATGTACCAATTATTTCATGAAGGTAGCTATTATTAGAAAATTACCGAACGGTAAATATCGTGTTATGTCTGAAAGGGGTAAAAACTTAGGTACATATAAATCTAAAGATGCTGCAAAAAAGAGATTAAAGCAGGTAGAATTCTTCAAACATTTAGACGACAACAACCAAGCTGAAGAAAAGGCTAAACAAATTATAGATTTAAGTGAAGTTGATGAATTATCTTATTCTGCATTACTAAGACAATTGAGAAAAAATGCACCAAAAGAATGTGTACGTCTATTTTTGCAAATATACAACAATCAATTTAACAAAGCTATCAGAGATGGGCTACAGAAAGCAGATTCTGTAGCTATGAAAAATGCGCTAATCATTTTTAATAGACATCACAAGATAAAAATGAATCCTGATCTTATAAAAAATGCAGCGGCTACAGAGTTAGGCGATCCAAGGTTAGTTGGAAAATATATGGCTGATATCATTAGATTTACATTGAGCAGAATTGAACCAGAGAAGAGACCTTCTGCAATAAACAGTCTTAAAAGAAAAATATACGCACTAAATGAGACAGATCTTTCAACTAAAGATCTCCCTCCGTCATCGGCTATAGGGCAATCTATAACGTTCGTGAAACACGTATTATTCAATCATAATGCTATGTATATCCGGGAAGTAATTAATAATATAGTTAGGAACTTGTGATGATACGTAGGTTTAGAAAAGTAGCCAAAGATTTATATAGGGGAAGTGCTCCTTCTCCGGTTGATGTTGTTAACTTAAAAAATAAATTGGGTATTAATAAAATTGTGAGTTTAGATAAAGAGTCAGGTGATAGAATTCATAACATAGCGAAACATCTTGGCATTAATCATGTTATGATGCCAATAGAAGGAAGAGCATCATTAATGAATTTATTTATGCATGATTTCAAAAAGTTGTTTTTAGAGGGTGGACCTACATTTATACACTGCCGTGAGGGGAAAGATAGAACTGGTCTTGTTTCAGCTATAATTAAGTGCAAGTATTTTAATGAGGATCCAGATAGAGCTATAGCTGAAGCAAAATCATTAGGATTTGGTCTTGGTATGCCGCCAATGATAACTAATCTGTATGAAAGTTTGATAATAGCCTGTAAGCCGATTAAATATTCTGAAAATACTGATATAGTGTCTCAAGAACGTGATTATATAGATGATAATCGTGGTTCAATTTTAGAGAGTGGACCTCAAGGTTCTTTTGCTCCATATTTGGATCAAACAAAGACATATCCTTATGATTCAGTATACAACTCTTATTTAGAACAATCTCCTACCAGAGAAAACTATAAGGCAACAAAAGAATATAATAAAAAAGAAGAGGATGTAGTACCACTCGTTGGTTTATTTAATAATGATGCGGGTGTGCGCGGGTTTGGTCCCACCGAATCAATGAACGGATTCTTTTACGAATAAAAGCCTTATATATTAATAGTCTGCTATATATTCTTTTTAGCGATAGAAATAAGATAATTGTTGCAAATATTGCAAATAGTTTCAAAAATTTGTAAGTTATTATATAATAATTCGGTATTCCATTTGGATAGAAAATATCAGGTTTATGAAAAGTTTTAGATAGCAGTATATTATGATTAAACGAGCTTATTCCGTACAAATGACGTATGATGTATCTGATGCTGAAAAACAAGAGGCAGAAAGAGCTATCATATATTTCAATTCTGCTATTAAACTTTTAGCATTAGCATCTGATCATCTAAATATTATGAAGACGCCATTCAAAGAAAATAATGATATAACTCCAGAATCAGTCATAAAGGCTCGCGCTGCTGTTAGAAGGTTTAGAGACCAGGCTGTAAAGAATTTCAACAATTTTAAAATAGCTTCTTTTAAATGCGTTAAGTCAATGCAGATATTTATGTCTGACACTCAAACAATTAAACTTATGAAATCATTTATAAATTCAATAAATGATCTTGAAAACAAAGTAAATGATTTTGTTAAATTATTTGATAGTCTTGACGACCAAGACTTTTCTAAAAACGTAGTTGCTGCTATTGAAGCGATACAAAAGCAATGTGAAGAAATAGATGAAATTGCCGATGATAGAATCATTGATCATATAAGAACCAATATTTTAGCTAATAATTGGGTTGATTCGATTAGTTCCGAGCTTCAAACAAAAATAGAGAAGAAAACGCCATTAATAGTGGATCTTTTTAACCAAAGGCAAGAACAATTAAATCAAGAATTAAAGAATAGATTGCAGTCGTCGTAATAATTTTGCCAATAAGATGGTAATAATGTTATATTCATATAGCGTTACAAAAGTAGCAATAATTTATTACGATTGTAGTCTATATGTAGATTCTCCCGCATTGGAGAGCATAAAATGTTTGTAAAACATGGTGATGGCAAAATAGTATCTGTTCTAGATGACGATGAATTAACTGAGGAACAGAAGAATAATCTTAAGAACTTAGTTAAGAAGGCAAAAAAGTCTTCTGAAAATAGCAAACTTGGTTCTAAGTCGCAGGAAGATACTACTGGGAGATAAGATGTTTATTAAAAACGGAGATTTGATAGAAATTAGCAGAATAGAAGATGCTGCATCTTGCATTCCATCTGTTAATCCTGAGATATTGGATAATTTCAAAAAGTTTGCCACTAATCTTAAGAAGATTGCCCCTAAAGCTGAGGACTTTTTATATTTTTCCGCTGTTATGATGCATGCTGCTGAAGCATCTGCCCTTAACGAGAACGGAACATTAAAAATGACAGCTTCTGGAGAGCCAGTTAAGGTTGGTTGGGATAAGTCGGGAAATACTTGGCGCTGGCAAACAAACGATTCAAATATAAAACCATATAAGAACTCTAACGGTGATATCTTTCCTGAAGAAGAATTGATAAAAGCATATAAGAAATGGATTGGAAAGCCTCTATGTATAGATCATAAGTCAAGTTCAGTAGATCATGTTAGAGGTTTTATAGTCGATACCTATTATGATCGCAATTTAAAGCGTGTCATAGCATTATGTGCCTTAGATAAACATAATTATCCTGATTTGGCAAGAAAAGTGGCTACTGGGTATTCTAATTCTGTGTCTATGGGAACCGCTGTTGGTCGTGCAATTTGTGCCGAACCAGATTGTGCTAGAGTCGCCAGAACAGAAGCTGATTTCTGCGATCACATGAGACATAAAAGTGGTTATGGTGAAATAAATGTCGATTTAAATCCAATTGAACTGTCAATTGTAGTTAATGGCGCAGATCCAAAAGCACGTATTAAACATATTATTGCTGCGGCAAATACTCTTAATTCATATGTAGAGAAAAAAGAGAAAGAATTAAATAAATTTGCTGATATTTTTACGGCATCATTTAGAGTTAGCACTAATGATGGGGATAATTCATCCATAGATATTCAAGCTACTAGTTTAGAAGAACTACGAAAAGATGTTCAAAATGCTATGGAACAATTAGCTAAAATTACTGAATCTTTAAATAATTCAGAAAAAGATACTAATGATTGCGCATTTAATCAATCGTCTAGAACTGTCGCTATGGACGAGACAGCAATACCCAATACGGATTTTGGATTAGCTCCACCTGCCGTCCGATATGCTTCTACTAATGTGGAAGCAGACCTAGTTTCCGAGCTTAGAGTAGTTACGGCATCTATTGAGACTAAATTAAATCAAATGAAACAAAGCTTGGATAAGTTAGCAAACACTTCCACAAGTATACAAGAGGAAAATATGTTAGGATCAAATATTAATAAACGAGGTTATTTTCAAGGTGCTGGTAATGAAAATGAGCCTAGCCCTGGTCAACCAAGATATCCAAAAGACCCAATCAATGAAAGGTTGAGAACTAATGGGGATAAGCATATGGATGTAGATGATATGGGGTCTCCAGAACAACTATATCCTGGCGATTTAGAGCGCAAAAAGATGCTTGCCCGCGCTGAAGCTGAAGAGCGTGCTATGCGTCGTAACGCCATTGTCAATATGGCAAAGAACGCACTAGAGCAAAAGAAACAGGCATATTTTCATGCTGGAGATAAGAATCCACAAGAACCAACTCCAGGTAAAACAAAGTATCCACCAGATAAATTGAATGAACAACTTCGTGATAGTGGCGATAAACAAATGGTTGGACAAAAACCATTTCCAAATGTTGGACCAGTTGATGGTATGCACCCAAGTCCAGCTTCTGCCGATATAGCAGATGAAGAAAAGCGTAAGGATATGCTTCAAAGGGCGTCATTTAGAGCACGTTTTGTGAAAGCTGCTAATGACGATGGAACACCAAATCTAGGGAATAGTGGCTGGGAGGTTTTCTTAGGAAACAAGTTATTACTAACAGCATCAGTTAATGAATTGTCTGGAAATCGTGCTAGCATGTTATATGATAGTATCGCAACCAAGGAATTCGGATCTAAGTTGATTGAAAAAATTAAGACATTAGGAGTAGATAAAGTTCGCTCAATTGTTAAGAGTGCGCAATCTGCCCCCGCTCCTGCTCCTGCTCCTGCTCCTGCTCCTGCCCCTACCTCTGCTCCTGCTACTGCTCCTGCTCCAGAAGCAGCCACTCTTCCAGAAGTTTCTCCTCCAGAAGCCGCACTAGAAGGTGCAGAAGATACAGGAAAGTCTGGTGATCCAAAAGAAACTGCTCTTGAATTAGCAGAGAAGATTAGAGATTTGGGGTCGGATTTGGTTGAAGCTGTTAGAGCGTTGACTGGTGAACAAAAAGAAATGGGAGAAGGTGGCGAGGTAGAACAAGAAAGTGTACCAGAAATTGGCGCAATGGCTTCCGAAACAGGGACTTTAAATATCTTAAGAAAAGAACTTAACGGAGCATTAACAAATGCAATGAAGGAATCTATTGCAGAACTTCAAGATCATCAACAAGAATTAATGATGATTGTTGGTATGTATGATAAAGGCGCAGTTACCAATTCTAATAAGGAATTTGTTGGTTCTATTATAGAAGACGCTCTAGCCGAAGCAAAGACAGCAATCGCTGATGGGTTTAAATTGATGACCGCTTTCGTTAAGTATGCCCGTGGAACCAAGGCCATTGTAAAGCGTGCTGAAATTGAGGCAGAGCTTGAATCATTGGCTGTCGAAGGAGATGCAATGACTTCAGAAGACAGCTATAAACACATAAAATCTGGAGATGATTTAGATGATCTTATAAGTGAAACAGATGACGAATTAGATACTGTCGGTGATATGATAGATCGTTCCGAGACAGACTATTCCGAGACAGATGGTTTCAAACCAGATGGCGACAGTGAGTATTTCTCTTCACTTCTAGATGAGCTAAGTAAAGAGTCAGAATCTAAAGAATCAGAATATGAAGAATTAGATGATGACGAATTTGAAGACTCATTATCTGTAGATGACAACGATGCAACAATGACCGCTCAAGAGTTAGCTAGTTTGAAGCCAGGAACAGAATTAAAAGATGTTAAGGTGGCATCATTTGATACAATAGAAGGGCGTGCTGCTATGCGTGCTAAGTTAGCTGCTGATGCAATGAAGACAAGCCCGCATCTACATGAAGCACATCCAAAGAACAAAGTAACAACAAGGTTCGATGTAAAGCCATCTGGTGACCTTGGAGTTATTGAAAATATTGAAGAAACTCATGATGCAATGATGGATCTTGCAACTGCACCTCCAAAGGTTCGTAAGGAAGCAGAAGCTATTCACAGGTTAATTAGCGAAGGCAAGTTGGATCCTGCTGATCTAGACGCCTTAATTGCAGAGGGTTTAGATAAAGACGCAGTCGCTTATTATAGAAAGTATTGGGGACAAGTTGATGGGGGATCTGATTTTGCGAGTGAACTTGTAAAGGAACATGTCAAGGCTGAGATGGAATCTGAATTAAATAAGTATCGTATTAAGTTAGCAAGAGCTTATGAATTAGCTTATGATATGGTAGACCGCGGATTGTGTCATAATGATAGAAGTGCCATTTCTGCTCAAGTAGATGAAATTATGAAGTTTAATGATGAAAGTTTCGACTCTCTTAAGAGGGTTGTTGCAAAACACGCGCCATTACTTCGCAAAGAAGCTTCAGGACATATTCCACAAGTTGGAATGATTGGAGCTGGAGAATACGCTCAAGTAAGTTCAAATGATGATAATTTAGTTGCTCAATTGTCAGCAATGTTATCTAAGACTCCTAAGCGATTGTTCTAAGATAACTAACTAATAGAGGATACTATGAATAACAAAAACGTATCAGATTTCGTTGCTGCAACAATGGATGCAGTACTAAAAAGTCAACAACATAAAAAACTATTCGGCACAACATATAAGTTTGCATCGGATATGAGTGAAAAAGAAGATAGTGATAGTTGTTCCATGTCAGTATATGACTCTAGTGTATCTAGTAGTGACACAAGTGATGAAGATGATTACAGTGGTGATATGAGTAGTGATATGAGTAGTGATATGAGTAGTGATATGAGTAGTGAAAATGATATAGAAGATTTTGATAGTGATGAATATACTTCTGATTCTAACGAATATACTTCTGATTCTACTGATACATCAAGTACAAGCGATATTGACAGTTTATATAATGTCTCCGCAGCATATGATATCGCCATTGATAGTTTGCTAACCGCTTCTGCAGCCCTTGATTCATTGGGCATGGAAAAGAGTTCCAGTGTAAGTCTTAAGTTAGCCTCCTTGATCGTCGAAGCAAAGAAGACGAAAAAGAAAGAAAAGCAAACTGCTAAGAATAAATACACTAATTGTAAGAAAAAGCCTTGCAATAAGGACTCTAATAAATCTAAGAGTTATACAAATAGCGCAAAATATAAGAAGATGACAAGTACAAGCAAACCGGGTTATAGTAAGTCAATTTCTGACAAGCCTAGTTCAAGCAAATCTACTTCTTTTAGCAAGACGGATTCAAGCAAATCTACTTCTTCTAGCAAGAAACCAACAAGGAAATATTAAATTAAGGAATTAAAATGTTCAAGAGTGGCAGCATTGAGAGTGAATTGATGCACTCTATGGAAAAGCAGCTTGTTTCCAATCAAATTGAAAATAAATACAATTTCAATAAATTAGCAAAAGCAATTGATTATCTCAGTGCTGCGGCAGCTATATTTGAACAAGTTGGTTTATATAAAGAGGCTGAAGAGGTTACTGAGGTTATTGAGGATATATCACCTGAAGGAGATCAAACTGATCCTCAAGAATCAGACTATGTGTCAGAAGACTATATATCAGAAGACAATATTTCTGAGATAATTAAACAGATCAAATCTACTAATGTAACTTCAAAAGACCTTGAGAACGTATTTTGGTCATCGCCAATAGGTGTGCAAATTGCTGTATTAAGAAAATTATACGATTTAGCTAAAGGAACAAAACAACAGGGCTTTTTCAAAACTCTTAAAAATGAGTTAAAAAAGATAGATGTTCGTGATCCTGAAGTGTTAGATCACTTAAAAAATGAATTTAATAGCCGACTTATGACGGCGTTGAAAGCACTTAGTTTGTTCTCAAAGTTTGCATCAGAAGAATGGGAAGATGAAATTTCTGGCGGTGTTGCAGATAATTATAGACCAGATCAATTTGATACAGAAGAACTAGAGGCTGGTGAAAAAGTAGAAATGGAACATACTACTGATCCTAAAAAAGCCAAAGAAATTGCTATGGATCATATGGTTGAAACCAGAAAATCACAAAAAGGTAAGATCAAGTCAGATTATTATAAAGAGCTCGCCAAGCTAGAAAATAAATTAAAAAAATGATTAAAAAATCTATATCAGAAAATGAGATAATCCATAACATGCAGCTCAAACTTGCAGAAGCAGAAGTTGAAGAAGGTATGCACTCATTGGATAAAGCCGTAGATTATATTGGGTCTGCAATAGATATTCTAGATGAAACGGGCATGCATCGTAATGCAGATGAATTGTTAACAATATTATTGAAAATTGCAAAGAAACATTACCGCCCCAGAGATCCTAGAGCTATTCCGGATAGACATAAGCCGCAAAATTCAGATCAAATGATTAAGAATCTGTTGAATCATGGTACGGTTTTTAATCTCTCCGATGATGGAAATGCTGCCGATGATTTATTAGATACAGATATTTCAGATGAATTAGAAGTTGAGGATATCGATAATAAATCCACAATGACATTCGAAGATGAAATAGATTAAACCTGCATTTCTACTCATTCTTTCATATTTAGGTTATATGTTATATGGAAGAGATATTATGGGGTTAGAGAGGAAATGCAATGCTAAGACTTGTTCAGGTTGGAAATACTTTACCAGCTTCGTTTATATGTGACCCGTCAGCAGAATTTCAGCCAGGTCAAATTGCAGAACTAACAGTTATTGGAAACCAAGTTATGGCAACTGTCAGCAACGGTACTGCTCCACTTGGAATAATTGATGATATTAAGACTAAAGCATTTACAAACGTTTCATGGAATGAAGTGGTAATAGTTCCGGCTACAGGAGTTCCTGGTCCTGGAGGGCAATTAATTACTCCTATTGATATCAAAGCAGAATTAAAAAAACCTAATATTTTACCGTCCAGCTTTAATTCCACTGTCAATGTAGTATTAAATCCTGTAAATGGAATAATCACATTTTTAGCTGGTACAGCATTGAATTTTGATTTAACTGGTAGCGGAACACCAAATGCTATTAGAACAATTGTAAATTATACATATCAAGTTCCAAATATTCCTGGCGACGATAGCACACAAGGTTCTGGTAGAATGACTGTTTGGTTTAATAGGATGTTTTTTCAAACAGATCAATATGAGACTAATCAACAATATCCAGTTAGAGCTAATTTATATGTTAGTGAGCTTGGATTTTTAACTACTAGAAGACCAAGTGCTATACATCCTGCTGTTGCTATGGTTACTGCCCCACCTACTCCTATGAACCCAATGATAGAATGTTTGTGGTGGTAAAACTTTAATTTTAACTTAACAGGTAGATAAATATTATAAATTTTTATTTTACTATTGCATATCTTTTTATTTAGTATAAGTATGCTATAATTATGCATATTATAGATCAAATTGATGTATTCGAGGCAACATGACTTTTAAGCACATAAATTTTGAAGAATCTGAGACAATGCGTTCTTTGGCAAAATTAGCTAAAGATAAGGGATTAATAAAGGAGGATCCATTAAAGAAAGTTGCTACTAGAAAACCAAAATTGGATTTGAGACCAACCAAAAATTTGTCTGAAAATATAATGAAATTATGTGCTGGATTGCGTGAATCTGGGATGGCTAAATATGCTGAAGAATTAGAGTATAATTTCATTTTGTATAAAAAAGCTGCTATAGAATGTGATAGTAAAGCAGTTCAAGAAGCACACCCAAACGGAAGCCATAAATTAGATGGCGTACATGGTGATGCCATTATTGAAACAATCGTGGATCAGCATCTTAAGATGATGCAAATGGTCAATAAAAAGCCTACTGGTAAATTAACAACTGCAAGAAGCATTATTAATGCCGTAAAAGTATCTTTGGGGCAAGATGATAAAACCGCTTTGATAAATGAAATTAGTAATAAATTAAGGCGTGTTATTATGATTATGCAAAAATTTGTTGAGGAAGCGAACAAAGACTTAGTAAGAAATATTGGCACCAAATATCTTAGTGATTTGCTAACTGATCCAAATATACAAAGAATGCGTCAAGCCAAAGATGTAATTGATGACTTAAAACAAGCGGCAGAGCCATCATGGTATGGTTTTGGCGTTAGTGAAAGTACTTGGATGAAAATACAAAGTTTGCCAGAAGTTAGCAAGAATTTACTAGATGATTCCATAGTGTTACAGAAAAGAATCGATGAGATTGATAAACAAAATATATATAATGAATTGGGTATTGTGACTAACCCTCAACCTAATTCTCAACCTAATTCTCAACCTACTCCTCAACCTACTCCTCAACCTACTCCTCAACCTACTCCTCAACCTACTCCTCAACCTGCACAAAGACAATTTGATTTACCAGAACAAGAAATTAATCTTAATAAAGATAAACTAAAACAAAAGATTAATGATTTAATAAACAAATTAAAATCATATAAATCAACTGTTAATACGTATCAGAAACCAGAAGATATAATTACTGGCACCGACTTTATTAATGAAAAAATTGGTCAGTTAAGTCTTTTAGATAAAAGACTGGATGCAAAGCAGCAAAATAATACAGAAATTGACGATATTGACGATGAGCTAAATGTTATTGAGTACGACGTTAAAGATTTCTATAACAAATGGATTAGATAATGAACCACAAAGATATTATAGACATGATTACTAAGATGGCTGATGTTCCATCACCTAGTGGTACAAGGATCATTGGACCTACACAAACATACTCTGCAAAGACCAATTATCATGCTGACCCTTCTACTACAGCAGTAAAAGAAATGCAAAATGCTATTCAGGTTTTTGCCAGTACTGCGATTAACTATCATATAAAAAGAGATCCTAGAATTAATAGACCAACACCTATACAGCCCCCCACCACGCCTCAACCATCACAAGATTTTCGTCAATTTAATGACTTCATAACATTACACTATCTTAATAGTTCTCCTTTACGTGGAAATGAGCGGGCTGTAACAAAAGGATCTGATACTGCAGAAACTAAAAGTCCAGTGTACGATGATGAGTTAATACAGATGGAAAATGTAGTTGATAATATAGCTAGGATCGGTGGCAGAGGTAGAGAAAGATTTGTAGATGGTATCTGGGGATTTAGAACCCAAAATGCCTTGCGTAATTTATATGCTTTTGGTGATGCAATCATAAGAGCATCTGAAGATTTTGATGCCCCCGATTATGTAAAAAACATTTTTACCAAAGATGATGCTACAACGATGAAAGGGTTAATTCCTACTAACTATGATTTAAAGAAACTTTCATCAAGTGATAAGACTTCACTTGCTACTAGGCTTACAATTATCATTAATAAATTAACAAGGTTCTACCTTGGTTTTGTAAATAGTGTAACGAAAAATCCTGCATATCGTAGATTCACTGATGATTCTACTCCATTGTGGACACAGCAACCAACACAAACAAAAGATGCAGGAGATACTAGTGAGTACCAGGATTTAATGAAGAATATTGATGAGTTGTATCTTCCACGTATTACTATATTCGATGTTGATGGAACTCCAAAAGTAATAGATCAATTTCCATTAACTGCACTTATCAAACCGGATGTCCTTGTTGATATGATAACAAGATGGGGCGGATATCAGAGGAATGAAATTGATAAAAATACAAAAATACGTTTTCTTAGATATGTTATGCAACAAATTAATAGTGCAATATCATATGGTACATACTTTGGCGGTCAACCATTAACTGGATATGAAGAACAATTTAGTACTGGCGGACCTTTAGCTCCTGGTGTGACCAGCCAACAATTAACACCGCATGTAGTACAGCAACAAGATATTGAAAGAATTAGACAAGAAGATGCTGCCAGAGGTATACAACCTGGGCACCCCTGGGGTTGGGCTACTGGACCAGATACACGTACTTGGGCAGAAAAAGTTTTTAGAGATCGTAGCGCGCCACGTCCACCAATTGGAAATCAATCTAAGTGAGACCAATATGTCTATTTTTGATGACAAAGAATTAATTAATTCGTTAATAAAAGCAGGAATTGACTATAATAAAAAATTTAGACAACCGACCTCACCATCTCCATATAATTCTATCGCCGCAACGCAGCAAGCAAAAGAACTTCCTAGAATATTCGAATTAGCTAAAGCATTAGGAACCAATATGCAAAGGCAGCTTGGAGATTCTGCCGTTGATAAAAAGGTGGCTCCAATAAGTACTGCCAACAGTGCTCCAGTTGATTTAAAAATGGAAGATGTTCGTACATTGGGTCATTTTTTAGATTGGGTAGCTCGTAATAAAATACAATGGGCAGGCAAAAGAATTGCTTGGTTAAATAATGAACAATCTATACCACAAAATGCATGGTCATTTGAGAGCTTAGATGCAAATCTGAGTAATCGTGATAGCACTAATCAACCAACTAGGGAAATTGTTTATGCTGATAAGGATGGCTTGATAAATTATTTATCATATCTTAGAGATGAAGCAGTACCCAGTGTAGACGATAATAAACCGTTTGAAATTGCAGTAAAGAGTCTTATTGGCGAATTAAATCGTAATCTTCCAGCAAATCAGCAACAGCCAGTTAAGACAACTACTATTACAACACCAGATATTAATCCAGATCTCGTTGTGGATGCATTCCCGGACGATATAATTATTCCTGGTGCTGATGGAAGATATATGGCTGGGGTACAGTCTGCTCCGGATTTCAGAGATATGAAAATTAAATTAACAATTGGTAATTTATCTAGTCTTGGCAATCTAATTGGGTGGTTACGTGATATGAAAATCCAAAAAAAACAAGGCTCTTTTTGGGATAAAGCCGCAGATCCAGATTCTTATGAGGCAATAGGCGTTATGGATCCTTATAAAGGAGACCCTTGTTCAGTTATTCGTGTGTTATATAACCGTGCTCTCTACTTAAATCAAATGGCTAGTTCCTACGAAGACAAAAACCCAAATTATGGTAAGATGGCAGCTAGATATTTGGAAGCAATTAAAGAATTTGGACCTCAGATTAAAGATCCAAAAACACAACAAAATTGTTCACTTACTAATGCTGGTGCAACTGGTGAAACTGGTGCAACTGGTGCAACTAGTGCAACTGGTGCAACTGGTGCAACTAGTGCAACTGGAGCAACTGGAGCAACAGGTGGAGGAATGACAAGATTAAATACTCAACAGACACAGGCTCTTACTTCGTTGCTTGATCATTTGCCGCTAGAAGAAACTGCAATCGATTTCACTAAGATTGAACAATTCCTGGAAGATTACGCTAAGTTTGATACAAGTGTATATAGTACAAACGTGGACAGGCTTTCTTATGATAAGGCTAGCAGGATTATTGATACAATACAAAATCAAATAATGAATATTCCATATACAAGAATTAACCTAACCGACAATGCTGAAATAGTTTCTTACAAATTAAAAAAAGGCTTTAGTCACATGATGGCTTTTTGTGAGAATTTGTTTTCGTTAATATCTACTACATCCAGTGTAATTAACACGCTATATTCAACATATGGGTACATTATTGATATCAACAAAAAATATAAAAATAATATTGATCAACAGTCTTATTTCACACAACGTAACGGGCAATTAATATATCAATGGGAGCTTGCTACAGAAAAAAAACTTCGTAATAAATAAGGGTTATAATGTCCATTAATGATAGCGAAATAAAACTATATGTTGACATGATGATTGTAGAATCATTGGTCGATAATACATATTTAATTAAAGAAGCTGGCATTGGTGGAAATGTTATGTCTTTGATGACAAAGATTAAAGACTATTTTGCTTCTAAGATAGATCCAGATAACAAAGCAGAAAGCGTAATTAACTTAATATCTCCAGGAGCAATAAGTGTTCTTTTTTCTACGTTAGGTCATCCATGGATTGGCGGATTATTAGCGTTAGCGCAACAAGTATTTAAAGTAAATGTTGGGGGCTTGTTGATGTCAATTTATGAATCCGTTAAAGGAATTATTTCTAGTGGGTTTCCAACAACGTCACAAAATATTGATGATATTGTGAGCAATGCTGTAAAATCAAATTCAGAACCTGTAACTGATGATGATGAAAGGGCAGCTCTGGATAGAATTCGAAGAAATAAATCTGGTTCTTACGACGTAAAACAACAAATGCGTGATGTAAGACTAGTTAAATTAGCTATAATTGAATTTCAAGAGGGTATTCTTGAAAAGAATGCATCCTGGATTGGTGGGTTAACATTTGGTCTATTACAAGGAAAGATTATTTCAATCTTGATTAAATTTTTTGGAATAATAATAAAAATAGCCTTAGCATCAGCCGGATTTATTGTTGCTGGTGATGTTATCAATAAATTTATTGGTGGAGGGTCATCTGATAGTGGTGCTTCTGGAGGAGGATTTACATCGTCATTAATTGGAACACCGTCTTCAGTATACGTATCAAAGCAAACTAAATTCCCACGTAATCCGGCATATTCTGATATCAAGTATAATACTAGAGATTCTTTTTGGGCAGAAGGGTTTGTTAATAATTATGCTGGAATTAGCGATATGTTAATTCAATTCGCTAAAGAAGTATATACTGGGCTAAATGGATTAGAGGATTTAATACGATCATTACCTACTTTTCAGGAAGTTGTTAGAGTAATTGAGCAATTTAATAGAACAGCTACCGGCTCTAGTGTAGTATATCTTCCCAAAATGTTTACCAGTAAAAAACAGATTGTAGACTTATTCATTGATGATGTGGCACAAAAAGTACAGTAATCAATGGCATATGAAAGCATATAAATAAATTACCAATGTGAGCTAAATAATGAGACATAGCGAAATTTTTGATGAATTTGCTAAAATAGCGCAAGAAAATGGCTTAATTTCCAAGTCTACACCGAAGGAAATTAAAAAGAAATTGGAGATTAATCCTAGAATGGATTCTCTTGATATTTCTGCTATTGAAGCATTATATGGTGTAAAACCAGATGCACCTAGCGGAATGAAGTATAAGAGAAATATTATAGAAGATGCACACAAAAATCCAGTAGTTATTTCTCCTTCATATGATAAATTAAATGGTCTTGTAGAAAACATAAATGAGAGACAAAATATTTTGAGACATATAGTACAAAAGACGCCTAATGGTCATTTGACTCAAAGAAAATATGCAGAGCAACAACTATTGTTATCTTTAGTTCGAATTGGTAATGATTTAGATAATAAACATAAAGAAAAATTGCGTGTTTTAGCAGATGTATGCTTAGAGCAAGCCACAACAATAACAAAAAAAGCTATAGCACCAGCAGTATTAGCAACTCCCATTTTAATTGGTGTAGCTGTGATCTTGGGCGCTGTATATTTACAACAACATCTTCCATTTACTGATGAAGGCTTTACTAAGAATCATCAAAAATTAATTGCGGAAATTGATGATTTATTAGATGATAATGCTGGCTTTTTTATTGGTAATACATATAGTCAAAATTTTTTGAATCAAATGCGTAATTTCAGACAATTATTAATGAATTTTTTTAATACGTATCAACGGGTACTTCCAATTATTAACGAATTACAAAAACCAAGAACAGCTAGCGAATTAGTTGAATTAGCCAAATCTCAACCTGGAGATACAATAGTTAATGCATATCGAATGTTTGCTAAGGAAGCAGAAGAAATATTACCAGCTATTGAACAGGTTATTGATAATTTTAGATCAAAAACATATAAGTCTGAACAAACAGAGGAAAAGGGAGTAATTAACGATTTGATAGATAGAGTTCGATTTTTGCATGGCGATGGTGGTTTAGTTGCTGATGATTTTGATGACGTGATGAGAGCCCTCACTCCATATAAGAAATCAATTCAAGAGATTTTGAATATATTATCTAAATCCCAAAGTTTAGCAGAAAATGCGCGGCAACGAATGCAAGAGGCAGTTTTAAAAAGAAGTGAAATTTTACCGCAGCCTTCGAAACCAGAAACATCAACTCCATATTTTTCACCGGAGTCTTCGGAACCAGAAGCACCAACTTCATATTTTTCACCACAGCCTTCGAGACCAGAAACACCAACTCCATATTTTTCACCGGAGTCTCCGAAACCAAAGGCTCAACCCTCCACTCATAAAACCAGGAGAGGAACAGAGGAAGTGGATGAGATGGCAAGGCAACTAGAAGAAGACCTTAATAGTATTGGAATACATTAATTCTATGTGTGAGCCAGTATAAGGTTGATAGCTTGTCTCTGTCTCTATATCTGTATCTATCTTTGTTTTCCCGAGACATTTGGCTGATTGATATAAAACCTGCTCTGCCTTCTGATTTTTAGTAGTAATAGAGATGAAGTTATTGTGAATATTCTTGGTAGTACTTTATTAACCAGCATGAGTCTGATTGTTTCTTGTCATAAGATCAATAAATACATCATATATCTCTAATATATTCATACTATTTTAGTTGCGTGGTTTGCATGTTGCATCGATAATATTATGAGATATATAATATATATAGATTTTATATTTAAGAGTACAACTAGAAGTTAAAGATTTTGCAATTACATATGTCGTTTTAATCATAAGCAACATAGTTTCATTGGCTTTCAATACAAAATTTTCTAACTAAATAGTGTATTATTCTATGCATAAAAAAATATGTAAGATATTAAGTAAGTATAAAGGTGTAAGCAACGATGCCGATTTAATATTACGGCATTATAGATTAATAGGAAAACAAAATGGCTCTAAAACTTTTACAACCAGGTGTTCAACCATTAGGTCAATTCGATGGACTTGATACGGAAGTATTAACCCTTATGGGTGGCGAGGTCGTTACTTTCAAGTCAATTTTGGCGACAGCAGCAACAGACAAGGCAGCTTTTGACGTATTTGATGGATATGTTAATTCATTGAAGAGAGTTGTTGTTACTCGTAACGTTGCAACCACTGATCGTCCGTTGATGTTAGCAGACGAAGGTATTATAGGATACGGAACTTTGTTCGGATCAGTAGTCGGTGGAACTGTTGGTCAAGTATCAACTGGTGGTACAAAACTAGGACCACACACGGCAACAAGCTCTGGCAAGGTAACTTTATGGGACAAGCCAGGACTTTATGCAGTATCTCTAGACGGCGCATGTGACCAAGCAGCAGACGGTCTAGTTTCTTCAAATGCCTCTCTTAACACAGGTACTGCACTAACATTCGTTCCAGCCAGCTCAACAGTTGGTGGTCGTTTGACTCCAGTTGGAAGTACCGCAGCAGCAGGTAACACAGTGGTAGTTGGTCACTTCGTAAGCTTCGAAACCAATGGATCTTTGGTAAATACTCCAAACTACTTGGCTTCAGCACTTGGAACAAGAAACTACGCTTTCGCAGTATTCCACTTCAATCCACAGTACTAATTTATTAAATAATTTAAGTCTGTCGAGGGAATGGACAGATGAAAATCTAAATCCCTAAAACGGAATCCCTCATCCATTCAAATCATAACAATAAAGCTGGTAAAACTGGCAAATAATTCCTATAGGAGAAACCATGAATATGTTTAACAATCAAGGCGCAATGAACGCCTCATCTTTAAAGGATGCGTTGCAGACTTTAGTAAAGTATGCAGCTATTCTTGAAGAGAATCAACCATCTAATATTGGAATGGCAGGACAAGTGGCTCTTAGCGACGAAAAACGTGACGAGCTTATTTCTCGTGCTATTATGACACAAGACGGAAAGATTGCATTAGCTCAGGCTATGGCAAACCCAATTCGTAGAAACTTAGACTACCACGGTATCGCACGTAGAGCATTGGTAGTTGATCCGTTAAATTAAGGGTAGCGGATGTAAAAATTGGCTGTATGCTGGGAACTCTAAACGCTTTAATACTTTATGATCATACAAACCAAGCACCGTAGCTGGTTTACAAACAAATAAAGTGAAAATTTAAAGATGACATAGACAATCAGCAGGAAAGGCAGAATGAAAAGCAAAGATTTAGATAGAGATATTTTACAAGAGCTATATGTTAAAAAAAGAAAAACAGCTTATGAAATAGCAGATATCTTACAAGTAAATAAAAGTACTGTAGTTAGATATTTAAAGCTTTATAATATCGATAAAAATCCAAAGCAAAGAAAATTTGAAATAATCAAACGAATCCCGTTAGCTAAAGAACAACGTGAAATGGTTATTGGGACGCTTCTTGGTGATGGATGTATCGCACCACATGGCAGAAATAAAAAAACATATAGATTAATTATCTCGCATTGTGAAAAACAAAAAGACTTAGTTTTTTACAAAAAAGCAGTTTTAGGTAATTTTGTAAATAATATCAATATTAGAAAAGATAAAAGAAAAAATTCAATAATGTATACCTTTAATACGGTAACTCATAATGAATTTAAATTCTTTTATGACTTATTTTATGAAAATAATAAGAAAATAATCAGAGATGAATTAGTAAATTATCTCTCATTAAGATCTTTGGCTTTTTGGATAATGGATGATGGAAGCAACAATATAACAAAAAATAATATTAATTTGAGGCTACATACAGAAGGTTTTTCAGAAATGGAAAATATAAAACTGCAAAATATGTTAAAAGCTTCATTTGATATTAGAAGTAAGGTTTGTAAATTTGTTAGAAACAACAAAGAATATTGTTACTTATCATTAAACAAAGAAAATACATTAAAAACAAGTAAATTAGTGGAAGAATATTTTGTTGAATGTATGAAATACAAATTGTATGCCGATCCTCAACGACTAGAATGCCAATCGTTATCGCAAGATAATGGTGATACAGTCTGAACTTCATAGAGATATGGAGAGATAAGCAGAAATGACTTATCAGATCAATGTAAATTGATCTTAACACAAACCTTGTACCCCAAGGTGCTATGCCAACATACGATAGAGATATCGATGTAGCAGCCGTTGTTATTTCAAGCAATGGTACAGGACCAGAATCCCGTGTGTTCGGTGATCGTGTTGTAGTTCCTGAGTTTGAGATTTACGCAAACCCAACCGTCCGCATCGCTGAAGTAAAACGTCGCAGATTCAATGTCATTGACCGTGCAGTCCAAAAGGCTCGCCAGGAAATAATGGCACAAGAAGATGCAAACGTATTCGCAGCATTAGATGCAGCAGCTTCTGTTGAAAATACATTGACTGACATAGCTGACGCAGGTCTTTTGAAGAGAGACCTTGTTGAGATTAAGCAACAGATCGACCGCTGGGACTTGGTAACAACCAAGTATTTCATGAACATTAATGAGTTCACTGATATCCTTAAGTGGGGATCCGGTGGTGGTCAAGGTACAGGTGGTGGAGACTTCGATCCTGTAACAATGAGAGAAGTTCTACAAACTGGTCTATACGCCCACATTTGGGGAACTGATATTATGGTTTCCAAGATCGTTCCTCCAGGAACCATCTATGGTACCGCAGACCCTGAGTTCGTTGGTGTTATGCCAATTCGCCAAGACATTGAAGTTCTACCAGCCGATGAGCCAAAACAACTTAAGCTTGGCTGGGTAGTATCTGAAATAATCGGAATTGCAATCGTCAACCCACGTGGTGTCGCTGCAGGACGTAAATCAGTTGTTGTCGGAGCCTAATAATATCAACTACTTAGTGCGCTAAGTAATTTCTAGAAAAGCCACTGTAACAGTGGCTTTTCTTTTTGTGCATGTGAACCAGGACAATCTATTAATATGATGTTATATTGTTTTGCGAGGCTGCACAAATGAATGAAAAAATTAAAGAAATGATAGAAGATGGATTTGCAATAAAAAGAATTGCAGTATTATTGCAATTACCAGAAAAAGATGTTAGAGAAGTTGTAAAAAATAATAAATGGCAACTTATTAAAGAAGATTTTAATGAAGATAAAATAGATCGTATATGCTATTTATATGAACAAGGATTATCAGCAAAGTCTTTAGGTATAAAGTTTTCTATAGATAAAAGAAGAATACAAAAATGGGTCGAAGAACGAGGGCTGTTAAGAGATAAATTAGAAGCATTGAGATTTACAAGATTTAATGAACATATATTTGATGTTATTGATACTAAAGAAAAAGCTTATTGGCTAGGATTTTTTTATGCTGATGCTTATAATTCAGACAAAATTAATACATTTTCTTTATCGTTAAAAGATGAAGACTATAATCATTTGGTAAAATTGTGTAATTTTATTGATTTGCCAACATCTAAGATTATCAGATATTTATCAAATATAAATGACAAAACATATCCATCTTGTTCTGTAAAAATGTATAGCAAACATGTTTGTCAAAAAATGATAGAACATGGTTGCCCTCGTGCTAAAAGTTTTATTATACAATACCCTGCATGGTTAAATACCAATCTAGATCAACACTTTATTAGGGGTATGTTTGATGGTGATGGTAGTCTTTCGTATAGGGAAAATTCTAAAGAATGGAAATGGAGTTTGGTTTCAACAAATGAATGTTGTGGCGCTATTCAAAAAATAATATTATCAAATTTAGGGTTTATAGTTAATTTTCATAGTATATCAAAAACTAATAATAATACCTATGAATTAGAACAAAGCGGAAATGAAAAAATATTAAAAATAATGGATTGGTTGTATTTAAATTCTAATGAAGATATTCGGTTAACAAGGAAATATGAAAAATATCTTGAATTAGTTAATCATCAAAATTCAAGGACTTTTATTAGAAAAGAGTATAAAGTATCAGAGACAGAAAAAAATAGTATTATTAATGAAATTTCTATTGGTAATACTATTAAACAAATATCTGATAATCATAACATTCATCCAAGAACTGTAACTAAAATAAAACATTTTTATCTAAAACATTGTTATCAATATTTATATGATAAGATTGTAGAGGTTAATGGGCAACTAATTACTGCACAATATGTAAAAACTCTTAATAGAAATGAAAGGGAAAATTTAATAGAACCAATTTTTGAACATTTTCGAAGACAAGGATGGTTATATCCAGATAATTTTGATAAAGTAAATAAAAGTTGGGAAAAATTATGTAACACTGTTCCTGATTTATCAAGTAATGAATTATTTAATAATGGTTCTTTGGCAACCGATGTTTGTAAGTATTTCTGTCATAAGTTTTATGATGCAACAGAAAAAGACTGTCCAACAATGATTGAAATATTTAATGATGATTTTAAATTAAAACGATTAATACGTAATAGATTGGGTCTTGATTGGTATGGCACTGAAAATAAAGAAACTTTTAATATTTCTTTCCGAATGTTGATACAAGGAATGCGTTCTTCACGTTTGGTGCCAAGCATATCTATTTTTAAACCATATATAGCAAAATATTTGTGTATGAAATATAGTGAAGTTGGTGATACTATATATGATTATTCTGCTGGATGGGGAGGAAGAATGCTAGGGGCAGCCAGTTGTAATAGGAAATATATTGGTGTAGACCCATTAACAACTGATGAATTGCAAGTAATGTCAGATACTTTAGGATTAAAGAATATACAACTTATTAAATCTGGTTCTGAAAATGTGAGATTAAATGAAAATACAGTGGATTTTAGTTTTAGTAGCCCGCCTTATTTTAATCAAGAATATTATTCTTCAGATTTAACTCAAGCATATAATAATGGGCAAGATTATTTTTATAATGTTTATTGGGAGAATACGCTTAATAATATTAAATATATGTTAAAACCAAATAAATTATTTGGGCTTAATGTAAAAAATTATCATAAGATGTTACAAATGGCAATAGATAAATTTGGTGAGCCGATTGATTTGGTTTCGTTAAGAACTATAAGGAGTCATTTAAATAAATCTGCTGGAATAGATAAGAATGAATATATTTATATATTTAAGAAGTGAAATAAACAGGCAAGATAATAATACGACATAATATAAGTAATATCCTTTTTAAAGCAATAGCATGAAACTAGAGACAATAACTGAGCTTTATCAATTAATATCTAGAGGAACTGAAAATGTTCAGGCTAGAAAGCGTTCAATTGGTCTTAGTCTTCTGTAGCCAGGGCAGACCACGTACATTCACATGGATATCAGTCTGATGGAGCGTTGCACGCCGCCGCAATAGCATCAGGTGCATCTGGATTTTTAACAGGATCAGATAAAGCTAAATTAGATGGTATTGAAATTGGAGCTACGAATACTCCATTGGCTAGTACAGCACCTACTAATGTTACTAAAGAAACTGCAGCGGTTGGCATTGGAACAACAGCAGCTAGAGCAGATCATAAGCATGATATCTCAACTGCAATAGCAGGGGCTCAAGCGCCAGGAGACACTGCATTGGAAGGTGTTTCTACTTCATTATCAAGAAGTGATCACAGACATTCATTGCCAGCATTCGGTTCAACAGCCGGAACATTCTGCCAATGAAATGATTTAAGATTATCTAATGATAGAACAGCATCTGGACTAAGAACAGCAACGACAATAGTTAGTATTTCTGGTGCTACGGCTCCGTCAAATGGTCAAGCACTCGTTGCTACTAGTTCTACTAATGCAGCATGGACTACATTACACGGTGATTTTGCGAATTGTGGCGATGCAGCAGTAACCAATAGAACAATTGGAAATACAACAAACTATGATCTTGCAATTATTACAAACAATTTGGCAAGATTAACAATATCTGCTGGTGGAGATGTAAGTGCAGCAGGTAAATTAGCATCTAATACTTATGTTAAAGGCTCTGATTTATCTATTCAAGCAGTTAGTGGTGGACAATCAGTTATAACATCATGGTATGGTTTGCAATTAGTTGGAAATAAACAATCTACAGTTGAGTATTCTCCATCAAATATTGGTGCTGCTGGAGCATATGGCGTAATAATTCCTGCTCAACAAACTAATGCAGTTTCATTAGGTGTAAGAGGAATTATAGCACAAACTGCTAACTTACAAAATTGGGAAAGTTCTTCTGGTGCAGTACTAATGGCTGTTGATGCAAATGGCAATATTGTATTTAATTCTACACAAACAGTAGACGGAAGAGATGTTTCAGTTGATGGGTCTAAATTAGATGGAATTGCGGTAGGGGCAACTAATACGCCATTAGCAAGCACTATGCCAGCGGATGTCACTAAATCTGCGTCAGTAGTTGGTGTTGCAAATACTGCTGCAAGGGCAGATCATAAGCATGATATTTCAACAGCTATAGTTTCTTCTATTGGAACAACAAATACAGAAGGTTCATCAACAAGTCTTGCTAGAGCAGACCACGTACATGCTGGACTAACTCGTGGAGCCAATGATTTTTCTACTTTTACTGAAAAAACATCGTTATCTGATGCGGACTTGATATTAATTGAAGATTCTGCAGCGGCGGGAGTAAAAAAGAAAGTACAAAGTGTTAATCTTAAGGGGGCGCCATTAGCGGTTTGCCAAAAGAGAAGGACAACGACTCTTAATATGCCTACTTCTTGGAATAATATACGATTCGATACAGTAGATGTTGAAACAAATCCTTCAGTAATTGTACATGATTCATCAAATTCTGATAGAATTAATATAGTTGAAACCGGCACATATATGGTAATGTATCAGTTTGAAGTCCAGCCAACATCAACTGGTAAATTCGAAGGTCGTGTTTTGAAGAACAATAGTACAGTTATATCGGGTTCAACACAAGGATCAATTACATATACTAATGAATCTGATATTATTTCTATTAGCGCAGTTGCAGCCCTTTCTGCCGGCGATTATGTAACTGTACAAAATCAAATTGCTACATCCGGGACTATGCAGGCAAATGCTACATTTACTGTTCTTAGGATGAACGGTCAAAAAGGAGATACTGGATCTGGTAGTACGATTACAGTATACGATGAAGGCGTTCCGGTAACATCTACGCCACATAGCACATTAAACTTTGTTGGCGATGGTGTAACTGCAACAAATGCTGGCAGCGGAGTAGCTACAATTACAATTCCTGGAACTGTTTTCGGAACACAGTGGCAACAAATTACAGCCTCTACTACAATGACTACAACTTCAACTTCATGGACTACATATTTAATATTGGCTACATCGATCATTCCAGCAGGAATATATAGAATAGGGTTTAGATATAATTGGTATTACACTAGTATTACAACTAATTATTTAGGCAGGTTATTTTTGGATAATACAACTGAGATTTATTTTCATCGGGAAGAACCAGAAGATGCTGCAACGACTCAAAGGATGAATGAGAGCGGCTTTGTTTATGTTAAATTCGATTCAGAGGCAACACATACCATAGCTATGCAGTTTGCATCAGGTAGCGCAGGAACTACAGCAGCAACAACAAGTTGTGATTTGGAAATTTGGAGGGTTTCATAATGGCTAAAGTAACGTATACTTATTCAATAAGTATTGATTTTCCTAATCATAAGGTAGATCCAAGTAGATTATATCGAGAAATCATATATAATGATAGCATTACAATAGCGTTAGACTCTATTAATACGGTCGACGATGCTTGTAATATATTATTTAAGGCTGATTTATCTGCCGGAGAACATGCTGTATTAGATGGTTTAGTTGCTGCACATAATGGTGAACCATTACCAGAAGAAACATTACCTGTAAGAATTACATCAACAGATGTGTCATTACCTATTAATACAACTACACCATTAAATGTAAAAGCTCTACCTCCATCTGGACTAAAGAGAAATATGATCAGTATGAATTGGTGCGATAAAACCACATGGTGGTATAATGCAAAACCAGTAGTAAATGAAACACCAACAGTATTAGACGAATATCGTAAAGAGTGGAAGTTATTTCATGATGTAATCATAGACGTATATCATGGAAAATTGACTGGAGAAAACAGTTTATCTGCAATGAGAGTTGCTGTAACATTGGACGGATATACTTTAACTGAACAAGATCCACATTATGGGACTGGAGGTGATTTTGTAGTGAATTATCGTACAGGGACGATTACTTTATCGGAAAGCGCCCCTGTCGGTAAAGATCCTTTAGTATCATATTACTATGAAGATGGCTCACTATTCGTTATAAGTCCAGATAACGGCGAAGTTTGGAAATTAAAAGGAGCAGAAAGCCAATTTTCTGATGATGTTGAAATGACTGATACATTGGTATATGAAGTCTGGGCATATAATCCGAATGATTTGCCAAATAAAGTTATGGTCGCAGCGCCAGATGAATATAAGACAATATATGATTTTATAAATGATTCTAATAAAGCTTATCCAATAATACCTGCGTTAGGTGGTACAGGTTGGAGAGGATCACCAAGACAAATTAGCGTATTTTCTTGGGATTTTCAAACAACCACTGATTTATCAAGTAGTTATGGAATGGAGCTAAGAATATATTTACAACATGATACTCCATTTAATGGAACATTTTCCACTGGAACATTCTATTTTATTAGAGAAAATGAATAATGGGCAATAAATTATATTATGAAACAGATTATAAAAAGTGAGAACATATGAGGGCTTTAGTATTATCTGGTGGGGCAGTTAAAGGTGCATATCAAGCTGGTGCTTTAAAAAGGTGGATGGGTGAAGATAAGATTGACTATGAGATTATGTGTGGTGTTAGTGTTGGCGCAATAAACACCGCATATTTGTGTCAAACAAAACTTGGAGATCCAGAATCAGCTATTTCTAGCTTATTAAAATTATGGAGTAGGGTTAATAACAATAATGTCAGAAAAGATTGGACATTTTGGGGAAAATTAGCTTCATTATGGAAGCCATCGGTTTATGATTCTTCGCCATTATTAAAATGGATTAGTTCTGAGCTAAACAAACAAGCAATAATTGAATCTGGAAGAAAACTAAGGGTTGGGGCGGTATCTTGGGAAACAAGTGAATATTATATGGCTCATGAGGATGACCCTAATCTAGATAAATGGGTGGCTGCATCTTCCAGTTTTCCATTCTTTCTACTACCTGTTGAAATTAATGGTAAGATGTGGTCAGATGGTGGATTACGCAATGTAACTCCATTAGGTGAGGCAATTAGATTAGGAGCAACAGAGATTGACATTATAATGTGTAGTAATCCTGATTTACCACAAAATTGGTCAACAGATAAAAAGCATGCATTACCTTATTATGCTATGAGAGCTGTAGATATTATGGGTGATGAAATAATTAGAGCTGATCTGAAGGAATGTGGTCTTAAGAATGATTTAGCTAAACTAGATGACAAGTACAAAAGCATTAAGATAAGATTGTTAGAACCACAGAAACCTTTCAATCTTATAAATAACTCATTAGATTTTGATCCTAGAAATGTTGAGATGTTGTTACAAATTGGGTACGAAGATTCTTTGAATCCGATTATATTGTGAAATCAGCTAATAAATAGTAATACTTATACATACTTAAGGCAGGAACCATGTCTGATTTTTCAAGCCCTTATACAGCAATAGATTATGGTAAAGACTTCAATTATTTTAATAAATTGAGTGTTAATATAACTGATGGATATTTCCCAACTAATTGTCAAATTCTGATACCATTTTCTACTTATACTGTTACTTTTCAATTGGAAAGCGGTGGACCACTAGAATATTCATTTAATGGAATTACTGTGCATGGTGATATGACAAGTACACTTTCAAGTAAGAGCCTAGTGTTTGAAAATAGGGTTATTTCTAAAATCTGGTTTAGAGGAAGTGGTACCGTGCGAATAGAGGCTTGGGGTATCAGATGATTTGATATATTAAGTGCATGAGAAAGAGCAAATTAATTAAGAATAAATGCGAAATAGAATCGTGTGAAGTTAGAGATCCTAATCTGTTACATTTTCATCATATTATTGAAAGAACAGAAGAGAATACTACAAATAACGATTTCAATCTGGCAATTTTATGTGCCAATCACCATGCATATCTGCACAGCGGTCGCCTAAAGATTATTGGAGTATTTCCATCAACACAATTACCAAATAGAAGAACATTGGTATATGAATTAGATGGAAAGAGAAATATAGAAGACATTGATGAGCCAATCGTAGTTTTTAAGCCAAATGCTTTCAAGATTTTTAATGGAGAAGACTGATGAGTTATAAGATTGATGCCACAGATCCTAAGAATCTAAGCAATAAAATATTACCTGAAAACGAAACTCGTTTAAGATTGCTTAAACATGCTAGACTGGTTGGATGTGAAGGAGATATGAAGTTATTACTTGATAAATATGATAGGTTGTTACGAAATTGCACTAACGAAAAGGAAAGAAGTGATATTTCTAAACTTGGGGCATATGAAGTATATAGACTTCTTGGTGGTGGTGGAGAATTATATGTAAATGGCGAGTTAGTCGCGAAAGATGATTAATATATCATATTATCTAAAGATAGCTTACATACTTTGTAAAATGTAAAATTGTCATGTAAGCATTATAATTTAGCTAAAAGCGTTCATAACGTATAAAGGAAATAATTAAAATGACTGATACTAAATTTATTGGAGATGTAGTGTGGTTTGATCCGAAGAGAGGTTTCGGATTTATTGAATGGTCGCAAAATGGAGAAAAGCAAAAAGACTTATTCGTTCATTTTTCTGATATTGAATGTGAAGGATTTAAGACCCTATACAAAGGACAAAGAGTATCTTTTAGTATAGGTTCTAATAAGAATGGAGATCCTAAAGCCATTGATGTTGTAACATTAAAACACTAAGTCATCGTTTTAAGAAAATTTGGATTACTTGAATTACAAGGCTAATTAATCCTGTAACAAAAAGCACTTGCAGTTTAAAAATGTCTTTGCTTAGTTCGTCATTTTGTTTGGCGATCTTATCGGCTTTTACATCTATTTCTTTTTGCTTTTCTTTTATCTCAGATATAATAGATATTATTTCTTCATTTTGATCTGCTACACATGTTTCGATTTCAATAGATTTTTTATTGACCTCTAAAATTATCTCTAGGTCTCTTTTATTGAGCTGATCACTCAAGTCGTGGCTGGAGATTCTTTGATCGGACATTATATTACCTATTGTTATTTTATTGGTGGATCTTTAGATTTTCTTTCGTTAATTTTTAGAATTATCGAGTCACATTTGTCATTAAGTTGTTTATACTCTTCAATTATAGTATGTTTTACATATTGTTTTTCGTAATTATTGCTTAAAATGTAAGCCAGTAATAACGTATCAATAAAATTGCTAAGTTGCCTTTGTGGTAACATTAATTTGGTCCCTTTATAATTAGTGGTTTAGTATCCAAATCAGCTATATCTGCATTTTCTTCAGCAAATTGTTCATCAGAAATTGTTAATTCATCATATTTTTCTTGTGGGATTTCATATATTGATTTTTCCCTTGAAGGAATATAGGTTTCTCGCACAAAAGGAACATTCATCTTAGTAATTTCTGGGGCTACCTCTCGTTTTACAATTTTATCTCGTTTTTTGAAGATTGATCCCACACTAGCTGATCTTTCTAATTCTTCTATCGTATAATGATAATGTCTTGAATCTAATAGATTAACCGACGAAAAAGCATTAATGGTCAGATTTAAATCTGCCAAGCTAACATTCCTATTGCAAATGTTTGTTACCCAGAAGTCTTTTCTATTCATGACAAACCCTTATTAGTATGTTAATATATTACTGATATATTCGATCAGCCAAAATCGTTGGGTTATTATATTATTTTTGTGTTCTTATTAGACATATCTAATATTGTCTGATTGAACATTATGAGGTATCGCATGTTCATAATATTGTTATTTATAACCAATATAATTGCATAATAATTGCAATGTTGACCTTATCTTATTCTCCTGGACAAACTGTAACTTTATTTTTAACCACTTTAGATACAAATAATAATTATTATGATGGTTATTATGATGGTTATTCTATTGATGGATATAATCTTCCAGTTATTCATAGAATAATTTATCCAAATTTAACATCTGACGGATATTTTCCTCAACCTATGTTAAAATATGACACTGGTATTTACTATTATAAATTTATTCTACCTACGGGTGCGTCTTCGGTTGGAACTTATTTTGTAGATATACATTATCGTGATTTATATGGTAATTTAAATGTAAGTCCATATCTAATACAGGTTTCTTCACCTTTTGGTTTGTACTCAGCAACCTCATTTTAACTGGAGATATAATGGCGATTAAAGCTCGTGGTGAACTAATTGACGTAACTGATCAAGTTAACTTAACTGTACAATTTAAGGACAGTACGGGTGAGCCAATAAACACTGACTCTTTTCCAAGAATTTCTTTAATTCAGCCAAACGGTCTAGTTGCCTTGGCTCTGACATCATCTGGTGTTGCACAAGTAGGCGTTGGCAAGTATTCTTATATATTTACAATACCTATCAATGGGCCATATGGAGAATGGAGAGATGTATGGTCTGGATATGTAAACGGATTTAGAGTAGAAGTTGAATTTGGATTTGTTGTTCTACACACACAAATTCCTGCCATTAATACAGATGGATATGTTCATTTAGGTGATGATCCTGGTTTGAATTATTCTCAAGCCGCAACTAAAAATATCAATAAATTACTTAGATCATTGAGAGAAAGATTAAATTCAGATGGTAAAGCTAAAGCTACAGATTCATATGGAAATGTAATATATGTAGATTGTTCTTATTTTTCAATACAAACATTAACCACAATGATTGCTACAGCTTTGTGGGATTTCAATCAAGTTCCATATATTACATTTTTCCAATTTGATGATGATAATTTTGTCGAGCAATTTGGAGAAATTCTTGTCGAAGGAGCAACTCTTTACGCTTTAGCCTCTAAGGCACTAATTGAACGCGGAAGAGAATTCCAAATTACAGATAATGGAATCAATTTTAATCTGCCCACAGTAAGCGAATTAATGATGACTCAATATAACTCTTTGTTAACACATTATTGGGAAAAATTGAAGTACATAAAGAACAGTTTAAGACCAGCTCCAACAGGGCTGGGTGTATTTAGCATGAATTCTGCTATAAATCCAGCATTTCAACGCCTAAGACATCTTCGAGCCCGCAGATTGTACTGATAAAACAAGAATTTATGATTATTTTGAATTAGTTGATGTACTTATCGTGATGCGCGAAAATTAATTAATTTAAAGTTTATTGTATTAGCTGGATGTTTAGTTTGTGATGATAATGTTTATAAATATTAAATAACACTGAAAGCAAAAACGATATAGTATGAATATTTTTCTATTAAATCATGAATAGATATTATAGACTGGTCGGTCAAATAGAGCAATTTTACAAATTAGCAGAAGATGAACTATCAAAGATTTTAGTACATCCAGAGGGTATGCGCCAAGAATCATTTAATTATCTTAGAAAAAATAAGGTAAATAAGCCAATAGAAATTGAAGTATATCCAGATAATAAAGCTTATTTGGCAGACGGTAGACATCGCTTAGAAATTGCAATTGAAAATAATCGAAAATTTATTAATTGTGTTGTCAGATATTATGATGAAGATGCAAATATAATAAAAGAAAAAGAAATGACCCTACCAACTAATGTTTTTATCAAGATGATCTAATATTGTAATATACTACAACAACTTTAGCTGTACGATTCTTAGATTTCTTCTGTAATTTTATAAGACATATCGAACATTGTCTGATTTATCCTTATCAGTAATTGCATTTCAATAATCTGTAAACGAAAATTTGATTAATGATCAGTTGCATATCTTGAATTATAATCTTCCAAGTTTTATTCGTATCAATATGGTTAATTTAGCTAGCTAATCAAAAGTTAATATGTTATTCGTGTCGTCTCTCATATCAATTAATAGCCAATAAATATCAATGAATATCAATGAATATTATGCAGACACATATATTAATATGACTATTTTCTCATTGATGTATGACTGGGCAAAAAGAAAAGATACCTCTATCTGTGGTAAAAAAATTTCCATACAAAACTCTTAATAGGCTCCTTAAGAAGATGAGGAAATTTCTGAAGGAAGATCCGGTAGTTCAGGATATGTTTAAAGAATATGGAGTAGATATCGATGAAATAGATTATATTCCTATGAGATTCGGAAATCTTGACGTATCTGCTAACACAGACCATGGAATTATCACATACAGTTATAAATTGTTAACTGATGGTGATTTTTTTAAGGATTTCTCATATGGTGTGCATGAGATGACACACTGGCTACAACAGACCACTGGAGATAAACCTACTAAAAGCTCGTATGATGGAGAATATTTAGAAAATCCATTTGAACAGGAGGGGTTTCAAAATCAGGTTAAATATATAGCTGAACAATTTGGCGAAAATGAGGCGCAATCTTATGTGAATAGACTTCTTGAACACCACGATGTTAATGATGGAAAGAAAAAAGATAAATTTGAAGATATTTTGATGGGAAAAATCTAAATGGTATTTTATCCTAATCCAGTACGATCAGGTTTATATTTAACATCTTCATTGGGTGATGGATATACTATTAATTTGAAGTGGCATCAAGCGTATACCACTTCTCCAGGTAATAGAATTGCGTATAACATATACTATTCAACAGTCAAAGAAACAGTATTTACAGAGGGTATAAAATACATCTCGATCGACGATTCATTGGAAGCAAACATCATAGATTTGATACCTGGACAATTATATTTCTTTTCTGTAAGACCAATAGAATATGATCCTGTAGTATATGATTTGTCTACATTACCGGTTGCATATGATAATTTAAGAATTGTACCGTCTAGTTTGTTGAGAGATAATATTACTGCTACTGATTTAACAATTCCATTATTGGACACATTTGGTTTTCCTCCATCTGGAATAATAAAAATTGGAATTGAACTTATTGAGTATGCTTCAGTAGATTCAATATTGAATAATTTAGATGGATATCTAAGAGGATACAAAAACACTAATGCTAGAATTCATAATATAGATGGATATGATGGTTATAATACATGGGATCCTACTGTAAATTTCTTTGTAATTGGTGAAGATCGTAGATGGGATCAAGTTTTTCAATGTCAATGCCGTTTTGAGTATCCGCAGTTTCAGCGGACTAATGCAGATGGATATCATCAAGTAACTAAAGATTTATTAACTATTGATTTATCTGCCAGCGATCAATATAATGTGGATTTCCCTGCTTATGATTATGCTGGATGGCATAGAACAGATCCTGTACAGATAATTAATGGCACATGTGTAGGAAGTTATATAGGCGGTGAACAAGGTTGCATAGATCAATATGGCAATTTTCAAATGTTAAGAGGATTTTCATTACAAGATAGCAATAACCAAAGACAAGAAATTGGATTGAGCGTTACCGGAAAACCAGCAGTTTTGATTAAGAGAGTAAGAACGGGAATAACTTGTTCATGTTATCTCCCTTCTAGTGAATATCCTGATGATAGATGTCCACTATGCTATGGAACAAAGTTCGTTTTTGGTTATGAACAATATTTTAATCCAAGACGTTCGGATGGAAGAATTATGGTTAGACAGAGCCCAGCAGATGAAGATGTTAAGATGACAGAAGCAGGTCTAGAATCTGAATTCCACGTTGATTTCTGGACACTTACTGTTCCTACTATTAAGGATAGAGATATTCTTGTTTTATATGATATGGATGGAAATGAAGAATATAGATATGAGGTCTTATCAGTAAATAGAAATAATACTGTGTTGGGTTTGCAGGGAGGTCAGAAGATTAAAGCTCAAAGAATTAGAAAGTTTGATCCAGCATATCAAATACGTATTTTTAGTGATTCAAGTATGTTCCCTTCTCAGCTCAGTACAAGCATTGGCTTTACTACAGGAATAGCCCCCCATACTCATAAGATAGTAATTAGTGAGAAAATCATATCTGTAAATCAAATCAATCAAACCACAAATGTTGTTCAGGGGCATAACCATCCAATAGTTAATGGTCAGGTGTTAGAAGCTGTTGGTCATAAACATCAAATAATATTACCATAAGGAAAAATTCAATGGCAGACAATTTTATTAAGGGTGTAGGGAGATTAGCTACAGACAGATATGATTTTGAAAAGCATGTTAATGGCAGTTCTTTTCAACATGATGCTACTGTAATACAACTAAATCCACATTTGACAGTATCTAGCGTTGAACGTACTACAGTACAAGAATTTTGTACCGCAGCATTACCATATCTTGCTCCACCAACAATTCCGGATGCTGATATTTCCGGAACTAAAGGTCTGATTACATTAGCTGGGGGAGATTTGGCTGGTGCTGGTAGTTCTGCAACTAGTGTGCAGGTATCAGGTATACAGGGTAGACCAGTTCTGCCAACTTCACCTACATCAGGCTATGTATTAATGTGGAATGGATCTGGATATTGGGAACCAGCAGCGATACCTTTACAAATATCATTACCAGCAGGCGATATTAGTGGTGATGGTTGTACAACACTTAATCCTAAGATATCTGGGGCGACTGGTATTGCAGACTTTTTTACGATGCGTTGTGGTCATATTAATTTCTTATCGACAGTTACGCCATCAATTGGTCAGACAATAACCACTTCTGGTAGCGCTCATAATATGACTATTACGGCTCAATCATCATCAATATCAACTGGTGGTAGCCTCAATATGTCTGCAGGATTTGGTGTAACCGGAGACGGTTCATTAAAGTTACAAATGCAAAACAACTCAGTAACCCTGGCTGAACTAGCTGAGCCAGTCGCTGGTAATTTTGTTGTTTCTTTAGTTAGAGGTAGTCCAATAACAAGCGCTCAAATGCCACCTGGGACTGGGAATAAAGTTATTTATATTGGCAACGCTGCAACTGTGCCTACTGTTAACCCAACATCTGGTGCTATATTATATGCAGATTCTGGAGCGTTATGGATTAAAGAGTCAGGTGGAGATAATTTCAAGATCAGCAATAATAGTAAACTTGTTTACCAATCATCATCGTGGCGACCCAACATTTCTAGTTATACATATGGATGGAAAGAATTTTTTAGTACAACAATGACTAATTATGACGATGTTATGTCGACAAATAGTTATGAAGCTCAAACTGGAGACATAGTAAAAATAACATTCAGCGGATATGTCGGTAATAGTAGCGGCAAATCTGGTTATGTTGCATTATTTATTCGTGGTCTATTAGGTGACATATTAGTGCCAGGGTGTGAAATATATTTAAGCTCAACATCTCCGACTCAAGTGTCTATGACGGGTATTTATACGATTGTTGCCAAAGATACTATAAAAGCTGCTGTTGCTATGAAGACAGACTCAAGTAACGCTGGAACAATGTATATGTATGGTGGGGCTTCGTTAATTATTGAAATAATACGTCCATAAATATAGACGACAAATATAATATATTAATTCTTTCGTATACTTCTAAGGAGGAATCTATGGATACAGCATTACAAGCGCTTCTAAGTTATCAATTCGTACTATTCTGTTTGGCAATTTCTACATCAACATATGTAGTTACTATAGTAGTTAATTATGCCTTTGCAGCAAGAGGATATGTTGCCAAGGAAAGCCATCTGTGGTCAGATCTAATTCTACCACTTTTGCCTATTATTCTGGGATCTGTTGGCGCTCTGTTAGCCAAGCAATACCCATATCCAGTTGAAATTACTTCTGCAAGCGGGCGTTTTGCATTTGGTTTGGTTGCAGGACTTTTGTCTGGATTTGCTTGGAGATGGATAAAAGCAATCATAAGAGGAAAAATTTTAGCCATTGGAGGTAAAAGATCTTTCGATTCGCCTGAAGATGGTGCATCAGCAGGTATAGTAGATGACACAGAAACCAAATAATTTTCCGGTTATATATTAATGGAAATAACCATGATAAACGGTGTGGAATATGAGTAATTTTCCTTCAAACTTTGATGATGACACAACCCTACCATTTGTAAATAACAATTTAACTGAAATTGGTGGAGAAGCCATAAATGCTGCTCGCGATGCAATATTTAACATCGAAACAGAGATAGGGTTAGGCGCATCAGGAACGGCAGGTTCTATAGCAAAAAGATTAGGTATATCTCTATTGCCTAGTGGAGCTATAAATCCGTCTGCTCTTACTGGTTTGGGATTAGTTACTCTACCAATAACAAACAATCAAATTGCAGATAATGCAAATATTCCAGAATCGAAACTTCTTTTAGATTATAGAACGTCAGATTTATTTAATTACATTCGAGATTCTGCGAATCACATAGATGTTATTGCTGGTTGGGTTTCTATCAGTGGTATGAAACTAGAACCACATATAGGTGGCGCTATTTATCGCCATAACTTGACTCATATTGATGTAAATGCTGATCCAAATAAATATCTAAAGAACAAGTACCGTTTATATCGTGATAATTCCGATTCATATCAGTTAATATCTGGTATGAATACAGAGCTATTAGATCATCAATTTGCAGACGGTTATCATGTTACTTCCGGTACAGTTATTACTAATAGCGGAGCTTCTTATCCTGCTGATTATGCTCATACAGCTTCTGGTATTTTTCTAAACACAAATAGATTTGCGGTAATACCAGAAACCACAACAGATTTACAAACTTTTGCTCAATTTATAGATGATTCCAGCATATTTTTATATGGAACAAGAATTCAAAATTTATATTCTAACGGGATTTCTAAAGTATCTAGATCTGCTAAGTTAGGATCACAAACGGTTGGTCAATCTATTGTTCCAACAACTTCAGTTAAAACATATTTATTAGGAAATACGGGAAGCAGCAGTTCGCCAGTTGATAATATCAATTATGGTGACGATATTATAGAATTTTTTCCTGATGTTGGAGTTACTGCATCTTTTAAGTTTGATTCTCAATTCTCTTTAGTAAAACCAGGAGATATAATTAGAGTTACATATAAGGCATATAATGGACATGGTGCTGTTGAGGTTCCATTCTTAGTTAAAGAGAAGAAATTCATTTCTGGTAGTCCAAGCAAATACATTATCAGAATTGCAGGAAAGAATTTGTATTATTCTCCAGAAGGATATGCAACTGCTAGAATTGATAAGCCACTATTTAATAATAACAAGTTTGGTGTGTTGGCTACATCATTAGTGAATCATAATATGGCGACATCCATTATGCCAAGTTTAATAGTTGGTAGCCCACGTAATGCTATGGTTTTGGGTATTGGATTTGATCCTGATCTGCTTGATAGTGATCATTATTTGCTATATATAGCGTTGTATCCAACTGGACATCCAGAAGATGGATATGTAATATTGCCGCCAATTGACGTAACAGGAAATGCTGGGGCTACACCAGGGCTATATACTCTGGAATCTGTAGTAGATGCTACAAATGCTCAATTTAGAAAAGCAGGGTATAACTATAGATTTATGGCATTTTCATACCAAGGTGAATTTGGTATAATGATGACAGACTGCTATAATAATGCAGCATTTTCTATTCTTGATGCCATAGTAGATAACAATGGAAATTATGATGAAACAGAAACAAATATTGCATTCAATAAGAATGTAATTGGGATGTTTGCGGCTTCTCCATTGGTGCCGCCAGATCCATTAGGATTTGGTGGCACAAGAGCCGCTATTTCTAGCCCACCATATAAATCTTCTTATGGTTCTACTGAGGCAGCTCAAATTGCAACTAAGATCTTTATTCCGGTAACAAGGGCTAATTATTATGTTAATGGAACAGAAAAAGATAAACTATCATTAGAAGAAGGGCAATTATTAGATGGGTATGGTGATAGTTATTGGCTAGCAACTATAATTGGAAGAGTGCCAACCCCTGGCATTAGAGTTGCAACCACTTATAGAATTGATGGAGTAGATCTTTCTCATACAAAACTTAAAGAAGGTAAAACATTAGTAATTCAATCTGCAGGATCTGGAACAATTAGAGATTATGGAAGATATATCATAGAATCTATTTCATTTGGATGCTCTCCAGATGTATATACAGATATAACTGTTTATGACTCAATTCATGCCGCAGGATTTTCTCCAGCATCATCATCTAATAGTGGACAATTTGCGTTATACTTTAATTCTGATTCTGTATCGTTTAATAATGAGACAGCAACAGATAATGATGTGTATTCATCATTCAAAAGACATTTTGAGGTCTACATTGATGAGAATTCTAATACGTTTACACATGAACGCGGAAGAATACATATTTCTGGCGGAACTACTGTAAATGGCGTTACTATAAGATCTACTTCTGAATTAGCTAAACTTGAAATAATTAGAATATCTCCCAAATTAAGAGGATATCAATTTGGATCAGTAACCAAGATTTCATTAAGAATTCTTTCATTCGAAGAAACTGGAGATTTCTCTGGATACTTAGTATCTTATGATGGAAGTAATTATACTAATTATGGTCCAACAATACATGGCCGAATTGGTGAAGTCACTAGATTCTATGATGAAACGAATATTGATTATATTGATATTTTGTTTGATACAAATACTGAGTTTTTGTTACCAATTACTGATCAGCTAATTGATTTTCAACTATTTCCATCGTTGGCATCAGATGATGAGATTATGTTGATTGCCACATGTCAACATAATAGTGTAACTGGGAAACTAACACAGCTTCGTGATGAAAGACAATTTGGAAATGTAAGTGAAAAAGAATTTAGCACCTCAGCATTGAATTATATTTCTCTTCCAGATAAGCTATTGCATCAAAATGGAATAATCAAAGGATTTGATCTTCAGACCGTTCTTGTTGGAACCAACCCAAATGATAACCAAATATATATGAAGGGTGGCGTTGCATTAGTAGGTGGTAAAATAATATACAAGAATCATGAAACGGTAGCAATTCCAAAAATTCAAGAATATTTTGGTAGGGATACGGTTGGTATAAACTGGGCGTTATGTGTTAATGATAGGGGCGAGTATCAGCCAATTCCTTTATTAGATTATGATGCCATCAATGGGACACCAAACGAAGATAGAATTTTCAAAGCATATAACCCATTAAATCTACAAAAATATAATTTAGATGCAGAGTACTTCTCTGATATCGTAAATAACAGAAAAGATCTTACATTAGTATATGTTGTTCACAGTAAAGTTGAAGTTGTTGGCGGCGTAGCTACTTCTACGCTGACAATGTATGATGTAAGGAAATATGTTACAGATGTAGATGCAAATCTGCCATTAAGATATAATGCTGGAGATGGTCAGAGCAACTTTAAGAACGTATCTGCCATATTTAACTGGTTAAGTTATAATAGCTCATTTAATGGTCAGGTAGTTATAAAAGGAGCAATGGTAACTGGAACAGAGCCTCATGGACCTATAGTGTCTGAAGATTTGAGGCTAGGCACAAATGATCGAGGAACAATAGTAATAGACGGTAATGGCGATGCGAGTATAGAATTTACTGGAACTATTACTATTGGATCAAACGTAACTTTCCAAAACATAAATCTATATTTCACAGATTATGTCATGTTTGATTATGCATGTAGCCATTTAAAGTTCGAGAATTGTAATATTACTTTTGCTCCAACAACAGCACGTACAGATAATACTATGATATTTTTAAATGCCGCAACATCTGTAATATTTAAGGATAGTACTATAACCGCAATATATCCAACACAAACAGATAGTGGCGGAACTGTATTTAATTTTACTAACTGTTCGGATTTTCAATTCTTGAATAGTTCATTGAACGCTGTATATGCCCCAACAGCGGGAGTTTATTATCCAGGCGATGTATTCACGTTTGACGCTACTACTAAGACCAGAATAATTAATTCTCAATTTACTGGTAATTTCAATAGGCTTATTAAGTATAGCGACACGTCTGATGATTCTATAGTCAGTAACTGTAAAATCACGTCTACATTCAATCCATCATCATATACATCAGGTATATTATCATACAATACTGCTAATTTTGTAAATGCAGGAAACGTTGTAGATGGTAGTTTTGGATATATTCAAGCTTCTGTCGCAACAAATTTACAGGATATAACAATAGAAAACACTATATTTAATTACAGTCCTACTTCCGAGAGTGCAGATAGATTCAGTTTTATCAATTTTGATTTAACAACAAATCAATCTGTTTTGGAAAATGTTAAAATTAATAATTGTAGGTTTAATGATACAAATATACCTGCTTCTATAGACTCTATAAGAGCAGTAATAGCAATTGTAAATATTGCTCCTGCTGTTACTAGTTATTATTTGCCACAGCCTATGTTAAGAGGCATATCAATTACTGATAATGTGTGTAACAAGAATCAGTCCATTATAGTTACCTCTAAGACTGATGGAGACGGATATATGCAACTTCCAGGTTTACAAGCTGAGAATTGCCATATATCTAACAATATTTGCGGGGTTATAGGCTATTGGACAAGTTTGGGGAGCAAGTATTTAAACATTGCTCCATTTACTAATGAATTAAATGACAAGGGTCCAAATCTTCTAATAGACGGTAATACATGTCATTATATTGCATCAATGGATTATAAGGGGAAATATTTTTCTCCTACTAAGAAGATTTCCGGTATAACTACAAATATGTCTGTTTATGTTAGTGGACTAGTTACAATTAGTAATAACCATGCAAATTGGATTCATACCGGGCTATCGTTTGAGACAAATAATTTCCTAAAGATTATCGGAAATAATTTAACTGGATATGATTCAACATTCTTGGAACAATTTGGTGAATCTGCGTCTGATATTGAGGGAAAGATAAATTATGCCATCACAGTAATTGGCAATAAATATAACTCTGCTTATAATTTTGGAAATGGTGGCAACTGTCTAATTTCTGGGAATACAATAGATGCTGGATGGATATCTGCAACAGATATGACTACTTTATATTATGATTTGTACAATGGTGGAATATATTGTAGAACTTCTTCCATAATTACTAATAATATTATTAAAGGAGTTGATGGATATAAAGATGGAATTCATGCATATCCAATGATTGGAATTGGTGGCAAGGTAAATACCTGCACAAATAATCAGCTTTATAGAAATGGTGCTGGAATTGGAAGCTATATTGGGTGGGTTAATGGTGAAACCCCAGAATGGTTAGGACTAATTGGTTCATCTGGAATAATAACTGAAAACTACTTAGATTCTGTATTTGTAGATAAATCAAACACTATTGATGATGTATTTGCTTTACCATATACTTTTTCGTGGATTATAGAGAGAAATATCAACCAAACAGTTACAAGAAACTTTTCATTCAATTATGGACAATTTACTTGGTCTTCATTTCTACCGTTCCCAAGTGGTGCTCATAGAAATTTCATTGGATTCCCAACAGGAATATCAATTGAAAAGCTACATACTATACCAAATAGGTTAGTATTAACATATAACGGTTCTATAACGGGCGGCGCCATGTATTATATTAGCAGCCACCTTGATTTGTCTACAATGATACCCGAAAACGTTAAAATTAGAAAACTTAGTGTTGATGTAACGCCCGTAGACCCGCCTTCATCGTCTGGTGCTTATAGTATAATCCTAACTGCTCAGACATATATTCCTGCACCTTTCTCAGCACCAATAGAAGTAACAGACACTTATATTGTACCATCTGGCGGTGGACAGCGCACACTATCAATTAGCGACCCATTCTTGTTACTGTATACTAACAAACAATCTGGTGATATTGGCTATATTTATGCGGATATTACAGTAATGACACAAGATGACTCCAGCACTATGAAAACCATTATAGATCAACTACAAGTTAAATACGTGTGGTAATATAAATGGCATCTATTTAATCTGATATACAGCAAAAATCACTTACCTTTAGGTAGAGGCATAAATGTGATGCAGAAAATGGCTAAACCGTTATTTAATTGGATTAATGATGATCCAAGAAGTTCTTGATTTTATGAGATGAGCAGTTTACTATAAACATTCTCTTTCTGTTTAAAAATATAGTGGCATCTTTGTATAAAATATCAAAAATGATTTTGTTTTCTGATATACTTTCACGATTAAAGTCGTGAGATTTTTAGATTATTTCGATATTTTTATGATACATATCGAATGTTGTTTGATTGGACCTTATAAATTATTACTTATCTATAATATTAGAAGCAAATACGCCCTCCAATCAATATATGTATTGGTTGCATAATCTTGCACATCCCAAAATGCAAAAGGATGCATTACCATCTACGTGGTCACTATGTTTGCAATTTATACAAATAGATTTCTTTTATCTTGTATTATTAAATAACTGTAATTTAGCATGTTATTGACTGGTATAATTTTGTTGGTATTTTAACATTTAAAAATCAGCCGATAATTAGTTATTATTATCCATATAATGGGATATTAATATGGGCACTAATAATTTTAGTAGAGACAATTTATATTCTTTGCACAATTTTGTTCAAAGTTCTATGATTGTATATCCGAAAGAGATAATTTTATCTACATTGCGTGATTTTTTTTCACACAGTGATTTTTACCATTACTCTAAAGATCAGTGGGGGTTTCCAAATACAACGGATCATACAAATATGCCGCCTGGGGCAGATTTGCCAATTACAGCGTATGGCTCTACAGCATCTATTAATGGTTTATTAAGTACTAGGCTATTTATTGGAGAAAATTATAGACACGATGGTGTTTATTATCCGGCTATTTTAGTAAAAAGTGGCGGTAGCAAGTATATTCCTATTTCTATAAATAGAGAAAAGGGGGCGGTACAGTATGAAGATATTGTTTTTGAAGATGGATATGGTAACAAGACTATAGTACATAATCCAGCATATTTTATTACGGCTGGAGTTTGGGAGGGTCAAATAGCTATAGATGTTATAACTAGGAGTTTAAGATCTAGAGATGATTTGGTCGAATTAGTTGGTTTGTGTTTTGCAGAAATAACCGTAGATTCTCTTTATGATATTGGTATAATTGTGAAGCCCCCAAGTATTGGGGCACCATCTGAGATCGATGATAGAAATGACAAATTGTTTAGGCAAACTATCACATTAGATATAAGGACAGAGTGGAGAAGAGAAATACCTATAGGAAACATTATAGATGCAATATTTTTTAGTGCATCTTTTGAAGATTTGTCAAACCCGAATACACCAGTTTCACCAAATATTACTATCAATACGGAAGTAAATCTGTTAGACATGCTACTAAACTTGTAAATTAACAGGTTCTAAGTAGCGAATGAAAAGACGGGCAAGACAATAAAATATATTAATATATCACCAGGAATAGTAATATTAATACATTTTAATGATACAAGCTACATAACTGAGTGATAAGGATTCAAATATGGCTAACGCTAACATTCCAGGCGCATCAACAGCAATACCAGGTGTTTTTACTGATGTAGTTACACAATCTCGCGGGGTTTCAATTCCTGGAGGCTCCAGAATCGCGGCTATAATGGGTGAAGGTGCTGCTGAAGAAACTTTAGTTTCTCAAGCAATAGGTGGTGGTAATGACGGATTAAACCCAACCTATACATCAACAACTGGTGCAGATGGTAGACATTTCAAATTGGGAGACTACCCAGTAATTTCTAATAGAACACAATTGTTTAAAAATGGTATACCACTTGTTGGTTTAGAAGCCTTAATTGATTCTAAACCATTCAGCAATAAGTATGATTATAGAATTGATATTAATTCTGGTCAAATTGAATTGCAAAGAGCACATTTAGTTGATCAGGGTGGTGCATATTATGTACCACTTACGACAAATGTTGGTGATGGTTATCTTACCTCTTTGACCTTAGTTGATGCTAATGCGCCTCCAGAAACCTGGTCTATTAGATGTGTGTCGGTTGTTCGAGACGCCTTAAATGCCCCGATACAAAATACCGCAAAGTTTATAGCATTTGGATCTGTATCTGGAACAAAGTTAGACGCAAATGGTAATCCTATAATTTGGACCGCCAATGGAAAAGTTGTATCAAACGGTGTATTAAGTTTTTCAATTTATGAGACCAAAGTTGGTGGCGTATCAATAACTCCATTCAGAGAGGGAGATGCTTTCACAGTTATCGTTGATAGCGGGGCTTTAGTTCGTAACGACTCTTTAACAGCAACTTATATTCCAACGGCAACTCTAAATGACCCTGTATTATTGCAAGGCTTAGGAGATGTAGCTGTTCGTCATGGTTTCCCAAGTATCGATAATAATTTGAGTTTAGGGTGTCAATTAGCATTTGCAAATGCTGCGCCAGCTATTTTGACGGTACAAACCGCTCCAGCAATGCCAAGAAGAACATCTTATATTTTAGAGGACTCAGTTACCGCGACATCTACTAATCCAGATGACTTTATCTTTCCATTACCAGCAGGTGTCACATTGGATTTCAATTCCAATATCCATTTCTTCGTGACAAATAATACAACTAATGTAGAACAACAGATTCTTCCAAATAAATTAGATTATTATTTGCTAGATACTCCAGGATATCCAACAACAAATGAATTCATTTTTGATGATATTCCTGCTCCTGGTGGATATTCATATTATTATACAGTTAAGTTAGGATATGAAACATTAGCATCAGGTTTTGACGGATATATTGGTAGAGACCCCGCAGTTAATAATAGAGGCGTTTTTAGTTCATCAATTAGGTTTGATTCTAGTTATGTTGGTAAAACTTTGAGCCTTATCGATGCAATCAACTCTGCAAACATCGGTTATTTTGAAGTTACTGGAGTATCTAATGGTAAATTAACAGTTAAGACGAGTGATGACCCACAGGGATTCCATACTTTGTCAGCCCCATACTTTTCTGACTTTACTAATGAAACACCAATTACTTTTGAATTAATCAGTAATTCAAGTGGATTACCATTAGATGGTTATTCTGGAACTGACGGTGTATTAGTAAAAATTGCAGGAACAGCAACCGGCACATTAAATAGCGCTACAATAGATTTTAGCAATGTTCCTGATATTGAATTAAATTATAGATTACATATCAATGGTTCTGCTAACAATCAAGACGGTTTATATGATATAATTGCAGTAGGCTCTAATCAAGTAACAATTAAGAAGGCAGTAGTCAGTGAATCTAATATGAGATATGAAGTTTTGGATCTTGCAGATCAAAGTTCATATATTGTATTGAATCATAATGTTGTTCCTAATGGATATCGTTTAAGAGTCACTGTAATTAACGAAAAAGATGCATCTTTCTACGATGCTGGATGGATAAATGCTTTTAAATCATTAGAGGCAGTAGAATGTGATATAGTTGTCCCATTGCCAAAACAAACCATATCGGTAATCTTTCAAAATGCTTTAGCACATTGCAAGAGCATGAGTAATATTAAAAATAAGAAAGAAAGGGTTTTATTCTGCGGAGCAATTTCTGGATTAACACCAGAAAATCTTACTGGAGCAAAGTTGGCAGCAGTTGAAGATATCGGTGTGCTTGAAGGAATTCAAGGAGACAGCGTTACTGAAGTATTGTCAGGAAACATTGAAGACTTGGCAAATTATTCTGTAGCAGATGCATTTGGAAATACATTTAGATGTGTATATTTCTATCCAGATCAAATTGTTGTTCAAGCTGGAACAGACAACGTATTGGTTGACGGATTTTACTTAGCAGCAGCCGCAGCAGGTTATGAATCTGCTGATGTAAGACTTGAAAATCCATTGACAAACAAGACTTTGACAGGTTTCACAATTCTTAGAAATAAGCAATTTTCTTCATTGGTACTTGAACAATTGGCACAAGCCGGTGTATGTACATTACAACCAGTAGCCGGTGGAGGAAGGGTGGTTTGGGGTATTACAACATCTCAAAGTGGATATCCTGAAGAGCAAGAAATTTCTATAGTATTCATAAGAGATAGAGTAGCAAAGGTACTGCGCGCAGGTTTTGCACCATTCATTGGTTTACCAGAGAATCAGGAAACACAAGCAGTTTTGAATACTCGTGCTGTCATTTTATTGAACGCATTGGTTTCACAAGGTCTAATCACTGCATACAAGGATTTGTCAGTGCAGAAAGATTCTGCAAATCCAACACAATGGAACGTAACAGTGAGGGTTCAGCCAACTTACCCAGTAAACTTTATCTACATTAAAGTCAGCCTTGGACAGTTATAATTAGGGAGATATAAATGGCTAACGCATCTAACACAGGTTCTACATTATTTGGAACGCCATCATATGCCAATATAAATAAAACAAGTACTGCAATTTCCACGAACATTATCATCATGGTGCATAATCAAGCGGTTGGCGCCGTTCAATCATTGTCTGTCAATGAACAAAGAACTATAAAGATGATTGATGAGCTTGGTACTGATGGTCATATCGATTCTGTACCAAATGGATCGACAAAAATAACCGGATCATGCCAAAGAATTCGTTTTGATAGACTACGTATTGCTGAAGCGTTCAGTAGAGGATTTATCCACGTTGCATCACAGGTATATCCTTTTGATATAGTAATATTAGATAAACAGAAAAAAAATTCTGGAAATCAAATTTCAACAGTTATTAAGAACGTTTGGATTTCAAGCATTCAGTATAATTATCAGGTAAATGATTGGGTTATTACTGACACAATGAATTGGGAAGCTGAAACAATCTATAGCATACTAAACGGATCTTCTGCAAGCCCAGTAGCAGTTGGTGGAGAACGTGGAATTATTCATATGGGTGGAAACGGAAATCCAAATGGTGTTCTTGAAATTGTTTCTGGAACTGACGGAAGTATTAAGAATATTGAGCAATTGGTTGATACTGGATTTGCTGGTCGTAGAGGATCTCTTGATGCAGCAGGACTTATCGACATCGGTGATTCCGGCGAATTGTTTTAATTAAAACCATCATTAAATAATATTAGCGTCTGAGCATAAAAACTCAGACGCTTTTCTATTTGTGCCGATTAATCAACATAAATCATATATGATTTGGTGATATATAATTATCTAGAACTAATATTTTAATTTGTGGAGTTAAACATGCCAAGTTTCGACAGTCCAATAAGTAATAAACAATTCGCAGGAAAACCAATGAGAGAGGTAGAAATACCAGATGAAGGAGATCTTCCACATGTTAATTATGTTATTGATGACCCCTCTATAAAAGAAACGCAAATGAAAATGCAACAAGAACAAGACCTGGCTAGTATCGAGAGTGAAATTAGGCAGGCTAGAGAAGCTCGTAGGACCGGAAAAGAAAGGCTCAGTGATAGCGCTAAGAAAAGAATAGAAATTCTACTTGGTATGACACGCACTACACATACTGCTGATGTAGGTGGGAATGAATTTGTTTTTCAGTCTCTTAAATCTAAAGAGATGAGGGAAGCTATTGTTGCTGCAGCAGAATTCGATAATAGTGTGCAGTTTCCATTTGAAATTAGAAAACAGTTATTGGCTCGTTCCATTGTTAGTATTGCGGGCGTGAATTTTTCACAGTTCATAGGCTCAGATACCTTAGAAGCAAAATTATTTTTTATTGAAGAATTAGATGAAGCCTTATTAAACAGATTATATGACGAATATCTTAAATTAGCTAAAGAAGCTCGTGAGAAATTTACAATCAAGACAAGCGAGGAGGCAAAGGTTGTTATAGAAGATCTAAAAAAATAACATTTGAACCGGAGCATCGTTTCATTTGGTATTTGTGCAAGCAATATAGAAAAATGCCAGACGATCCGTTTATTGTAGATATGGACCCGGTTCAGAAAATATGGATGTATGAAAATTGGCTGGCAGATCAAAATGATAAGGCTGAACTAGCTAAAAATCACGCATATCTATTAGCGTCCTTTTCTCATCCGGATGCTGTTAAACAGTTACTTGGAAAAGGAAATGTTTATGAATCTACAGATGAAGAGTTTGAAGAATCTACTAGAATGATAAAAGAAATTAATTCTAAATTATCTGCAAAATCACCAGAACATAAACGAAGAAAAAAGAGACGCATAATACAAGGATAATTAATGACAAATGACCAACCAGATCTAACAAATCAACAAAACCAAAATGTTATTGCAGGTACTGCAACAGCATTAAGTGATGTAACTACTAAAGCTGATGAAGCTACCAATGCTATTGTTGATTTCAGTAACATTGGAGTACAAGCGGGATTGAATATCAAGGATTTGGGAGATAAAGTTATTGCACTTAAAGATGCATTAGGATCAATCGGAAATTTGAGTACGAAACAAGCAGTAGCTTTTTCATCCTTGGGCACAACACTTGTAGGAGTAAGAGAATCATTTAAGGAATTTGAAAGAACGGCACCAACATTAAATACATTTACTGGTCAAATTACTAGTGCTATAGAAGTGCTTACTGCAAAAAATGCTCCAGTCGGAGCATTTGTAGATAGTTTTGAAAGCATGGGGATTAAAATTCCAGGAAATATCGCAAAAACCAAGGAAGCAGTTAGTGCATTTGCTCTTGCAATGGCTAAAGGCGCAGATAACGCTCTAAGATTAGAGAGCGGTTTATTTCAGATGTCGGCAGCTACCGGACAACTAGATGAACTAACTAAAAGTGCAGGTGAGAATTTCGAAAATTTGAATGACATTGCGTCTGCTCATAGTGCAATGCTTACTAGTGTTGGACAGGCTATGCAGGTGCCTGCTGACGTAGTAGAGGACTATTACATGAAATTAGGTCAGGTTCCAGGCGCATTACAAAGCATAGTAAAGTCGGCACGAGAGAGTAGTACAAATGTTGGTATGTTGGCTGCAACTATGCAATATGCTATCGGTAGTGGAAGAAATTATAGTGATGTAATAGAAGATTTGAAAATAGCATATAAAAACATGGGTATGGAAGGCGAAAATGCATTACAATTTACCTCAAGAATTGGTGAAATTTCAAATAAATTCGGCATTGAATTATTTGTAGTACAACGTGCGTTGCAAGGAGCGACAGAAGATCTAAGAAGATTTGGTGGCGAGGGTATGTCCAGCGGCAAGATCATTCAAGGAGCAGCTAGGCTTATGAATGAATATGTTGGGGCATTGAAAAGCACCAAAATTAGCGGCGCTTCGGCAATTAGTATCGTACAGGACATGACGAATAAAATTGCTAATTTGGATGTTGCACAGAGAGCATTTTTATCTCAACAAAGTGGTGGTGCTGGTGGTTTAAGGGGAGCTTTCCAAATTGAACAAATGATTCGATCTGGAAATATCGATGAAGTGATGCACATTGTTCAATCTACTATGCAAAGACAATTTGGTAAAATTGTTTCTGTAGAAGAAGCAAGTAAGAGTGAAGAGGCTGCAAGTCGTGCTGTTATGCAAAGGCAAATGCTAATGCAGGGACCATTAGGAAGTTTTGCTAAAACAGAACAGGATGCAGCTAGGATACTAGAAGCATTTCAAGCAAGATCTACAGGCAAAATATCTGAACAGGAATTATCAGACACCATACTTCAAGAAACCATGGATAAGGGATTAAAGTTTCAAGAATTATCTGCAACACATTTGGGCGTTTTAAGGAGCATGGCCGAGTCTACTCGTGGAGTTAGCAATATAATAGATCTTGGACTTTTGCAACAATTTTCTGCAGCAAGAGTAGGGACTACTGAATTTGCGGAAGGAGTAGTTGTTCCATCAGAAGAGAGAATGCGCGAGTATATTCGTAATTCTATGAGCACAGGAAGTGCGCGTAGCGGCACCAGAACGCTAGATATAGATGTAGGTTATAGTGGCATGGCTCATAAAGCTGGAGAACATCCTACAGGTAGATATGCAGCCGAGAGTCTAAATGATTGGGTGTCGTTTGTTGGTGGTATAGGATCAGCCATTAATGCTCCAATAGAGAGGGCTGCGGTGATGTTTGGAAGCACAAGTAATAAAGACTACGAAAGAGATTTGGAAAGTCTGCGCCACAAACTTGATGTTATTAGAGCAGAAGCAAACCGAACTAGTGATGCCGCAGATAGACAAATTTTAGAAGAACGAGCGGGTCGTTTGCAAACATTAATTGATGATATGCAAGTATATCGTACAGGTAATAGTAATAACAATCAATTAATAAGTTATATGCCAAATACAAGTACAAGAGACGTATTGGATGGACATGTAAGTACGGCATTGGAACGATCAATTCCAACTCCAGGCGCAATTGTAGCAAATGCTGTTGCTACTGTTAGTAACGTATCAGATGGTGTAAGTAATAAAGAAAATGGAACTTCAGCGCCAGGTAATGTATCAAATGGAAGTGTTCGACCAACAAATGAACAAATCGATATTAATATACATGTTGATACAACTTGTGCAAGTTGTGGGGCAAGGATAAGAGCTAGCGAGCAAACTACAGCTAGATTACCAACTGCTAGATAATAAGGAACAATCATGGATGTTTTGGGTGCATTAAATGATGCTCAAGATTTTTTAAATCAGAATAATCCATTAACTGAAGAACAAAGAAGTCAGTTTAAGCAGGATGGATTTATGCTACCATCTACATTTTCTGCAGATGGAAACGGGTTGCCTTATACTAAAGTTCCAACAGGCAAACCAACACAAATGAAACGAAACATTATTACATGGTTCGTCCCAGAGTTTGGTTTAGTTCGTATGTATGTTAATCCACAATCAATTACATATCAACATAAAAAGTTAATTTCTAAGAATAGAACAAAAGGTGGATACACAATTCAATATTGGGGAGAAGATTTAACCGTTCTTGATATTAAAGGGACTACTGGAAGCTCTGGCATTGAAGGAATCAATATGCTATACGAAATCTATCGTGCTGAGCAATATTCTTTTGATTCTGTAGGATTATCTATTGCTGCTGGAAATGCCGCGGCAGCAGATTTAGCAAATCTAGGTATTGGGGCTGTAGGAAACGCTGTTGGCGGTTTATTAGGCGATAGTTCTGGGCTAACTAGTGGTCTTTTAGGAGGTTTATTAGGAGCTGATTCTCCAAACGCAAATGCTATGGCATCTAAAAATATTACATCACTAGCTGAATTGGCTTGTGGTGTAGAGATGTACTATAATGGTTGGGTATTTAGGGGATATTTTGATAATATGACCGTTAATGAAAGAGCCGATAATTTTTTATTGGATTATTCTTTAACATTTAATGCTGTACAAAGACGTGGTTATAGACAGAATTACTTCCCATGGAATAGAAGTGCCAAAGATGGACCAAGTAGATATGATACTGCATTTTCTAATGATGGAAGCAGAGTTACATAATTGTAGGATAAAATGGGTTTTTTGGAAGATTTAGCTAACCAGATATCAGATCAGTTTTCGTTAGGCGAAAATACGCAGAGAACTTTGGATTTAGGTGACTTTAAATTTGATCAATCTGCAGAGCGTAAGTATGTGGAAGAAGGATATCTTCGTCAAGACCCATATAATATTGTTCCAAAACAATTTGAAATTTTGACGCAAGAGCCAAATGCTACGGTTTTAGTCAAGAAGAGAATGTTCTCATCTGTAGCAGAAAACTTCAGACCAGATTTTATGGATGCTGATGAGAAGTTATATTATAGAGCAATTCGTATTTTATTTCAGAATAAATGCAATCAAATAGCTGCGCTGGAAAAGCTTTCAAAAATACAAAGAGTAACATCAATAATTGGTCAGATCGATAATTATATGATTCCGGTAATATTAAGTATTACTGATACTCTTAACGATAGTTTTGATAAGGGTTCGTTAACAACTGGTGGCGAAACGGATAGTTTAATAAAAATTGCAGATAGACTTAAAAGAATTTATGGATATAATGTTACTAGCCCGTATACTAACTGGGTTGTGGATAGCACAAATCTACTGAAATCACAATATGCAACTGGTACTGGTGTGTTAGAATTAACCAATTTTAGTAGTATTAATACAAGTGTTTCTATAGATATGGCTAGTCCTGGATCGTGTAGTTTTACTTTATATGATCCATATGGAGCAATGTTTATTACAGAATACGATATTGAAAGGGCTATTGCTGATGCTACAAACATGTATTATAATAGAAAGACGTTTCAATTAGGTAAAGAAAGTGCCGATACATTAATAAATGAACTTCAAACTAGATTAAATCAATATAGATCGGTTCGTGGCGCCAGTTTAATTACTTTTAAGATAAATCCAGATACTTTATTAGGTAAAAGAGTAACTGCAATTATAGATAGACAAGCTCTAGAAATACCATTTACTTATTATGCATTAAGTTCTTTAGCAACACTTGGATTTAAAGGTGGAGAAACGCTCGGGGTAAAAGTGCCTGATGAATATTTAATTGATGGAGCTATTGCTGGTTCTGATGGTCTAGATAATAAAAAACACACTTACGGTGGACCTTCTGCTATTAGTGATAGTTTTAATCTATCTGGAAATAGACATTATGGATCGGACTCCGAATTAACATTATTTTGCCGGCTTATAAAGACTATTTTTGATAAGCTGACATTAATGGCGAATTCTCATAATGCATTTCAAACTGCTAACCAAAACACTACGTATGCGAGACGTAAATTACGTTTTAATTTTCTCGGTAAGCTAATAATTCAGCCAATGGATGTTGTACATGTATATATGACATCTAGAAGTAGGTTTGATAATCAATTACTTGGTGGATTGCAAAACATGTTCAATGGTGGCGGCTTTTTACAAAAAGCCACACAACAACTATCAGATTTAAAGAACGCATTTCAGAATTTTGATGCTATGTTTAGTGATCAAGGTGGTAGTATAGATCTTCAAATAGAAAAGTCAGCGTTTGTAGGAAGAGAATTCCCGACATGGCTTTGGCAAATGGTTCGTTCTCAGTTTGTAAATGAGAATGAAGGAGTTCATGTATTTGCTGGGTTAATAGATTCTTCACAGGATAATTGGCGTGACGGGCAATACATTATAGATGTTCGTTGTACTGATAATACCAAGTATTTTGAAATGGGTAAGGTTAATTTTAATCCTGGTGTTGATGTATTTAATGGAGCTGTTTTTGACCCATTAACTCCATTTAAAACCAATTTTGATACTATTAATTCAAATGCTAAAAGTGAGAATCCTGAATTATTGGAAGAGAATAAATGGTTATTGTTAGAGGCAGCTAATGGTGGCAAAGGTGAGCAGCCGATAGTTAAACATAAAAATGGTCCAAGTGTTGGCTTACCGGTTACAGAAAAATCTGTAATACAAGATAAAAGTACAGATCCATTATCTGGTTTATTAACGAGAACATTTTATGCACCAGATGGTCTTGTATATAAATGGAAAGAAGGTATTGGAGTACAAGTTCAATATGGAAGTTCTTCTGACTTAAATGGTCCGAATAAGGTTGGATTTCCAAATATCTACAAAGACCCGTTTGCTGGTCAAGATGTAATGAATGTTATATCATTGCTAATAACTGGATTACCATACAATTTTGCAACATATTGGAAGGCAATTAGTTCGCCAAATTATAATAATGATCCGAATGCTAATAGAAGCGCAGCATCTACATTCTACGAATCATTAAGAACCACATTATCCAGAAATAATCTGTTGTGGGGTAACTTTATACCATTCAAAAGTTTATCAGTTAATGAAGAAGAATATGCTAAACGACTTAAAGGACAATTTGATATTGTAAATCAGAATGACAAGATAAATGATAAGCTTAATAAACTTAAAGATATTTATGATAAATTAAAGATTTTTGGTGTTGCTGAAATTCTAAATGATAGTAAAGACAGTATTTTTGCTGATGTAGATTCTGGCATGTATAACTTGCTAAAAACTCAAGCTAAAGAGTTAGAAAAGGAGATAAACACTCTTGTAAATGAACAAGTAGTTCAAAATGAGGATATCTATAATATTGCCGGCAATGATGTAGAATTTGATATTATGGATGATCCAGATTTTGCGACAGATGAAACTGGCGTTGCGCAGCGCAATACCTTGAGAAAGAAATTGCGCAGGCAACTGAATTATCTTACAAGAAGAATGTCATACAATGTTAGGGCAAATGATGATAAAAATTTATTCATTGTGGATGATCAATACGATAAGGACTATGACATTATTGCATATAATAAAGAACTTTCAAATATAAAATTATATAATAATAGTTATGTCAATGTAAAAGAGAATATCAAAACAGTAGCTTCTTTACTTAATTTAGAAGTATTTTGTGATACGCAAGGTCATATAAGGGTACGCCCCCCACAATACAATAGGGTTCCTAGTTCTGTATTTTATCGAATGATGTATATGAAAGATAAAATGGGAATACAAGTATTTCCAGAATTCCTATCTGATCTGTTTAAGAATCAACTTGAAGAGATTAAACTACAAATTGAATTAATAGAGGATTATATTAGGCTGTACTGCGCAATTTTAGGATACGATACAGATATGGGGTGCTATATATTTATTAGCAGTTATTCGACTGATTCAAAAACAGGAAATACTGGATTTTTTGAATTTATATCTAATGACAACGGGGCTATTGCCGCTATAGATAAGATTATAAAAGAAGCTAATCCTGATTCTAAAGATATTTCTCAAGGATTAGAGTTGTACGAAACTATTCATTCACAGGCAATTTTGAGAAGAAATATACTTAATACTGCCGGAAGAACTCAGGCTTTAATTGAAGTATTATCTGGGAAAAAATTATCTCTTGCCGGGTATAGTATTAATGAAACTGATAAAGTTATACAGAATACTGTAGTACAAAATATAGCACAAAGAATATCAGACAAATCTGGAATCAAAGTTAAAGTTACTGATTATATATCTACTAAACCAGTAGTTATTTCTGGCGAAGTACAAGCGGCAAACTATACCGTAGATGTATTCAAGATCTTTAATGATATTTCTGAAAAGATTGCTGAAAGACAAAAGGCTGTAAAATTATTTTATTCTCTGTTAAAGAACTATAAAGAATCTACTTCGTTGAATAGTGATCAATCAATTACAAATAAGTTATTAACAGATGGTAATTTCAACAACTCTAATATTCCAGAGATATTTGAGCATATGATAGAAGACGAATCATATGACGATTTAGGTCCTGGTTCTGGTAAAAGATATGTTATAAAGAGAGCTCAAATTCTCAGCATGACATTTTTTGAGCAACCACCACCAATGACATTCGTGGAAGTACAGGGCACATTGAACCCATATGCTCCAAGTGGTTTGCCACAAGGATTAGCTAGTTTCCCGAGCGGTGGAAATGCTATGACAACAGCACAGGCTGTTGACTATGATATGTGGCGCAATTATGGCTTTAGAAGCCAGGCTCCAATAAATGTCCCATTTTTACAAGACCCAAATCGTCAGTGTGCTCCATTTGCTAGTATGATATTAAGTAGAGCCAGAAAAGAAGTTTTAAGAGGATCAGTGACCATCTCTGGAAATGAATTCATGCAACCTGGAGAAGTGGTATTCATTGAAGATCGCGGGCTACTATTTTATGTTCAATCTGTTAGACATAATTTTAATTATGGAGGAGGATTTACAACAACATTGGAATTGACATATGGTCATGCGCCCGGAGAATACATTCCAACAACACTGGATATCATGGGTAAAATGTTGTATAACAACAGAGATTTGGCTAATATAATAATAAACAGACAAGAAAGCTCATTAAATGAACGGTCTCTTGGAGTTATTTTATTTGATCCAACTACTAAGTTAGTTATTAATGGAAAAGGCACAGATAGCAGTTCAAAGACAATATATAGTGATCAGAATATGAGAACAATAAACAATATTTTGTATTTGGCACAGCAATTTGTAAATAAGAATAAGGATGATTCTGGGGCAATCACAAAGATCACTAGAGTGCAATTACGAACATATTACGATAATAATAACGAACCAAATCAAGATCTACAAGATTTTAAACATGAGATAATGAAAATATTAAGAGGATATAACGATGCTGGACCTAAGTCGTCATATAATACTAATGTAAAAGCGGTTACGCCTTGGATACAAAATCCTTATGCTTTACAATCTGAAGATATTAATATGAGTGATGAAGAAGATCCAAGATCACCGTCTCAACAAGCATTAAATTTTGCAAGAGATATGGTCTCTCACCAAGCATCATCAGATTATCAAGAGTATCTGGCTCACTTGCCGCCATCTGCAACAAAAAATGGCAATAGTAATAAGAAAAAGATTGATGCGTTAAGAAATGTCCTATTTACGTCCATAGTAGATTGTTGGCTTGTATACGAAGACGTACCACAAACTGGAACATAATATGCCTATAATGTATCGTTACAATGACAGTACTGATTTATTTGATGAATCAGTTGGTTTATTAAAGAGGGGAACTATAAAGGGATACAATGAAAAAACAGGGATGATGCAGGTAGAGTTGCATACAGCCCCCGCTATGAGTAGTAATTCGCCCATAGATGTTCCATGCCCTCATAGTATGTTCTATAATAATGGTTTATTTATCGGAACATTTCCAGATCCAGAAACTCCTGTTGTAGTTGCACAAGGAAGTGGTAACCAATGGTATTTTGTGTCTTTTTTGGCGGAAAATATTCCAGAATACGTTCCTTCTCTAGATTGGGGGGAGATTTTAATTACAAGCAACTACGGTAAAACGAAAATAACATTAGATAAAAATGAAGATATCATTATCGGTGCTGATAAAAGTAGAATACACCTAAATACATCATCTAGTTTATTTAGTGTTAATTTTCAGGATGAATATCATTTTACCCAATCTGGCAGACAAATTAATGGATTAGTTAGGAGAGATTTAAGGTTAAACGATAAAATATCACAATCATTGAAACTTGAAAATGATTTATATCAATCACAATTATTTGTAATTGGTATGGATCCATCGACATCTCCAAATATCGCTTCTGGTTCTAGTAAAAATCCTCCTTTTGTAGAACAACGAGAGATGATTTATGAGTTTCAATATTACGCAGATATTGCTGATGATCTGTATGAGTCGTCTCTCTATAGTGATAAAAATCCAGTTCCAAAAGCTTACAATTTTATTAACAGACGTACAGCGCGCACTGATACACTTAGCCTTACCCTTGCTTCTCCGAATTATTTAATGGAAACCGTCAAGGGAACAGTTGTAGATATTTTTGGAAACATACTGGATTTAAACAGAGTTCCATTACCAATAGGAACTGGGCAAAATACGATTAATGCCAAGAAAAGTACAGACAAGGTTCAATCTTTTTTAAAGATTAAGGAACTCGAAAGAAAAAGCATAGCATATCATTTCGAATTAAATGCTAGAAAAGATCTATCAGGGAAGAATACAACAAAAGCTAATACTGATATTGTTGCATTATTAGATATTGAATCAAACGCCGATTATGCCAGAAATAGAAGTAGATTCTTTATTGATATAGATAAAGAAGGACAATTTAAAATTAACGTACCGGCATCTAGTGAAAAGGGCAATGTTCCATTGCTAACAAGATATGAAAATTATTCTACATTCGGAGCTAGCAATCCTGATGCTTTTGAATATAGAGATGACAATCTAGATATCTTTTTAGATTCATTTGCTTCACCGCATGTAAATAGGAACTCGAATGATGTAATTCCTCAAGACAGTTCAAATAGAGGGTCTATTACTATAATGGATGGAGATGCGGTCGCTACACCTATAGATCGAATAACTAAACAACCAATAAAACACGGAACTGCTTATCATGACATTTTAAATACATGCTACTCTCATTCTCAAGTTATGTTTTTGCAATATCAAAATGATGATTTGCCATTAAGTACTATTGATGTTGATGCTATTACTGAACAGAATAATGCTGAAACTGGTCCAGATTTAAATCATATAGTTACCAGTACAATTAAAACCTCTGGCGATGACGCTAATGCAGGGGGCAGAAGCGGATCTATAAATCTAGATGGATCTTTAGAACTTAATATTGGCGCCAATACTATAGATAGGCAATCGTTGTGGTTAGATATGGCAGGAGGAATTGTTTCTAATATTGGAAGAGACTTAAAGAGTAGAAGTTTAGCGATGAATATGGATGGAGACGTTTATATTCAAGTTGGAGGTGTTGGTGTATCAACTGATAGCAGATTTACAGGACCTAATGCGCCATATAATGGATATAAGGGGGCGGTTATAGATATTAGAGTATTACAAGATGGATTACAAGCTACTATGATAAGGATTGATAAGACTGGTATACAAATTTTGACGCCATCATTTGTTAGGATGCATGCATCACAAGGCATGAAGATAACAAGCGATGCCGATATTTCAATAGAGGCAGAAAACTTAATTCTTCAAAATAGGTTAGTACAAAAGGAAACTGGTGGCTCAATATAAGGAGAAGTTATGAGGAAATTAGATCCTGTTATTTACAATAAACTATTATTACAAGCTGATGAAGCGAGAGAACTTGGCATGGTAAAATTAGCTGATGCTATCGTGGATGCGATTGGTACTGAAGCTGGTTTGAAAAAGACAGAATATTCATATTCTGAACTGCAAGAAGATATCCATAAGGATTTATGGAAGGTAGTAACTAAATTAGCGATATATCATGACATTAATTCTATTGATGCACTTAAAGTCAATGCAGCGGTAACTTATTGGGCTACCAAAATGATTGATGCGATAGAGGAAGGGATGGGAGTATATGGTTCTATTAAAGGACCATTGGAGCCTAAGCTTCCTGGCGAATCTAAATAATCTGATATATATAGAGTAATATGAGCCCCTGTTCTCCAAACGATGTATCGTTCAATATACCTGATGGTCCTAGTGGTCCGGCTATTCCTGGATTTGGCACGCCTTTCTCATTAAAACTTCCAAATATTAATCCGTTCCCAGATGGATTTCCCGAAGACTTACTAAATATATTAAATAAGCTTCAAATGCTTATTCCTCCTGGCGCATTAAAACCATCATTAAGTCCAAACTTTGGAAGAGACATATTCGATGCAATTATGAAATTGCTAGATCAATTTATGCCTTACTTGATGATGTATAAATTTTTCTTGCCAATTTTGAAATTATTATTGTGCATAATTGAAGTGTTATGCGCCATAAAGAACCCATTTAAACTTAGTAGGGCTCTGAAAAGATTATTTAGAAATTGTCTTCCAGATTTTCTTAATCTATTCCCATTATTTGCTTTAATTATTATGATTATTTCTTTGCTATTATTGCTATTAGCTTTGATTGAATATATAATTAATGAAATCATCAAAATGATTAAAAGAATTCTTAGAAACTTAAATGCTTTGTATAAAGCAGTGGCTAGAGCTGATGAAAATTCTGTTCTAGCAATCGCTAAGAAATTAGGATCATTTTTGTGTATTTTTCAGAACCTATTTGTATTGTTAGCAGTAATTAATATTATTATCGATATATTTAGGGATATTCTTAGTTTAGTATTTTCGATTCCTCCTTGTGATGACTCTGGTTCTACTGATGCAGATAGTTGTTGTACTCCTGACGTTTGTCCAACTATTGTTAAGAGTGATTATACTAGATTTACAGGTAAATTACAATATTATAACCAAATAGCTGTTCAAACGACATTGCCGCTACCTTTTGGGACTAATCCATTCTTTACAGTTGATTATAGACCAGAAAGCTGGCAATTGTACGATCCAAATCAAGAAATTGGGCAAGCATTCATAAATATTGTTGATGGATATGATATCCCCCAAGTTGATCCTAATGGGAATATTATTAATACTCCGAAACCGGTGTTTTTCCCAACAGATGCTGTGTATAATGATACAACAGATCCAAAGCAGGCTGCATATACTGTTGATTTACGCATATTCTATGAACCAAAAAATTGGGGACGTTTCAAACAGTCCGATGGACCTGCTCGTTACATCAGATTTAAAGATTGTATAGTCCTTACAGCTCCTACAACTAATTTGTTGGATTATAAGAATGAATCTATTACTGTACCAAATGGAGTATTTAAATTAGTACGTGGTGCAGGCTATGAAGATGATGGAACAACAGTACTAAAAGCTTATTTGGAAGATGGTGTGACTCAGGGGACAATTCAGGCAACATTAGGAAACTTTTTCCATATGCCTGCAGTATTGACGTCTATTGAGCCAAACCCACAACCAACAGATGGTTATTTATATTCAGATGTTGAATACACATTTAAACCAAATAGACCGGTACTGATTGGAAAAGATTTAATTACATTAGGATGTTTGCCAGACTTATCTATAGATAGGCAGTTTGTATCTAATGTTATTGCCGGTGATGCTGGTCTTAAGTTGGCGTTATTGAATGAGGCGCTTAAAGAGGAAAATGGATTTCCTAACCCAAAGAAGGCACAAGAGTGCTTAACCACAGCAATTTCTGCATTAAGAAGTAATTTTACTGTGCTTGGTGTTGCGCAATTCCAAGCTACAAGTCTAGTTTGTTTGCAAAAATTAAAAGATGATACAAACACTACATTAGGAAAAATGGTTAGTTTAGGGTTTGATCCTTGTAAAAGCAACTTTACACTTGAACCAACTAAACAATTTACTAGCAAATCAATTAAGGTTACAGTAAATATTAATGAAAGAAATGGTTTTCCTATTACGACAAATCTTACACAAGATGTTGCCTCTGGTATTGCAGCTAAGATTAAACCATATGCCACATTTGGAAATGTAACCAATTTTAATTACGATGGATATCAGGCTTTCACAGCAGAAATAACTAGTAAGACCCCTGGCAAAGGCAAGATGATGATATCATTTGATGATAATATATTCTGCACAAATACTTTACCAAGTGATATTGATAAAGATCCAACACATACATTGCAAGAAATAGAATATCAATTTGTATATACTCCTGCAGGTATTGGGGCTGGGACTGCTGTTTCTGAGAGTGACGTAACTGGTCAACCAAGAAGAGACGAACGTGACGCGGCTATAGATGGTAGTGGTGGCAGGGACGGTATGTAATGGTGGAGCCTAATAAAACGAACCAAAATAACTACAAAAATCGTCAAACATTTGATTTTAATGTAAAAGATGCGTATTATAGTTTTATCAAACCAAATAAACCAAGCAAAACTAAACAACGAGGAATTGATGATTATAGAAGCAAAATAAGTATTAGTGGTAAAACTGTTAATGATATTACAAAAGCTATAAAAAACAATTCTCTAAGGGATTTATTAAAACCAGAGGATACATATCAGGAAAGCAGATGTCACGCCTTTTATAGGATGATTGGCTTTCCTGTATATGATGGAACTGACTTCTATAATCCTGGTTTTGATTCAATGTTTAAAGATGCTAACAATAATTCTAAACAAATAAAAAAATCCGATAAAATTAGAATAGCAACTACATCTATAAATATAAAAGCTTTGACAGCGCTATTTGATGCTAGAGAATCTACTGCCTCTACTTTTGCTAACATTTTTAACTATAATCAATCTTTAAATGCTTCGGTTCTTGCCCTATCTAGTATGAATAAGAGAGATTTTATTGCTCCACTGGAAAAGATACTAGCCATAGATCAATTAGGTTCAGATCTAGATCCATTGAGCCAAACATATACTATTAGTAAAGAGGGGCATGTGGGTAATAATAAGCCAGATCTAACAGAATATATTGGAGCAGACGGAACAACCCCAACACTTCCTAAAACTGCATTTGATCGAAAACATATCTTATACCCATTCCTTGTTGATGCTAGATATTCAGAAAGTGTTAATGTTGAAAACATGCCCGCAGTACCGTTTGTTTTAAGCGACAAACATCTTATAGCATCACCGACAGTTACTGTCGAGATTCCTATGTTAGAAACAATCATACGTAATAGATTGTCAGAACCAAATATTTCTGGAGAATTACAGGAACTTAAGGATTACGTTGCCAACGTTCCATCAATTGCAGATGAAGAATTAATACAAAAAATTTCTCAAGATTATAAATTAAATGAACAACAGAGATTCTTGGGATATTTAGATATCATGCGTGCAATGATCGATAAATTGGTTCAAGCACAAAATGCTATTGAAGAGACACAGAAATTTTACTATTGGTTGCCAATTCCTGCCACAAATGGTCCAGAAGGAGGCTGTACTATAAGACCGATAATTATATCTAAACAATTGATGAATAATCCTATGTTCATAACCATTGACGATTATGATTTAATAATTGCGTCTATTGAAAAGTTTATAGGACAAACCGCTGCTAGTTCAGGATATGAACAAGTTGTAAGAAGCCCCGTATTTCCCAGTGTAGCGACTATATTTAATCCAGATGTAAACCCTGCCTGCGGTAATATTACTAATGATACCGTAGAAAGATTAACGTCTGCTCGAAATTTTTCAATGAAAAAAGCTGGAGAAGCTCTTCAAATTATAGAAATGATTATGGGAGAATTTAGTGGTCTCGGATTGTGCGATATATTAGCTATAATTGCATCTTTATACATAATGCCAATTGAAGATCTACTTGGTTTTCTGGATAAAGACGCATTCAATCGAATGAAATACTTGTTAAATAAACCAGATGCTACACAAAGTCAGTTATCTGTGTCCATTAGTTCTTTAAATAGAACTGTTAAAGACTTTTTTAATCTCATGGATAAGCTGTACTTAGATAAACGTCAAAATAATAGTTAGATATAACGATTCTTCTAACCTAGAGATTTATCTAATATTTCCGCATTAGGAAAGGTAGGAGAACGTTGAATGTCGTTTGATTTGAAGATAAATAAAGGTGATTTGGTAATTAACAAGGGCAAACTACAAACTGTAGTTGATTCTGAAAAGTTAATACAGGATATACTTAAGATATGTTTAACTACGGCAGGATCTAATCCTCAACATCCGTGGTATGGATCTTATCTATCTAGAACTATAGTAGGTAATCCTAATCAAAATGATGTTTTAGTCCAAATGGCAAAATCTCAGCTTAATAAATCATTGGAGAACTTGAAGACATTACAAGATCTTCAGATTAAATCTTTCCAAAGAATGAGCGCAGACGAGCAATTAGGAGCTATTTTGGATATATCTATAATTAGAAATAAAATAGATCCAAGATTGTTTGACGTAAGAATTAAGGCTTTTACTAAAGGGTCTAAACCAATTACTACTGCTTTTAGAGTCTCTACAATATAATCAAGGAACAATTATGGTAACGATCCGTAGCGTTAATGAAATTATACTAAGCCTGATTGATTTTTACAGAATTGCTCAGCCTGATTTGGATATCAAGCCTGGATCCGTTGCAAGAGACTTATTTATAGATGCCCCAGCGACACAATTATCATTATTATATGATGAATTGTCGGCAATTTCTAACAAGCAATCACTAAGATTAGTTGTAGGTAGTGAACTAGATCAGTTAGCAAAAAATTTCGGAATAATTAGAAAAAGAGCTACCACATCTTCTGGTATATGTTTGCTTACTTTCTCAAGCTTAAATGCGCCTGTAAATATCAGGAAAGGTGATATCATAATTGCCTCCAATGGATTCTCGTTTGCCGTTTCTAATGGTATTTCGGTTACACCATCAGCATCAAATTTCTACAGATCTGTTGCAACTAAATACAGAACACAGTTGGATTTGCTTGGAATTTCTGATGAATTTGCAGTTGAAGTTACTGTAGCAGCAACATCAGCAGGATCTATAGGAAATATAGGAAGCTACTATTTAACAAGAACATCAATTCCTGGTGTCAGCAATGTTACAAACATTAATGCATTTACTGGCGGAGCCGATCAGGAAGATGACGTTTCATTTAGAAATAGAGTGCTATCATCTTTTAGTGGTTCTAGTGTAGGAACTGCATTGGGATATCTAAATACCGCTCTGAGTACAGCGGGCGTTGCTGATGCAGTAGTTATTGAGCCAGGAGATCCATTAATGACTCGTGATGGAACTGTTGTTACTGTTGCTTCAGATGGTTCACGGACAATAGTATCGGAAGGCTCAGGCGGTAAAGTAGATATCTCTATACTTGGTTCTATACTAGTAGAAAATTCGGATAGCCAAATTTATATAGACAAAAGCAACAATAATGACCCAACTAGTCCAAAAAATAATATTGTGTTAGGTCAAATATCTGGAGATGAAAACAAGACTATTAATCGTAAAAGATTGGATAATATTGCAAGTGGCGTTTTACCAAAACAACCAGTAGAGAGTATACTCCAAGTTACAGGATCAGTAAGCGGGTCAAACTTTAAAGAAAAAACTGTTGACGAATATGGCAGAATATCAGGTAACTATGAGCTGTTAAAAGATACTGGCGCGTATAGCGGTGGTCCCTGGGGATTTGATACTTTTCATTGGATTTCTGATAGAGTATCTCTTTATCAAGAAGATAGGGTTAAGTCACAATTTAATGGTCAAGATAATGTATCATTTACGGATGTTACAAGTATTTCACAAGTTCAACAATTAATACCAATTAGTAACGAAAATAGTACTGTAACTTATGATAGATCTGTTATCCAACTACTACATTACCCGGCAACGAATGTTACTAGAGTATTCAATGTAAATACTGGTGAACGTTATATAGTAACAAATCAGAATTTGGATGAGACAGGAACATATAATACTACTGGAAGAATAAAGATTTCTGGAAACACTTTGCCTTCTCCTAGCGACGTATTACAAGTTGATTATAGTTGGATTATTACATATGACCGATATTCTGATTATGATGGATTAGAATATACTTCTAATGCTCGCTCAGTCACCGATAGCATTGATTGGGGATATTCTTCAATGATTACTAATGAAGAAATATGGTTTGATAAGAATATAAGCAATAACTTTTTCGTTGGCACAGCTTCTCACAATATTAGCTCCGTTGTATCTGCTAAAATGTTCAGTAGCGCAGACACATATGTTGAAACTGTAACTTCTGGTGTGTTTGTAAATAGACTGTCTGTTGTTATTAGAAATAATGCGGTTTCTGCATATTCTATTGATTCCATTACTATCAAAAACAGTAATGTAGAAATATACAATACTGCAGAAAATAATGGCACTGTAATAAATGAAACCACCGTAGTTGGTATTCAGGTTCTTTACAATATAAGAATAATCTTACCAACGGATTGTACTGCTAAAGTTGGAGACAAGGTTACGGTATATTTTAATAGTTCTGATGTATTTTATTCTACAAGCACTAATGGTAGTGTTAGCGGAAAACAAATAACTATACCTGCTGTTCTTATAGATACTTTGGCAAGTTCAATAAAATTGATGGTAACATATATTGCTAATGTTACAGATTTGTTTTCATCTGCTACTACATCTCTTCCATCAAGTCGTTTAGGAAATGGGTTTAAATTAAACGATAACACTGGATTTAATAATTTCAGTATAACTAATATTTCTAGAAGAGAAAACGCAACAGTGCGACAGAATTTAAGTTCTCAATTTTATGTAGAATTGACAATAAATAGTTCAGAGTTTTCTCTGTCTGCGGGTCAAATAATATCAATAATAAGATTGTCTGACAATTTGGAGTTATGGAACTCTGATAATGTAGGCACAATAACTACGAGTACTGCCGGAAATTATCAACTAATATTTACTGGATACAATACACCAACATTGAATGATAAGTGTTTAGTAATATACTATGCCGATGATATTAGAAGATATCAGCCATATAGCTACAGTAATACGATAATTAAGCAAAGAATTGATAGATTGTCTGAAGAACCAGCATCTGGCAGATTGATGGTTTCATTGAACAAATTTGTGCCTCAAGCATCTGGGCTGAAATATGTTATAATCGAGCCAAACACAGACATCGTTCTATATTCTGTTACGGACGGTTATCTTTCTGTTGGGTCAGGGACTGGTTTGGTTAGTAGTTTATCTGTAAATTTTTCAAGTAAAGCCGATTTAACTGCTAAGAAATTAAGAATATTTGGAGCAGCCGATCCTAATAATAATGGAACATATGATATTTTATCCTATAATTTAGCTACAAATACTATTACAATTGCTAATGTACTTGATCATGTAACTAAAGATCAAATATCTGTAGTTAGAATTTCTGATGGAAAAGAAGTGTGGAATTATTCTGGGACTATACAGGCTTCTAGCAATAGAATATTGTTAGCTAGCGGAGTAACTGCACAACCTGGCGACAGTGTTTTCGTTATGTTCTATAACTTCAATAATCTACGTAAGGCTCAGACAAGACTTGCTTGTACAACCATAGATCAGGTAGTAAATACTGGTGTTATTTCTATATCTGGTACATCAATTACAAAAGCAAGTGATTTAATCTTTACTGCAACTGCTAATGGATTAAGATTAAATCTATCTGAAGCTATGCGCAAAGCACTTGGCTTAAGCTCATCTGCCACATTGCCAACAAATGTAAGATTGGCAAAGCTAATAAAGCTTGAAAAGGTTATTACTGTAAGTCCTGGAAGCAATGATGTTTTATCTGTATTAACAACGTATGATGTTAAGAATACAACCATACAAAATAATCTGTTTTATTTATCAGATATGTTGTCAGATCCTTCTTTGCAGAACAATGAATTTATATTGCCATACACACAGAATAATACACTTAATTTAGATACCAGGAATTTGCCTGCAATTGGTGATAAATTAAGAGTTTCATTTTACTATGTAACTGAAAATGATTCTGAAAATGTATCTTATACTAGAAACGGCTCATTATATACTAATAAAAAATTCGCATTGATCAATAAGATCTATATTTCCAGCGGATTTAGAACGTCGCAATCAACAAAATTTACCGTTTCGTCTTTTACTCAACCAGCAACAGGATCTAGGTATAAAGTATTTTATGATTACTTGGCTCCAAAACAAAATGAAAGAATTACAATTAAATATTATTATAACAGATTAATTGCGGATACAACGTTTAATATAGAAAATACACGACCGATAAATGCTGATGTATTAGTAAAGCAAGCAATCACAGTAGTGGTAGACTTAACCATGAATGTTGTCATATCTAATGATTACAAGAGTTCAGAAGACACTGTGATTCAAAACCTACGTAGTCAATTGATATCATCTTTAACTTCGCTATCATTAGGAACAGTAGTAGATTCCGCAACATTGATAAATGTAGCACAAGCAGTTCCAGGTATAGCAAGAGCCAGAATATTACACTTTAATAAAGCTGGTAAAGCTGGTCAATTACTAAAAATACAAGCACAAAAGAATGAATATTTTGTTCCTGGCACAATCATAATAAACACCGAGACTAGATAATGGAAAATCTTAGAATTGTAAATGTTGATATTGTTGATAGTACAAATATAGTTGTAAAATTTACACATTACTTAACTCAACAATTATCAACATACAATGTATCTATAGTATCAGAGATAGACACAAGTGCGACATCAAACGTTTTAGAAATAAAAGTTAGTGGCGCTACACTAAGTATAGCCTGCCAACCATTAACTCCTTATGGTTATTATTATCTTAAATTTCAATCAACACCGACATCCCCATTTATTTCTCTAAATGGAGACGCAAAACTATTAGAAGATGGCGTTGCAAATAAATATATGATAATAGGACCGCTACCATCTGACGATTTGTTTAAGAATTATTTGATAAGTTATCTAAGAGACAATATTTATAATATTGACGATTCTAATACAGTAATCAATAAATACATACAAGCGTTATCGGTTAATTTATCCAGGGCATTGCATGATATCGGCTTGGTAAAAAATGAAAACTATTTGTCTATTGATGTAGTTGATGAGATAAAAGTTCGCGGAGCTGGACCATTTGATAGGTTAAATGAAGAAGGCGCCTATAAATTAGAGAGAGTATCAAGAACACCTACTGGTACTAATGCAACAATGTCATTTGTGTATGATACAACGCCATTTTATCCAATAACACTACAAAAACAGCATGCGGTTGAAACTTTATATGCCGGCTCAAGCGATGAGATTGGTAAATTTAATATAAATACATTTGTACTTAATTTGGCTAATAAGCCAGTAACACGAGTTACTAGTATTGTATTTACAATAAAATCAGCAACGCCAATATTTACATATAATATCTCTACGCTCGGGTATCAAATAAGTGATTCAAGATATGATCAAGATTATGCATCTACTTATTCTCAACTAGATAATAATCAAATAAAAATAAACCCATCAATTTTAGAAGACTCTCTTTTTGATATTGAAAATATATTAAAAATAGTTGTTACATACGAATATAAAGACTTGGGTAGGGTAATTGATGAAACTAGTGTTGTCGTATATACTGCAGAAGATTCAATTCGTGAAACATTACCACCAATAATAAATGTTTTTACACTAAAACACGCTCCAATAATATACTCTGATAATTCTATTCCTACATTGGGTGGAGTAGTATTTACAGACCCAAACAACAATACTCCTAACGCGAAACATCCTGCTTTTATTACCGAAATTCCATTTAGATTAAATGCCCTACCAAATGCTGTTGGACAATATTCTATTGATTATAGTACCGGAACAGTTTATGTATTCGGTGCTGATCTAAATAATGACGGTACGGGAGCTTTCCCCCCTCTTGCAACATATAAGTATAGATTTACATATCAATCGGAAATCGATTATACATACGATCCAAGTACGTTTGAAATTGTGGCTTTGCCTAATGGAAGTTTAGTAAATTTCGGTGGAACAATATCTTTTTCATATGAAGAAGTATTAGTACCAGGAATAGATTACAAATCAGCATTACATCAAGAGGCTTTAACAGAACGAGCCCAAAATAGATTGTTGGCTTTAAATGTAGTTAAAACACTAAATTACCCAATAACAAATGTATTTAGAGTATACAACGAAACTTCTGGCGAAATCTACAATGTAACTAGATGGAATGATAATAAGATCTATTTTAAGTATAGAAATCCGCCGCGACTTAATGCTCAGATCGGAGAACGAGCTTCGTTTGCAACGGAAGCAAATGAGATGTTATTCGTGAATGATACAGTATTCAATACTGGCGGATTAAGAATATTTAAGATCTTTTTAAAAAATAATATGTTAGTATCTGCCACTGAAGATGGAATTGGATACGCATTTAACTCAAGCGTAAGCTTTTCTAAGCCAAACATATTTGTTTCTGAACGTTGGTTTGATAGAAGGCAATCTGCCGAAACTAATTTAGATATTTTGCAATCTATCGGAGATTACTTAATAGATTATATTAATGGGATAATTTATTGCGCAGTATCTGCTACACAAAACAATATTATTGGTGAAGCAACATATAAAACAAATAATATTTCTCCAAACAATCCGCATATTATATCGGTTGAAGATATCTACTATAGAGTTAATACATTGGTATCGAAGAGTAAATCATTTAGTTATTTGTCGTTTGAAGATGGCTCGATAGTTCCAAGTACATTGGAATATACCGATGAATTATTCCTAAATGATAATAATACTACCCAATATTACTTATACTCAGGACAAATTGGCTCATTTGTGGATTCTGCTTTCGTTGCTGGTGTAACAAATCAAATAAAATTTGTCAGAGCAATATATGAGATGTCTGACCTAAAGAACAGCAAAGCACCAATTAACTTTGCTATTAATTCTACTAATTCAGATTTTAATATATATGTAGATACAATTTCAAAACAAACATTTGATAATGTTTTATTTGATGGCACCGATTTTTATGTAAACATAAATGAAAATATACCTTATATTTCTCCAAATATAACATATACATATAGCGTGATTAGAATATCTGACTCTCAAGAATTATGGGATTATTCTGGAACAGTAGTGCCAGGCAATCCATTAAAATTAGTGTTATCCGGAACAGGTTCTCCAGTATTAGGTGATACAGTCAGTATAACATATTCATTTGCAATTAAAGATTTATCTTCTGTAATGGTTGACTATAATAAAGGTGATTATTTCGTTGATTATACTTATTTGGCTGATGAGCTGATTCTTAGTTATGAATATGGTGATAACGTACTAGATTTTCGTTCAACAAATAGTTTGCAAACCAACACCACATATTATGTATCATATAAGGCTGGAGCACTAAGAGATGCATTGTATAGGAATTTTGGTAATTTAGTCAACATACCAGAGTTAACAACTTTTGACATAGATTTTGATAGAGAGAGGTATCGAGAAGCTTTAATGGCTGCGTTATCTTCATTCATACAGGGACCAACCATTCCTGCCATGAAAAATATTGGCAAAACAATATCTCATATTACTCCAGAGATTATTGAGTCTGTATTTGGTGGGTGGTCACTAGGAAATAGCCTTCTAAATCCAAGAGATATATCTACAACCGGTGAATTCAGTTTATTGCCAGCTAAGTTCTATAATGGTGTGTTGGTAAATGCACCGAATCAAACCATAACTTTTCCATTAAATTCCAATATCAAATTAGAAGAGGGGACATTTGAAACTTGGATTACGCCACAGTGGAATGGTCTTGATAATGATGCAGATTTGACATTTAATATTTTGAAGAATGGTTCTACAATTGATCCAGGAGAGGTATTTATTGGCGCTTCTGAAGACCACCCAGTTATAGTTAATGGTCTATTTACATTAAATAAACTATCTATAGCGCACGGATATCCGAATAATAATAAAGATGGCGTCTTTATATATTACGATAAGGATGTGTCTGGAGATTTTTCTAGATGGTATGTTGAAGTAATAGATGGATATGTTAATTCTACTAGCTCTACTTATAATATTAAGATTACTACCCCGGGCACAATTTATGATGCAAAATCTGTTGTGTTGCCTAAACCACCAAATTTAAGTATGTTTACTGGAGCCAATAGTATAACTATAAACATAACAGGTGGTTCTCCTATAGATAGCGCTATAACATTTTTGTCTGATTTCCCACATTATTTATTGGATTTTGGTGAGAGCGCATTACGCAACAGAGTGTCGATATTTAAAGATTCGGGAGGCTATTTAAACTTTAGAACTATAGACAGAGATTGCGTACAATACAATGTCAGTGCAGACATATCTTCATGGAAGGCATTTGACCAGCATCATGTTGCGGTATCATGGAAACTAAATACAATTGATAGCAGAGATGAAATGCATTTGTTTATCGATGGTTTTGAGGTTCCTAATATAGTTAAATATGGGCAAAAATTACAACCTTATTTACATGAAAATTTCAGAACAGTAGATCCGGAAGAGGTTTTGGGGCTCTCTAATAGAGATATCATTGCCAGCACTGATTTAGTAACAACGCTGGATGGATATACAGTATCATCAAGCGTTGATTTTAGTGCATACAATATATTTAGTGGAGATAAGATATTTATTGATGAAGTTGGATTTGACGAATCTGGTTATACAATAATAACAGTTTTCGGTCAGACACTTACATTGGCACAGCCTATGCCAGCGTCTATCACAAACGGAAGATATTCAATAAATAGAACAAAATATATAGTAAAATCAGATATTGATATTGCCTCCAATATTCAAATTACCAGAATTAGTTCTATGGTTTCTGGATCTGATTTATCTGGTTCTATAAATACAAATATTGTAACATCTGGATCAATTAATTTTACTACAGCGGGTGTGTTGGCTGGTTATTCGATCAGAATTAATGATCCTGCGCTGCCAATTACTTATGTTATTTTGCAGGTATCTAATAATTCATTAAAAATATCTGGCGATTTGCCAGTGGCGTTGAGTAATGTAGAATTTAATATTTATTCAAATGATGAAATCGAAATACCGGGTGTAAGAGCAACAAGGCCATCATACTCAATATCTAAAGATGGATATTTCAACAATATACTAACTATTTCTAATTCTGTTTTTGCTAATGATTTGATTCTAATCAGAACACTTGGATTGAATCATAGGAGAATTAAAAAGCAATATTATGTTTGGAGTGACGAACGTGAAAATATTCTTATGACCAGGATGCCTCCTCCAATATCTCTAGATGAATTGCATATAACTAAACTAATATTGAATGACGGATATGCTTCAGCCATAGGTCCTTCAAATTCTACGCTTATTGGGGGAGAGTTTCATTCAATTAATTTCCCTTGTACACATCCTTCAAATAGTCAATTTGGTAGAACAATCAGTGTCACAATATCTGGTAATAATGTAGATTTCTCAACACCGGTGGCAGTTACTATAAATGGAGTAACCGGGGTTTATACCGTAAGTGAAACTATATATTTTGATGATTATGGTACCTTGGATTTTACAAATCCATATATTTCTATAAACTATATTAATGTTGTTGCCAGACCAATCAATTCTTCCAAGAATGCTCTTGTTTTGGATGTTAGAGAGAAATATCCAATCACATACAGTGAATTCAGTGGGTTAGCGCCTGTTGTTAGATATAGTTATCAAATTGGCACAGGAACTACTCTGTATAGTACAGGCTCTAATACTGTATCAGATGGATATTATACATTCAGTGATCATTGTGTTGGTGGGTATTTAGTAATTCAATCCCCACTAATAGCCGCTGGATTCTATAGAATACTTGGTGTTTCTTCTGATAAAAAGACACTTACAATAGAAGCAACAACAGCGGGACCATATCCTCCTTATCCAATACCAACTTTTACTGGTGGTGTGTATCAGATTCTAAATGTTAGTGATTACAGAAGCGGTTTACAGAATGGATTCATAACTCTAGAAGTTGGTTTGTTACCAAGTACTGCCTACATGTTATCTCATGGATTTTATGAGGTTGACTATCAAACATACGCTAGAATTAAATTAGATTTGCCACGCGGAGATGTATTCTTGGGGTCAGACATGTTTGGCGGAAACCAAATAAATGCAATTATAGGTCAGACAAAAGTCTATTCTAGTATGCTTACTGATACAAGAATCGGAGAACAAGTAAGTAGTAATCAAAGATCTGTTACGAAAGACTTTAACTCTATAAAGCCTCTTAAGAAAGATAGCGACACTTTAATGTTGATTAATTTTGACAAATATCCGTTCACAAATGAGGCTGATTTCTATATCAATACTTACACTGACAAACAACAGTTCCATTCTTCTGCCAAGGTCAATGAGAATTTCGGGGATAGCTTAGCTATCATATCAGAGCCTATGATTTTGGGTAATGATGGAATATTAGATTTTAGAAAGCAGGGTACTATAGAATTTTGGACATGTCCATTATATGATACCGCAAATGATCCTGTAACAAGATTCTATTTTGACGCTACCAGTGCAGTAATAGAAGAAGCAGTCAGCACAGACTTGGTATCTGTAAAATTGCCTCATACGGTTGATAGAGTTCTAAGCGTCACGTTAAAATCAGGCGATCCAAAGATTGATTATTTTGCTGGCGGGAAGGTTGAAATTGATACTCAGCGCGCTGTCATGAGAAATTATACAAGCACTTCCGCAACAGTCGTAGAAGTAGACTTACCAATATTGCAAATAATATCCGTTAAGATACCAGGAGATTATTCTGCAACTGATTACTTTGCTGGAGGTTCTATTGGACCAGATAGAAAGACAATTTATTTAGCCAAAACACTTCCAGATCCAAATACAGAGGTTACTGTTACTTATCAAACACTACAAAATAACAATGTGACTCTAAATACACAAATAATAAGATTAAACAGAAAATTGCCAGCACAAAAGTCTAAAGTTCTTGTAAAATATATCCCTAATGGAATGCAGGGCGATAGGATGGCAATATACAAGGATGAATTTGGATATATTAATTTTGCAATCTCAGCATCTGGAACTGATTATGTTGTCCGTGCCCCAACACGTTGGGTCAGAAATACATGGCATCGTGTTAGGGTAGGATATAAGATAAATGGTGGTAAGGGTCAAGATGAAATAAGTTTGTTCCTTGATGGTTACGAATATGGCAATGATTCAAGTATTTTATTCGGGTCTGGATTAGTATTCGGAAACTCTCCTACTGTTATGGGCTCTGTTAGAGTTGGATTTGGCTCCAACATCGTTGGAAATATTAGATTTAAAGATCCAATACATACGTTATATATTGGTTCTCAGTATACTGGTTCGAATAAGCTATTCGGGTTGATAAATAATCTCAGAATTAGCAACATATCAAGACCAGTTTATTCCCCATATGGTGAGCCAATTGATGTTAATTACAATAGCAACTTAAATATAGTGTACCCGGTGACTAAGGACTTGTACACAACATATCTATTGGATAGCGACTCAACAAATATTAAAAATGAAGATTTTACGACCATTATTAATAGAAATACTGGCGCGTTTGACTTCTCCATTAATATTTTTGATTCTTTCGGTATAGTAAATAGCAGTGTAAAGGTTCAAGAGGTTCTGGAAAAGCTCATAAAGACACTCAAACCTGCCAATAGCAAGGTCTACATACAATACACACGATAAAATGGCGTATGTAACTAATCTTAATACATATTATATGAGATCAACATGACAAAAAGAAATCCTGTTTCCGCCATTAAAAATATTTGGTTCGACGCCGAGCAAGTCGATGACTCAGATTTGACATTAGAACAAGGCTATAATGATACAATACAATCAGGTATCATAAATAACCACATTGGTTCTGGTGTATTGCCAGAGGCGTTGGTTCAGAATGTATTATTTGACTCTTCTCTAGTTAGCGGATATCTAGATGGTGATGCTAGGGCGGCATCTAACACTGATTATAGGATATCCCAACCAACAGATAGTAATTTTGGAAATCAATTAGAAATTGAACTGACCAATTCACTAGCGGCAGGAAGAAAAACTGTAAAAATCGCAGTAATAGGGTTAGACTTTGAAAGTAACTTACAATTTGAGACATTTGTATTCAAAACCAATGAGATTCAAGTTGGTCAAAAACATTTTACTAAAATTTTAGTATTATTGTTTAACGATTTTATTGGTGATCCCTCTTTATCATTAAATCTTGGTGGACGAATAGTGATTAGAGAGGCAAACCCTATGACGTTATCGCGTAGTGCAATTATGCTAGCACAGGACGTTGAACCAAACTTGTTTTTTAGGGATATGTTCTTCAACGGCACTTTATCACTATCAACGGCATTACAGGCTGCTTTGCCATACTATAATATAGATACTCTTGGAATATATACCGGAAGTAAAGACCAAAAGGTATTGTCACACGGTGATGTTACTACACAAATAGGTCAAAAGTTCATCGCAACTACAAATAATATTCAAAAGATCACATTATTATTATCTGTTAGAAACCTTGAGCCGGGGTCCGAAACTGATTTAGCGTGGACTGGTGATTTGGTTCTAAGTGTGTATCCTCTACAAACTAGTATAGAGTGCCCATCTGATGTAGCTCCTGATTTGGCAATAGATTTTGCCCCAACTAATATGCCTATTGCTCAAATAAGTGTTAACTATGACAGCTTAAAAGCAATGGGTGTTGTATTAGATGATGGCTATGGTAATTCTGTTCCACAACCAGTAGATTTTGTGTTTAGTAATAGCCCGATTGCAGCAGGAGCAGCTTTAACTGTTGGAAATTATTACGCTTTCACACTTAAACGCTCTGGTTCTGCAAATAAATGTGATATTCTAATTGATAATGGTTCTAATAGGCTTGATAATTCCAGAATTACCACATTTACTGGAACATTGTGGGTTGACATACCAGAAGAAGATTTATGGTTCAGAATTTGGACATCTGCCGCAAAGATCTCGGATGGTCAAGGATATGATACAGGACACGGTGTTATTATACCTAAGACTACGGTGGACACTACTACACAAGCAACCGTAGACTATTCGTATAAAGGTTTGCAATTTACGGGGAATGATGTATATAGAGCAGTTTTGTCAGCAACAACATTGGAGAGTGTACCTATTCCTGATCAAAGAACTGGGCAACCAGTTGATTCAAGACAAGAATACGTGCCTGAAATAAGATTGCTTAATTCAACCGATATTGTAAATCTCGAAGCTGCATCTGAGCCATTAATACTGGGTGCCATATCAGATAAAAATAAAAAATCTTTCGACCCTGCCGGCTCAGTATTTGCTTCTAATTTACATGCTGCAACTTTTGCTAGAGATGAAATCTTAATAAGGATTGTAACAGATCAAACTGATACAGGAAGATATGATACGTCTGTTATTAATTTAGAATATAATTTATTAAATGGTGATTTTGTAGATGCTAAGATTACTCCAGATGCCGATAGACCAAATATATATTATCGTGTATCTGACGCTAGATTGTGCTCTATGATTGTAGGTGATGTCAACGGAGATGGCATCATAGATTCAACAGATCTTGATTTGTTAGTATCATATCTTGGTTTCAATTTTAATACAGGTTTACCACAAGATTCAATTGTTACAACTGATGGAATCACTACTACATATACTAACGGTTACAGTGCCTACATCAATCCATTTAATAATGCATTTGGTTTAGAGTTCCAATTAATTGATGGATATGGGTCAGTAGTTGCTAGCGCATTAGATGGAGTATTACTTGCAGATCCTAATGATGAAAGAATAGGCTTGTTTACATCTTCCACTATAGATTTTAGTTCAATTATAGGGATTTCAAGCTATAAATTAGTAATTGTTTCTCCTTCAGACCTAACTAACAAGGGGGCTTTTGATATTGTTGGCGTTGATGGAACATCAGATGTATTAACCATCCGAAAAGTTATACTTACTGGAGATACTATTGCTCAGATGCTTCGCGCTGATATCAATGGAGATTTTGCCGTAACTATTGGAGATGGTTATTTAGTACAAAACTACATAAATAGGGTTCATCATGTTTCGTCCCCATTCCAAACATATCCGGCTCCAACCACAGATCCTTACACAAAAATCGGCACAAAGTTTAATGTATTAAGACTTAAAGTAGAAAAATTCATTGATAGAACTGACGATTATTCTTCAGTATCTACTGGAAGACCTACTGAGATACACCCACCACAAGATGTATTTGAAGGAGATACTTATTTTGCAAATCATAACTTTTATACAGAACCAGTCGCGTTTAATGTTCAAAAACAATTAACATGGAACGAAAATCTAATAGTATGTAACAGCAAAGCAAAATTAGTTCCAACCGTATTTACAACATTGTCTGGGGCAGGCAGTCATCCTTGCTCTTTAGATGGTATATTGTGTAATGTATTTTCATCTCAACCAGACTTTGATCCTGGTAAGATAGATATATTTGCCCCAAATAACATTATTATTGGAGAAGGAGATCTTCAGAGACCTGATGGCACTTTCTATAAGGTAGATTTCGAAGTAGGTACTGTTGTTATTGAGATTCCAAATGGATTGTACTCTTCAGAAAAAACAATAAATATATTACAAGACTTTATTGCTAGCGAACTTGATGGAACAACAGGATTACCAACTGGATTAACCAAACTTGGATTTCCAGCCATGAGATTCGCTGATTGTTCTTTTGTTCAATCTGATGCATTGACTAAAGATCAGGTTAGATTTTCTGTAGCCGTACAGTCATTTTCTCCTAATACTAATGGTATTGGAGATGGATATGAAGGTATCATTGTTGATGGTAAAATAGGGGTTTCTGTAGATTATGAGAACGGTTTATTGACACTTAACTTCACTAATTTATATGAAGATTTAGTATTACGAACGCTAAGTACTAAGATTCAGATAAGCGTATATCTTAAGAAAGGCGGATTTAACAATACTCCTTTATTTGTTGATTCTGCTAAGGTACAGAATATATTATCACTGATTAGTGTATTCAGTGGTCCTGCAATTGGCGGTCCATCCACATTAATTGATCTTGAAACAGAAGTAACTGGTGTGTTACCAATCATTCATGGTGGTACAGGACTTAATGATACTGGTCCTTATGGTACAGTATTAATGAGTTCTGGTGGTGCATTAAGTTATCAATTCGTTTATGATCTAGAAGGTGTTAGATCTTTTTCTCGTGGCACACTTGATGCTAACAGAGTTCCTAAGACTGATGGATATGGTAAGTTAGATCCAAGCTTCTACTATAAGAATCCGGTATATATTTATGGTACTGCTGGAGTGTTCTCTCATAATAGCGCTTCTCCAACTGTTATTGGTGCTTTCCCATTTAGATTTGATAAATACATTGGTCAATCTTTAAAGGAAATTAAGCTGGAAGCTATACTTGAGACCACTAATGTTGCAAATACTGCCCAAATACAATTGTATAATGTGTCTACACATAGTTATATTTATATGACTGGTATGACTACCACTAATACAGAAGCTACATATTTATCTTCTAACAATATAGCATCGGAATTATCTGAAGGAGCCTCTGATTTTGTTTATGAAGTACATTTGAGTCTATCTCCTGGAAGCGGATTAGAAGCAGCTATTTGTAAGATGGTCAGATTGGTAATTACTTATAATAATCCGTCTACATATGGTGATGGTAGCCCAAGCGATACATATGCTCACAGCTATAATTTTGTTCCTTTCTTGCACATACTACCTGCTTGATTTAGTCGCCCTTGACATAAATTAACAAGAATTTAGATTGGACACAGGATTTGTGTATTGCATTTATAATAAATGATCGTAATGTTTTATTTTAGATATAATTTGTTCCCAATTGTGAAAGACATACATGGTAATATTATAATTAATAAGTAATGGAGAAAGCTCCGTTCTTATTTTTTGTCATAAAGCCTGTAGTATAGATAAAAAATAATTACGGAGCAACAATTTTCCGTCACCACAAGATGGTAGTATCCTTGCCAAAGATCATGAAAACCTCGCAATGAGACCCACGGCTTTAGCCGTGGGAGGAATTGCGGATTATAAAAGTTAATCCGCTTATTATTTTTATTTTATACTGCTAATGATATATCTGTGATGCGAAGAACTTATAGTTTTTATTTATCCGCTCCTGATGGGTTTTTAGACTTCCTAAAAACCTGTGCAGATATCTATTCGCATCATGTCGAGTGGGCTTTCCAAAATAAATCGACCAATAAAGTTAAAGCTCATCAAGATTTATATGAGAAATTACTATCTCTTTATCCTGATATTCCTGCTAGAGCATTAGGAAAACAAGTAGTTAAAGTTGATGCAAGATATACTTCTCAAAAATGTTCTAATTGTAGAATTATTGAAAAGTCTAATAGAAATAAGTCGAAATATATTTGTAGCAAATGTAGTTACATAGAACATGCAGATATTAATGCTGCTAAAAATATTAAGACAAATTATTTTATCTCGTTAGCTGAAAAGAATAACGAGCAGGTTGTTGTCAATCAGCCAAATGCAGCCAAAACTAATGTTTTGAGCAGCAAGCCCACGACTTTATTCGTGGGTTATTGACTAAAGTATGTTGGTTTGAATTTATTGATATATTACTAGTGGGTATAGTATGAAAATATGCTGGTTTGGTTTTCTCGCCAAAAATTTTTCTTGGTCCATTGTAGCTCAAAATCTCTCACGAGAATTTATCAAGATGGGTCATACAGTGGATTTATTTTCTACTAACGGTAGAACTCATTTCCCGGATGATTTACAACCTTTTCTAAAGGGAAGTATAGAAGAAGGAGATCCATTTACACCAGAATTAATTAATTATATTAATTCGTCTTTAGATAGATCATATGATATGCAATTATCATATACAGCACTAAAGAATTTCGCGCATTATTTTGTAAGGGGCGATAAAAATAGGTTTGGTATTTGGAATTATGAGACAACAGTTTTACCAAAAGCTTTTGCCAAAGCGTATAAAAGCGTAGATAAAGTATTACCATCTTCTGAATTTTCAAAGAAGATATTTGTTGACAATGGAATACCAGAAAATCATCAAGTAGTTGTTCCTCACGGAATTAATCTGGAAAAGTTTTCTACAGTAGGCAAATATCCATTAAAGACAAAGAAGAGATACAAGATACTTGTCAATATTGCCCAACCGCATTTGAGAAAAAACATTCCTAATGTACTAAAGGCGTATGGTAAAGCATTTACTAATAAAGATGATGTATGTCTTGTTTTAAAAGTATCTAGAAAGAGTCCGCAAGATACAACAGATAGCGTTCCGTTTAACGATATATATAGAGATTTCTGCCAAGACTTTAGAAAACACGGTGATGTAGAGATTATTGACCACTTCATTCCAGATATTGAAGCACTGTATAATTCTTGTGACATTGTATTTTCTATGTCATATGCGGAATGTTTTTGGATGCCTGGACTTGAAGGATTTGGCGCTAACAAAATCGTAATTGCCCCACGTTATGGAGGACAATTAGACTTTATGAATGATGAGAATTCTGTACTTATAGATGGAAAGGAAATAAGAGCTGATGCAAGAATGCAATATTGGGAACCCTCTCCTTATGCTAAGGTATTTGCGGCAGATGTAGATAAAGCTGCGCAAGCATTAAAAGATGTCGTAGGTAATTACAACGATTATCATTCGAAATTTTCTCCAAATATGCAAGAGCTTATTATAAACTATACTTGGGAAAAGGCTGCCAGGAAGATTTTAAGTCTGTGTATATGATAAAATACATATAAATGTGAGGGTCTGATCATATTCAATATTATAAACTTGATTATAATGCAGTAATAACTTACAAAACGAAAATTGGAATTAAATATGTGATTATGGAATATAAATCATAAATATATATTAAAAGAGAGATTAAATAGTGAATAAAATACTAAGCATAGTAGTCCCAGTATTCAACAAATACAACTTTACACGATCTTGCTTAAAAGATCTAACAAGACTCACTAATGATCATGAAATTATTATTGTAGATAATGGAAGTACAGATGAAACAGAATCATCTTTAAAAGAATCTACAGAAATTGTATACAAGCGATATTCATATAATATGGGATTTGCAAAAGCCTGTAATATTGGATATTATTTGGCAACCGCTCCAAATGTTTTATTTTTAAACAATGATATAAGGGTTAGGTCCAATCATGAAGATTGGACAAAACCATTAATAGATAAATGTGCAAATTCACTATGTGGTCCTACAATGGGATTATTAAATGATAATTTAGAATTTGTAATGGAAGCAAATAAAAAACTGTCTGGAAAGTCATATTTATCTGGATGGTGTATTGCTGGGTCAAAACACATATGGTCGCAATTAGATATTCCTAGGAAAACAGAATGTATAATTACAGACGCATGTGTTCCACAGATTTTCTCAGAGGAATTTGGAATCGCATATTTCGAAGATACAGATTTATCTTTCAGAGCAAAAAAAATTGGCATACCTCTTGAAGTAGTATCTATACCGGTTGTACATTTTGGAAGGCAAACAAGCTCTCAATTGAATACATATCAACTGTATAAATCTGCCAGGGAAATTTTTGTTAATAAATGGAAGAAATGATTTGGTATAGGTGAAGATATAGAAGTCTATTGAATGTCTTAACACAAGGTTATGTCATTATGTCATTATCAAATAAAATATTAATAATTTTAGTAGTAACTGTTGCTGTTTGTGCTGTCTCATTAATAATTTACAAGCAGTTTGAAATGTCTGAGAGACAAAAAGCCATAGAAACAGAAGTTGTAAAACAAAAAGAATTATCTGATAATATAACACGAAGTTTAAATGAGTATGCTACTAAAAAAGATATTGAAGTATTCGCCAAAAATAATGGTGTAGATATAAATGTTATTAGAAATGACATGGATAAACTACATGCTGAAATTAAGGCTATTAATGTGATTACTGTAACTAGTGGAGGAGTAAAGAAAGATAATGTTCCTAGTACAGGGACGGGTCCAATAAATCCAAATCCTCAAACTCCCACAGTGGATTGCAATGGAAAGCAAATTCCATGTCCAAATGCTGACCCTAATGGGTATTTAACGGCAAGACGTGATTTAACATTATCTGAGCAATTCGGTTCTTTTGCCGTACCAATTGGCACTGTAGGGTTTTCTGCTTGGAAAAAAGAGCCTTGGTTTGTTAATATTTTACCAAGGCAATATAAGGTAGCTACTATAACCGGTATTGATGAGAATCAGCGCGAGTATGTATATAATAAATTTAGTATTATTGTAGATGGCAGATCATATGATTTGCGTATTGATAAGACAGAGACGAAGCAAGAATATCCTTCCGCTAGTTTTCAGTTTTGGAATCCAAGATTATTTTTAACATCAGGTGGGGGCATTAATTTAAATACATCTAGTATTCAAGGTACATTTAATACGGGCATTACTTTGGGTATGATGAGTTATGGACAATATAAACCCAATCCAAATATAAGTATTTTACAATTAGGTCTTGGATATGAGGTGGTAAGCAAAAGGTTTGTGATGATAATTAATCCAATTAACTTTAATATGTCTAAATTATTTTCTTCAGGGCTAATTAGAAATACATATCTTGGACCATCTATACAAGTAGATTATACTGGTAATTTTATGGTTGGAAGCAATTTAAGTATGGGGTTTTAATCTAGTAATACTATATCTTAGTAAAATGAATAGAGTAGCAATAATATCTTTGTAAGATATATCATATTTTATAGATGGCAAGCTACTCCATATTCTTTAAGGCGTAATGAATGTAAAACTATTTGTGATACCACTATAAATAAAATCAAGTTTGGCAGATGTCGCCGGATGTGTGCAAATAAAAAAAAGAACTGACAGATATAGAAAGAAAATATGATGCTACATATATTGACTTTGACTTGGAATGGAATAGATAAGTTAACTAAACTAAAAGATTCGCTTTTGCCTGCTTTATCTAATATCGAGTATAATTGGATTATAAAAGATAATGCTTCAACAGATAATACTGCAGAAATAGTTGCCTCTTGGAGAGGTAATATAAAACTAATAAAGCACCCAAATAATCTTCAGAATTTTTCTCAGGGCACAAATATGTGTTTTAACGAGGCAGCTCCGAATGATAATGACTATGTTCTATTACTAAACAATGACATCATATTTAATGATAAGACATCAATTGAAAAAATGATTAGATTAATGGACAAAGATTCTAGTATTGGTGTTGTTGGAGCTAGATTACTATTTACAAATACCAATAGACTACAACATGCTGGTGTAGTATTTAATCACGATAACAAAGCGCCTGTTCATTTTAGACTTAATGAAATTACAGATGATGCTGCTGAGAAAAATCGTTTATTTCAAGTCGTTACAGGTGCTGTTTTATTAACTAAAGCAGAATATTACAGAAAAGTTCATCACAATGTAAAATCTGGCAATGATGGAATGGATGAAAAATATCATTGGGGGTTTGATGATGTAGATTTGTGTTTAGCAATTCACTATAATATGGAAAAGAAGATTCTATATTGTGGTAATACCAATATTTATCATGAAGATAGCAGCTCGCTTAAGAAGGTTCCTACAAATAGGTTATTTTTGAACCATAACCTGATATATCTTAGAGAAAAATGGCAACATCGATATTGTCTAGATCAATATATGTACGAAAAAAATCAAAAATTTAACATATATGATAGGTAATTAATGAACAATAACAGACCAAAAGTTTTAATAACTGGATCCTGTGGGTTTATATTCGGAAACTTCATTCGTAAGGCTATCTATGAGAAACAACCTTATTCTTTTGTTAGTATAGATAGAATTAATTCAAACGTCATTAATTCTATGTATTGGAACAAAAATCATACATTTCATATAGCAGATATCAGGGATCAACATGTTATTGATGTAATTTTTCAATTTGAAAAACCAGATATAGTTATACATGGTGCTGCCGAGACTTTTGTTGACCATTCATTTATTGATCCTAATTCGTTTGTAACGTCTAATGTTTTAGGAACACAAGTTATAGTAAATGCTTGCATTAAACATGGTGTTCAAAAACTTATTTACATATCAACAGATGAAGTATATGGTCAATTAACATCTGAAGATGAGCCTTCATGGACTGAAGATTCTCCTATCAACCCTCGTAATCCATATGCTGCTACAAAAGCTGCTGGAGAATTAATCGTAAAAGCAGCCAACCAATCGCATGGTTTAGTTTATAACATTACTAGGTCTGCTAACAACTATGGACCAAGGCAGTCGCCCGAAAAGTTGATTCCAAAAGCTATAAAAAACATTCTAAAGGGCATTCCTATTCCTATTTACGGACAGGGTTCGCAGCTACGAGACTGGACTCATGTATTCGATAATTGTACTGGAATTATGACTGTGTTAAAGGAGGGTAAACCAAACGAAATATACAACATATCTGCAAATCAAGAGTTTTCTAATATTGAAGTAATACAAAATATATGTAATGTTATGAAGACTGGTCATGATTTGATAACATTCGTTGAAGATCCTAGAAAGAATGGGCACGATTTTAGATACTCAATCAATTCAGATAAACTAAAAAAACTTGGCTGGAAACCCACCATTAAGCTGTCTGATGGATTATCAAATTTATGTGTCCCATGGTATCTAAACAACCAGTGGTGGTTCAAATAACGCATGCCAAATATGTAATAATGTACCATAAATAAAGGGAAAGGTTCATGAAAGTTAAAGGCTTAATAGATCAATTATCCAATTTAGATTTGTAAGCAAGTGTTGAATTGATGTATTCTCTTTTTATACATTATTCGATGAAAATCAACTAATTAATTTCTTGCAAATCGAAAAGGATTTCGTAATATTGAGATATAGAACAACAAATCTGGTATTACTAGCCACAAACTAAAGTTTAATAAAATAAGTTAGGAGATTTTATGTCAGCTACTTCGATTACAAACGAAACAGCTCCGGAAGAGTTAATAGATGATGTTTCTACAGTTGAAACAAAATCACCTGAAAACACTGTAAATGCAGACAAATTAGCAACACCATCTGAAGATGCTACTGTAAATGCAGATAAATTAGCAGCCTTGAAGGCAAAAAGCCGAGCAAAACAGGAGACACAAATGGCAGCAAAAATTGTTGCAAAAAAGGAAAGAAGTTTAAACCTAGGTATTATAGGAACTGGTCAGGCAGGATGTATAGATGGTAATACATACATATATTTATCTAATTATGGATTAATTTCAATCGAAGATTTCTTTTTTAAGAAATTAAATTCTTCTAAATTAGAAAATATCAATGTAAAAGACGATAAACAGACCTACATATCATTAAATGATGATAACATTTATACTGTATCAATTGACCCGAATACTGGAGAATTAAAGAAAGCGAAAGTATTAGCTGTTTGGAAAAACAGAGCGGTTAGTAAAAATAAAATAACTATGAATAATGGTAGTTTTTTAACTTGTTCAAAGAAACATCCTAGTTTGGTATTTAGACCAAATGCAAACGAAAAAGCTTTTTTCAATTCATTAAGTAGTTTAACCCCATTACACGTTAATGATAGATTATTTGATACAAGACTAGAAGTATTGGATGTAATTTCAGAAAAAACGTATGTTAGAGGCATAGAAATAACACCAGATATTGCTTGGTTATTAGGTGTTTTTGCTGGTAACGGGCATGATTCGTTAAATCATGACGAAATATCATTTTATTCTGACGATGACCATTTTACAAATAAAATAGTTGAGGTTTCCAAACAAATACCACATACTTCTATAATTCAAAAGACAAATATTTGGCGCAAACAAGTATGTGTTTGTGGATTACAAGCAAGATTATTTTTTGAATCTGCATTTGAGCCTATTATTAGTAAAACTAGTGTAGAATTGGGGTATAAAACCTCTACGATAGAGATACCTTCTTGTATATCAGGTGCTTATTCACATATAAGGGCTGCATTTTTGTCTGGATTAATAGACTCTAGTGGAATTGTATGTAAGGATTGGTGTGAAACTAGTGTATCAACATCTTCTAAAAAATTAGCCGAACAGATAGGTTGTTTAGTCTCTTCTATAGGCGGTAGAGCTGAAATAGAAATAGTTTCTGGAAGAAAAGAAGGTGAATCTATAGAATATAAAGTACGATTATCTGGTAAATTGAATCATGGACCATTATTTGACACCATTATAAATAATTTATCACATTATATTAAAAAGGAACAGTTAATATTTTGGTCACAAAATGACAAAGAGAATTTTACAGATTCACATGTTCCATTATCTTTTGATGAATTATCATATTGGATGACCAATAGTGGTATGAAGAATATTAATAATTTATCAGCCAGATTAGGTGTAAATATAAAATTTTGGGCAAATGGCGAAAGAAAGTTGTCTGTAAATTCTTTTGGTAAAGTTATGGATTCATTAGAAATGAATGAACAAATAGCTTATATTAAAAGTATATCCCCTAAGCTTTTAGAAATTAAAAGTATTGAATCTATTGACGAACAAGAATGTCAATTTTATGATTTAACTGTTGATAAATATGAGAATTATGTGGCAGGAAATAATGGTCTTATGTTTACTCATAATAGTAGGATAGCAGAATCGTTCTATAAATTAGGATATGATGCTGTTGCTATTAATACCGCGATGCAAGATCTAAAGTATATTGATATTCCAGATTCCAACAAATTACTTTTAGAATATGGTCTGGGTGGAGCGGCGAAAGAGATTGACATAGGGAAAGCCGCAGCAGAGTCGCACAGTGGTGAAATTTTGCAACTTGTCAATGATAAACTATCTAAAGCACTAGTTAATGTATTGTGCCTTAGCTTGGGCGGGGGTTCTGGTGCAGGTTCATGCGAAATATTGGTTGAACTTCTATCTCAAAGTGGAAAGCCATTAGTAGTTATTGCTGCGTTGCCAATGGAAACAGAAGATGCCCAAACAAAATCAAATGCCCTTGAAACATTGTCGAAGCTAGCAAAACTCACGCAAACAAAAAAGGTCAATAATTTAATTATTGTAGACAACGCTAAGATAGAATCTATCTATCAACATATAAGTCAAGTAGATTTTTACCCTACAGCAAATAAAGCTATTGTAGAACCAATCGATACATTTAACACACTATCTTCAATGGCTTCTTCAGTCAAGGGTCTTGATCCTATGGAATTTTCAAAAATCTTCTTAGACAGTGAGGGGCTAACAATATATGGTGAGTTTGATGTTACAAATTATCAGGAAGACACTGCAATAGCAGAAGCTGTAATAAATAATTTAACTAACAATTTATTAGCGACAGGGTTTGATCTGAAACAATCTAAATATGTAGGGTATATTGTTGCTGCTAATAAAAATGTATGGGCACAAATACCAGCATCAAGCATTGATTATGCCGGAAGTATGATTAACGATTTATGCGGTTCTCCAAAAGGTATATTTAAAGGTATTTATAGTATAGATTTGCCAGATAATGTTGTTAAGGTATATTCTATTTTTTCTGGACTTGGATTACCATCATCCAGAATAGAACAATTAAAGAATGAAACAAAAGAATTGCAAGCTAAAGTTAAATCAAAAGATGATTCCAGAAATCTAACATTACATTTAGATAATGGAAATGAAACAATATCCGCCGCACAGAAAGTGAAAGATAAAATTGCGGCGAAATCATCTGTGTTTGGTAAATTCGTAACTGGTGTAGTAGACCGTAGAAAGTAATCAATATATGACAATATAATATTGTCAATTGTATTCGTTGCTGCAAAATATAGAACTATATACTGTTAGAAGAAATCTGCCTGCTGGAGAATTTATTCTATCAGGCAGATTTATTATCATTATTTTTGGTATAAAAGGAGATAAATATGACTTATATGTTGGAAGGAATTGATGTTTCTGATGTTCAAGGTTTCATTAATTGGAAAAAGGTTAAAGATAGCGGAATCGCTTATGCCTTCTGCAAAGCAACCGATGGTGAAACGTATATGCAAAAAAGATTTAAACTTAATTGGGATGGAATCAAATCAGTTGGATTAATCAGAGGAGCTTATCACTTTGCTCATACTAAGAATGATCCTATAAAAGAAGCAACACATTTTGTTGCTACTGTTGGTAAATTAGACCCGGCAGATATGTTGGCTCTGGATATAGAAGATAACAAAAATACGTTGTCCAAGGAAGACTTTATTAATTGGAATATCTCGTTTCTAGAAACTGTGGAAAAATTATCTAATGTTACACCAATAGTCTATACTGGCGGACCGTATTTCGATGAGCATGGTGGAAGAGAAAATGATAAAGGTGAGTGGTATCCAAATGAAGAGATAGTAAATAAACTTTCACGTTATCCTTTGTGGCTTGCCGCTTATACTAAGAATCCAGATAAGTATGTTCCATATGTTTGGAAGAAAGTTGGGTGGACTATTTGGCAAAGGTCTGGCGATCAATGTGCTGTTGGCGATACTGTTCTACATGTTCCAGGAATTAATGTCGTAGTTGATAGAAATCAATATCGCGGAACCGCTGCTGAATTAGAAGCATTTGCAAAAGGTTTACATCACGAGCCAAAACAAAGAATACCCCAAGTGCCACTTATTCCAATAGAATTGGATTTACATTCCGAGCCTGCTGTGATAGATAAATCTGCCGACGAACCATTGCGAGCGCATGAGTCAACTTTTCTTGGATTTTTCCAGAAAATTTTCGGAATAAAATAAGCTATAAACGACAAAAATTTTCACATTAACGCCTTTGATAATATAAGAAATACGTTATGTCAATAACCCACGACTAAAGTCGTGGGCTTGCTGCTCAAAACATTAGTTTTGGCTGCATTTGGCTGATTGACAACAGCCTGCTCGTTATTCTTTTCAGCTAACGAGATAAAATAATTTGTCTTAATATTTTTAGCAGCATTAATGTCTGCATGTTCTATGTAACCACATCTGCTACAAATATATCTCGACTTATTTCTATTAGACTTTTCAATAATTCTACAATTAAAACATTTTTGAGAAGTATATCTTGCATCAACTTTAACTACTTGTTTTCCTAATGCTAATGCTTTATATTCTAAAAATTTTTCTAACTGATAGAAAGTCCAATTAGATAACCAACCGTTTAATTTCTTGCTTTTTTCTGTTTCCTTATTCCTTTAAGGTCTTCAAGAACAAAAATATCATAAGGTTGATTAACTAACCATTTCGAAATAATATGATTAATATTCAAGCTGAACCGCTTTTCTCGTCCTGACCTTTTCTGTAATTTTCTCTTGGCAGAATGAGTGCCTTTTGCTTGAAGTTGTCTTTTAACATATAGAAACTTTCGTTTTTGTTTTCTTACTTGTTTCGCATTATATAATTGACCATCCGACAACGAGACGATATTATATAATCCTCTATCTACTCCTACTATTCGATTAGAGTTTTGAATAGGAAGAGTATCTGGAGCTTCGAAAATTAAGCTGACTTTAAGTTTCTTTTTTTGTTGATCATATCCAATAGTTCCAGACTTCATCGTCCAGTTTTGATATTGCTGAAAATATTTAGGTAAGTTAATTAGGGTTCTGATTCTCTTACCTGACCAAGAGAAAGTTAATAGACTACCACGAAGAGAAATGGTTCTTACATCATATCTAACCGCAGAATATGGTTTCTTTTTCGGTTTAATTTTGAATTTCAACTTTCTAACTGCCTCTAATGCCTGGTCTCTTGTAGCTTGTAGGATATTGGCAGGAATATCAGGATAAAGAGATCGTAATTTCTGATATAAATCTTGATGAGCTTTAACTTTATTGGTAGATTTATTTTCGAAAGCCCACTCGACATGATGCGAATAAATATCTGCACAGGTTTTTAGGAAATCTAAAAACCCATCAGGAGCGGATAAATAAAAACTATAAATTCTTCGCATCACAGATATATATATAATTAGTAGTAGAAAATCAAATAAAAATAATAAGCGGATTAAATTTTTTAATCCGCAATTCCTCCCACGGCTAAAGCCGTGGGTCTCCTTGCGAGGTTTTCATGAATTTTATTATGATTTTGGCAGTGAAATCAAGATATATTTGATTTAGACACATTTAATTAAATTAATAAGAACACTTATCTATAAGAGTATAACAAAACGTTTAATAGAAAAAATTATAGAAAGTGCTATATAATTTGATTTTATTTTGGGAAAACTAATATAAAATGCAAAAAGGCAAAATCATAATACATAATAATAAGTATGCGCAGATAATATTAGAAGATTCTTCATTATTTAAATTGTTGTTATTTGAGTTTTCTTATAAAAAAGTTGGTGTAGAATATACGCAGGCTTACAAGAATGGGTGGTCTGGTAGAACATTTCTTATTGATAAAAGAGGTTATTTTTTTTTAGGACTCCTAGAAGATATTAAAGAATTCATTAATAAAAGACATGTTAATTTGGATATTGAAGATTTACGACCACCATTACAAATTAATAAACCTATTGATCTGTCTGATGTTTTAAATAATATCAATATGGTTCCAAGAGATTATCAGGAAAGAATTGTTGATTCCGCTTGCAATTCGCGCAATGGTATTGTGCGAGCCTGTACTGGTTCTGGTAAGGCTCAACCATTAGATGCAAAGATATTAACGCCTAATGGTTGGATAACTATGGGGGAAATTATTCCAGGCATGTGCGTTATTGGCTCTGACGGAAATCCAAAAAATGTTTTAAGTGTTTTCCCACAAGGGGAAAAAGATATTTACAAAGTATCTTTTTCTGATGGAACATCAACTGAATGTTGTAATGATCATTTATGGTATACAAGTACTTATGATGAAAGAAAACACAATAGTGGAAGTGTTAAGTCTTTACAAGATATTAGATCTTCAATAAAGCCTTTAAAAGACAATAAAAATAATAGCAGAAACCATTCAATTCCAATGGTAAAACCTGTCCATTTTAATAAAAGAGATGTAACTATTAATCCATATTTATTGGGAGTCTTATTAGGTGATGGATGTTTGTCTTCTGAATACAGTTTATCATTATCTTCAAGTGATGAAGTTATAAATAATTGTCGTAATTTAATTCCTAAAACAATAAAAATTATTAAAAAATATAAAAGTAAATATTCTGTAATTAATAGAATCAAAAAAGGATTTCCACCAAATGAGTTAATATTTAAATTAAAAGCATATAATCTTATTGGAATAAAATCTTCAGACAAATTTATACCAAATGATTATTTATACAATAGTATTGATGTTAGATTAGCAATTTTGCAAGGATTAATGGATACTAATGGATTTTTCTCTAAAAATGGAAAATCAATAATTTTTTATAGTTCTTCATCTCAATTATCTAAAAATGTACAATTTATAGTACAATCTTTGGGTGGTAAAGCGGTTATAAAAAACAAACAAACACATCACACGTATAAAAATCTTCATAAAGATGGCAAAAATATCTTCGCAGTTTTTATATCTTTGCCAAAAGAATTAAATCCTTTTAGGTTATCTAGAAAAAGAAATTTGTTTGCCGAAAAAACAAAATATAAACCGTTTAAATATATTGACAAAATAGAATTTGTTGGTAAAAAACAGGCACAATGTATATTAATAGATTCAAAAGATCATTTATATACAACAGATGATTTTATTCTAACACATAACACTCTGTGTACCGCATTAATATCTGCAAAATTAAACAAACCTACAATTATTTATGTAATAGGTCTTGATTTACTTAAACAGACACATGATCTGTTTTCTATATTGTTTAAAGAGCCAATAGGTTATATTGGTGATGGTGTTTGCAAAATAGAAAGAATAAACGTTGCCAGTATTTGGACAATTGGAAGCGCTCTGAATATAAATAAAAAGAACATCTGTACAGATGATGAAATAAGTTGCGAAGAAAAGGTAGATTTATCACAAAAAGAAAAGATACTTACATTACTCAAACAAACTAAAGTTCATATATTCGACGAATGTCACGTTGTCACGTGTGATACTATACAGTCAATACATAAACAGATTGACCCTGAACACATATACGGATTTAGTGGTACGCCATATAGGGATGACAATACAGATTTATTAATAAATGGTATACTTGGTAAACAAATAGTAGATGTATCAGCATCTGAATTGATTGATAAAAAGATATTGGCGCAACCAATCATAAAGTTTATAGCCGTACCTCCAATTAGCATGCCTTTGGCTCAATATCAGACAGTCTACAAAACGTATATCACTGATAACGCTGTCAGAAATATGCTAATTATTCAGCAAACCAAAGAACTTCTAGAAAAGAAGTACACTCCACTTGTACTTTTCAAGCATATTAAACATGGTCAGATTTTGTTTGATAGCATGATAAAAGCTGGCATTAAATGTGAAATGTTATATGGTAATGATTCTATTAAACGCCGCATTGAAGTTAAAGAAATGCTGATAAAAGGCGAAATACAGGCTATTCTAGCAAGCACAATATTTGACTTGGGAGTTGATATACCCATGCTAAATGCACTGGTGTTATGTGGCGGTGGTAAAAGCAGTATTCGCGCATTACAGAGAATCGGAAGAGTTATTAGATTTTTCCCTGGTAAAAAATTTGCGGCAATAGTTGATTTTTATGACCAGGTTAAGTTTCTCAAAAAACACTCAATTATTAGATCGGAAATTTATTCATCGGAAAAAGGGTTCCGTGTCATAAAATGCAAAGAAATGAAAACAAGTTGACCTCGTAAGTTCTCGTGATTACATTTTAACTGAAGATTAAAAGATACGACTGTAGACGCCCAGACTGATACTATAAATGAAAATTATCGCAAATTATAACTAAATTCCGTATATAGTGCCGTATATTATTTTAAATAAACATGGGTATAATTACAATAAAGTTCAATATATGCGTTAAAAATAAGTAACTAGATAATTTGAATTTTAGTATATACTCTTCAAAATAAAATATTTTATATGGTGTAACGTAACAAAATCTATACACATAAGAAATATACCATGAATTCACCAAATGATTATTATGATTTAAATGATGTTCCAAATGAGAAGTACAAACAACTTTTTGAGAAATTCAAAGAGATTGATTCTTTAGATACTTCTAAATGGAAAGTTCCACATATTTTGGGTTACTTTTGTAAAAAGTATCATGATACATATAACGTGAAGTATAAGTTCAAATTCAACAGTCCATCTCCTTCAAAATCTTTTGAAGTATTTCAGATTAAGAAGCTAGCATCATTACTGACATCTGATCCTGTTCTTCTAAAAGAATATATTGATTGGGTGTATCTAAACAAAGTAACTAGGGCAAAACGCAGACTAACTTCCATTTCTTTTATGACTGTGGAAGGTGTAATTAATGAGTATAAATTCAACGTTTTGTTAAAGCAGAATAGTGTTAATAATACCATAGATAGATCTACTCAATTACCAGATAAATACAAAGAGCAATTTGTTTCTATCGGATATCCAATTAACACATATGGCGATTTGTCTTTTTTGTATCATATGTCAGATATGCCAGAATTAGTGCGACGAGCATTTTCTAGGGTAGAGAATATGGGTTTTGACCTATCAATTTTAAAAAAAGTATTATAATTATGCAAATAGAACCAAATCAAGAAGTCAAGATATTATTTCGCAATGGAACAAGTGTTGAAGGTGTTGTTCTAGTTTGGGATAAAGAATATATATTGAAATCTAGAGACGGCAAAAGTATTTTAATAATACAAAACCCAGAGCAGGATATAATGGCTATTAAAGTAATACTTAATACCGCGGAACCTAAAACTAAAAATACTTATGAATATGGTGTTAAGAAAAATGTAAAACCAACCATAGAAACATCTAAAGTTGTCACGGAAGATGATGACCCAGATTCTTTACAGAGGTTTGCTATGGATTTGCGTGCCGCTAAATTAGCAGAATTACGTATTGCGGCGGCAGAAGAAGAAAGAAAAGCTATTTCAGAAAAGCTAAAAAGTCATAACATTAGTGAAGTTAAACAAACTAATTACGGCTATCCTAGCATCTTAAATAAGATAAAGGGTTAATAATGGATTCTTTAGATTTCACAAGAACCAAAGCACTTAATACCATTCCTCAAAAGAAATTATCTGAAGCATTATCAGTTATAGAAGATAGCGATGACGATCAAAAGACAAAAACAATAAAAATGATCGCCATCAACAGATATGCCGAGAGTAACATTCCTATAGAATATTGGTCACTCAAGATGGAAAGGGACTTTCATGGCGATCCAAGATTATTAACAAAATATAACGAATATATAGCAGATTTAAAGGCATCATATATTAATGGTGTTTCTATTTGTTTTGCTGGCGGTCATGGTGTTGGCAAAACTATGACTGCTACCTGCATTTTAAAGAAAGCCAGTCAAAAGGGGTTTTCTTGTCTATATTCTACGCTCAGTGATATTGTTAATGTCCTTACACAAGGTGTTGGTGAAGATAGATATCTTGCAAGAAGAGAGTTAGCAATGGTAGATTTTTTGGTAATTGATGAGTTCGATTCTAGATTCATGCCATCAGAAAACGCGGCTGATCTGTATGCTAGAAGTCTTGAAGGAGTGTTCAGAACCCGAAGTCAAAATAAACAACCAACTATTATGTGTACGAATAGTCCTAATATAATAGAAAAGTTTCAAGGCACACTTAGACAGAGTATTGAGAGCTTAATAAAAGGCTATCTTAAGATATTTCCGGTTCTTGGCGAAGACTTTAGAAAGAGTAAATAATGAATTTGCAAGAGTTAGATTTAATAATTCTCAAAACACTTGTAACAAATAAGAAGCATGCATTGGATTTTGTTAATGAATGTGACACGGCACTATTTTCTCCAGACGCTTGGAATGCAGCTAATCTAATTGTTGGATATATTCGAACTTATAAAGATATTCCAACATTAAGAGTAATAACAGAGCGATTAGAGAAGGGGAAAAATGATAAGCTAATAGCACATATTAAAGATGTCTGGGAACAACTTGATAAAACAAAGATAGTTGATTCGGAATTTAAGCACGACTTAGAAAAGTTCAAGAGACGATATGCAGAACGTGAATTAATCTCTATGAGAGATAAGTTTGCAAAATTGCAGACAGGAAGTATTGATATCAATAAAGCCACCCTTGACATGCAAAAGACACTTCAATCGATTAAGAGTCTAAGTCAAATCAAAGCTTATGAGAGAAAGACTCTTAAGGAAGCTGTTCCAATTTTTAGGGATGAATATAATGCGAAGATAAACGATCCTAATTTTGATCGTGGCATCAAAACAGGATATTCATATCTAGATTTTGCCACAGATGGACTAAGACCTGGAGAACTTTTGCTAATTGGTGCTGAATCTGGTGCTGGTAAGTCCATGCTCCTTATGAATATGGCTATTCAAATGTGGTTACAAGACAACAACATAAATATGACAGAGGGATGGAAGCCTGGAAATAATATTTTGTATTTTTCGTTAGAAATGCCTTTCAAACCATGTTTGAATCGTGTTTTGTCTCGTATGTCTGGAAATCCGTCTAAAAAGATAAGAAATGCGACGTTAGATGCGGAAGAAGCTGCCAAACTTAAAAAAGCATTGAAATTCATTAAGAATTATCCATACGAGTTTGAAATTATAGATATTCCTCGTGGCGCTACGATGGAAAGTATTGAGCTTATTTATGAGGATGTTAAAGCGCATTATGATCCAAAAATCATTGTAATAGACTATCTAGGTTTAATGTCGTATGAAGGCGCTGAAATGGAGGATTGGCTTAAGCTCGGAAAGATTGCAGAGAAGATACATGAATTTGCTAGAGTTCATAACTGCATAGTATTGAGCGCAGTACAGCTTAACAGAGCCAAACCTACCAAAGATGCTGAAGAAAAAATTGGTTTACACAGAGTTGGTCGTTCAGCATTAATTCTTCAAAATGCCAACATAGCAATTCAAATTGAAACAAGAGATAAAGAGAAAAGCTATCCAGACATGATTTATCATTTGATCAAGAATAGAGATGGAGAGCTTGGAAAAGGAAGAATCATAAAAAATCTAGCAAATGGCACGTTATTGGACGACAAAACACAAGAAGACGATACTGAATTCTTTATGAAAGACCCTGATGACATTTCAGATAAAGTCGACCTATTAGACCTATAAAATGGTATCTAACTGATGAGGTCATCATGAAAAATTATGAAGAAATCATTGGTGAGGCTGTCAGAATAGAATATGAACAAACAACAGGTAGACTATTTATAGTTTTTGAAATTAAGAGCGAGAAACAAAAGAATTTTATAAAGTCTAATTGGGCAAACGATATAGAGTGTAGAATAATAGACCGTTTATTAGTTACAGACAGTAAGGAGTAATATATGCCTATTTATGAACATTTATGTGAAACATGTACGTATGAATGGGAAGACGAATATTCAATTAAAGCAGATCCACCAGATACATGCCCAAACTGTAAATCCAAAACTGTTAAGAGATTGATATCTCTAGGTGGTAAGGGAGTGGTCGAATTAACAGGTCAAGATTTAATCGATAAATGCAAATCTGACGCAAAAAAAATACAAATAGAAGCCTCTAAAGATGAGAATACATATGCCAATCTATTAGGATATGATAAATATCACGAATTACAAACCAAAATAGATCGAAGAAAAAGAAAAAGATAACTTTTTTGACTATTGACAATTAAAATGGGGAAGTTATATTAACTATTCTATAAGTTGAGAAAATTTATGCCTACATATCTTTACAAATGTGAAATTCATGGTGAATTTGAAGAAGTTCATTCTATTAAAGAGGTATTAACTGAATGTCCCAAATGTCGTGATGAAGGCATATCGCCACCCAAGACGATAGTTCGACTGATTGCACCAGGAGCTACTTTTATACTCAAAGAAGGAGGATCTGGCTGGGCAAGAAATGGTTACAGCTAACTAACATGTCATCCATTACTACCAATAAAACATAAATCACCAACAATATATTGAAATGTATATTGTATCAAAATAATGAAGAGATATTAAAATCTTATGTTGAGCCGATTATCGAATTGGTAGAATAGTCAATATCTAAACGTTTATATAAATTGACCTATAAATGGTATTATTATACCAATATCAATATTCCAGTATATCAGTACTTTAATTAAGAGAGAACAAGAATGTTGACAGAACAAGAAGCCCAAGACCTAATGACGACACTTATTGATCTCAGAGCAAAGAACAAAGATTCTGCGGATCGTTCTATAATTGTTAAGTTAAAGAAACATGAAGCTTTATGTATGGAAAAGTTCAAGTATTTAGTAACTATGAAGACAGGACGTTATAAGACTTTTAGTAATTATGAAGATCTTAATCAGGAAGGATTTGAAGCGCTAATTAAGTCGATGAACAATTATAATCCAAACAAAGGATCTTTCTTTTGGTGGGCGCATAAGTACATAGACACTAGAATATCTAGAAGCGCCAATCTACATACAGCTATTAGATTTCCTCTAAAGGTTGCGAAGAATAATGCGCCACACAAAGAGGCATTAATGCCAACATTGATTGAGGAAACATATTGTCCTGATAAAGAACTTGAGAAAAATCAATTAACAAATGCTATCAAATCTGTATTTTCTTTATTAACTAAAGAACAACAAGAGGTTATTAATCTTGCTTATGGTATTGACGGGGAGAAACCAATGTCAATAAACAAGATCTGTAAGAAGCTGAACATCTCAAGAATCAATTGTATAAAAATGATTAATACCTCTCTATCAGTAATGAAAGAGCATATTAGAATATAAATGGTAATGTTGTTTGTGTTATCTTAATTCTATGCAAGGATGAATTATGACAGGATATGTATACTCTCAGGTGTTTGATGCTACTTTAGAATATTTTGATGGAGATGAATTTGCTGCCAAAGTATTCGTCGATAAATATGCTCTACAAAATAATGAAGGGGTATATCTTGAGTTAACGCCAAAAGATATGCATCGTCGTATTGCAAAAGAACTCGCAAGAATCGAAAACAAATATCCTAACCCTTTATCTGAAGAGGAAATATTCGATTTATTAGATGGGTTCAAATATATTGTTCCACAAGGCAGCCCTATGTCTGCAATCGGTAATAAATATCAATTGCAGAGTTTGTCTAATTGTTTTGTAATTCAGGGTGTGTATTCAAGTCAATTAGATTCATACGGCGGAATCATGTTAGCAGATCAAGAGTTTGCGCAGATTATGAAACGCCGGGGCGGCTGTGGTGCTGATATATCTGGTATTAGACCTAAAAATGCAATAACTAACAATGCAGCCAAGACAACAGATGGCATTGGTGTATTTATGGACCGTTTCTCTAATACATGTAGGGAAGTTGCTCAAAATGGTAGAAGAGGCGCAGAAATGCTTACGATTTCTGGAAAACACCCAGAGATTGAAACTTTTATCAATATCAAACGTGATTTAAAGAGAGTAACTGGTGCTAACAATTCAATACGAATATACGATGATTTTATGTACGCAATAGCTCGCGACGAAGAATATATCCTACGTTGGCCAGTTGATTTGAGTGTAGAAGATGCTAAAATTACCAAAAAAGTCAGAGCAAGAGATATCTGGAATCAAATAGTTGATTCTGCATGGAATAATGCAGAACCAGGATTACTATTCTGGGATCATGTTAAAAGAAATACTCCATCCGATATTTATGAAGAAGAGGGTTACGGGTCTATCTCTACAAATCCATGTTTTTCTGAGAATACATTAATTGCTGTTGCTGATGGCAGAAACGCCGTAACTATAAAACAATTAGCGGATGAAAACAAAGACGTACCGGTTTATTCTATGAATAAAAAAACCGGAATGGTTGAGATTAAAATGGGACGCCATCCAAGAGTAACTGGTTATAACAAAAAACTTGTTAGAGTTCATTTAGATGATGGTTCATTTGTAGATACAACGCCAGACCATAAATATCTATTATTGGATGGAACACAAAAAGAGGCTAAAAATCTAAAAATTGGTGATTCATTGCCAGGATTTACTAAGGATTTAGAGCCCATTAAGAATGATGATAATAATAGAAATTATTCTTGGTTCATATCAGACAGAATAAAAGAAAAAGCAATTGAATTAACTAAATTATTGGGAAGAAGATTTTCTTATCAAGATTGGCAGACTTATGCTAAAGACAATAATTTACCACAAACTTTTTCTATATTTGGACAAAATAATATAAAATCTATTATTAATCTTTCTAGATTATGTGCGGTTGAGTTGGGTCTTGATTTTGTAAATGAAGATCCTAGAATTATTAAAATATATCGTGATATGTTATCTCAAAATTATGATGCCAGAATTGAAGATGGTATTGTTTTAGTTAAACGAACATGCGAAGTTTGTAATAATGAATTTGAAATAGATCATTTGCATAGAGAATCGTCTGTTTGTTCAACAATTTGTAAAAATATTTATATAAATAAAAATTCTGATTCTAAAGAAATTAGAAAACCAATAAAATTCAGTCCTGAAAATTTCGAAGAAATATCTGGGTCTAGCAATACTTATAATAAAGTTGTAAGAATAGAAGAATTAAGCGGCGAACATACTGTGTATAATATTACTGTAGATGACAATCATACTGTTTCTGTTATTACAAAAATTAATGAACATCAAAACAATAAATGGTTTTCTGGAATATCTATACCACAGTGTGGAGAAATCGTACTTAGCGCATATGATGCTTGTCGATTATTAGTTATAAATTTGTCATCTTATGTTAAAAATCCATTTACTAAGGACGCAGCATTTGATTATGAATTGTTCCATAAACACGCAATTATTGCTCAAAGATTAATGGATGATATTGTCGATCTTGAGATTGAAGCGATTGATAGAATACTTGCAAAGGTCAATTCAGATCCTGAACCAATGGAAGTAAAATTAGTTGAACTAAATCTATGGAATAAGATTAGAAAAGCTATTATTGGTGGAAGAAGAACTGGTTTAGGACCAACTGCGCTTGGCGATACAATTGCGATGATGAATATTAAATATGGCTCTGAGGAATCTATTAAGCTAACATACGATATTTATCATGCTTTGGCTGTGGCTGCACATACATCTTCGTGTATAATGGCTAAAGAACGCGGTGCTTTCCCCGTTTTTAATTACAACAAGGAGAAAGACCATCCATATCTAAATAGCATAATGAAAGATGTAAGTAGATCAACAAGGGCAATGTGGAAGAAAACTGGAAGAAGGAATATAGCTTTGACTACGACAGCGCCTACAGGTTCTGTATCTACATTAACCAGAACAACCTCTGGAATTGAGCCGGCGTACATGTTGACTTATGTTCGTCGCAAGAAGATAAATCCTTCGGATAAAAATGCGAGGGTAGATTTCGTTGATGCGTTGGGTGATAAGTGGCAAGAATTTACAATCTATCATCCTGGTATAAAGAAATGGATGGAAGTTACTGGTAATGACGATATTACAAAATCTCCGTATTGGGGTGCTACTGCGACAGAAATAGATTGGGTCGCTTCTGTAGCTATTCAGGCTGCCGCACAAAAATCAGTGGATCATTCTATAAGTAAAACATGTAACCTTCCAGCAAATGCAACTAAGGAGTTAGTGTCAGAAGTATATATGAAGGCTTGGGAGCTTGGATGCAAGGGGTTTACTGTATATCGTGAAGGGTGTCGCGCAGGTGTATTAGTAAGCGAAAATTCTGCTCAAAAACCAAAACATATTAACGGTCGCCCAGCAAATATAGAGCCTCATACTGCGCCTAAACGACCATTAGAACTGCCCTGTCATATTAAAAAGTCTAAGATTGACGGAGAAGCTTGGACAATATTCGTAGGATTGCTCAATGGCGCTCCATATGAAGTTTTTGGAGGGCTGTCCAAGTTCATAGATATTCCTAATAAATATAAGTCTGGCAAGATAGTTAAGAATGGTAAGAATGCAGACGGAATCACTGCCTATAACTTGGTTGTAGGCGAAGGTGATGATCAAATGATAGTAAAAGACATTGCAAACATCTTTGAAAACAAAAATTATGGCGCGTTTACGCGCACATTATCTCTAGCAATTAGACATGGTACACCTATTCAATTTGTTGTAGAACAATTAACAAAAGATAAGTTTTCAGAAATGACATCGTTTTCTCGTGTTATAGCCAGAGTATTGAAGGCATACATCAAAGATGGAACCAGTAGTGCTTCAGAAAAAAAGTGTCCAGAATGTGGTGCTGAGAATTCAATTATATATGAAGAAGGTTGTATGAAGTGTTCAGCTTGCAAGAAATTTAGCAAATGCGGTTAACATAAAAATCTAACACTATGAATTAATTGGTATTATTGCAGATGCAAGGGACTATCCTTCTCAATTACAATGAGAACGTAAAACAAGTTGAAGAAGAGGAAAAAACTAGATTTCTTCGAGGCTTGTTAGAACAAATGGGCGTTCCAATTGAAGAATTTTGGACTACGGATACATCTCTGTCTATCGATCAAAGAATTAAATTACGTAGTATATTAGCTACTTACGGAATTCAAGTTATAGATGATTTAGATGGACATATGCAGGTTTATGTAGACAAAGAATTGGTAGGAGAATGGTTTAAAAGCACATATAAGCTTAAGCGCGATCTACGAGAACTTGATCCCAAAAAACAATTGTATATGGAAATGACGATTAATTTTTGGACGATATTTGAACAACAAGAGACATAATGAGAAAAATACACATACTAGATACCTCTGTTTTAATTGATGACCCTGCAGCTTATAAATATTTCAAAAATAGTGATGTAATTATTCCTATCACAGTTATTAACGAACTAGATAAAAAGAAAGTATCGGTCGGTGAGGTCGGAAAGAACTCAAGAGTATGCTGCAGATTACTTGACAAAATTACTGAACTTGGAGATATTAGCAAGGGCGTCTTATTAGACGACGACATTCTACTTAAAGTAGATGCCACATATTATGATTTAATGGAAGATAAATATAAAGGTTTTGGAGACCCTTATTATCCTGATACTCAAATTCTTGTATCAACATTTGTAATACATAATAATAATCCAGATAAAGAAGTTATACTTGTAAGCAATGATATTAATCTAAGAATAAAAGCTAAATCTAGAGGAATAAATGCTATAGCACACGAAGTACCTAGGTGTTCTTTAAGTGATCTATATGCTGGAATCCAAACAATTAAGAATGATGACGCAGCATTGGATTTACAAAAGAAAGGTATTATTAACCCCGCTCTATATGGTATAGAACTTAATCCAAATGAGTGCGCTTATTTCGAAGATTCTTCGGGAAACGATATAGCTCTAGCCAGACAAACATCTCCGAATAAATTAGAGATAATTAAAAAGATTTATCCTTGGCATCTTTCTGCTAGAAACAAGGAACAATTGTGTGCCATTGATATGATTATGGATAAGAATATTGATTTGGTAACACTAATTGGCAGAGCTGGAACTGGTAAGAGCTTAGTTGTATTAGCTACTGCCCTAGAACTAGTAATTAATAGAAAAGAGTACGATAGGCTTATCATATACAGACCAATTCAATCTGTTGGTAATGATATCGGATTTTTACCAGGAACTATGGAAGAAAAACTTGCGCCCTGGTTTCAAGCTATTATGGATAACTTTGAAACACTTTTTACTAGTAAAAATGGCGGCGACTGGCGTCGAGAATTAGAAATGTATGTAAAAAGGGGCAGAATTGAAATGGAGGCTATTACTTACATTCGTGGTAGAAGCATTCCTAATGCCATCATTCTATTAGATGAATGTTTCCCCTACGAACAAAATATAGAAACTAACTCTGGTAAAAAACGTATTGGTACTCTTTATGATATGTGGAACAATAAAAAAGAATTGCCTCTTGTTAAATCATATAATGAACACACCAATCAATTTGAATATAAAAAGATAATTAATGCATGGAATAGAGGTGAAAGGGATTTACTTCAAATAACATGTGGTAATAGAAAAATTAAATGTACAGAAAATCATAAGTTTTTAACAGAAAATGGTTGGGTTGAAGCCAATAAATTACAAAGGGGTGATTTAATCAAAACCACATCACCTGATGGTCATCACTTATTAAAATCAGTTAATAATGATCAATTACAAATAATATTAGGATCATTTCTTGGTGACGGGAATATATCAAATCATGGACTTAACAGATATAGATTGCGAGTAGTTCACGGGAAACAACAAGAGGAATATTGTAAATGGAAAGCGTTCATGTTTAATTCAAACACGAACGAAATCATTAATAATGGATATTCTAAAAAACCATATATTAAATTCTCTAGTGAAATGTTCGCTCTACCTAATGAGTTTCCTAAAAATAAAACAACTTGCCCCCAGTGGATTTTAGATAGATTAGACGCACGAGGATTAGCTATTTGGTTTATGGACAGTGGTAGCGTACAAAACAATGTTAATGCTACTATATCTACATGTTCCTTTAACGAAGATTCTCAAAAAAGAATGGTACAAAAATTACAATCAATGGGTATAGATTGTAATTATAAATTCTCACCTATGAAATACAAGAAATCAGGATATTATTCAATTTATATGAATAAAAATGGTTATTTGAAATTATGCGAGATAATTTCTCCATATGTACATACTGATTTACATCATAAAATATATGATAGTGCTAACAATCCAGAAATAGGTAGTTATATTTGGTCTAATAAATTTAATAATTATGGGTTAACAATAGTAGATAGTATAGATATACTATCAGAGAAAGAAATTGTATATGATTTAGAGGTAGAAGATAATCATAATTTTATAGTATGTTCTTCATCTCGAAATACTATGGGCGGATTAATTGCTCATAACTGTCAGAATCTTTCTAAAGAAGATGTGAAAACCGTTCTTACAAGGGCTGGTGAAAACTCAAAAATTATTCTTACTGGCGATATAGAGCAAATTGATAATTCTATGTTGGATGCGACCAGTAATGGATTAACTTATGTAATTGAAAAATTTAAAGGATCCGATCTGGCTGGACATATTACATTTACACAAGGAGAACGTAGCAAGTTAGCTACATTAGCTTCAGAAATTTTGTAAGGAGTTACTATGGTTGAAGAAATGAAAGACATACAAGCCACACAATCAGTTGATAAGTTGCAGGATGTTGATAGGATGGCGTTAGAGCTGGCGAAATCTAAAAGATTAGTAGCTCTAGCCCAAGCAGAAAAGGCTTTAGCTCAAAATGAGACCGCAGAATTGTCATATAAATATGTAGTTTTGCAACTATATATGAAATATGGTTTAACAGAAGCCGATGCAATAGATGAAAATGGTGCAATCATACGTGGCGGAGCACAACAGCATCAGCAAAAGTGAGATGAAAGTGGATTTAACTGAAATAACCAATCTAATCCAGATAAGACAATATTTATCTAATACTATGGGCAATCCTACTCTTGATAGAGCTACCGTTACAGAAATGAATAATACGCTGTTAATGTTAGATAAAAAGATAGTAGCATTGTTACAGACACCTGCTTTCAAAGATTATATAGATTACTCAAGTGTCAAAGATGCTATTAAAGAAGCTGCCAAAATTACAAATATTAAATCCGGTTTGATAAAGTAATTGCTCGAAGGTCAAGTAATATGAGAGTTATAACACGAGAGCTGTTCGATAAGAACGGCTTTTTTCCATTACAAAATAATGAGTGGCTAGAAAAACAAAGATATGCTGGAAAGATAGCCGCTAAGGCTTTGGTTATTTTAGAACAGGAAGTTAAAAACAAAACCAACCTATCTCTAATAGAATTAGATAATCTTGCTGAAAAGATTGTTGTGGATAATGGATGCATTCCAACATTCAAAGGATACAAAGGATTTCCGTCAGCCGTTTGTACTTCTGTAAATAATCAATTAGTACACGGTATTCCTTCCGATTATCATTTGCAAGATGGTGATTTGGTTACATTTGATATTGGTGTTACATATGAGGGGGCTATTGCTGATACTGCTATTACCTGCATTTATGGAAAGCCAAAATATGCTTGGCATACTAAATTAATTGAGTCAACATATGAGGCTCTAAACAAAGGCATAAGCGCAATATCTGTAAATAAACATCTTGGAGTTATTGGTAACGCCATATATAAATCAGCTAAAGGTAATGGTTTTTCTGTGATAACGAAATATGGTGGTCATGGTTTATCTTGGAATACTCTCCATGCCGCTCCATTTGTTGATAATAAATCTGAACCAGAAATTGGAATAAGAATTCAACCTGGACTGGTTATAGCAATTGAGCCTATGCTTGTTCAAGGAACTACTGGCACTAGAATTTTATATGATGGTTGGACGGTTCAAGCAGATGGAATTTGTGCTCATGCTGAACATTCAGTTTATATCCATGAAGATCATGTTGAGGTGATAACAGATAGGAGCGCTTTTTATGAAAATTCAATTTTCAGATAAATCATTTATAGAAGCAAGAAAGACAGATGGCGGTAAGGTATTAATAATTATTCAAGCTAAAGATCATGAAAACCCATTAAAAAAAATTACTAACGCTGTAGAATTATCCAGTGATGAATTTAAAAAATTGATATCTGACCTGTGATCATACTATTTTTTTGATATCATATCGTATATGGCGCCGCTATGAGGACGATATGACATCATTGCCAAATCCAGGATATCTAAAATGGGATGGACTAAAATACGTTATTGATTCTAGTGTGCCTAGTGGTGCAACTGGAGCTACTGGACCAACTGGAGCTACTGGACCAACTGGAGCTACTGGACCAACTGGAGCTACTGGACCAACTGGAGCTACTGGACCAACTGGAGCTACTGGACCAACTGGAGCTACTGGACCAACTGGACCATCTGATGGTTATTTTGGTTCTGTCATCACGTATGATGACGGCTATACAAATATAATATCTATACCTTGGGGGGATAATGTTTATGGTTCGCTTCTAGTACATATAATGTCAACTGATATTTTTGGTCATACATCATGTTGGTATGATCGTATTGTATTAAGAACTATCTCAGGTTTACTATATAATATTGAATCGGTTAATATCGTGCCGCCATATTTGCATAATTCATATTATTATCAAGTAGTATATTCTTCCAATGTATTGTCTGTGCAGGTAAGTGGTAGCAGTTCTATAGAAACACATTGGGTTGCTAATGTAATCCCAATATCAATGAATTTAATAATTTTCCCCTCATAATTTATAGTCTATATTATTAATTGAATCGCCGTGGTATACTAAACTTTACGCATATATTGGGATGTAGCGTAAAATCCAGTATGGAACGGTAATCAATGGTTATTGACGATAAAACAATCGCTATTAATAATCTAATTAATGCGGTGCAAACAATAGAAAGAGTGTTGGGCATAGCTCCATTTGGAGTTTATGCAGATCTTCGTGTTAGATTAGATATTCTAGAAGCGAGAATAAACAACCCACATGCACCTGCACCAAATGTTACTAATCCATTTTATATAGATGGATATGGCGGTGTTTCTATTAGTGTTGGTGATGGATATCCAACAGAAAATAGGCTTAACGGTTCTCTGTACCTTAGAAGAGACGGTTATGTCTATGAGGGACTGTACCAACGCAGAAATAATCTTTGGCAATTGATTCCAACTGATTTTTGGTCGGCTGGTGGAGATTTGTCTGGAGGATATTACAGCCAGACTGTAATAGGGTTGCAAGACAGACCATTGGTATCAACAATGCCGCTTGACGGATATCATCTTACATGGAATAACATTGACGGATATTGGGAGCCACAAGTTGGTTTTAGTGCATATAGAGATCTTTCAGGAACAAAAACAGATCAAACAGTAATAGGTATTCAAGGACGCCCCGTATCTGCCATTACACCATCTGATGGTTACGCATTAATATGGCAGTCATCATCTTGGGTTCCAACAAGATTACCTATCGTCTTCAACCCTCTTTATGAATCACAAAATATAGTTGCTAATAGACCCGTTAGTCAGTCGGTAATTGATAATACAAAGATTGGTATTGTCAATTTAGCAAGTAGTAATTTGAGTATTGGTGTATCAGGAAACTATTCTACATCAGTTGGCGGATATAGAAACACAATTACGGCTGATTATTCTATAATTGGCGGGGGATTAGAAAACTCGATTTCTGAAGAATTTGCCTCCATATTGGGGGGAAGCTATAATTCTATAACTAAGCCGTATTCGTCTATATTTGGCGGGTCGAATAATATAGCTGATGGCTATTATGCATCCATTATTGGAGGTTTATCTAACTCTGTTACAGGACATTTAGGATCTATTAATAATGGAATACACAATTCCGCCGATGGCTATTTGTCTGCTATATTAAACGGATCAAATAATACTGCTTCGGGTAGTCTTTCTACAGTTATTAATGGTGTATTAAATCAAGCCACATCTGGTTCTTCTACAATTATCACTGGTGCTGGAAACATAGTAAGTGGTGAATATTCAGTTGTTATAACTGGTACACAAAATACAGTAAGCGGGGCTGATAGTGTTATCTTGTTAGGTTCTAGTAATAACGTAACTTCTAAGAATTCTTCCGTTATAGGGTCGAATAATATAGTCACTGCTGATAATTCCCATGTATTTGGAAATTCAAATACTATTAATGGAGAGTTCGGAATAGCTGATGGATATGGAAATACAGTATCCGCAACATATGCTTCAGCATGTGGTTATGCTGCCAAATCGAGAATTTCTGGGCAACAAACTTATGCATTAAATTACTGGGCATCAGTTGGAGATGCGCAATTTTCTAGAATTTTATTAGATGGATATCAAATCAACGGTGGTCAATTTGATTTAACCATCCCAGGTACGTCAGCAAATATAACAACTGAAAATGGTAAAGCCTATGAAATGTGTGTTAGAATCCTTGTTGTAAATACAAGCGGAACGCCTACGTGCGCAAGATTTATTTATGATATATTAGCTCATCAAGAATCTGGAACTTTAGTTTTGGATGAAATAAAGTCTACACTAGCTACAGATAATGGCACTGGCTGGACCACAACAATAACAACATCTACTAATGAACTAATAGTACGAGTTGATACAGCTACAATAGGCGCTGATGACAGAAGAGCATTTGCTACTGTTGAGTGGAGAGAATTATCAAGAGCATAATTAGGGGAAACGATGCCAATACAATATTATATGAGAGCCTACAATACAGCGGCACCAGGAGCCGTTGGATATGTTGATTGGATTGTTAATGATCAACCCGATTCAATAGCAAAGTATGCCCCACCTATTTATAATTCTGCTAATTTTGTAAATATAACTGTAAATAGAATAGTTCAATCAGCAGTAGAGAATTTCTTAAAACCTACTAACTCAACAGATGGATACTTCTTTCATATAAACAGTTATGATTGGATTCATCCTCCAACTGCCCCTTATTTAGATACAGTTCCACCACCACCACAAATCACTGGTTTGGCGGCTGTTAGAGGATATACTTCTAGTTTAATTCCTAGAGATCACGCTTGTCTATTCTGGGATGAAACATTATCTGGATGGAAGTTTGCTTACAATACATCTGGCGATGGAACTACTGTTGGCGCATCTATTCCTGTATTTACAGGATCGTTATCTATCGATGGATATTTGGCAGTTGGCACAGATCCTGCACAATCAGGGATAATACGTATTCCTAATTATAATCCAAATGATTCTGTTATTAGAGGAAGAAATGCATCTAATACTGCAGACGTAGATATTGTACAGATAGATGGATCGAATAGGGTAAAACTTGGTTCAATAACAAATCCTGTTTATGTTACACAAGAACTACTGGTTGGCGACCATATAACGCATGGACTTAGCAATGTCCCAACTACTGGAACTATTAGATTGCAAAATGGCGATTCAATCTATTCTATAGACACACTTGGTAATAATCTTAATTTGATTAAAAGCATTGGCGATACTATATATATTGGTGACTCTATAAATAAAGGCATACTTAATAGTGTTGCTGCAACATATTATCATAGTTTTCTTGTTAATGGCGTGTCATTTGTAGAATTGGGAGATTCGTTTGCCAGATTTTCAATAGATGCAAATACTCCGATTATTTATCAAACTACAACAACAGTTGGTAATGGGCAGATATTAACGATTCAGGCACAAAATACAACAGACGTTTCTGGTTATGGTGGAAAATTAATTCTTCAATCTGGTTCTGGTAGTCGTAATGGAGATATATCTTTTAAGACTGCAAACCAAACCAAATTAACTATATTCTCAAATAATGCAATTTATCCAACTGATAATGATAGTATTTGGTTAAATGCAAAATCATTTAGATTTGACGATGCATTAACATCTCCAATTATATTACAAGATTCTACTAATGGTGTTACACAAAATTTAACAGTAAGAGCACAGGATACTTCTGGAGCATTTCAAGGTGGAGGGTTGGTTCTAAGCTCTGGTAACGGCAACAGTGGAACACAGCCTGGATTTATTCAATTTGAATTAGGAGGTATTAATAGAGCTAATATTGGAATAGATGGGTATGGACCTTATTTTAACATTGGTACAAATCCATCCCAAGATGGTATGATACGTGTTCCAAATGGTGTTGCAGCTATTATGGCTAGAAACACCACTAATTCTGATGACATATATTTGATTGGATCTGATGGATATAATCGTGTAGTCATTGGCTCCGCCACAAATAATACGATTATTATGGGAAATCTTGAGGTTGTAGGTACCACAACATCTATTGATAGCACAGTTGTAGATATCGCAGACAGAGTAATTCACTTAAATTATACCACTGGTATTGCCCCAATACCAACATTGATTACTGGTATATCAATTCAGAGAGGCAGCGCTGACGGAATCACCGATAGAGACCACTCTGCAATAATTTGGAGCGAATCTGATGGATATTGGAAGTTTGCTAGTGTGCAAAATGGTGATGATTTAACCTTGCTTTCTAACTTGCCAATGATGGCATCTACAGTAGTAGTCACGCCATCGGCAACAGGTACATATATTGCCGCTCAATCTGGAGCACTTAGAGTTCCTAACAATACATTGGGATCGGCAGCCAGAAATAGTTTAAATAATATAGATATTCCAGTATGGTCAACTAATACATCAGACGAGTTATTAATTGGTAGCACAGATTTTGTTACTAATCTAGATGGCTATGAAGTAAACGTTACTTCAGCAACATCTCTTAATTTAGATGGATATGAAGTTCATATTGATGCTGGTACGATATTAGGTAATTCAGATGTAATATTCAATTCCAATGCACAAACAGACCACATATATCTTGATGGGTCCAATATGAATTTGTTCATAAATCTAATGGGACCACAAGCATATTTGAAAGCTAATTCTAAAACTGGTGCTTATATAGATTTACCTGGTGGGTCATCTACAATAACAGAAAATTTCGCAATTGATGGATATCATGTAGCAGAGCAAGTGACAGGTCTAAATATAAGTAAATTATGTAATGGAAGCAATGCAGATGCTTTACATACTCACTCTATAAGCGCGGGCTCTACAGCAATTACTGTTGGCGCATATGGAGCATTGACAAGTTCTCCGCCTCTAGACGGGTACATTGTAAGTATGGCTATTGAAACTGGTGCTGGAAGTGAGAACTTCCCTGCATATGTTGTCAATGCACCTACTGCAACGGTAAGTAGATTAATTGTAACTTGTTCAACACCCCCATCTTCTGGTGAAACTGTTATTATAACTGTAAGAAAAAATAAGATAGATACAGCATTAACACTGACACTTGATAGTTCTATGCCTGCTGGTATAGTTGGATACGTTGCTAAGAATTTAGTAGATTCATTCAGCGTTGTGGAAGGAGATTGGATTACAATAAGATGTGAGACAAGTGCCACCTGTGCAGTTGAGAATTTATTTGTAACTCTAGAGATATAAGTGAGTAAACACTATGGCTAAAATAGTCAGTGGCATCAATGTATTAGATGAAAATGTTATCCGTATTGGAGACGACACTGGCACCGAAAAACGTATAGAAGCAATTAGACCAGATGGGTACATTGCTGCATTAAAGTTTGACATTGGTGGCGGCTGGCAATATTCAGATGGATATGCATATCATAGTTTTGCTGCTGGACAAACTGGACCAACTGGACCAACTGGACCAACTGGACCAACTGGTCCACAAGGTGTACAGGGCATTCAAGGAATACAGGGTATTCAAGGCGATCCTGGTCCCACTGGACCTCAAGGACCGACAGGCATAACTGGACCTACTGGTCCTACTGGCACTGCTGGCGGATTATTACGAGGGGAATACCCATGTCTGGCAGGAGTTTTTAGTACGTCTAATGGTTATACTACATTGGGATCTATTAGAAGATTAGATCCATCAGTTACAGATGCTAGTTCATGGTTATTTATTGCTGATATATTAGCTACTGATGGGTATGCTTACATTAGATTATATAATACAACTGATGATATAGAAGTAAGTGGAACTAATTTATTTACAAATAATCATGTACCAACTACTGTAACTGCTATTTTAATTCCTGGAACAACAAGAGGTTTTCCTAACTCTATGAAAGATTATGAGGTTCAATTAAGTCTGGTCGGGTCGGTAAGTCCAAATGTAGCTATATGTAGACATGCTACAATAGAATATTCGTACTAATGAGGAACTATGGCATTACCTTCACTGGAACATACATGGAGATTTAAAGTAAATCAAGCATATGCTACATCAGGTGTTGCTTTAACAGATAATCGTACTCTTCTATTAGGCATAAAAAATGCATTGACTTCTGGTACTGGTTGGACAGATTCGTCTGGAGCAATAACTACATTATCTAATCCTTGGATAGTTGTCGCGTCAAGTAATTCTATTACTGCTAATTCGGCTGATAATTGGTCTAATATTACAAATTTAGTTTGGAATAGCGGAGCTCATTCATGGATTGTATTGAGACAAAGCAAAATAAATGACATGAATATTGAACTTTGTATAGACTTAAATATAATAGATAGCTCTGGTTACAGATTAAGCCTAATATCTTCTTTGGGCGCAGGATTTGATGTTTCATCGCCATCAACATTAACAAGACCAACTGCTACAGATGAAGTGGTACATTTGGCATCCGCTGGGTGGTTAACTAATAATACGCCACCATTTAGTTCTGTTTTAAATATAGAAATAAGTGATGATGGGTATTGTAATAGATTATGGATATACGTGGCTAATGTTATCAAATGTTTTTGGCAGTTTGATAGACCAAAAGAGACAGTAACCGGATGGACGAATCCAGCAATAAATACTATGTGTTCTACATTAGAGCCAACATATGATGTATTAAATGATGCGGCAAGAGGATACATAAAAGCTACTAATTTGTTCGGTAAAACTGGCAACGCCAACTGTTATTATACAACGTCTTTTTATGTGTCAGCGACTGTTGGTGAAAGACAAACAACAGTTAATTCGTTGTCGAATGCTTGGCCATTTACTTCGATTGGGCTAGCATCTATGACTACTGGATTTTATGGTCGTCATGGTAAATTATCTGATATTTGGTTCGGCTCAACTACTCCTGCCAATGGGGATACATATCCTTCAAGCGGAACTTTAAAACAATTCGTACAGGCTGGAGATATAATCTTACCATGGAATCAATCAACACCAGTTACTACTTAAAGGTATAATATGGCTATTCCTACATTAGATAAAACATGGATATTTAAGACAAATAATGTATATTTTACTCGTAATAACGACAATAAAGAAGATATGCGAAATTTCCATTTAACTGTAAAAAATATGTTGACTGACCCTACAGGATGGAAAGACAAAGATGGATATTCTGTTATTAATAGTAATCCTTGGACTGTTAGCGGATCGTCTGGCAGAAACGGAGCCACATCTGATACTGGAACATTAGTAGCAAATACAAATGATAATTGGAAAACAATATATGATTTGGTTTGGGCTCCTAGTGGAAGCGCTCACTCTTGGATCGTCCTTAGACAACCAAAGATAAATACTAAATTTGAAATGTGTATTTCTTTAAAACAACCAAATTCCTCCCCCTATTATAATTGTGGATATGTATCTCCACTGAATGGATTTGATTTGTCTTCACCAGTAACTACACAAACACCGACAGGAACCGATGTTATTACCTGTTTCCCAAATAATTATTTGTTTATTAACGGTTACGTCCCTGTTAGTTATAATGTAAGTTGTATGATGAGTACAGATGGAGAATGTACTAGAGTATTTGCGTTTAGTGCACTAACTCCAAAAGTATTTTGGCTTTTTGATAAACCAAAAAATCCTGTATCTGGATGGTCTAATCCATGTATATTTTTATACAACGCACTGAATGGCTCTACTGCTGCTACATATTCTCAATTAAATGATAACGCCACCATAATTGGTGTAGCTAATTCATCAACCATGTATCTATATGCGACAACAGAAGCTTATATCTCAGCAACAATTGGAGAGAATCAAATATACGCTAATCAATTAACTGGTGAATGGCCATTAACCCCTATAGGTTTGGCATCTACAACTCCTGGGTGTTACGGTAGACATGGTGAAATTTATGATATGTATTTTACATCCAGCGTATTATATTCTGGAGATTCTTTTCCGGCAGTTGGCGCCAGAGAATTTATGTGTTTTTCTAACATAGTCTTACCATGGAACAAAACAGATTTTTATAGAAGCGTATGAGGAACATATAATGGCATTACCAACAATTGAAAAAACGTGGCAATTTAAACCAAATATAATGATACCATCTACTGGTGATGAACATACTAATACAAAAAAAATGATTTTGGCTCTTAAAAATGCCTTAACAACTTTTGAATCTAATCCATGGGTTGTTACTGGCTCATCAAACAAGACCACTGCAGGAATGGATGGTGTTGATAGGTGGAATACCATAGATGATATTCAGTGGGGAACAGCAGGTTCTGTTGCACATTCTTGGATAGTTCTAAAACAAACTGGAATATTTTCCAATTTTGAGATTTGTATAGATTTTGGATATTCATACAGTACAAGATATATTGGATTTGTAATCGGACTTAGCGGATTTACCGGCGGCTCAACATTAAATAGACCTACTGCTACGACACAGATTGTATTGGATAATAATAATGACTATTGGTATCCTAACGTTGCTGACAATATTATGTTGCAAATTATGCAGAGTACTGATGGAGAATGTACTAGGATAGTATATCTAACTCAACGTATCCCAGGTTTATTTTGGTTATTTGACAAACCAAAAAATCCAGTAAGTGGATGGACAAATCCATTTATTGTCGCTTTTAGAACCGGTAGTAGTATCGGTAATTTAAGTACTCAATGTAGATTAGATATATATAATGACAATGCAATTCTTACTTCTTATATGAATTCTGTAACATCAAAATTGTATCTAGCCACTGAGGGATTTGGCTCTGCAACCACATTAGAGAATTTTAGCTCTATAAATCAAATAAGCAATGAATATGATATTTATCCAATATCTCTCGTGTCGGAAACTACCGGAGCTAAGGGTCGTCATGGGCAAATATATGATTTGTGGTTTGGAGATATATCTGCAGCTAATTTAGGATCATATGTGGATACAACATACCCAGATGATTCAACAAGACAATTTTGGCAATGCGATGATTTTATTTTTCCTTGGAATGGAACTCCAAGTGTTCCTGGCACAATACCATTGGTGGGTTTCTAATGGCTGATTTAAGTGGTGAAGCTCTTCCATATGTTGCGGTATCTTCTTCAGCACCTGATGTAAGATATGATGGAAAACATGAGTTTAAAGACCCAGTTAAGTCATCATTACCAAATGCTAAATTGGCATCAGTTTATTGCTCTGTTGGTGCAGGATCAGGAACAACACAAGTCAGATATTATCATATGGTGGGTTATAATGGAACAAATAACGTTGGTTGGACAGTAACTGGTTCTCCAGATTTCACTGGAGCACATTATTCTGGTCCTGGGACATTAGTTCAACCTACAATAAGAGTCATAGCAACCTGGGCAATTTAAGTAAAGAGATAATCATGCCAAAACTAAGCAGCCCGATAAATTCAATACCTGGAAATACATTATACATTGGTGATGGAACCGATTCAGATAAAGAGATTGTTTTCCAATGCGCAGATGGTAAAACAGCATCTTTACGATACAATGTTAAATCTGGTTGGATGTTTTATGATGGCGATTCTGTGGCTACTATTTCTGGAAGTCCAGGTCCAACAGGACCACAGGGTATGACTGGAGAAAGGGGAGACACTGGTGATACAGGACCAACAGGTCCGCAAGGATTACAGGGACCAGAAGGTAAAATAGGCGCGAAAGGTGATACTGGTGATATTGGTCCAACGGGACCAATGGGACCTATTGGACCAACTGGTCCTAAAGGTGATACAGGTCCACAAGGTCCTAAAGGCGATACGGGTCCCGCCGGTATTCAAGGAATTAGAGGACCTCAAGGACCAAAAGGTGATCAAGGAGTTCAGGGAGTTCAGGGAATTCAAGGTCTACAAGGTATTCCTGGTCCTACGGGTCCAGTTGGACCGGCAGGTCCACAAGGAATACAAGGACCAAAAGGAGACCAAGGTCTTCAGGGACCACCTGGTATTCAGGGATTACCAGGCGCTATTTTACCAGTTCGAGTACCAATAGTTAGCTCTATGACGCCTGTTACCCATGGAGTTGTTGGCGGCACTAGTATTGATATGGCAGATTATCCTACTATAATATCTGGACTAACACGTACATTATTTTTTGTAATTGATATTAAATCTAATAATATTGGCGAAAAGATAACCATACAATTATATGATGAAACTAATAATGAAGTAATTGTTACTGGAAATATTATCGTAAAAGATACAAAACCAATTCGTTATATCAGCGAAAAATTATCAGTAGGAAACAATAATGGTAGCATAAGAAATGCTATAGCAGCTCACTATAATGTATCCATATTTTCCTTAAACGAATTAATATGCTATGATGCATATATACTTGTAAAATATGAGTAACGTATCGATATATCATAGGACATGACCATATGTTTATCTATGATTGTAAAAAATGAGGCGCATTGCATAGAAAGATGTCTTAACTCTGTAAAACCATTTATTGATTACTGGATTATATGTGATACTGGCTCTACTGATAATACAGAATATATTGTTCAGAATTGCCTTAAAGATATTCCTGGTGAATTCCATAAGCATAAGTGGTTTGATTTTGCTACCAATAGAAATAAATCTTTAGAACTAGCTAAAAATAAAGCGGATTATATATTTATAATAGACGCTGATGATTATCTTGTAATTAATAATATTGATGTATTCAAAAATCTAAATAAGCAAGCATATACAATTACTTTTAATCATGGACCGATAGTATATAGCCGACCACAATTATTTAGTTCTAAATTATCAGCAAGATATGTTGGTGTATTACACGAATATCTTGAGTTACCAAGCAATGTTATTGCTGTTCCATTGGATGATTGTAAGATAATTTTTGGAGCTAATGGAGCTCGCTCACAAGACCCTAACAAGTATCTTAAAGATGCAGAGGTATTAGAAAAAGCATTGATTGCTGAGCCAAACAATTCACGTTATGTGTTTTATGCCGCTCAAAGCTATAGAGATGCGGGGAATAAAGAAAAATCTTTAAAATTATATCAACAACGTAGTAAAATGGGCGGTTGGATCGAAGAACAGTATATAGCATTACTAGAAGCGGCAAAACTTTACGAGTCATTATATCCGCATGATAATCTAAAAATAGAAACTAAATATTTAGAAGCGTTTAATTGCCAGCCTAAAAGAGTTGAAGCGTTAGCCTATTTATGTTCTTTTTGTAGAACATCTAATGATTTCCATAAATCGTATTTTTATGCAAAAATTGGGTGTAATATACCAAAGCCTCAAGATGGATTATTTATAGAATCAGCATGTTACGATTGGAAGATAATAGACGAATTAGCTATTGCTGCATATTGGATTGGTAAAAAACAAGAAGCCGCATATTTAAACAAATATTTGTTAAATAGCGGCATGCTTCCTGGTGCTCAGGTTGAAAGAATAATCAAAAATCTAAAGTATAGTGAGCTTTAATTATTCTATAATATACCCATATTTTAGCGTAATAGCTTTAAAATCATCAAGCTCGGGTCCAGTAGGCAACGTATTCCATGTTACCGGTACATACAAAGGATTATCTTTTGATGAATTCACTTTTTTACCTAATTTGTTTATTGCTTGTAAAATATCTGTTTGATTAACTGGTGATTCAATTAATTTTGCTAATTCGATTATTTTATTTGTATTAATATCTTCCAATTTATATCTAATATACGTAAATTTTGGGTCTTGAGCGGCTGCTTCAATCATATTATTCCAATTTACATATAATTTCATATCTACTGTTGGATGATAGCCATCAAACCATCTGTAAAATCCACAATTATCATCTACAAAATTTGTGATTTGTTGACCCCATTGTGGTGTAACTTTTAACCAAGAATTTAACCATACTAATGGATTTCTCGTTTGATGTAAAATGATTGTTCCAGCAGGTAGTTGAAAAATATATGGAGCTGCTAACCAAGATACTTCGCCACCATTACTACCAATATTCCAATTTATATCATGTTTATTTATAGTAAAGGATTTTTCCCAACTACAATAAATTCCAGATTCTGAAAATAGTTTTGATATGTATTTTGTACCGCTTCTACCGATACTTGTTACTAAAAATCTTTTCATGGTGTTCTTCTCCAAGCCCTATTACCGCATCTAAAACAGAAACATCGCCTATATTTTTTACCATCATTTGTCGTTTTTGTTTCTTTTGCATCTATAAGTTCAAATCCACATCTACTACAGCCTATTTTAGTATAAATGATCTGAGATTTTTCTGGTTCAGGCTCTTCTGCAGCAGCGCCAGAATCAATTGTTTGCTGCATTAAATCTTCATGTTCCTCTATTGTGATAAGATTATGATTGTGTATTATTTTAGAAATATATGCAGTTGTCATTTATCTCCTCTAGGTCCAGTAGGACCAGTATCTCCAGTAGGACCAGTAGGACCAGTAGAACTTATTGGGTAATATGAAATTATATACCACCTACTCATTGCTTCTGACCATATAACTGTTAGGGCGCCATAATTATCATATATTTTGTATAATAAAGATCGGAACGGATAATGATAAGGAATTTGTTTATACACATAAATAGATGAATATGGTTGCCCTGCACCCCCATTAGCATCTATAATAGTATGTTTTTGACCATCAACTGGTGTTAAAGGAAGATATATATCGCTATTAATTGGAGCGAGAACTATTTCATCTTTATTTCTTATAAGTATTAACTCTCTGGCTGTACAATCTGTCACAACACTGCTGTTTTTCTGTACGAATGTATATGATATTCGTCCAGAATCTATTGAGGCAAGTATCCCCCCCCAATCTTGTCCAGTATAGAATGGTGAATTGTCTGGGTCTGTAATATCAGTAATTTGTGACGGTGCTATTTTTACAATTGAATATTCTACAGTGTCTTCTGGATTATCAATATTCCAAACATATCCACCAGCACATATAAGAGAATTATTTATACTACTATTTAATTGCCCAATACCATCTATAGTATACGTAGTAGCATCAATTCTTATTATTCTATTTCCACTGATTTTGCCAGGAGGGTCTAATTTGTCAGGTATACTACTGGATGGGCACCACATCTTATGATTTGTAGAATCATAAGATATTAGTAAGTTATTGTGTATTAGTTCAGTTGTATCAGATACTGTTGTGATTAATGATCCGCTGATTGGATTTAGAATATGAATCCAGTTAGAATTATTTGTTGCATAATAACCCACAGCAGAACATGTTACCCATATTTTATGATTATCTGGATCATATGCCATTCCATTAGGAAAATTATAATCAGATATTGCAATATCTATATTAAGTGTTGTAGGATCAATTCTGAATATATATCCAGTGTCTGATGATGAAAACCAAATCTTTTCTAATGTTGAATCATAAGTGAATCCACAATAATATGTATATTGCCCTTCAATATATTCTGATAAGTCTACCAATGTTTGTATTGATAAATTTGTAGGGTCTACTTTATACAATGGAGAAGAATCTTCATAACTACTATATCCACCTGGTACCGTTAACCATAATGATCCAGCAGCAGAGTATATGTAAGATAATTTGTCAGTAAATGATGAGTCTAAAATATATCCATTTGCAGGATTAATCTTCCAAATAGCTGAATGCCATTCGTTATTATTTTTTTCAGTTCCAGAAGCATAAAGGTATCCATCAAAATATGCAACAGTATAAATTCTTTTGCTATTACTTCCAGTAATTAATTGCTCAGAATAGTCATAACGTGTAGATATATATTCGTCAGCATAATTTACTTTTACTAGACCACCATAGTTTGAATAATGATATGGATTTACATCACCATCATATGGATTAAATATGTCAGCTACCCATACACTATAGCCATCTGTTGTACTTCCAAATGCCTGTTTAGATAATAATAGTGGTTTATTAACCTCCAATATATCAGAATCTATTGGTAGTGCTTGTGGTATCGGAACTGTATTTAATCCGATAACTATTTGATTTGTGCTGGTTCCTGATAAGTCTCCTCCAGGTGTAAACCCTCCTCCACCAATTTGAGCTTCAATCCAATGTTCATTTCCAGTTCCACCAGATAAAGTATAATATTTAGCTTCAGATTGAACATAAACTAACATACCAATTTTTCTATTAAGTGTTGGTATTCTATTTCTATCAGCTATGTTTGCTCTTACCTGATATCCGCCTTCAATATCTACATCTTCGCAGACAGGAAAATATCCGTCATTCTTTGGTTTAATTTTAGAAATTAAGTTTATTGGCATATTGTTCCTTAAATCACTCTATAACAAACAAAGCATTCATTGTCATATTTGTATTGCCAGGATCTGCTCTAGATCGAGATTGTGCTGCCTCGATAATATCTCCGGCTTTAACTAGATTTTGTTTACTTATATCTACTGTTGTTGAATACTCAGTATTAGCGGATACTACTTGTATACCATAAAAATTGTTACTTGTAGAGATTTTATTGGTATTTATTATTAAATTCATATATGTTGACGGTGCTTCTGTTGTTGCTAGTTCAACTATAAATCTTACTGCTCTCATTCTAGGACCGATCCATTTTGACTTTAATCCTGTTGCATCATTAAATAATGTATTTGATACAGCATTTACATATCCGTCAACTAATATGTCTTTTTGAACAACAAAAGATTTCGGGCCATACCATAGCTTAGCAATATTTTCAATTCCACTACTATGCTCCAATGATTCTCCATATATTAATATACTTGAAGTTCCTAGATTTACTTCATTTATTAATGCATATCTATAAAATCTTACGTTAACCGACCCATCTGCAAAGTAGTTTACAACTAAACTACCTCCTACTCCGGATCCGCCATATTCATTAATAAGTATACTCGATCCAATATCGTTGATAGTGTAAGGATTAGATGTTGCTATACAATTAGAAATATTGTATCCTGGTCTATTATATATTTCTAATTTTTTGGTATATCCATCTAATACAACTGTTCTTATATATAGATATCCGTATCTATCTACGAGATTTATATGACCAGTTAAAGATGTGTAGCCCGTAATTAATTCTGTATATCCGTCAGCATCTTCTGCACCCTTAGTATTAAACATCCTTATAGGTGTAAATGGAAGTAGCAACTGTGTTAAATCTTGGTCTATTACAGTAATACCAATCTCATCATTATTTAATGGCTCGTGATTATAATATCCGTCCGGAAGTAATATCCAGTCTTGTGATAATCCTATAGGTCCTTGTGGACCGGTAACACCAGTAGGACCAGTAGCACCAGTAGCTCCAGTAGCGCCAGTAGGACCAGTAGCACCAGTAGCTCCAGTAGCTCCAGTAGCTCCAGTAGCTCCAGTAGCTCCAGTAGCTCCAGTAGCTCCAGTAGCTCCAGTATCTCCTGTTGGACCTCTTAGTCCTATTGGTCCTATTGGTCCTGTTGGTCCTATTTGACCAGACCCTTCACCGATGGCAGAACCCTCAACAAGCTCCCATTTAGTTCCTGTCCAAGTTAAATATTTAGATGCCATAGTATCCCTTAGCTAACAGTAACAGTAGTGCTACCAAGTCCAAGATTATCGCTTTCATATAAAGCATAATTTTCAGTGTATCCGTAATCGTTTGTTAACGATATTGCATCACTAACTAATGTGAAACCACCCTCGAATCCGCCCACATAGAATGTAGCTGCCCCATATGCTGCCCTGCATGCGAAATAAATCTTTTCAGTTGCACCAGCATTTACATTAAATTTTGCAGCAATACTATTAGTAACATATCCATCCAAATTATTTTTAATATCAGATGCTGTCGTATATCCAGCAGGACCAACTCCCCAATATAATTTTTGCCCCCAATATATAGTATATTCAGCGGTCCTTGTGGTTTGATGGTGTTCTGCTGTAAGTGTAAATGTTACATATCCGTCGAATACTGTTTTTTGAAATTCGTAATCGCTATAAAATAATGCTCTATCAGCTATTGGAATTACCTGTGAATGACCTTCGGTATCAGATAACGAAATTGATGTTGGTGGGTCAAAATTGTATGTAGATACAAATGCAGGATGAGAGATGTGTTGATTTACTTCTGCCATTGCAGGACCATTTATTGTAACCATGAATGGCGGTAAAATATCATCTTGATATAATTGCGTCTGATTCCAATATGATCCGTTCCATCGCAATGAACCTCCAACCGGCTTTTCTAAATTGTCTAAAATAATTTCACCCCTAATTCCAATAACATGTTGAATTGTTGGATCTGATTGCACTTCGATATCACCGCCAAATTGTAGATTAAGTTTCAATTTACTTAAAATACCTTCTAACGTATCTAATCTGGACCTAACTGTTGAGTATGTTGCACTTGGTTTAACGCCTAATTCTAATTCTATCGCAATAACCGCTTCTTGCAAACGATTATATACAGATCCAGTAACCGGGGTTAAATTATCAGTAACTTTGGGCAAAGTTATATTAGTATCAATCTGTGCTGGATAAACTATTGGCATACATGAACCTCGTAAATATACTAAAAGTTTAGTATACTCTAATAGAGAATGCATCTCAGGTAATTAATATCACAAAACACCCCATGATTTTGATAATAACACAACTATTAATACAATAGCTCTAGTCGTCGTCTGCACAATATGTTCAACAATAATGTTTTATCTTGTGAAGTAGTCAGGTTTAATCAATGTTATATAGTAATTGTAGCACAGGATCTTATGTTACATATTGTAACATAAGATTAGCAGAAAAGAATATTTACTTATCTTATGTAAAGAAAACCAACAGCTTATGCTGATGATAATTGACTTCATATCTACTTTCTGTACGATACAAAATAACATACTTTTAAACGATCTTCAAAATAAAATAGGAACATATCTATTAATTAGATTATATAATAATAAGGAGCAACATGAATTACACTTATAGACTAATAAAACTAGCTGATAGATTTGAAACAAAACTTAGGAAATATGCCGGGGAAGCAGATTCATCAGCAATTTCTATTTTTATTGTTGGAACTATCTCAAAATCTATGGAAGCATTTAATTTACAAAATAGGCTAGCTACTGCTTTAACAGCCAAAAGAGATGCAGAATGGAGGAAGGGTAACGAAATATATGGTGATGTTACCATTGGAGGTGGTGGATCCATGACAGCTCATAAAGAGAAGTCTGGATGGGTAATAGATAGTATATCTTTAAACGTTACAGGCTCTCTTGTTGATAATCCAGCTATGAAACCAGTAATAGATAGGGTATATAATTCATATATACCCCGACTTAAGGCTGCTGTAAAAGCAGCTTTGGATTCGTATTCTAGAGATCCAAATTGGGCTAATTATACAACTATAAGTAACTATGAAATGCCTTATGATTCGCCAAAAGTTTGGGTGGAATTATAAAATGTTAAATTTAGTAGAATATGCTAAGAAGTATTTTCCAAATATAAAAATAAAGTATAAGAATAATTCTATTCTTATGAAACTACTTAGCTATATTCTATTTTTTAATAAACGTTTCATAACAAAATATACTACTACTATAGGGTCTACTATTTATTTTCCAGATGAAAGGTATGTAAATAGTAGACCACGATCTTCTATCATAATTTTATTGCATGAGCTCGTACATATATACGATTCAAAAAGATTCAACCCAATTGTATATAACTTTCTATATTTGTTCCCAGTTTCATTGTTATTAGTTGCGTTACCACTATTTATTTTTAGTTGGAAGATTGCAATTATTCTTACAATATTAAGCTTAACTCCTTTGCCATCCTATTTTAGAATGTATTTTGAACGCCGCGCATATATGGCGTCATTATATACGATTCAAAAACTATCAGAGAAGATGCATTTTAACCCTTATTTAGATAATGCTAAAAATTCATTTATATCTGAATTCAAGAGTTCATCATACTATTTTATGTGGGTGTTTCCAAATATCAATGATCAATTTAATGAGGCAGTAAAGAAAATACAATCTGGACATCGTCCTTATGAAGATCCGATTTTTGATATAATTGATGACCTAATTAATAGCGTTGAGACTTAAAATAATAATCTGGTCATGATATAATATTCGTTACAGAGGTCTGTAGCAGGTATATTGCATGAACAATTATGACATCGGTATTATTGGGGCAGGCGTTGCCGGATCTTTTGCAGCCTTGCGCTTAGCTCAAAAACATAAAAATGTAAAGACTATACTATTTGATTTGGGACGACCTCCTATGAAACGTCGTCGTCAACTAGAAGGATGGCTAGGTTGCCTTCCCAATAGTGATGGAAAACTTTACACAAATAATCTGTTGAATGTTTCTGATATAGTTGGAATGAGAAAGTGCAAATATGCATACGATTATTTCAATAATGTCCTATCCAATATTAATACATTTAAACTAATCAAAGATAAGTCTCCATCAGCCTCTTTTATAAAAAGATTAAGAAAAAATAAATACTCTATATTTTTAAATGATCATTATCAGATATGTCCTAAAGATATTCATGCTTTATCTAAATATATGTCTGAAATTATTGAACAAAATAAAAACATTAAATATTCGTTCGATAATGAAATACAAAGTTTGTACAAGAAAAATGCTATGTTTGTTGTATCAACTGGAGAAGAAGAATTTAGATGCAAAAAGATAATTCTAGCAGTTGGTAGAAGCGGTTGGAGATGGACAAATGAATTGTATAACAAGTTTGGAATTGTCAATAATAATGATATAGCTAAATTTGGAATTAGAGTGGAAATGAACTCTGATGTTTTAAAGGATCTTAACAAATCTTCGTGCAATCTTATTAAAGATGATGAATCTCTTGAGGTTGGTCCGTTCAATTGGTATGGCACTGTTATACCAGAAGATCATTTAGATATGGCTATATCGGCTTTTAGATCTAATGAAAACAGATGGAAGACTGATAAGGTATCCTTTAATATAATAGGCAATAGATATTTCCCAAATGCTGGATTTGAACAAACAGATAGAATTGGAAAATTAACATTTGTTTTAGCTAATGATAGAATAATAAAGGAAAGAATTTCTGCTCTATTTGCAAATAAAAGTAAAATTTCCATTATTCCAGAATATAGCTGGCTTAAACAAGCGATCACAGATTTATCGATTATTATTCCAGAAATAATAACAAAAGCTTATTTTTATGTACCTACAATTATTCCTATGTCTCCTAAAATTAATATAGGCAATAATCTATCATCAGATGTGGACGGAATGTTTGTTGCTGGCGAATCTGCTGGTATAATAGGCATACTAGCAGCAGCAGTAACAGGAATAATAGCTGCTGATAATGCTTGCAAGTAAAATATGTAATAAATGCTGTTTATAGAAATTTTTGGAAAACTTTTCACCTAAACGTTACAAGAATATAAAAATCAATATAAATACAATTTATTACGATCTATGAAGAAATATATAGAACCAAAAAACTAATGATTATCACTTACAAATACAGACATCAATTTTGTCTATCTGTTGAACCACATAAAACATCAAGGGAAAAATTAATGCCAATTAAAACATTACCAAATGAATCATCTATTACTAATTATGTTGTTGAAGAATTCAAAGATCCAAACTTGAAGTATAATCTCAGTAAATTCGAATATGATCTTTATCATGAGGAAGATGATATTACTGAGAAAATAATCAGAGTAAAAAGATTTTCTTTACCAAATAATGGAGAGCGTTGGAAGATATTTGAAGATAATAAAGTAGTGTTTATTATTGAGGGTGCAAAATTAACTAAAAAAGAGAAGTCTTTTCTACGATCTGTAGACGGAGTCAATTTCCTAATAGCTCAATATAAAACAGGCATTAACTCATTCAATCATCTGAAGACCGAAATAAAAAAGAAAATAAATTCACAGTCTTGACAGGCTAATTATTAGGATTATTTTACACCTAGGCGCAGTCTTAGGAGAATTTTTATGTATTATTCTATTTACATTTTAGATACTGAAACTACCGGATTAGACTCTCGTTTATATGATGTGATTGAGATATCATTATACAGATTGAAAGACAACGTTCAAAAGACGTGGCTATTAAAGCCAACCAATCCAAATAATTTTGAAGCTGGAGCTTTAAGAATTAATGGACATAAGATTGAGGATCTAAGACATGAAACAAAACAAGGTCGTGAACTATATGGCGATCCAAACAAGGTAATCGTAGAAATTGAAAATTGGTTAATGGAAGATGGCGTCCCTGCTGAACAAAGACTTGCAGTTGGTCACAATGTATCATTCGACTTGGAGCGTCTAGAACAGTTATGGATTAAGTGCAACTCACGAGACACATATCCTTTTGGAAGACGATATTTGGATACAATGATCATAGAACTATTTAAAGACTATTGTAAGGGAAGCTTCTCGGATCACTATAATTTAAGTACCATTATAAAGAAATATGGTGTCAAAAATGACAAGGCGCACTCTGCCGGAGCTGATACTAAAGCTACTAAAGAAGTGTTTATGAAACAAGTCGCTTTCTTTAAGGAGATGTTAGTCAAATATAATGAATAGCTTAAAGATATTGTATGCAGCATCCAACAACTATAGTTCTAGAATTCAATTGGAAAGATTTTCTAAAGCTATAGCTAATTCAGGATATAATCTGAAGGTTGCTGCGTACAAAAAATCTAGTCCAATAGGATTAAATATAGATTGGACTTTGGATTGCTTATACAACATTTTTAAACCAAATCATATTTCTTTAGATAATGAGAATTTTGAAATTTATTTTGATCAGGTCAGACTATTTAATCCTGATTTGATAATTAGCGATCTTGAATACTTTACGTCTTATATAGCGAATGTTTTAAACATTACTTTGTGGCAGTGTAGTTCATCACTGTTGAATTTTGCATTACCACGATATCAAAAATACAATTTGGGTTTGTTTAAACAATATTATTATATTTTTCATAAAGTCCCATTGAATAACCAAAGAATTATGAATATGATAGATAATTCTAGCCATAACTTTGTATATTCTCATTTTGGCGATGCCAACAATTTTAATATCAAAGACCAATTTGAATGGATAAGACCATATCATACCGTTGGCAGCAAGTCAAAAATTTGTGAACACAATTTGGTCGCCGGTATGATAAAACCACAAAGAAACATAATAAGCTTGTTAAGAAAACATTATGATTCTGTGCTATTTTGTGACGATGGCAACGAGTATTATCCTGATATTCTTACAAAAGATATAAAAAATGAACAAGAGTATGCATGTAATCTACGAAACTCTAACTTATTTATTTGTGGCGGTCAGACAAGTTTTTTAGCAGATGCCTTCTATAATGGAAAACATAGTTTAGTATTAGTAGATCACAACGACATAGATAGTATAATAAATAGTGTAGCATCAGAGAAATTTGAGCTTAGTACAACAATTTATGACCCGTCAGACAATATAGATTATGAATATGATAAAATAATAACTCCCAATTATTCATCACACATTAAACTATTGCACGAAAGAATATCCGAAATATGAAAAGATATGTGGCATTAGACATAGGAAATGTTTTATGTAAAATCAACCTTAAAGATTTTATATCCGATATATCAGAAAGACTAAATATATCTACTTTGGAAGTTAGTGCTTGTATAAGTAGATCACAAAGGTTACTAGATTCTGGTTTAGTCAATATGAAAGAAATTTTGGAAGGTGAGTTCCATATTAAATCATCTGTAGTCGTAAAAGATTTGCTACACTCTTGGAATATGAATGTTCTAAACTTTGATCATGATATGTTTGAATTTTTTACTGAGATTAGCAATAATCATGATTTACATATTGCTTTATTATCTAATGTTGGGTTTGAACACACAAAGGTTATTGATTCATATCTGAAGATGTTGAATACACAGGTTTGGAAAGAGGCAATACGTTATTTCAGTTGTGAAGTTGGTGTTAGAAAACCTCAGTCGTTGTATTATCAGAGCTTTTTACAAAGATATCCTAAATTTTATGGTTGTGTATATTTGGACGATTTGCCTGATAACCTTATAATGGGTAGTGAATTTGGACTTCAATCAGTAGAATTTAATTTAGACAAGATTTCTTCGTCAGAGGAGCGGGATTCAATGCTAAAACAAATAGAAAATATGATCTTGAATCCTGTGGAAAAGAAAAATTAACGTTGGTATTGATATATCTATTGTATAGATAAAGGAACAGAATATGAGCACTAAAACAGAAGTTAATAGATTTAAGCCTCTTGGGAAAACAAAGATTATAAAGGGGACAATTTTAGCCCCGGAAAATGCCGGTCTAAGATTTGTACTATCCGTAAATAATATGGCAGGCAAACCAGAAAATCCATTATTTACAATTTTTGATAAAAAGTGGAAACAGGTTCGTCAAGAAAGTATGGGATGGTTTGCCACAAAAACAGGTGCATACAAGCTGGGTGCAGTTATGACTACAGCAGTACAAAGTGATACTTGGGTAATTCACATGCTTTTCCAAGATGAAAACCTGACTACTGACCTGAAAGCATTAGAAGCATGTCTTAAAAAAGTTAGTGATATGGCTAAATATGAGAAAGCTTCAGTACATGTATCTTCTATATTAGTTAATTTGGTTCCTGAAATCACCAAGATGCTGGATGAACAATTAATACAAAATGGAATAAGCGTATATTATTACGAAGAAACTCAATAATACTATATTATAGTATTAAATTGTATTAAAAATAAGGCAGCCATAAGACTGCCTTATTTTCGTTTTATGTCTATAATGTGGTATATTTTTATGGTTGATGTAAACAATTTATTACAACAAATCGTATCGCTAATATCTTCAGATGTCAGTAAATCAGATAGTTATGCGGATACTTTTCTGCAATTTTTGAATGGTGACGGAGAACAGTCACAGCCAGAATCAAACGGATATTTTCAGAACCCAATTAAAGTACATTATGAATGTTCGGGTATTTTTGGTGTTGGTGATAAAAGACATAATGGAGTTCATAATGGTGTAGATTTAAGAGCCCCAGGTGGAACTTCTGTTTATCCAATTGCCGATGGTATCGTCGTAAGTGTTAGTTCAGAACCAAAAGGTGGTAACGTAATTAATATTAAACATTCTGATAGATTGTCTTCTATTTATAGACACATGGGAACTGTCTCAGTATACCCAAATCAAAAAGTTAGCAAAAATACAATAATTGGTACTGTAGGAGATAGTGGTAATGCGGCCGGCACTTCTCCTCATCTACACCTAGAAATTAAAAAAGATGGCGTTTATCAAGATCCCAAAAATTATGTATATGTCCCGACACCATCATTTAAATTAAAACCTGGTGAAAAATCTTGGCTATCTGATGAAGCTAAACAAGAAGCTCATTCGTTCAACATGAACGAACATTTAACTAATCGAAATAGAATTGCCTTTAGTATAAAGGTTAAAAAAATTGAAAAAATAGCTGATGAATATTATAGAATTACAAAAAATATTTAACCACTGTTAACTGTAACAAATTTATTTATCTTTTAAAAGTTTGGTCTCGTTAATGACTTTTTCATAATGGTTATTCTTTTTTTTCCTATTATAAATAGCACAGATTAATTTATCAGTTGGTGGGTCTGATAATTGTTTGTATCCACATAAATCAAACATTATTGGATTTATAAATGGAAATTTAATTGAGTTTTGATCGTCTATATAATCTGGAATTAATGTCAAATGAATTTCGTCTGCATATAGCATTGCTTCTTGATAGATGCCTGAGCCACCAATGAACCATATATTTACAGCATGATCACGTAATTTTACAGATTCTGCCTTAAGAGCAGACGCAATACTCCTATGGCAAGTGACTCCAGAAACTTCTAAATTCTGCGATGTAATTACGATATTTTCTCTTTTTGGCAAAGGTTTTCCTATGCTTTCGAAAGTCTTACGTCCCATAATAACTATAGAGCCACGAGTTGTCTCTCTAAAGTATCTCATATCATCTGGATAATGAAATGGTAATTTGCCAAGTCCATCTTTGTAAATTCCAATAACTCCATTTATACTTGTAGAAGAAATTATACCTATCATAATAGAAATCTCAATATTCTACCTATTTTTATATCATATATAGTCAATAACCCACGACTAAAGTCGTGGGCTTGCTGCTCAAAACATTAGTTTTGGCTGCATTTGGCTGATTGACAACAGCCTGCTCGTTATTCTTTTCAGCTAACGAGAGAAAGTAATTTGTCTTAATATTTTTAGCAGCATTAATATCTGCATGTTCTATGTAACCACATCTGCTACAAATATATCTCGACTTATTTCTATTAGACTTTTCAATAATTCTACAATTAAAACATTTTTGAGAAGTATATCTTGCATCTAAATAAAAATTATAAGTTCTTCGCATCACAGATATATATATCATTAGTAGTAGAAAATCAAATAAAAATAATAAGCGGATTAACTTTTCTAATCCGCAATTCCTCCCACGGCTAAAGCCGTGGGTCTCCTTGCGAGGTTTTCATGATGCGGACACTTGCAAACTGCGTTACTATAATTTATAGTTATAACTTTATGATATTATATTTTTAATATAAATATGTATAGAAAGCATATATTTCTAGTGTATTGATTATTACACTGCCATTTCTGCCTTTATTGCAGGATGACTTACATATCCATCAATTATAAAATCTTTCCATTCAAGTTCTTCAATATCTTTTATTGATTTTATATCTTTATTGATCTGTAAAGTTGGGAAGTCATAAGGTATTCTACATATCTGATTAGTTACTTGTTGTATGTGACTCTTATATATATGTGTATCCCCACCAACGAATACTAATTCTTTTGGTTTAAGTTTAGATGCTTTTGCCAGAATATGTGTCATTATAGCATAACTTAGAATATTGAACGGTAATCCAAGAAATGAATCCACAGACCTTTGATAAAATTGACATGACAAATGCCCTTTTATAACATAGAACTGAGCCAATAAATGACACGGCGGTAAAGCCATCTCATCTAATTGAGATGGATTCCACGCACTGATCAAAATTCTTCTATCATCTGGGTGGTTCTTTAATTTATCTAAAACATCAGCTAATTGGTCTACACCTTTGTTGCAATATTGACCGTTATAATCATTTTTGTGTTGGCCAAAATGACGCCACTGAAACCCATAACCTTTGCCCATATCGCCTTCTGGAAGATTCTTTAATCCACGACTGTCAAGAAATTTTCTTGTAGTATTGCCTTTCCATATATTAACGCCTTTTGCTTCCAACTTTTTAGTATCAGTATCGCCTCTCAAAAAGAACAATAATTCTTCTACAACTCCTTTAGCAAATATCTTCTTAGTTGTTAGCATCGGTATTTTATTATTTTCAAGTGAAAATCTAAGTTGGGTTCCAAAAATTCCAATTGTTCCAACACCAGTCCTATCTACGCGCTCTTCTCCGCACTGTAATATAGTTTTCAGCAATTTCAAATAGTTATTTTCTTCTTCGTTCATTTTTTATCAACAAAAAACTTCAAGTAATCATTGTATGTGAAAATACTAAAACCACAACAAATCATAAATATAACAAGTGCCGCTGACCAATTACCAGATAATGCAGTAATAACCATTAATATTAAACAAACAATTAAAAGTAATAATGTCACAATAGCTGCAATGATTCTCATTAAACTCATTTTGATCTCCATATTCTTACATAATCCAGATATAGATAATATATCTGTGATATTGCTAATAAACCACATAGTGCAGCCATATAATATATTTGCTTGTTAAAAGCCCAGAACATTAATATATATGTTATTATTGTAATAATACATATTAGAAAGAAAATTATTATCTTGAATAATTTAAAGCTCATTATTAACCCGATATGTTGTGAGGATAACTCTCAATTAACCCTGCGTTTGTTATTCTAATAAACTCAGGATCTTCTTTAAGTTCTTGTAAATTCGCAGAACCCTGATATGAACAACCAGAGCGCAATCCTTCTATTAATTTATCTAGGATGGATTTGAATGTTCCTTTTGTTGGGACTATTGCCGCTACGCCTTCCACATGACTTGTTTTATGCGTTGAGCTGCCCCTGTACTCCTTATATGTCTTACCCATGATAGATAGAACTGTACCAGGTGTTTCTAGGCATCCGGCAAATATATTCCCCGCCATAACCATATCAGCAAAACATAATGCTTTTACAATATCTCCAGCATTCTTTATACCACCATCTGCGATAATAAAAGCAGATTTTGAATCCTGTAATCGATATTTTCTGGCTTCTGCGACATCCATTAAGGCTGTTAATTGTGGCACTCCGTTACCAGTTTCAATTCTAGTAGTACATAAACTACCAGGACCAACTCCAACTTTTACAATATCTGCACCGGCATTCCATAACCTTAATGCTCCATTACCAGTAGCAACATTGCCTGCTATTATAGTAGCTTCAGGATAATTGTCACGAATCCACGATGTCATATTGACACCGCCTTTTGAATCTCCATGAGCAATATCTATACAGAATATATTTACACCATACTCACTAAATATCTTAACATAATCCTTATATTCTTGTTTTACACCAACCGAAAATCCAATATTATTCAAATTATCTTTTTCTTTTTTAGCGATATTTAATTGGTACTCAAAAGGCATAAATCTGTTTACAATAGCTAATCCACCACTTCTAGAAACAGCCTGAGCCATTTCATGTCCAGTTATCGTTTGCATATTAGCAGGAATTATAGGGTGAAGATATGTGACATTTTTAATCTTAACTGAAACATCTACACCGGTAGTCCTGCTATCTATGGTGGAGTATTTCGGAACTAATAAAACGTCGTCAAATACCAACCCGTCTCTTATAACATAGTCCATAAATAATTCTCCTGATGCGTCAACGATATACTCACACAAAATAATTTATAATTTTATTATAAAATCGAATAAACATCGACAAATAGAATATAACCACACACGCAAATAATGTCAATCCGTAAAAAATAAAGATAAAAATAATATAATATAATAAAGTACATTAAATTTATTGATTAAGTTTGTAAAATTAGCATAACGCTTCCAGACATAAAATCTTCTATAATATATGATATATTGTGATAGCTTAAATATAATTGGCTCTGTTAATTATTATGTTGATAAACTATCAGTTATATCATGAATAATTGTATACATAAAAGATATTATAGATTAACTCCTGCGCTTATCTTGGCATGTATATGTTGGTAGTTAATATGATTGGCAGGATAAAATGGCACTAATACCAGATAGACAACCAGTAGCTATTTCGGGTTCTGAGTTTATTAGCGGCAATATGTCTGTCGCCATAAATGTTAGAGAAGACCATATACTTGATTCTTTTTTAAGTGGCAATATCCCTGGTTTTATTAGAAAATTTATACCAGTTACTGTTTCATCGAATGGAAATACCATAACTTATATGGTTAGCCCAGATTATTTATCTATTGGAGATGATTCTGACTATATAAGAATGCCAATGAATCCCTTAACTGCTCAAAAAATAGCAGATAAGTACGATTGTTCTCTTCCAACTAGAAAGATGGTTACTGATATTTGGCAACATGCAATAAATAAGTTGGATGCTAATAAATTAACATGGGGTCCACCATACGATTCTAGTATGATGAGTATGGATAGAATTAGAATTCATAATGATCGAATTAATAAACTTTTGATCGGTATGGATAATACAATGCTAACTGCTGGTCATAAAAAAGACGTCATATTAACAAATAAACTCAGCCCTAATAATCCAAATAAAAGGGTCGCTATATTTGGTTGGTTTAAGGCTGATGGAACTCCGATTCAAAATATGAATTACTGGAGTCATGAAGATACATATGCCGATTATAGTCACGGAATCAGGTTAATTGCCAATGATGTAATGGTAAATCATTCACCGATGAGAATACAAGATGTTTTTAAAGATGCTACATTGTCTGCATTAATTAGTGATGAGGGCATCTTAACATTTCTGAGATATTAATATAGCCATGATTACTTTATCTGAAAAAAGAGCGTTAATACACAAACGTGCGTTGAATGTATTGAAATCAAAAACAGCCGCTGAGGATACAAAGACAAAATCTTTTAGAGAACTCTATTCTCAAGCTAAAACACCAAAAGAACGAGATGAGTTAATATATCAGTATGCAATAAGACAGCCAAAACCTAAAATGGTTCCAATTACTGTCCCTGGTCCAGATGGTACGAAAATTACTTTTCAAGTAATGCAGGACTTTTTTACTATTGACGGAATTAGAGTATCTCCGTCACCACCAACTGCCCAAAGAATTGCTAGGCATTTTGGAATGGAATTACCAACTGCCAAGATGGCAGATTTAATTCATCAGAATTCAAATAAAGTGCCAGCAAGACCATTAAGTGGAACTGGAGTTACAATAGAAGGAAGACGCTATTCTCCAGAAGAAGTAGTCTCGGGACTAATTAGCGATCCTAGAGCTACTATAGAATATAGTAGAAGAGTTAGTGATCAATTAGCGTCACAAGAGGGAATGGATCCAAATAAACCTGTTGATGGATTTGCAAAATCAATTGTACAACCAGAGCCAGGAGCAGAAAACCGTGCAGCCTATTATGGTATTTGGACTAGTGTGGATAGCAATAAGCCAGAACAGGGTGGTATAGGTACAACGCCTCATGGGCTAGATCAACAAGAGTATATTACTTGGTTGCGCGGAGTAGATAATGGTAATGTGGTTGTTACAGATAAAAATGGCAGACAGATTCGCACAACACTTGATAGAGCCTTAAATACTAGACATCTATCTTCAGCGTTGACATTCAATCCAGGCGTTGGTATAAGAGGATATACAGTAAAAAGCGATGGACCACCACCAGGATATAGGTCAGCAAGTATTGACCCTGCTGTATTTGATGAGGCTACATCTGCTGCTAAATCATTATTGGATAGACCATACGGGTCTGAAATAACTGTTACATTAAGTAATGGCAAAACTTATTTGGCTAGAAAAGAACGCCACAGCAACAAACCATTTGGAATTAGTTTGTACGAAAAAATCGATTCATCTAAACCAAACAGTGTCATCACAACTACGTCGCCAGCTTCGCCAGCCCCGCCAGCCCCGCCAGCCCCGCCAGCCCCGCCAGCTTCAGCTACACCAAGAACCACAGATCATAACAGCAAATCTCAACGTATATCTATTATGAATAGAATTAATAATTTTCTCAACGATATAAACGAAAAATTAGGATAATTACTGCATTCTATATGTAATTCTTCCTTGAGTTGTGTCATACTCTGACACTTCAACTTTTACCCTGTCACCTAATAAAATCTTGACAGAATTCTGTCGAATTTTCCCGCTAAGCGTACACAAAACAACATATGTGTCGCTAATCTTTACTCTAAACTTACCTTTGTTTGAATCAATAACGTTACCTTCTAATTCTACTCTATCACGATTTGACATATACTGTATTTATTCCTTTCAACTTGTTTGAAAAATGGACGAAACAATACTACATTGTTTCTCCAAGGTGTGAGAGAAATCATCACGAATTGGTAAAGAAGTTAACCATGTTTGCGCCTCCACGCAAGGTAGTTTAATATTTTCTGTATTTGAAAGCGCCTTATTATACTTTAGGTCTAAATTTTTAGCAATTGTCTTTATGTTTTTTATTCCTAAAGTTAATGTAGATACCTGCTGCCAATACCCATATAGATACAAATAAGTTCTGAAATAATTGTCTATTCCCAACATTGATATTATAGCACAGTCTTGATATAGGTCTTCATCTATTCCATAGCTTATGTACGCAAATTTACTTATCTTGGCTATTTTCTTTATGTCTACTCCATAGTATAAATCGGTACAAACAATTTTGTCTCGATCTAATGCTAAATCACCGTATATTATTTGAAGCCTTCTACTCTTTAACAGTTTAAACGAATTACCAAATTCGTCAAACCACCATGTATATAATGCAATTTTATTATTTCTTTCTTCAAAAAAATAAGAATATGGTTTTAATCTGCATGCCTTAAACATAAATGTTATGTTTGGAACCTCTGTATAAGATTCTACCATTAACATATGCTTATGTAATGTTGAGTAAAGAGACTCTATACTTGGACTTTTCATAAATTTAATAAATCTGGGTCTAATCCACCATTATCATTTGATATAGAAAGTGTATGTGGAAATGATTTTATGAATGGTAGATAATCTATCTTTTTTTCTTCAATCAAATTTTTGTAAAGTAGATAGTTATTTCGACTATCTATCTTAGCATTATGCGCTTCTGACAGCTTCTTAACTCCCACATAATCACAGGACGCATGAAGATTAATGGACCTGGTTTTTATTCCTGCTTGTTTAAGAAATTGTCTGGTTAATGACATCGTATCTAACCACAAATGTGCAGGAAATTCTTGTCCTTGTTCAGCCCATAACGCATGTAAAAACTTTTTATCAAACGCAATAATATTGTGACCAACTATAACCCTTGCTGCTGGAGTAGCACCATCTTCTGCAAAAAACTTATTACATTCTGCTACAACCGCAGCCTTATCGTATCCTTTACTTAAATCTGCTGTTGTTTTCTTTGTGATCTTCAAAGCATCAAAACTAGCTCTCTCCGGATATTCACACCTTATACACCTATGTAATTGCATTCTATCTGTGACACGAATTATACCTATTTCTGTAATCTCATGGTACGATGCGCGCAATCCACTTGTCTCCGTATCAACCACATAAAATTTAAGTCCTGACATATTTTGTACCTTTTGTTTTCAACATTATACCCCATATTTTTATTTGTGTTATGCTAATGATAATTTCTAATTTTTCTGGATTTTATTTCTGTTCTAAAATATGGAATCTAAGTATTCCAAATAAAATTTAATATCCTTATAATTAAGGCATGTCGATATCTTCTTTTGAAATTTCAAGATACAAATCTTACCTTTATAAGGAGCCAAATAAAAAATATAAACTCATATTATCTTACTTTTTCAAAAATATTGGCTCCCTAATAAATAAAGCAGCAATACCTTTTCTTTTATATTCTAATTGAATTTGCGGATCTAGATATTGAAATCCGCTAATATTTTTTCTGCAATTAAACGATTTACAAGTGCATTTCATTTCCCACGTATTTAGGCTTTCTGTAGATGTAGATGAATAGTCATATGTTATTTCTGAGTCAGCTTTTATTACATACATTGAATATATAATTGCTCTGTTCCCAACTACATGTAACATGCAATTAGGATTACAACTATGTCTAATATAATCGGTAATTGAACCAGATGGAGCTATGTAGATATCAGGACCAATTTGTAAGGCGTCATTTGGATTTTCTAATTTAGAAAGAGAATCAAATGTTATAATATCGCCCTTTATTTCGCAAATAGGAACATTTGACGGTATTGTAACAGTAGTAACTACCCCTTTTCTGTCCCCTATCTGGACTCTTTTTAAATAAATATCAAACATATCATTTCCCAAATAAATTTCTCATATACTTAATTACCGTACAGCCCGCTTCATAAACTATTAACTTGAGCTCTTTTCTGCCTATTAATCTGTGTTTTATTGACGTTGGGTGCATTCCTTTAATCATAGCAGCAGCTTTTTCTGGATCTTCAGCTAGAACTCTATACGTTAGTATAGCAGGCAACATAACTTCTACCTTAACGTCATAATAAAATTTAGGCTTTGGTTTGTTGAAACACTCTAAACATAAATCCTTATCAGCCCATTTTAATTTCGGATGTTTTTCAGCTACCCTCTTACATAGTTTACATCTCTGATTAGGAATAATATTTGTCATAAGATATCTATATCGTCTGCATTATATTATTTTTCACAAGGTTCGAAAACAAATGGTGTACCAGTCAATTCTTCAAAACGCTTTAAAAACAATAATTTGGCATCATCATGAGATAATGGCGTTATTGTAAATGGTAGAGGATCTGTTAAGTTAATCCAATCCTTATGCATTGGCGACATAAGATCCCTAGCTTCAGTGGCTAATAGCATATCATCCGCCATTCTCACAGATTCTGGCATGTCAGGTTGAAGCCCAAATTTTTTACAAATTGCCCTTTGCATGATATTCTCGAATTCCAAATAGTTATCAAATTTGCCTGATTTCTTAATAGGTCTAGGTATGTCAACCAAATAAGCTTCAGAAGCATCATGAAGTAGTCCCCATAAAGCATCTTGGTTATCACAAACATAGCTCACTAATACAGAATGTTGGGCAACAGAATAGAATTTTTTTACGTGTCCACTAAACCTACATTGCATAGATAGTGGATGTGCAATATCTTCTATAACTATATCGTCTACAATTGGATTTGTCGGCGTAAATCGTTTGCCAGTATACGTCTGAATCCATGGTTCATCAGCTCTAAACTGATTTGCTCCGACGCCTCTAACAAGGTTTGTCTGCATCTCTTTGTGTTCTTCATAAAATTTCTTGATGGCTTCGTTTTGCTCCAAAGTAGTTAGCGGAACAAACTCATTAGAGCTTAGTTTCTCAAATACATTTTCTATCATTATCTCTGACGATCTTGACATCTTATTTACCTGTAGAGCCGAACCCACCAGCTCCTCTTTCAGCGTTACGTTGTTTACAGAGAGCGTCATATTCTTCATTAGACACTCTATCAACAATCATCTCTTGTCTTCTTACTGGTATTATCTGACCTAATGCTTCTCCAAACATAATCCGAAGTTTGTCAAAATTACCAGCAATAGTATTATTATATCCTATCAAATGTGGTATAAATTGTGCGGCTAATATTAGCTCACCCTCATAATCTTCATCAATCGTGCCATAAAGACAATGCAACCTCTTCTTAACAAATGTAGAAGACCTCGGTTTAAGCTCTAACCACCACCCGTCTGGGCAAAAAGCCCTAAATCCCAGTGGTATCTTGACTATCTCACCATATTCTATATCAATAAACGGGGATTTTATTGCTGCACGCACGTCCCATCCTGATGACCGAGGTGTGGCTTTTTGTGGCAGAAAATCGAATTCGCTATCTTTTAAATCTTCTCGAATTGCAAACTTAAAAATTGGAGTTGTTTCGTTAGTCATATTTTTCTCATTATGATGAATAATCACTTACAATTACGAGTCAAGGTGATAAAATATCATATAATTATGTTCCCGCCAGCTATAATATTTTGTAATGGTAATATCGATGGATATGGTACTACCTATGGTGATTTAGATGCTGTTAGTAAAGCTACATTAGAATCACAATTATATATCACAGAAACTATGACTGGAGATGAATTTGATGCCCGCGTTGTAGCTGACCCTAATTATCCAACTATTGTACATCTATTGCAATATAGAATTTTAGTAATTAGGTCCGACTTCCATGACTACACGAACCGTGAATATGCGGATGTTGTTATTTTTGTCAAGCATGGTCTGGCAAGCATCGAAAAGAATAACTTTGGACCTCCAGGTCTTACAGTTCCTATCAATCGTATTGAAATACATCAGCTTCTCAGATATAATCATTCTAAATATGTAGTTAACTTGCCATCTCCTATTGCATATCCATTTCCTAGACAATTGGGAGGTATTTTTGCTATACAAAGTGCAGATACAAGCGGGGTTCATAATCCTAATATTGATAATGAGTACAACAATATAAATTTTATCAACAGAAAATAATTGCATTATTATTGCATAATGATGTATAGAATGTAGTGTCTATGAATAAAGGTACACAATGATGAAAAAAATTGATATGATTCTTAAAAAAGCCGCATTGTTTGAGAGATTATCATTGTATGATGAAAGAAAAGACTTTTTAAAATCTGCTCAGAGTACTCAGAGTGTGTTTATGGTAGATGAATACGGTAACACAGGACCAGTAACTGCTTTAGACTTTCTTTATAAATTCAAAGAGTTAGTTCAATACGCACAATCTATATTATCACTAGTACCACAAGATCAAAAAAACTCACAAGAAGCTATGAGAGCTTCATCAATTTTGAAGGACCCTAATATTGATATAGAAAAGTTAAAAGAAGCAATTGATAATTTATCAAGAATTGTACCATCGTATAAAAATTCATTAATGAAAAAATATAATCTTTTAAAATTGATGTCGAACTCCACATTACCAAAATCAACACAGCAAACTACTGAACAAGCAGCCGGGGCACCAGCGCCAGCTCCCAAACCAGCCCAATCAATAGATGCGTTATTCAATTTCTATTACGCAAAATTACAAGAAGCACAAAAATCATCCGATTCAAAAACTGCACAATCATTCGTCCCTAAGATGGAAAGAGTTATAACTAGATTAGACGATATGTCTGCAAAACTAGTAATCTCTAATCCAAGAGAAAACACTAGATTAAGTCAGTTGGCAGATAAAGGAAGATATTTAGTGCAACAGGTGCGTAATCAGTTTAACATGACACAAAACCCACCAAATACTTGGCTAGAAACAAGTGCCATGCGTAGAGTATTAGCAGAATCAAAAAAAACAAGCTCAGATCCATACAGTGCTGATGCCAATCTAAAAACAAAGCCTAAAATTATGTCATTTCAACAAAATATTTTAAATTATACTGAAAGAGACCCTAATTTCAAAAAAACATTATCTGATAAATTAAATGGAAGAGAATGGAGTGAAAGTGATGTGGATGGCATTCTCGGACCAAGAACTAGAACTGCTTGGAATTTATACCAACAATATGCTACTAAATCGAATCCTGAAGAAGCGTTGATACAACAAAACAAACAAAATATTAATACAGACCGTATTGCTGCAGCAAAACTTATTAACTTTAGAGACAAATTAAATAGAATGTATAATGCTATTGCCGCAGACACATATATGTTCAAATCAAAAAAGAATATATCCAAAAGCGAAGTCCTAATGCTGTGGCTCCCATACTTTCAGCCAGAATACGGAGATTTATATACTATGAACAATAATGGTCAGCTAATTGGCGATTTATATAAAGAGTATATGTCATTAATTAATTATATGCAAGAAGTGGCTAGTGGATATATGACACAACCTGGTCCACCACCAGAATCTTTATTGAATAAATAGTTAAATAATCTTCATTATATAGCGTCAAATTTTCGTGATTTGGCGCTATATTTGTATTTATATTCCGAACTGGATCTCGACAAACGTATGGGGAATATAATAGGGGGAGTTAGTATATACTATACTGGCATGCGTATAAATTAAAGTAATTAACAGGGTTGCATTTCTGTCTGTAGTGATTATTTTATACTGTAAATAGTTGGAAATAGTAATGAATTTGAGAGATTTTTTAGTTTATAGGAATATGTGCCCATTGTGTGATAACACTCTGTCAATGACGTTTAATTCACGAAAACAGCAAAAACATAGATATGAAGATGGAAGATTATTGATTAGTCTATTTATTCCTTCCATAGATAAAAATCAAAAATCATATTATGTAGGCTATTCATTTGGATTAGATGATAATTCATTTTTTATAGAGTTTTATAGAAAAAACAGCAAAAAAATAGAATATATTCCGGTGTCTCTTCTTAAAAGATTTGTATCTTTTAATGCAAACACCGGCATGTATAAAATATACAAATTCTGTAATCATTGCAAATCATATCAGTACTCATCTAATTATTTCAAAATAAATCTGACAGAACCATTAAAATTACCAGATTTAACAATAAGTTCAGAATCATTTGATTTATCAACACATATTACTGATGGATATGATGGATATAGACTATTTAAGTTAGTAAATAATTATATTACTAATAAGAGTATATTGAATTTCGGAACAGAAAGATATAAGGATGACATAAAAACTTCTGTATACATTCCTAACTTTAATACTATAGAAACAAGTCTAATAAAATTTGTCTCTAAATCTGAGACCATAGCAAGAATAAACAAATTATTGACGTTCTATTAGATGAATGCTGATAATTTTGTAATTGCTTGCATCCATTTTAATAACTCTACGAACTCTTTTTCACTTAATTTTCCTGCAAAACGATTGAAACATTTTATCCAATCTTTATTAGCGAATCTTATATCTTTTGATAAATCTACTTTTACCTGAATATTACAAGGTATACCTGTTAATGTTTTGGTTTTATGTTCATATACTATAATTGTATATATTGTTGAGTTATTAATATCATTAGTAGAAGAGTCTTGATATACATTTTCATTTATATGACTGGAAATAGATTTCGTTATAACCATAAACTCGCCTATAATTATCTTTTTATTTGTTCTTATAACTTTTAAAATAGCATCATGTTAATCCTGCATCTATTTTATTTTTGTTAATTAGCTCGACATTTGTGGATGTTTCGGAATCTATACCTAGATCATCTTCATTTTCTGATGCAAACACTTCCTGTATCAATTTTAGATAATCTTCTTTTGTTATCATAGAATATGATATATCTTCTGAAATATTACTAACAAAGTATTTATTACATGAACGCTAATAAAATACTTAGATTTGCTAGCATATATGAGTCATTGGCGACCGCAGAGAAGGAAGAATTGCCTGAAAACTCAGAAAATACCGATGTAATTTTGAAAAATCTTCAAAAATTAGATACATATAGCGCACGAAAGAAGTATGCCGAGAAAAATCTAAAACATTTATCGTCTGGATCGAGCAGAATCGTGTACTTGACTCCGAACAAAACAGTACTTAAATTAGCTAAGAATGATAAAGGAATTGCGCAAAATAAAGTAGAAGCAAATTCTAAAATGAAATCCAAGTATTTAAATAATGTAATTCGTAAGGCACAGAATTATGCTTGGATTGAGGTCGCATATCTTGAGAAGATAACTGAAAAACAATTCAAGAAAATGACTGGATTAGATTTCAATGATTTTGGTGAGTCGGTTAAATTTGGGCTAAAATCGGTTTCAAAACATAAATATCGAAAGAAACCAGATAATTTTGACGCTATATCTAATAGCGATATATACAAAGAGTTAGTTGAAATTGGTAAAAAATTTAATCTTATGCCAGGAGATATGGCTAGGATTTCTTCATGGGGAACTAAAGATGGCAGACCAATTTTGATTGATTCCGGATTAACAAAAGAAGTATTTGAAGAATATTACGAGTCATAATTTGTGCTGAAAATCTTTACTAAATTAAGTGATGCATATCCATATCGTGAAGTTTGTCCGATATGTGGACATTCTATGTCAGAATCTCTGTTTTGTTGGAATATACAAAATGATCATTCACATTCTTTACCTCTTTCTGATAGCAAAATAAGAAATATTAAAGTAGATCTGTATAATGGCGACAGATTAGTATTTAATATAGACTCTAATACTATTATAGAGTTTTCTATTACTCGACCTATGAACAATACTTTTGTATACGGATTTAAGCAAATACCTTTTGCTTTCATTCCTGGAGTTACTCAACCACAATATACTTTGTATAATGGGATAATGTTGTGTGATCACTCAATTGATTGTATGTATTGTTACAGGTATTCTTATACGCTAATGCTAAAGATTAATATAAATGAAAGACGCATAGATGAAGCAATTTTGAATTCTGAATTAATTACGTTGGAACATGATAAAAATAATGTATATGAAATACGTAATGTATATACAATAGACAAAACAGAGTATACACCAATAAACAATACTAAAAAAAATACTGGATTTAAAACGATAAGTTTACCATTGATATCTAATGACGTTTCAGATCCATATGATATGTTAAATAGAATTAAGAAACTTTTGGTATTTTCGTGATTCAGAAAAAGTTCGAAAATATATCTGATTTTATATCATTCAGGACACAATGCATTTTTTGTGGAGAGCCGCTAAAATCTAGACTTACAAATTATGTTATATTAGATTATTCAGGCATTTCATCTTTAATAAATTCTAAGCTGACAGATAATCATTTGGTCTTTAATATAAAGTACACATCCATATCTACTTCTGTTGATTCTGTGGGCTCTATAGATATACAAACTAATGAAATATCATTTCATCCAAATAAAACCAATAATGCCGAATATAACGAAACATTAAGAATATTTGAGCAGTTCAAACCACATATTTCATCTAGATGTACTAATAAAAACTGTAAAACATTTTATTCTATAAATTCAGATTTCTTAACGTGCGAAAAGTCACTAAAACAATCTGGAGAATATAAAAATTTTAGCATCAATACCAGAATATATCCATTCCGTGCGTATTTTGAATCAGTTACTATTGATAGATATTTGGTACAAAGTGATTGGATTTATAATGTAACAAGAATAGTCCCAATCAATAATTATGAAAGTGAACCATTGGTAATACCATTTATAAATTTCTCAGATTTTGATAAAGATAAGTTAAAAACAAGAGTATCTACTCTAGTTATTTTCAGCTAATAATAATTATATAAATTTAGAAAAGAAAGAACAAGTTACAGAAAGTTTCTCATCAGTTCTTTATTTTTATGATAAACTACTAAGAAGAATAATGTAGAACAAACAGTCAATCAAATATCATTGATATCCAAGGATAAGCCACCAATCTTGTGCTGATGATAATTGACTAGTGGTAAATTAGTAAAAATCTACATATTATAGACCATGCCAGTTGCAATAATAAAATAAATGAATTTTAATAATTTCTTGGATTTTAATTCAAAATGTCCGATTTGTGGCGAACATTTGACTCTATATCTACAAATGATAGATTCTATGTGTTTTAAAGGTATTACTATTTTTAACGCAAAAAATAAAGTTTATAGTTTTGAACCGTTTAAATCAGAAGACCCTGATTTCGCAGGGTCATATATCGATATCGAATTCGGTGATAGCAAAATAGATATAAGATTCAGCTCTCAATCTTTAAAACAAAAAGCCTTACAGAAACAAATATATTTATTCTATCTTTGCAACGATAAGGGGTTTATTGGTAAAAATTGGTATATAGATCTATATCGCGGCTGTTATTATAGATGTTCTCCCATATTTGATCTATACATGGATGATAAAAATGTAATAATTACAAACCATTTAAGTAGAACGAATTCAAAAATAGTAAACACTAATGAGGCGTTTTCTTTATCAAGAAAAGTTAATGACGTAGAAAAGATTTATATGGTTAATATAGACTACGAAAATGAAGAGACCGTATTACTTTACTACACACGTACTGATAAAGAAGCAAAAGATAAAAAATTTAGACCTAAAATTTTTGAGAAAGTATTACCTAAACTGAATATAAGACCAAATTTTGATATTCAATATAGAGATAAATTGTTTTCACGTCTAGATAACTGGGTCTTGATGTCTTAATTTTTAAACTGTAAAGCTTATTATATAAGTGCCAATGTCATTAGATAGTATTTATGTGTTTGGTAACAATAATCATAATAATATCTTCCATCATTGGTTTTGGAAATGTCTTTATAATGCTATAGATCTGCACCTATATTAATAAGTTTTAATTATAACCTATAACCAAAGTTATAAACCAATGGAAACAGCACAACAATTAATTGCATACTGTGTTGAGAAGATAAAGTCTATAAATAGTATGACCGATTTTAGTAAATATAGAGCTAGAATCGACGAAATTGATTTACAGATATCAAATAATAATATTTGGAGTGATGCAAAGAAAGCTGGCGCCCTTATGAAAGAACGCCAGCGCCTAACTGATTTCGTCACAAAAATACAGTAAATGTCTGATGACATCGATTTCTATTCAGAAATTGCAAAAGAACTCCCAGAAGAATTGCCGGAACAACAAGAGCATATTGCAAAGATTTATGATGAATTGTTAGCCTTAGAGTTTCGTCAAATGATGACAGATCCAATGGCTAATAGCCCGGCTATACTGACAATTAATGCGGGCGCTGGCGGTCTAGAAGCCGCTAATTGGGTTACAATGATGTCCAGAATGTACTTGCGTTGGGCAGATGCTTATAATTTTAAAGTGGAAATATTAGATAATAAACCGTCAGAAGAACATAGTTCTATTTGTACAGATTCCGTATCTTATAGAATAGATGGTCCATATGCTTATGGCTTCCTTAAAGGAGAAAATGGAGTTCATCGTTTAATCCGTAATTCTCCTTTTAATGCAGGAGATGCCCGTCATACTTCCTTTGCAGCAGTATCTGTTACACCAGATATCGAAGATACTATCGATATTAAAATAGAAGATAAAGATATTGAAATCACCGCACAAACATCTTCCGGCTCTGGCGGTCAAAATGTAAACAAGGTTGCTAGCGCAATTAGATTAAAACATTTACCTACAGGCATTAATATATTGGTTAGAACCGAGCGCGATCAACTTTCTAATAAGAAAACTGCGCTGAAGATGTTAAAATCAAAATTATATGATATCGAAAAGAAGAAAAGACAATCTGAAAAAGATAAGTTCATCGAGTCTCAAATGGATGCCAAATTTGGTAGCCAGATTAGAACTTATACTCTTTCACCTTATTCATTAGTAAAAGATCATAGAACTGATTTTGAACATAACAACTGTAATCGTGTTTTAGATGGTGATATACAAGAGTTTATTTTGGCGTATTTAAGATATTTCGCGAAATCATAAGATCTAAATTTGCTTTAGCTATAGAAAACATCTCGCGATAATATAATGATAATTATAAGTTAATGAAAAGATTTACAGTCAAAGACTTTATGCTATATAATGGACCGTGTTTTTCCTGCGGTGAAAAGACAACCGCTAAGATTTGTTGCTTAGAAAATAATGAAATAAGAAATATTCAGCAAGTTATAAATCATGGAGTGTTAGATGCTACTTTAAAGATAACGTATTCTTTTACTTTGGCATTAAGGATTTATATAGAAACTAATAAATTCATAGTGTCAGATCAAAAAAAATTTTCAACGTATCTTGAGACTAAAAATCTTGTGTTTACCAGCAATTGTAGCGAATGTAGAAACTACATACTAACAAATAACATGGAATTTAATTCAAATGGATATGTAAAAGCCTTAACTATTAAACGCGAAATATTATCTGTATATGATAGTGATAGAATTTATAGTCTTATGACAGAGTATGATGAAAATAAAACAGAAGTAAATGTATGGAACAGTAAAGCTGATAACATAATCAAGTTAGATCTTCCACTTTTGCCTCTTTATAAATTTAAAACCAGAGAAAGGTTAATTAATAAGCTAAGTACTTATGTTATTTTCTCATAGGAAAACTTCACAATAAATGGTTTGGAAAATGATTTTATACCAAGAAAATCATCAGTCTTGTACTAGTGAATGATTTGTATGTTTTTTTTTTGATACATTTTAGTTTGTTAGATGTTATCCTACAAAGTGGTCTGCTCATTTTTGTTTAGGTCACTAAACACTGGCGCAAATATTCTATGTTTCTGTCTGATTTCGAGGATGTGATGAAGGGGAAACGACTTATTGATTGTCATAAATTGCAAGGAGAGTTTACTTTTTGTAATCGAGGAATCTATCAAGGTGTGCGAATGATTATCGAAGACCAAGATCCATGATTTTTAAAAAATGTCCGTCCTTGCGCGACAGTTTTTACGACATACATTGTTGGTATGAGCACGGCACGAACCGCTATGTGGAGTTTGTTTAAACTTGGTAAGCCAATAAGAGGCAGAAGCGGATGGTTATGTGAACTAGAAGATAAACCAAATAAAATCTTAAAAGTAACTCACGAACCAGATCCAACTTTCTTTAAGAGATTTAGTAAGATATTGTCATATTTTCAACAGACAGATAGCCCGTCCGTGGTTAAAGTTTATGAATTTGGAATTGCTCAATCAAATGATACGCATGTGGTTGAATGATATTGAGCCACGTGGATATGGGCGTTCACCAATTACTGTGAATCTTTCTGATGGATCTACAGCAGACGCACTACTATACCATCCACTTGCAGATTCTTTGGATTTGGATAATAAATATAATGTGGAATTATGAAAGAGAGCTTCCAGAAATGGAGGCTAAAGTTGATAGGATGGTTAAAGAGATAAATACAAATTATGTAGACGTAATGGTTGCACACGCGCCAGTATATCAGACTCTAGATTTAACCAGGAGTAATGCTGTAATTGGTAGCCAGGGAAGTCTTAAAAACTTATGCTCGAAAGGACGTAGTGGTTCGAATCCACTCTTAAGCACTATGACAATTTAATATGATATCGTGGCGAAACTGGCAGCCGCGCTAGCCTAAGAAACTAATACCTGTAATGGTGTAGTGATCAAGCCCTCTCCTTAGCACAACAATTAATTTTTGCCAGGTTTTTTGGCATCTTTAGAAATCTCAATTGATGGATACTTCGAATGTACCTTGCGTATTACAAGATTAACCAATGACTGAAGTGATCCTTTGTACCAATCTGGTACCTTGCTATATTGATTAACTCTAGCAATGGCGTTCCTTGCTTGATCAATATTATTAATTGGGAAATGATCTTTGTTATCTTTTGCTCTTTCAGCAGGAACACAAACTATTCCACGATTTCTAACCTTTGCTTTAGGATCTCTCTTGTTTTCAGAAATTTTAAACAAGGCTAACTCAGCACGTTTTTCAAATGCAGTTACTAAATCTAATAAATTAGTTGAGTCGTGGCTCATAAAAAGTTCCTTTATTTATCTATACAACTTTATGCCAATAAAATATAGATTTATCTGATATTCAGATATGATGCAAGCTTTACATAAAAGTTTTTTTAACTTTTCCTTTATTGCGTGTCAATCAGCCGAATATCTAGGTTTATCCATGGGTAAGCTACTAGCCTTGTGCTTGTGGTAATTGACGAGTAAACTTCGAGTTATATAGCTATGTATGCAAGACACTAAGTATTGCCCTATTTGTGGCGATTTAATGCGATCAAATAAATTAAAAAACAGATTAATAACATTTGTTGATAAGACATCAGATTATATAGAAAGAACTTGTGCGGGCTTAAATCACTGCCTTCAAATTTTCGTAGATGAAAAAACTAAACAAGTTGATTTGTTGAAAATGTCTCTCACCAGTAAATATGATATATTTATATTTTTAGATTATTATAATACGAAAAGTCAAATTGTTTGTTACAAAAATAACAAACAGATGTCAAAAATAGACGTATCTAAAATAATAGATCCCGATTTCCCAGATTTAAAAAATCTAAAATCTAAAGTGTCTTTGTTTATAACATTCTTATGATTAAATGTAATTAAAGTAGCTATAAAATCAATATATATTATATCAAGTTACTAATAAATATTATGATAATACCATCAAAATGCCCTAAATGCGGAGATATACTTTTAAATGATTTCGGTCTTTTTAACAATAAAAGTTTGTACGACGTAAAAATTTGTAATAAATACCCTAGTCACAGATTTACTATTCAATATGATTCTAATATAGATAAAGTGCTCATTATGTCATATAATGACTCTAGCACTAAAGAAATACGTTGGGATTTTAATACTAAAACCATATATCTTAATAAGCCTATTATCATAAAAGGAAAAAATGCTGGTGTAATTACTACTGGAATTCCATATAGTAAATTATTTTATAATACTGTGCCTTGGTTTGATCCAGATATATCAAATTTTGATAAATTAATCAGGAAAATTAAGATATATGCTACGTTTTTATGATTAAATATCATTTATTATCACACATTGTGTATCATTTTATCAAAATAAAAGTACAAAATCATTTATAAATTGAGTTTATTTAATGTTTAAATCTTATGATAAATGCCCTGTCTGTGGCAAAGATATGAGATATAAGTATTTTTTTAATGATAAATGCCAAATACTTAATAAACATTCATTTTCATTTATAGAGTCTGTATGTAATCATTATGATACTAACCAAATTAAATTTGAAAATCCTCCAACTCATTTATTCTCACAAATATCATCATTATCTAATGAGAAATTATTTGAAAAAGTAGATCTTCCAGTTTTAGGATATGAAATATATGTAAACTATGTGATGCGTAATACAACTATCGTATATTTTACTAAAAATAAATATGAAAAAGATTATTTAATACCAGAAAAAGTAGTATTAAATAATAGATTGATTGCGCTTGATTATCCCTATCTTATAAATACATTGAACAAAATTAAAACATTGGCAACGTTTTTGTGATTGTTACGATATTTAGTTCTTGCCTAAAGATGTCTTCCTATAAATTTGAACGATTTTCAAATTGATAATGAAAATAAGTAATGCTAACAATGATGTCTGACTTTAGATATGTGTATAAAGGTAACTTTAAATAAGTCTATTATAAGAAAAACTCAAATAAATGAACTTTAAGCGCCTAATCTACAATAGAGAAATGCTACCTGTTAATAAAAATCTTTGACTTTGTCAAGATCGTAAAGAATATGTACAAGAATTAGATTCTACATTCAAATAAACTATTCTACGTATATCGTAAATTAAATAGAAACTATTATATCTTTGCTACACAAAATTTATATAAATTATAACAAAATAAAACTATTATATATAAATTGCAAAAATTATCACAACGTAAACATTTGATGCTTTTCTCCAACGACAAACAACAATCGGTATTTGATAAAATCAAACTCTACAATTTGTTATAATTATGTCAACAGATGGTTTAGTTAATTTATCTTTTCAAGATAAAAATTGGACAAAATTAAATGCTTGTAGTGTTTTCTTGATTATTTACAAATATCTTCTATTTCATCACAAGTAACTAAATTGTCGGCTATACATTTAGGATTTAATTGAACAGAATTGCGCATCTCATATTCACAAAATTGAGTGCAAGTTAGTATGACCACCCCGTTTATATCACAATTCATTGTTTTAAAGTAAATAGGATCATCATTGCAGTTTATTATAATATCTTCATAATAACCTTTGCAATCTTTATCCTTTAATACATTGCACATATCATCGCAATATTCAACCCCTGGCTGAGTCCTAACATAAGGCTCATTCCCGCCTTGACTACAGTTTGCACAACCAATTAGAGTTACTACTAATAATAAAACATGAAAGATTTTCATGTACCTCTCCTTAAACAGTTGGTACCCAAATGTCTGAAGTTATGCTAGATGCTATATAGTTCTTATCCATCCAACAATATCCATTAACTCCCCAATCAGAATTTCCACACCATACTGCTTTACCATTTCTCCTAACATATAATAGACCATTTGGTACTGTCACACAATAAACTTTACCAGTATATGACTTCTGAATCGGTTCATTATTGAATTGTGACATAGTTTTTGTAGTTTTAATTTTTATCTTATATTCTGCGTGTTTATTATTTTTTGATCTAACTCTGTTTGTAATTCTTATATCTGCCGATAAATTACAGCGCAAAGCTAACTCCTGAATATCATCTGCTAATTGTTTGGATGAAGTATGATAAATATATTTTCCTTTGACTTTTGTGCCATTACCAAGCATCATAGCGTCTAGTAAAATCTTACTTTGACGACGAGATAATTCTAAAAGATAGCGTGGTATGAATTTTTCATCCTCTTTTCCAAAGATAGAAAGATATTTATATAATTCTTTCGTTGTATAATGCCATCTATTTATACTTTTGTGATTTATAGATTTTTTGTCTTTAGAAAATTTAAATGGAAGTTTTTTCAAACAATGATTAATCTTATCTTTATTTAACCCAATTGTCTCGTAAATAGTTGTTTTATTATGTTTTTCACAATTGTATCCACATGATAGAAAATAACCCATAAATTCTAACCACGTATCAGCTTCAACTGTTTTGTCTTCAATATTAAAGTGACTTACGTCCGGAACAATGTTTATAACGTCTTTTTTAAAATAAATAGGCTTTGAAATTTCATCAGCTCTTTTAATACTCCATGATGTGTCGTCTTTGTCTTTATAGTCTCCTACGTACATTCTGTGATTTGGAGTAACTGCAAGATCTATATGTCCATCTTTGAAATAATAAAGTTTGCCGCTAAAATCATACTCATGTATTTTTGATGCTTTTTGAAATTCCAAATGATGCGTATCAGAGTTTAATGTCGCAAATTTATCATTATACGTTACATCTTTAAATAATTTCCAACCATCATTTGTCAAAATCTCTGTCTTGTCATCATAACATCCCCAAGAATTTCTAACTTCAAATGCTTGCTTGTCTTCAGACCACCCCACTATACACATAGCATGTCCACCTATCCACCCACCACCAGGATTAACCACTACTTCGTCACTGTTTACATACTTAAAACTCTCCGCTACTTTAGTCCCAAATACAACTGGATTACCAGCAGATAATGCTTGCTTGATTTGAACTATTCTATTAATCCCTCCCACGTCTATTCTGTAAAACTTACTAATCCTATGTTTAATAGCTTCGCGATATGCAATAATAGGTGGTCTTACGTTCACATTCGATAAATCATATGGATATGTCTTCTCACTCGGCGCTCCGTAACGTGCCATGCTGTCAAAAGCTAACCTGATCTGTGACCCCTTATCTATGTTACTTGTAGGTGGATTGGAAAGATTCCTGGCGTTCCAATAAATAAATAATCTGGAAATATCTTCTATATTAGATGGATCACAACCCTTCCTATGAGCCATCTGTGCTTCAAAACAATCAGCAACAGCATTCGCAACACAAGAACTTAGGTTGTATTGATCGCTAATTGGCTTAAAATATTGTTTTAATGACGGATTCTGTTCTATCGGCGTAGTAACCATAGCACTGTTTGAGAACTTTAAATCTGTTCCAGGACCATCTTCAATGTATCCAAAATTAACAAAAAATTTGTTCGTAATCCATGATTTCGATTGTAAAAATTCCACCGGCGTATTGATGATTGAAAATAAAGGCATAATATCTCCCGTATGTTATATCAATATGCGATTTTATTAATAATAAAATGTCCATACCTATTGCCAAAAACACTGCGTTGGTGATAATTTATTTTGCAAATGATCATTAAATATATGAAATTTATACCTAAAACTTCATCACCAACGGAAAATGTCACCAAATTAAAAAATATACCCGCTATTTTTATAAAATTGACTTCTGTTTTATAGAAACTACCTTGTTATTGCAGTATTATATTTTAAAATAATTTTGATATTAATCATGACTTACCAATGAAAGTTGCCTAATGATAAGAAAACAAATAACAGAATTATGCCCGTTGTGCGGTAAAATTATGAAAACTCAAGATGTAAATCGTGGAGTCTATTGGTGCCCAACCCCTATTAAGTTCCAAGGCGGTAAACAAAAATTCCATTATGTAGTAGATCGTAAATATAAATATCATGAAATGATTGTTATGCCATATAAAATCGATACATATAATAACTATACACAAATAGCTATACATATACCACCAGATCACCCAAATGCTACTACCGAATATAAAATAGGTCACGTCTTATTTAAACATGTCTGTAAAACTCAGCCTATATTGCCTATGAACTATAATAAATTGTTTAATAAAATTAAATTGATCGTGCTTCTATCATGATTTGTCCCTACTGTAATTCGAATTTAGAACATAACATTACTAATCAATTATATTTAATTATACTATGCAGTAAATGTAATGTATTGTAATGTATTGTATTGTATTGTATTGTATTGTACAGTACATTAATGATGGTACAATATTTCGCATCTGGACAACCATTATGCCGTATAAACACTTCGTTTGCCTCTATTATGACATAAATAAAACTGAAATATGGTCAGTAAAATGTATATAAGAATCTTCAGCAATTATTACTAAAAATGTTGTCCTAAATATAAATACACATAATATACAACAAAATTAAAACTGTATCTTTCATAATATTATGCGATAAATGTAATGTGTTGTACCATAATGATGGTAGAATATTTAAGATCTGGACCACCATTACACCGTATAAACACTTCGTTTGCCTCTATTATGACATAAATAAAACTGAAATATGGTCATTAAAATATAGAGAAGAAATATCAACAATAGAATTATTTCATCTTAATGAAATTATCAATATCTCCCCTAAAATGCAATGGCTAAACTTAAAACTATTCTAGTGTTTCAATAAAACCAATATATAACCCGCCTTTCCCGCATCTATAAAAAGAATTGCCAATAATGTAACGCCGTTCGCCTACAATACCGTCTAAACTTATACTTATAGTGAAAATTATAATACCTAAATATATTATAACTTGATGTCGATAACTTCACCCACAATTACCATAACCTTTCATTAAATATTGCTCCTGTATGATGTGCCGTGATATGTTGCTAAGCATCATGTAAACCAAATGGAGCTCCGGGCGACTCAATGTCATATATTTAATTTTTAATCTAATCCCATGAACTCTTAAATTGATTGTAATGCTATCATGATTTGCCAATACTGTAATTCAATTTTAAAATATAATATAAATAATCAATTATATTTAATGATACTATGCGATAAATGTAATGTAATATACCTCCATGATGGTAGAATATTTCAGATTTGGACTAATATCGTACAATATAAACACTTTGTTCGCTTCTACTATAATACAAATCACACAAATATATGGTCAGTAAAATGTACAAAAGAACTCCCCAAAACTTATACTAATACCATTACTATAAATGGTATCCTAAATATAAATCCACATAATATACAACAAAAATTAAAACTGTACCTAACTATCTTATGATCTGCCCATTTTGTAAAATACAACTACAAAAAATTATAGAAAAATCTATACATAAAGAAAAATTTATCCGCATTAATTGTGATAACTGTAATTGTATGTTTACTGTCTCTACTCAAAATAATGAACTACTAAAAACTACAATATTTGTTCAATATGATTCGTTGACGTATTGGTTTATAGTCGATTATCAACATAACTTTACTAGAATTATGGGTCCTCAATTCCCTGAAGCAGAAAAACAACTTAATAAATCAAATGTCCAACACGCTTCATCTTGGACCTGCATATTTAATATCAATCATATTATCAATATCTTCCCTAAAAATGCAATCTCTAAACTTAAAACTATCCTCGTGTTTCAATAAAAACCAATAACTCGCTTCGCCCACAAAATTGCAAACACCGTTCGACTACAATACTGCCTAAACTTATACTCCGAAAACTGTAGTAAAAATTATAATACCTGGATATATTCTAATTTGAAATCCATAACTTTAACCCCAATTACTATAACCTTTCATTAAATCTTGGCCTGTATGATGTGCCGTCACATGTTGTGACATATCATATAAACCAAAGGGAGCTTCGGGCGGCACTCACCAAAATAACAACCGCCCCTTTTTACTTTATTATAAATTGCAAATATTTAAATTTGATTTAATTATCACTTGCTAATCAAAACCACGTATTAAAAATTAATCGAACCATACAAACACTAATATTAAATTGATTGTAATACTATCATGATTTGCCCATACTGTAATTCAATCTTAGAATCTAACATAAATCATCAATTGTATTTAATGATATTATGCGATAAATGTAATGTGTTTTACAATCATAACGGTAGAATATTTCAAATCTGGACCACTATTATACCATTTAAACACTTGGTTTGCTTCCATTATGACATAAATAAAACTGAAATATGGTCAGTAAAATATAGGGAAGAAATATCAACGGCTTCGACTAATGCTATTACTATAAATGGTATCCTAAATATAAATCCACATAATATACAACAAAAATTAAAACTGTACCTAACTATGTTATAATCTGACCATTTTGTAAAATACAACTTTGTAAAATACAACTACAAAAATTATAGAAAATCTATACATAAAGAAAATTGCCTGTATTAATTGTGATAAATATATGTCTTCTGTCTCTATTATCTATTCATACTAAAAACTACAATACTAGATTTATGGTACTCAATTCCCTGAAACAGAAAAATAAATGAAATGCAATAGCCAAACTTAAAACTATTCTAGTGTTTCAATAAAACCAATATATAACTCGCATTCCCAGCATCTATAAAAACAATTGCCAATAATGTAACGCCGTTCGCCTACAACCACGTCTAAACTTATACTTGTAGTAAAAATTATAATACCTAAATATATTATAACTTAATGTCGATAACTTCAACCATAATTACAATAACCTTTCATTAAATCTTGGCACTGTATGATGTGCCGTAATATGTTGCTAAGCATATTTAAATTTTAATCGAATCCCCTGAACACTCATTATGCCATATAAATACTACGTCTGCTTCTATTATAATAGAAATAAAACTGAAATATGGTCATTAAAATGTATAGAAGAAATACAAATAACTTATCCTAAAACCGTTATTATCAATAATATCCCCAATATAAACCCAATGTAAAACAAAAACAAATTTACTTGTGTTAATTGTATGTCCGCTGCTATAACTTTAATTAAATTTAATACTAAATTGATTGCAACGCTATTATGATTTGCCCATACTGTAATTCAAATATAGATAAATCATCAATCATTATCTGCCCATATTATAATTCGGATCTACGCCCAACATCAACATATAATCAATTGGATTTAATAATATTATGTGATAAATGTAGTGTAATGTACTACGGTGATGGTAGAATATTCCAAATGTGGTCCACTATACTATATTGCAATATCAATATTACGTCCGCTTCTACTATGACATAAATAAAACTAAAATATGGTCAGCAAAATATAAGAAAGAAATATCAACGGCTTCGACTAATACCATTACTATAAATGGTGCCATAAATATAAACACATATAATATACAACAAAATAATATACAACTCATATTAAAATGATTACTATAAATGGTATCCCAAATATTAACCCAAATAATATACAACAAAAATTAAAACTGTACCTAACTATGTTATGATCTGCCCAGTTTGTAAAATACAATTACAAAAAATTGTATAAAATATATACATAAAGAAAATTATCCGCATTAATTCCGATAACTGTAACTGTATGTTTACTGCCTCTATTCAAATTATCAACATAACTTTACTAGAATTATCAATCCTCAATTCCCAGATGCAGAAAAATAACTTAATAAATCAAATATCCAACACGCTTCATCTTGCACCTGCATATAAAAATGCAATGGCTAAACTTAAAACTATCCTCGTGTTTCAATAAAAAAACAATATCTGGTTATATCGAAACTTAAAATAAATCAAAATTCTAAAATAACTCCCTTCGCCCACAAAATTGCAAACACCGTTCGACTACAATACTGCCTAAACTTATACTCCGTTACTCTAAAACTATAGTAAAAATTATAATACCTAGATATATTCTAATTTGAAATACATAACTTTAACCCCAATTACTATAACCTTTCATTAAATCTTAGCCCTGTATGATGTGCCGTGACATGTTGTAACATATCATATGAACCAAAGGGAGTTTCGGGCGGCACTCACCAAAATAATAACTGCCCCATATTCACTTCATTATTTCCAAATTCTGTAACCATATTATACCTGTATCTGCAATCAAGTCGCTCTCCATAATATATAATCATTGCATATATTTATGTTTTTTGCCAATAAATGCCCAGTATCAAAATTAATCGAATACTACAAACATTAATATTAAATTGATTGTAATACTATCATCATTCATCATTTGCACATACTATAATCCAAATTTAGAGCCTAACATAAATAATCAAACGAATTGCGATAACTGTATGTTCGCCGTCTCAACACAAAATAATGAATACCTAATGTCATTTCTGCCAAGAATAGCCTCAATAACTTTACCTCTGCCTCAGTACCTCTGCTCCAGCTAAAAGTGGAACGTAAAATAAGTCCGTGTGTCAACCAATAAGCTTAAGTGCTGGTCATACTTAAAATAAATGTCTCCTTCATTAATAATAAAACTATGTAGTGAAAATTATAACTTTAAAATTGATAACTTCTACTAAATATGTTGTGACGTATTATATGAGCTAAATTTTAATTTTTTTTAACCTAAAATTCTGTAATAACTACATTCTGTAATCATTCACTTACCGAAAAATAATTCAGTATCCATAAATCCATTAGATAATTGTTTCTATACATGTATCAAGATTCTAATATAATCAGATTATATTTCCCTATCCAGATCTATACTAGATGTAAATTCCGTAAAATCACTATATACGATAACTAAGTTTTATGTAAATAATTATAATAAATTTAATGTAATGTAAAATCTCAGATTATCTTTGTAGAATTCTCTGCCAATATTAAATGTCCCCTCATTAATCTTTAACACAATAGTTAATCCTATCTAATTCCCAATTCCTACCAATTATTATTTGCTCTATCGCACTCTTGTCTATACATAATCCATTGTACCCCCTTATATAACTCCCCCTCATTATACCTTCACTCGTATGTCGTGCCCCTAGTAAATGCCCTGCCTCATGCATTACTATGTAATATATGTCCCCTTCATTCATCCTAGTAGGGGCTAAATACATATAACTGCCACCTACTTTATTTACAAATCCTAATACCTTCTCCCCCTCTTCCCTACTCTCGTCTGCCCTCTTTAATATATCATCCCCCTCACTTAGTCTGAAAATTCCATATGCCTCACCATTTACTATCTTCTTCAATGCCCATATCTCCATATCCATTTCACCAGCATACTCAAACCTCATATACCCATTAAGTGTCTTGTTCCATCTGTCTAACCCAAGCTCTATCTCTGTCTCCTCTTTATCACTAAATAATACATCTAAGTAGACTGGCATTATCACTTCTTCGTAAATTACTTTCTCCCTCTCTATATAATGATACCTCGGATTCTCGTCCCGACATCCACATATTATATTTAACAATATACCTACCACAAATATCAATATCTTTGTTCTGTACATGTCATAATCCCAATTATATATTTATGCCCCATTATCAGTAGATTTTAAAATGACCATATATGTAGTGTCATTAAATTATTAATATAATGTTATAAGAAACTATAAGAAAATTTAAAATTTAAAATTGGTGTTTTCAAGTGTCAAAAAGTGTCAAATAGTGTGGAAGCGTCCCTTTTAATGTTCTAATTACCTGTTTTGAACTAGTCTGTAACCTTCAAATGACACGTTATGAACCATGTTAAATCGGTCTTTAGCTTATTTTAGATTTGTCTTAAACTGATTTTGATAAGATTTATTAATTATTTCATTGAATTTTTAAGCTTGTATCCCCTATTTGGGGGGCAAATCGCGTGCCAACGCGGCTCTTGTTCAGAATCTTCACTGGCATATTCCTTGCAATTAGCAATACTCATGCCATCGTCCAATAGTTCAATCGACGATGGTACGCTCTTTGCAAGTAGCATTTCCTATGCCAAAATCAATAATCCAGTTTTTATTTTTATTTCTCATTATACTGTTATTCATTATTTTTCTTTTTCTTTTATATTCTGGAATATTTTTTTTATTTGTAATATACAGTAATGTTATAATTTTCAGATTCTAATATGTTCTGGAATTGTCGGACGGCAGGAACATAACGAAAGTCCGTAAAGTATATAGTTTTTACTATACCAAAAACTACTTTTTATCTTTTTTTTATAGTATTAGTTCGGTTAGGGATTGTCGTCCGGTGAAAAACATATTGAATATCAAGTAGTTGGCATGAATATTGTAAGGAGCAATTGTTGTGCCGAGTCTCTTTGAGAGGTGGCATTATTTTTGCTATAGCATGATTAGTACCAATTCAGTTTTAGAACAGGTATGGTTTTTGCTAATAGCAACTGCTATACCGTCTTCGTTTCATTATTGTTGGATTCAACCTACCTATAATGTAAACCCATCATGAAACAATTGTGGCGCAACAGTGAGGGAATACCCCCGAAAGAAGGGAGTTGGCCATGTCTAGGTCTATTGTTGATAGTTTTCTCGCAGGATTGGCTTCGACCTACATTGCGGAGAATTCTATCTCCGCAATGGTTCCAGATTCGTCCGCGGACGCGACTACAACTAAGCCGCGTTCCGTGAAGTCTAAGTCGTGTTCTGATTGTAAAGGGACACGTAAGTCTAAGTCTGGTTGGAATTCAGCTAATGCTGAATTCCCTTCCGCAATTCCGTTGTCACCGGATGAATTCCATTCCGCCATCAACGGAAAGATTGCTTATTGTGACGAAAAGGGGATGCCGCAACGGCGGAATCCTACTTCAACGGAATTGCGCGCTTATTGTAACGGCTTTATTGCTTGGCTTCGTCAAACTAAGGACCATCGCGTGGCATACCTCATGCCAGATATGGCGACAGGTACCTTGCTTGACGTCTGCCGGATCATTATGTTCGAGATTCGTCACCCTAATGTTGTGCCCGATGACCATGCCAACCGGCATGGTAGGGCAGTTGTCTTTGGATCGGCTGGCGTGGGAAGCCGCGCCAGCAAGATGCGTCGGTCACTTGTATCGGCGCTTGTAACCGCGGAACATGCGCGCGATGAATTCGTCATCGATGCGCGTGTCAAGCGGGAATTGGCGCGTGAATTGCGCGCCGAAGGCACGGTAGATGATGCTACCGTCGCCGAAACTGAATGGCGAGTTTTCGCCATGAAAGCTGCCCTTGAGCATGCAAGGGCTCGCGAGATTAGAAGAATTCTTGACTTCGACAACTGGTCGGAGCTTGAAGCGCGCTACGAAGCGTGCGGGGGCGGAGGATAAGCAAGAAGCGTGCTAGTAAGTGCAAGCAATTGTCAAGTCAATTGCTTGCATTGTGTTTTGGTAGGCATATTGTTTGCAAAGTAGCAAAGTGTGTGCCATGAAAAACAGGTGTTCGCGTCCCATCATGAAACATAGTTGGCGTCAAGGTGCCGCTAACACAACACCGAAGAAGGCATAAAATGAATATAAGACCTACTCTAGAAGGGCTCAAGGCTGCCTGCGTGCAGGCAGCCGAGGATGAGGCGTTCGCCCGAGAAGCCGTAGCTCGGGCGAGGAAAGCCCTTGAAAGGGCTGAGTCCGCGCTTATTGGAACGCGGGAAAACGCGCGCAAGGCGCGTGAAGCCTTGCGCGAATTCGAAAGGAATACGTATTCTCCCGAGATTACGTCTCGGGAGGTTGATATCCTTGCCATGCAAGGATATCATACCGAAGTCGGGTCACCTCTGACGGATGAGATTGTTCGTCTCATCCGTGAAGGCAGTTGCGCTGCTTGGTTGAGTAAGCGCAACGTGTAACTAACCCGTTACTAATTGATCTCGCCATCTAATTGATGAGCGGGAGTTTTGTGTTTCTTTGTTCAGGTTGGCATTGAATTTGCAAGGTGCAAACGATATACCAGCCAAGTTTTTCACGAAAAGTTCATTATATCCAAGTTTATCATATCAATGAAACTAATGAATAATTATTTGGCATGATATTTGCATATGGTATGATACTTGCATAACTTGTATATGGTACGATACTTGCACGTGAATATGATGGCATGAGCTTTGCAACGTAGCAATTCGCGTGCTACGTTAGAACCGTCTGCAATAAGCATGCCAAGTTATATCTTTTATATGTATTGCAACGATCCCATCATGAAACAATACATTGTGGGTGGTGCAACGCAACTTGACGGGCGTTAGGAAACACCTAGTAAGGTGTGAACGTCAATGTGCTGTTGCAATAAGGGTAGAACGTTCTACCCATCATAAAACAGTTGGAGGCGGATATGTGGAAGCTGTTGGTACTTTGGGCGATTTTGTCCGCATGCATTTTTTGTGCCATCAATTTTTTCCTGATCCCACAGTTTCCCATCATGGCACAGTACTTTGAAGGAGTATCTGTCCGATGGTCGGTCGGCGCTAGTGCACTGGTCATGATCGTCGGACTGCTCTTTGGTGGGAGCAAGTAGTTCCCATCATTAAACACGGAAGTGGGATAGAGGGAAAGGAAGGGAGTTAGCCATGACACCGCGTAGGCTTCTGCACAAAGCCAATTCTCCAAAGGTTAGTGCGCTTGCTTTTTTTCAAGCGCATCGTGAGTACCTTCTCGCTTCGGATTCGGAAGTGTCTTACGCGACGGCTTCAATTGTAAAGAAGCTGGAAAGTGGGGAGTTGCTTCCCACGCCAGCTTTGACTGAATTGAAAAGGGTCGTTCTTGATCATATCTTGGCTAGTGCCCATACGGGCATGAACAAGCCGAGAAAGGTGGAATATCCCTTTGTTGCCACGATTCGTCGTGGCACGGGGGAGGTTGCCCGTGATGAACAGGGTAAAGCTTTGGAAAAGGAGTTTGCCCTTTATCAAAGGGCGATTGATTGGATTGACCGCCGACTGTTTGAGTCTCCCCCCGATTATTTCGGGGAAGTACATTCGAACAGGTGTGCTAACCCCGAACACGCGACGGATATTATTCGCCGCGATGAATCGTTTTCTCGTCTTTTTGAGAAGCCGCGGATGGCTGTGCATAAAGTGAGCCATCCGTCTAACGGCAACCTTGGATTCGGCGTGAAGGTGCGTCAATCCAAGGTGGCGTTCTCGCGGGGCTGATTGTACATCAGCCCATCATGAAACAGGATTTGAAGGAAAGGGTAAGCCCATGAGAAAGATCGATTTGAGTGAGTTTGTGGTTCGTTCTGGTAACCGTCACTTCCTTGAAGTAAGGTGTAGTGTTGGGGCGCTTTAGCGTCCCAATCTTGTTTGAAAAGGAGTAGATAAATGGCTACTCATAAAGGCGATCGGTCTTTTAGAATCGAATTACCGCGTAAACGTCGGCGCAATCTTTTTGCGCTTTCAGTCGCAAGGGGCGAAGCACAAAAGCCCCGACGCATGAGTAAAGCTCATAAGGATTCTATGAAAAACTGGAAAAACGAGGACTGGGGTGAAGAAGAGGATTGAACCTCTTTCTCTCAGTAAGAGTTTTTCGTTATCTAGTTCACGATAAACTATGGCGGATTTTTATTCGCCCGCACTTACCAGCACCTCTTTTCACAAGAGGTGAATTATCATGTGGCATAGCGTTTGCAAAGTGCAAACGTCGTGCCATGTTTGCGTGACACTATATGACAATATATAGCAATGTAGTTTCACGATTGATGGCATAACATTTGCAAAGGTGCAAACTTCGTGCCATATTTGTTGGCAATATATGACAATATATGGCAATGTAGTGTCACGATATATGGTGGCATAACGTTTGCAAAGTGCAAACATCGTGCCATACAAAACGGCATGTATATTGCAAAGAAGCAAAGTATATGCCAAATTGGTCATGTGTTCGTGCGTAGCAAGAATCGTGCCGAAGTATAGTTGGCATAGTTTTTGCTACGAAACCTTATTATATGCGGCGCATAACGATCCCATCATGAAACATAGACAACGCCAAGGTGCGACGAACGCAAGGCAAGGCAAGGCAACGGGAACGGGTTGACGTTCCCATCATGTAACGGCGTTCGGGCGGAAGTGCTAGGAAGGCGCGAGTCAATGAATCTTGAATTGAGTCAAGATTCAGCATGGCAAGCGCCAGATTCATCGTAGAGAAGGAGTTCGTCATGAATACTGCGATCAACCTCAATACTTACGTTGTGCGTGCTGGGAACGGCAGCATCGACCTCGATGCTACTTGTGCGAAGTTTGCCAAGGACCTTTTGGCTTTTCAAGCTGAAATGGAAACTGAAAATGAAGCGGTTGGAGCCGCGGTCAATGCTGTCTTCGATCAGTTCCCTGGGGCTAGGATCAATATGCCTGCCCTGGTGAACTATTCGCTCCAAAGGCTGAACGTTCAGCCGGAAAACTTCCGAATTCTTTCTGAAAAAGTTCAGAATTATGTTCGGGACCGTGCCGGAGCCCGTGAATCCGGCGCCCTTTTCCATATTGGAAAGGGAAAGGGTGGCGGAGTGTCCCGCTGGTCCGACCAGCGGGAAGATAAGTAGTACATAGTAGGTGTGTGGGAATGGAATAAGAACCGTTTCATTCCCCTTTCTTCCGAAGCTTATAGGTTCATGTACTTTTGGGACCATTGCCCTAATGATTAGGGTAAAGGAATAAATGTCGGTTCGAATCCGGCTGGTCCCACTAGGAATGTGATAGGCTTATTCCCAAGATTTTGCATGCGTGATCTTGGGAGAATGCACACGTATAATATACGTGGGAAACGGTCGAATCGATATCGAGCCTGACCGTGTTCCTTCCAATTTGAAAGACAATATATTTGGTTTCCAGGAACGGTGGAGTAAAACAGGTGTAGACTTTTGAACCGCAATGAAAAGCTCATATAGGCGGTCGAACCTGTTTCCAAACATTTGTTTATATTCCAACTAGGAGAGATATTATGGTTCTCATTTATGAGCTTGATGGCGATGCCACAGTTTCATGCAAAGCTACGGACAGTCTTTGTCTTCAGGATCTTCAGAAGAAAGAGGCTATCCTTGAGTATTTGCGTACAAATAATGTTACACTGGAAGACACGGATGAGATTCTGGTCATTGTCAACGACAATATTACAGTATTGTCAGGACCATTCTGAACTTTACAAACAATAGGAGAGTTGTCATGGTTATCGTCGGTGTGTCTTTTGACCATAATGCTACCTTTTCGTGTAAGGCTCCGTATAGCCTCCGTTTCCAGAAAAAGGAGGATGTAATTCAATTCCTCTGTGCAGAAAGAGGCGTAAGTACGGATGACCTTGATGAAATCCTTGTTATTGTGGATGACAATGTGACAGTATGGACAAGACCATTCTGAACATTGTTATAGACTTAGATTCCGGTATATTTGCTGGTTTAGTATTGGAATCATGTTGTTTTCTTGTAAAACCAGTCCCCATACACATAAGAGATTGTGTGTATGGGACTAGACCCGTCCAAACTTTGTTTGGATTATGGTATTTATGTATAAAAGTGATACTAGATTTAGTCTCCGCCATTTTGGGGGTCTCCCCACTGGTCTATACATATATGTCTAGTTTTCAGCGTGGAAGGAGAACGATCATGGTACTTATCTGTGTATCGTTTGACGGCGATATTACGGTTTCATGCAAGGCTCCTGACAGTCTTTGTCTCCAGAAGAAAGAGGATGTCCTTGAATACATGCGCGGAAAAAATATCCATGTTGAGGACATGGATGAGATTCTTGTTGTTGTAAGAGACAATGTTTCAGTATGGGCAGGACCATTCTGAACATTGTCATAGACTTAGATTCCGGTATATTTGCTGGTTTAGTATTGGAATCATGTTGTTTTCTTGTAAAACCAGTCCCCATACACATAAGAGATTGTGTGTATGGGACTAGACCAGTCCAAACTTTGTTTGGATTATGGTATCCACGTCTAATGCAAAGGGGGACTATTGGATTGGGTTCCCGCCATTTTGGGGTTCGCCTCACGGGTCTATACATGTTTGTTTTGTTTGGTTTCCAGGAACGGTGGAGTAAAACAGGTGTAGACTTTTGAACCGCACTGATATGGAGAAACGATAATGTGCGATTATGATTGTGATTGTGATTATGATCATCAATATGATGATGATTATCCGCCTGAAGGGTATGTAAAACCCGGTGCAGAATCTCTTATGTATGTGAATGCATATGAGATTACCCGGCATTATGGCGGACCGGAAGAAGGTGGTTGGTGGTACAACCACCGTAACCCTGTTGCCTCAATTCCGGTAAAGGCAATTTCGGTTGCCGGTCCGGACAAGTGGGATTATGAGTTGCAACCCATCAATCCTGAAAAGGTTGATTGGTTTCGTAGATATCTAGAAGATTTGTATGGGCACAGGCGTAATGGGAACATTTATTCAGTTTTGGGAGGCATGGATATAATCGTCTGCCTGGAAGATCATCCAGCGCGTCCAACGCTTCGACCAAGATATGAATAGGTATTCTCTCTTTTTTATGCTTTTATAGGTATAATAATGTTGACAACAGAGAGAATTGAGCAATTGGCGTCGAGAAGGGGAGTGAAGGCAGTAGCTGTCCGAAACTTCCTGTTTACGGTTGGTGTGAATCAAAATTTGATAGTTGCGTATGCAAATCTGGAATATGATGCAAGAAGCTACAGGTGGAATGCGGCAACTGTGAATGCGATTCGCACAGGAATTATTGAATATTTCTCTAAATTTGAGAAGGCAACATAAGGTATGGATTCTTCTCAGATCGAATTATTTATGCACATTGCACATGTGCATTTACGGCTAAAGTGGATGCTAAAGCAGCATGGTATGGATTCACTTCCAAGTGGATCTGGACTAATGCTGCAACTGGTATATAAACATAATTGGTATGCCGAGACAATTTCTCCAAGTGGTAATAGAACGTGGTATTGTTGGTACAATTCTTCTGAAGAATGGAAGAATTGTTATCAACCATATTGATAGCAAAACCATAAAACTAGGAGAACATTCATGCGTAAACTTCCAGGTAAACTTCCAGGTAAAATCGATGGGAAGTTGATTACTCGTGAATTTTTCCCAGAGATGGTTGGTATGGAATCAGAGATAAACAAAGGGGATTGTTATCGTTGGGCGTATATTGCGTACATCCTATATAAGGATGTTTCATTGTACTCCAATGATACACATGCGTTTGCATACCAGTATGGTAAGTTTTTCGACTCTGAATCACCTAGTGGTGTGACTCGTATGGAGTTATTGAAATGTAATAAGGAGAATCGCAAGACATCTTGTCATTCTTGGTTGCACCCAAGTGTAGATGATTTTGTTGAATTTTGGGACGAAAATGGTAGATATGAGTTTCGGGACAAATCTGATTTGGACCGAAAGATCAATAATTTTTGGCGGCGATATGTTCGAAAGAACAAGTCTACAAATAGTTTCTGCCACCCATAAAAGCAGGTAAAACATGGAAACATACAAAGTCGTTAGATTTTTTTTCGAGAGTAGAAGGAATATCACAATAAAGCGTGGACTTACTCTTGAAGAGGCGAAAGAGCATTGCAGTGATCCGGAAACCTCTTCAAGTACCTGCACAAAAGCGGCAGGAAAGAGAAGGACCAGATTGTATGGTCCTTGGTTTGATGGGTACACAATGGAAACATACAAAGTTTTCCGAGTTTTTTTCAAAAGTTGCAGGAATATCACAATAAAGCGTGGACTTACTCTTGAAGAGGCGAAAGAGCATTGCAGTGATCCGGAAACCTCTTCAAGTACCTGCACAAAAGCGGCAGGAAAGAGAAGGACCAGATTGTATGGTCCTTGGTTTGATGGGCACACAAAAGAGTAGGCGAAAACATGAACTCTGACGAACGAAACAAGAACATTGCTCTTCGAGCAGAACGTATTCTGAATATCGCCAAGAATATGGCGAAATCTATTTCTATTTCTGTTGAGAATAGAATTGAAGGGATTCGGCTACACCATCATGGTTATGCTGAACCTGGATATGACACTCCAGCATGCGGAATAGTAGCGACTGGTGATTGGAATACAATCACCAGTTATGATTACAATACGCATACGCGAAAGCTTGTAAGTGACTTGCCAAATAGAGTTGGCAAGCTATTTGAAAAAATGGGTATTGAGTGCGAGTGGGATGATGAGTGGTCAGTTTGTGATCACTGTTCAAAGCTCATTCGAATTCAACCTGATTCATATGGTTGGACACCTTCATATCATTTTTCAGACATCGACTGTGATTTGTCGTGTGTTGAATGTATAAAAGAAGACGCCTCCTCTTATTTTGAGGAATTTGAGGGGAATTCGCAGAAGGCAAATCCTATCAAAGATCTTGATCCGTCTGACTATGGGTATATTAGAGTGAATAAGAATTCATATACAACCGGGTTACATTTTGGTCAGACAGACTCACCAGAAGATATTGCCAGAGAGTTGGAGGAAAAAGGTATCAACAGGTACCTTTTCAATCTAGATGAATCTGGGCAGTTTCATACGAAATGGTCTGTATATGTTCATGAGAGTCAGTCAGACATGCTGAATTCTTCTTGTAATGATTGTGATGGTGACGATTGTGATTGTGACTATTGTGATGGTGACGATTGTGATTGTGACGATTGTGAAGAGTGTGAAAACAACTATTTTCACCAAGAAACTTTTGTAGTCGAGAACAAGAATGACCATCCGTGCAAGTGTTGTGGGACAGGTTTGAATGCCGGTGAAACACCTTGCTGGAAATGTGGAACAGAAGATCCTACTATTTACTAAAGTAAAGGAACATAATTTTCGGAATAATCGTTGGGGTTATCTTATAGATAAATGGTAATTCATATGAAGCTGCGCTTGTAATAATATAGCTATATGTATTATTGTGTCGTTAGACTATTGTATCTATCGGCGGATTTACTTTTCAATCCGTAGAAAGCAGTTCGACTCTGCTACGAAGCACCTAAAGTTGGAGAAAAAAATGGATACCTACACAATTGATCATGTGTATGTTCTGGAGGTTGTAGATGAGTGCGGTGATGATAGCAATCACTTTATTCATGATACAGAAGAGTCTGCAATATTCGCTGCTATTGATGAAATGAACAATTGGTTCAAAAATAATGATTTTGATGATCCTTCGAATGTGAAGGAACATGAAATTTACACCAGGATCAAAGAACTGGTGGACAATGGAAATTATTACTGTGCTATTGATGAATTCGATAATATAGAAGACAATGGTACTCTCAATTTGAATGAGAGTTTGATTTTTATATCTATCTATAGAAAGAAAGTTTTTCATAAGCATGTGAATAATGGAATTGGGAAGCCAGAACAAATTTCTGGCAAAAAAGAAATTCCATGCCCACATTGTGGTAAAATGAACGATGTAGACGCGACTCATTGTTGGAGTCTACATTGTGGGAGACCCTTAAAGTATTAACATTCATCAATTAGTGCGGATACATTTCTAATTGTAGAATAAGTGCAAAGAAACGTACAAAGTAAAATATTATTCAATTCGGAAGATGTTTCTGGCGTACAAAATAAGAGAATAATCGTTAGGATTGTCTTATAAACAAAGTTCAAGATAGCAGATCAAGGGAGAAGACAATGAAGGCGTCTAATTATATGGTCGATGTAACTACTACTGGTGACTCTATGTGTGATAATAATTTTGAACCAATTAAGCAAGAGATTCGGAAATTGAAGTTGCTACGTAGACTTTTGCGGCAACAGATTGTACGCCAACAACAATTGGCTAATCAAAAGAAGCGATTGGAGAAGCAGACCCAAAAGCTTCAGAATAAGTTGGACCTTTTTAAGGTTCGGAATAGTAAGTCTGCACGTTGAAATGGCATAAGTGTCTGTGGATATTGAAATCAAAATGTCATATGATGACTGGAATTGATATCAATGTAATTTGTGAAATAACATTATCAGTATTCGTAGTTTTAGGATACTGCGTTATCCTAAACAGATAAAGTTGGAGGAAATGATGAGCATTTCACCAATTGATATTGATAATGTGTATATTATGGAAATTGTAACTAAGGACGATAAAAACAATCGTTTTTTTGTCTGTGATACAAAAGAATCAGCCATATTCATAGCTATTGATGAAATCAGTTATTGGTTCATTCAGAATGACTTTGGTAATCCTTCAAATGTGGAGGAACATAAAATTTACGTCGAGGTCAAAAAGTTATTAGATAGTGGCAGTTATTATGATGCTATTGATAAATTCGATAGCATAGGAAGTGATGCAAGATTCAATCATTATAATTGGATTTGTATATACATATATAAACGAAGAGTCTATCATAGACTGGACAATGGAATTGGGAAGCCGGATCAAGTTTCTGATAAAAAAGAAATTCCATGTCCACATTGTGGTAAGATGAACGATGTAGACGCAACTCATTGTTGGAGTCTACACTGTGGGAGACCTTTGAAGTGATATTTAGCAATGTAATAAGATACAGCAATTAGTATGAGTACATTGCTAATTATAAAAGGAATCGAACAATGTCCAAGTATGGCACACCTATTTATTCTCCTAGTCGAGAGTGTTGCTGTTTTGTAACGATTGAAGGACCAGGGTCTAATGTATCTGTGAAGCTATGGGTTGGAACTTCATTTAAGGCAATTCGTGACAAGTGCAAAGAAACGTACAAAGGAAGCATTATCCAATTCGGAAAATGTTTTTGGCGCACAAAATAATGGATTACCATGAACATATTGGACATTCTAATTAAATATAGATACGTATACCAAGAGTATGGTGAATTCAAAGCTAACGAATGGCTTTCTCAACTATGTAAGGAAGAGAAGTTTCCTAGATGGTTTGAGAAAGAAGTAAAAAGATGTTTTGATAGTCGTGGAAATTTCATAAGAAATGAAGGAGAGTTTCTCTATGAAGCTATGCTTGTAAGAAAAATATCAAGCGTAACCAGAAGCTAATGATTTCCCTGGTTTTCTCATGAGCTTCTTCCAAATAATAAGCCAGGAATACATTTGAATATATTTTACCAAAAAAATACAAATTGATATGTTTCTCGTGATATTGTGTTGGTGGTATTATATTGATCACTCATATACGCATGATAATGATGGATGACAACATGATACATAGTTATATGTATGTCTAATTATTGTTTCATTAGATTATTGGATAAATCGGCGGATTCAGCAGAAGGCAGTTCGATTCTGTCATGAAGCACCTGGTAAAAAAAAATGAAAGCTAGAAAATTACTTTCAAAATCCATAGTATATGGAATCAAGCTGGTAGTTGATGGTAAAGAACTATGGTTTAGAAACAATCATGGTCAAGTAGAGTTTACTTCTCTAGTTGATCTTCGTACAGTTTATATGGAACCAGAGGATGTTAGATGGTTTAAAGGGTACATTACCCGGCATCCATCATCCTGCGAGGAAATTCTTGTTACAAAACAGGATGTATTAAGGTCAAAGATTGTCCGTATTTATCGTAAGAGATACAAGCAGCAATATTAGACTTATATTCAAAGATTGTATTTGTACGGAGTTTCCATTCAAGGAGTCGATCATGTATATGAAGTCAGCTTGTTTGTTTTTGATTACATTTACTGCATTCGGTTGTACAACAAAGCAGCAATGTCCAAAGATTCCTGAAACTGCGTGTGGTCAATGTGCAGTGAATATGGCAAATGGTGTTGAAGACTCTGCCATATCTGCGTCTGTATTTGCGGTTCAGACAGCCGATTCATTTGTGACTTTTCTTAAGAGAGCAGAAGTTTACCTTCAGGAAAAGATAGATGAATGGAAGGTAACTCATCCTGAATTGGTTGCTGATGGAGAGAAGCAACTAGCTTCCATCCGCGCGAAGGTTCAAGAATATGAGAGGCGCGCAAAAGACTACATGATTGACAGTTGGGGACGCCATGAATGATGTCACATGTTTTTGTGACATATTAAAGTAATGATTATGAATGTAATAAATTGATATGGATTTACTTCGCTTCAGATTCTTATCTAGTTCATTGAGACTGAAAAAGCTACTGTTGTAATTTGACTGTATTGTACAGATCTACAGATATATAATAGAGTTAATAGAGTTTGTGTGTATGTGTACTGGTACACAGACACAATTCGAATGAGTTTAAAGACGAAGGGACGACTTACATGATGGTTTGGGTATTGCAAGAGAACCACTTGCAAAGTGCAATATGCAATGTTTTTCTATATCAAGAGGAGCATGACGCATTGAAAGCTGCTTCACTCACAATTCTTAATGTGATGCACAAAGAATCAATGCATAATCCCACTCATGTTATGCATAATAACTATTTGACTATCAAGTCAAACATTGACAAGAGGACGGTTAAAGGGTATCTTAATGCTCTTGCAGAGTATGATACGATTTGGTTGAATCTATCTAGGAAAAACACAGTTGCAATAAACGTTTCTTTGATGGGAGTTATTGCACCAACTGTTGATAAATCTGCAATTATGCAACAAACAACACAACAATCTACAATTTATAAGAAGATTTATGTACCATGTAGGGTTTGCGGCGCTAAGGTATCTGAAGGCGAGTCATATTGTTGGAAATGTGGCATTAAGGACCCGATTGAAGATTAATGGTATCAAAACTAAACGGGAGTTAATTATGGAAACTGTCTTCAGTCAAGAAGAACTCGAAAACATTCGTAAAGACTTGGATTCTGAAGATTGGCAGAATGAAGGTAATGTTCAGAAGCGTTCGACCTTTCTAGGAACTGTATTCGCTTTGACGCCTAGCGGTAAATACTACATGCCATTGGCTTCATCTAATCTTGATTATTGTCCATGTTGTAGGGGTACTGGCACGGTTCCTGGTCACAAATCGGCCAGGATCAGAAAGCGCAATAAGGCTCGTTTTGAGCGAATTATGCGCTTGTCTATCAAGAATGGTCGTGAGTATTCTATTCGTCATGCCAAGATTCGTACTTCTGCTAAAAACAGATACGAAAGGTCTTGTACTGTTTGTGGAGGGATTGGTTCAAAAGAGGCGTACCAAGATGAATTGTGGTACGAACAGGCTGCAATTGACTTGAATTCAATTGGTTGTAGCCTAGAATCAGGCGAAGGAGATCCTTGTGATCTGTTCGCTGTTGAATATCGAGACAATGAAGATGTTTATGATAATAGTTAGGGTGGTAACTAAAATATATAGGTGTGTGTTCAATTGTAAGTAATTGGCTCAACTGTAATCATCGTATTTTCTTTTTCGTTTTTTGGGTGCTTTCTTTTTCATAAGAAATAATTTGCTGTTACAGTCATACTATAATCTGTTATACCCATCATGAAACACGAATAAAGGAACCATAAAGGAGAGAAGTCATGGTTTCACATAAGATTCCGTTTGAAATTGTATATCTAGAAGTTGGAAGGATGTATGCTGAAGGTCTCTACGAGAACGAGACGTTTAATGACCTTCTTATTCGAGTAGGGGCATTCATTGAATCCTGTGGATGGAACGTCGATGAATTTAACGCAATGTATCAAATTTTGTAGGTGGCCTACTTTTTCATAAGAAATAATCTACTATTGCAGTCGTGCTGTAATCTACCGCACCCATCATGAAACACGGATAAAGAAACTATAAAGGAGATCAATCATGGTTTCTAATAAGATTCCGTTTGAGATTGTAGACCTAGAAGTTGGAAAGATGTATGCGAAAGGTCTTGACAAGGACGAGACATTGAATGACTTTCTTATTCGAGTAGAGGCATTCATTGAATCATGTGGATGGAACGTTGATGAATTTGACGCAAGGTATCAAATTGGAATTCTTAATTAAAGATGGGTATATACTGAGGCATGTCTATTAGTTGATATAGATCTTTTAGAGTTAAAGAGGATTGAATTACATGGCGACAAATATCAAAAATATCAAAGCATCACTTGTATTGAAGCGGCGTTTTCGAAGGATTAGTGTGGCGAAAGGCAATGATAAATTGTCTTTCAAGAATTTTGTTCGTAAACTGGCGAAAGATGGCGATGAAGTAGCCAAGTCGTGGTTTGAACACAAGAGTCCACGCTTCAATGATGAAGCTCGTGCGCTGCGTCTCAAAAACAAGGGTGCTAGAATCGCCGCTGAAAAAGCGGCTGGTCGAAAGAAGAGTTCTGGCAAGGCTGGCAAGGATGGAAAAACGACAACTCCTATCGCTATTGATAAATCTTCTGATCGTAAGAAAAGTCAGGACAAGGAGTAAATTTAGAATATTTAATTATAAGGAGATATAAATGAGTTTTTTGCCAGGTGATAAAGTGAAGTATGTTGGTGACAAGTTTCTTTCCGAGCTTGGTACAAAGCTAGGAGAGATTATATGCGAAGTTAGAAACCATCGTTCTGCTGTTGTGGTAGACTTTGGAGGTGATGCATATATCTGTAGATCATCATCTTTGATAAAGTTTGTTCCAACACCTGTTGAAGAGAAAGAAATTGAGATTGTTCGTAGGTCTAGATTTAGACTAGAATATGAAGACTGAGACAATCATATAAGGGGATACAGAAATGTTCAAATGTCAAGTAACTGGGAAGATAAGCAAACCTGGAGAGAAGATGAATCGCATCGTTATTGCGACGCGAGATAAAGTTTACACCAAAAAGACTTTGGAGGACGGTGAGCTTGTTGAGCTTGAGATTGGTCGTGGATACGAAATAGTTAAAGAGATTGCGGCTACAGATGATGGTTTGCGCATCTACAACCAAATGGTTGATGATGGCACGGTTGCAAGTTTTATTAGAAAATTGCGATAAAAGCAGCATTCTCTTAATAAGATGGCATCTTAGTATTATTAACTAATAAAGAGTAACTAAATGCCTATATACACTACTGAAGAGAAACTTGAGGAAGAGCTTTCCATTAACGAAGAACGATTAGAAGATGTCAGATATAAAATTCTGGCACTTCAATCTAAACTCTCTGGTCTAGAAGACCAGTTAATTGAATTCAAGTTGGCTTTTGAACAGAAAAAAGAAGAGCTAAGGCAATTTAGGCTTATGTATCCTAGCATATGTAAGCATACTAGAGAGTAAAATGAAGAATCTATCATTGATCTGTTTATCTGTATGTTTGGCGTCATGTGGTGGTGGGGAGTTTTTTTATGGTGAAGTAACGTCTTCACCAGACGTGAATATTCCTAATGATGCTAGTGATGAAACAATTACTATGACAGATGGTCCAGATCAACTAGATACTAAGGTTGAGGATACAGTTACTGTTCCTGATGTGAATACTGTTCCTGATGTAAATGAGGAGCCAATCGTTACAAACGATGCCAGGTGCAACCCTGGTGATCTGTTCTGTAACGATAAAACTCCAATGTTTTGTGATAAGGATGGAATTTTACAGTCAAATCCAACGTGTGCTTATCTTTGTATAAATGGAATGTGTGCTGGTGAATGTTCACCAGGTACACAACAGTGCAATGGCAAGTTTGTGCAAACATGCAATTCAAATGGGGAGTGGGTTACAACACAGACTTGTGCAAGTGATTGTAAAAACAACAGTTGTCCAACTATATGGTGTTGTGCAGATCGGACATATCCGGATGCAGACTGTATGTGCGTCTCTATGACTACATGTACTAACACATATCACAATCCTAATTGCGCAGTAACATATAGCTGTTGCTATTATTTTACATTAACAGCTAATGATGCAGTTTGCAATTGCCTCAATGAATCTGATTGTGACAACTATCTTGCAAACCTGTTTAAAGGTACCCCAACATCTTATGTTAGGCAGGATAGTTGTCCATAATTTAATTATGTTAACAAATATTTTTTACGACAAATGGTATATGCAAGCCCTTCAGATTGAAAGTATTATTTCTTCTAAGGGCTGGGTATATGTTTCCTCTGGAAAGGAACGTCGTGTTTGGGGGAGAGGAAATGTAGTTCTAAAGATTGCTTATACCGAATCTGGTTTATTGGCAAACAAGCGAGAGCGTTTCTTATACAGACATAACAGGAATAGTAATTATGCGCCTTGTCGTTTGGTTCAAGATAATATTTTGATGATGAGGGCTGTTTCTGTTCTTGATGATCTTAACCCTGTTCAATATAAATTAATCCCGGATTGGGCGCATCATTTGAATGATGGTCCACAAGTAGGGATTGACAGGCGTGGTAATATATTGATTTACGATTATGCTGAAGAAATCCCAATATCATCTACCACGCCTATCCATCATAAACTTGTGAGAAGTAACTATGAAGAAGATGAAGAACATTATCATTTTCCTCATCGTTGATGAGAAAGGCTTTGTCTGGGGCTTAGCTCCAAGCAAAGTGCAAGCAAGAGTACAAATTGCTTGGTTTCTCCCAAAGGGAGGTAATTATAGTATTGAACCGGCAATAGCAGCTACGGCTATTTCTGAATAAATACAACCAATATTGTAGTATCAGAGTGTAAGAAATAGTAGCTTAACCTAATGGGGGGCACTATTATTGACTTCGAATACTACATACACAAAGCTGCTATTGCCATCTCAAAAGAGATGGATCTTCTAGATATACGATCTTTAATGTCGGAATTATCTAATGAAGAGTTTTATTTAATAATAAAGGCAGGAACTATAATAGCTAATGACTGGGCATTATTGGATCTAAACGAAGAGCCAACAAAACCGGATCATAAGGTAACTCCTGTACCTGCCCAAATAGAGGAGATTAGGTATGAAAAGAAATGATCCGAATGTGATAAGAGATGATTTTTATTTCTTAGATGACCAGTCATATGAAGATGCAATACAGGGTCTTTTAGAAAAAGGGATGATTGAGATTGTTGAATGTGGCGAACATCCTTCTTATCGTATAACAATGGCTGGATATGCTTATATACAACATTGTGATTCAGATCCTAAAACGAGAAATTAAATCTGTGAACTACTTCTGGCTAAAGCCAGAAGCTTCCACAATCGTTGCCGACTGTGTACATCGTTTAGAAACGATGGCTTGTCCCAAGCAAAGAATATTTTTAGCAGCATTTTCATCTCGGTCATAACTATTTCCACATGTACAACTTATTGTTCTATCTGATAATTTCAGATTATGTATTTTACCACAATTATTGCACATTTTACTTGTATAAGCGGGGTTTACTAAAACCAACTTATTAACCTTATAACCAAGGAAACCTATGAATTGCACTAATTTGGCATTTCTTATTGCCTTATTCAATCTCGTATAATTTTCTTCTGACATATATTTTACTGACAAGTTTTCTGCAAAAATTGTATCATATTTACGAGATAGGTTTTTAGAAACCTTATGCTGAAAGTCATTGATTTTTCTAACTTTCGCATCATACAACCTTTGCTTCGCTCGTCTTAATCTACGGTACCTTCGTGATCCTTTCTTTTTATTATCTATTCTGCTTTGAAGATCTTCTATTTTTTTGTCAAAATACCTAACATGACCACAATTTTTAATGTGTTGTCCATTTGAATCGACTACCAAATCTTTCAATCCAATATCAATGCCAATTTCTCCATGTGGTTTAATTTCCTCCTGAATATAATCAGTGGTTATATTCAAAAACCATTTATTATTTTTAGTAGATATATAAACTTGTTTAATAGTGCCTTTAAGCTATCTATGCTTAACAAAAGCAATTTTACCATATACTTTGGTTACAAAAACATTCTTTTGTAAGGAATACCCAGATTGAGGATAGCAAATACCAAAAAAGTTTTGACAACTCCTAAATTTAGGAAAACCAGGAGCCTCGCCTTTTTGTTTAACTCTTCTAAAAAAGTTTTCATAAGTACGGTGCAATCGTAATGGTACTTGTTGTAATACTTGAGAATGTATTTCAGCAAGTATTGGGTCACTTTTTTTCAGGCTAACCAATTCATATTGTTGTTCTTTTTGTCCTATAGAAATACCATTCTTATAATTCTCAATGCGCTGATTTAGAAAATAATTATACAGCCAATTTAATTTATTTGCATGCAACCATAATTTTTGCTGTTGAGCTTTATCTGGATATATTCTATATTGAAAAGTTAACATATTAGTCTTCTTGTAATGTTCTTTGATTTTCAACATACTTTTTAAGTATATCCAGGGTTACATTACCTGTTGTTGCTAAAAAATAAGATGGGCTCCAAAAATTATCACCCCATAATTTATTCTTTAGAAAATTTTTGTGTTTTTCTCTAATCATACGGGATGATCTTCCTTTTAGAATATTGATAAATTTTGTCATATCTAAAGTTGGTTTTGCTCTAAAAAGAATATGTAAATGATCGTCTCCACAAGATTGTTCAATAATTTCAACATCAAAATCAGATGCAATATGGCAAACAATAGATTTCAAATCACTTACAATCTCATCATTTATGAATACTTTTTGGCGATATTTTACCACAGAAATAAAATGATAACATAGAGAAAAAACAGCGTTGTTAGTTTTATCTGTTCTATACATTTCTTGCCTACTGTAATATATAACGAACTATTGATAAAGATTTTAAAATTTTTAGCAGCATTCATCCTCCACCTAAAGGTAGAGGATTTCTGCTGATTTTAGGTTAAATAATTATAATTTAATTATAGTGTTATATAAATAATCATGAAAAATATTAGGCGTGGTATTTTTGAGACCAACTCATCTAGTAGCCATTCAATTTCCATTGCGGATGGCAGTGGAATTTTGGATACTATTATACCCGATGATAATGGTAATATCATTTTGACTGGAGGGGAATTTGGTGGTGCTTGGGAACGAATCAATGATTCGCTTACTAAAGCCAACTATTGTGCTGTTGATGGTCAGAATGACCCAGATAAACTTCGTATGCTTCGCGATGTTATTATGGATCATACTGGATGTAATGATGTAATCTTTGAAATTGAAGGTTATATTGATCATCAGTCTATTGGTAATAGTAGAAAAGCTTTTACAAGCTATGAGACTTTAAAGAGTTGTATTTTCAATCCCGACTCATACATTTTTACCGGAAATGACAATAGTTATCCGCCTCCTAATTTTTATGACGTTGGTCGGGAGTTTCATTATAAGTATCGTCTAGAAATTGATGGTACTAATTTGGTTGAGCTATTTGAGAAATTTCCTAACAAAGATGATATTAAAAATTCAATCTGTCGAATCATTGAAAGACATAATTTAACCAAACAAAATTATGATTTGTGCACAAATTGTACTGATTACAAAGGAAATAAATTCGGTTCATTGACACGCATGGAACAAGGTGTTATACTGCTTTTTAAGCTAGAAGATGTATACGAAGAAATTAATCAAGATAAGCCCCATAGTAAATACCTTGGTCATAAGATTATCGCTATAAAAGAAATTAATTTCCGCATTGTCGAACTTTAAAAATATTCAGAATAAGTCTGAGTTGTTCATTCTAATGATAGAATCTAACATTTAATATTTTTACAGAATAAAGCGGATGAATCTTCTTAATAGTTATACTAACGGTAATACTTATGTTTCTATCTATGATGACGGAACTAAAGTTCGAGAATTTAATGACAAGCCAGTTCCGGTTCATCCTGAGTCAATTGATGTAAAGATTACAAATTATTGCAACGGTGGGTGTAGTTGGTGTCATGAGAAATCTAATATATCTAGTGAGCATGCTGATCTAACCAGTTTGTTGGAGGTTATCAGTGGTTTGCCTGCTGGAGTAGAAATTTCTATTGGTGGAGGAAACCCGCTTTCTCATCCTGATCTTTTCACTTTTTTGCGGGAATTGAAGAATCGTGGTTTGATTGCGAACATTACTGTAAATCAAAAACACTTCAAGTCATATGCAAAAGAGATCCAGACTCTTCTTGAAGATAAATTGATTTATGGTATTGGGGTGTCATATAATGGCACAAAATATCAAACAGATATCGCACCATTTATTTCAATGACTTCTAATATAGTATTTCATCTTATAATGGGCATCAATAGCATTGATGAAATTAATGATCTTATTAAATTTGTCAATGCTAATGGTGGCGAACACTGCAAGGTGCTTATTCTTGGATATAAGACATATGGTAAAGGCAGTGTTCATTATGTTCATAACAAAGAAGCTATTGAGCATAATAAGCTTATTTGGTTCCGATATATTCCATCTTTTTTTAAGAAAAAGAACTTGACACTATCATTTGATAATCTTGCCATTAGTCAATTAAACCTCAAGAGATTCTTTACTGACGATGCTTGGAATAAGTTTTATATGGGATCAGAAGGAAAATTTAGCATGTATATTGATGCTGTAAATCAAGAATATGCTATATGTAGTACAGATCCAAATAGAGTATCATTTAATGATACTGATTTGTTCACGTTTTTCCAAAATATTCCAGAATAATATTATTAATAGGTTTAATAAATAATGGATGACAGAGTTTATTTATTTTAAATTAAAATATAGGATATAAGATGTTTCATTTATTTTCTGTTGGAACTAAAATTAGAAAATATTGTAATGTTAAATATTATCCAATAAAGCTGATTCCCGGTGACTCTCCTCCTGTTTTACGTGGCAGGTCTTTTCACTATGAAACTAGGGGAGGCAGAAAAATATATCATCCATCTGCTTACTCTAAAAGAGGGTGGAGTAATATGCGTTATGTACCTTCTACCATTTGTATAGAAGTTGGTGAGAATTGGGATGTATTAAAAAATTTTCCAGAATTAGAAAATAGTGTCGATTATCTCTGTTATATGCTTGAACGTTCTAATTGTTATGTAACTTACTCTGATAGAAGGTATAGTATTTATCGTGAAAATTCTCTTTTTGCAGAGAATTTAACTCTTTTACAATTTAAATCTCTTGCAAAACGATTAATTAAATTAATTGTATTTTCTTAATATTATCATATAATACAATTATTAATTGTTTTAACTAAATTACGAATGATTTTTGATCTTTACTAAAAGACTATTTACCACGAAATATAAAGAAATATAAATATGGCTATGTAAATAGCAAAGAATAAAAAACGAGGGTAATATGTCAGATTGGAAGGCAGAAGTAGTTAGAATAGAAAAAGTAGAGAAGCATCCTATGGCGGATCGCCTAATTATAGTTACCGTATTAGGTGACTATCCGGTGGTAACAAATCTTGTAGATTTGAAGGTAGGTGATTTGATCGGATATCTTGGAATAGATACGATTGTTCCGGATACGGAAGACTTTCATTTCCTTTGTCCAATGGAATATGAGAAGTATGAAGATGAAAATGGCGAAATTAAGCAGCGCCAAATCGGGGCTAAGTTTCCCGTTGGTTCTGTTCCTGAAAAATATCGTATCATTAAGGCGAAGAAAATTCGAGGAATTTATTCGCAAGGAATGCTGCATCCAATCGATCGTTATCGCGACTCACTGAAAGAAGGGGATTCTATTGTTGAACTTCTCGGACTAAAAAAGTGGGTTGAAGAAGTTGATGATGAGGTTAAATTCAATGGTGTAAAAGTTAAGATGCGTGGAACTAATCAAGCATCCCCCCCAAAGGGATGGAGCATTCCTTTCTATGATATAGAGAGTGTTCGAAAGTATCTTAAGTGTTTTCTTCCGAATGAACAGATAGTTTTACTTGAAAAAATTAATGGAAGTAATAGCGCATTCTGCCATGATGGCACTAATTTAGTAGTTAAATCAAGAAACTACTATAAGAAGGAAGATGATAATGATATGTGGTGGAATGCTGCTAATAGATATGATTTGAAAAATAAACTTGCGAAGTACCCAATGATGGTATTTTTTGCAGAATGTGCTGGGCAAATTAAAAACTTTAGATATGGCGCTAAAATAGTCAATGGCTCATTACATACTAGGCTATTTTTCTTTGATATATTTGACCTGTCTAAAATGAGTTATCTTAACTATGAAGATAGCTTGTCAATAGTTAAAGATTTGGGACTTGAATATGCTCCTGAAATCTATAAAGGACCATGGACTAATAAAGAGGAAATGTATCCTTATGCAGAAGGGCTATCTCTTGTTGATAACAAAACGATTCGTGAAGGATTTGTCATGAAGCCTTTGATTGAAAGGATTGAACCAAAACTTAATGGTCGTTGGCAAGTAAAACTTGTTTCTGAAACATATAATCTTAATAAATAACCAAGGAATGATATATAGCTATGGAAGCTAATAAGATGTCTATATTCACTAGGATATACTATTTTTGTTTAGCGCTATTGTGTGACTATCTTCACATTGAAGTAATTCATATGTGTTAATTGTTCTGTTTAGTTTGCATCAAACATTATCATTAATCGGAGAGTGCTTCCGGTTGAGGCAGGAGTTCTTATAAAGCTCCGTTGAAGGGTTCAACTCCCTTCTCTCCGACCATATGAGAGTAATAATAATTACTACTACATTATTATATACAAAGTGATAAAAATTAAATATATAAAAACGTTGTTTGCATCAAACATTATCATTAATCGGAGAGTGCTTCCGGTTGAGGCAGGAGTTCTTATAAAGCTCCGTTGAAGGGTTCAACTCCCTTCTCTCCGACCATATGAGAGTAGTAATAAAAATAAGGTATCACATATAACAATAATTAACTACTTTAATGTTTATTTACAATCAACTTTCAATAATTAATAAAACAAGCTATAGTTAAAATTATTATAGATAATAAAAAGCAATTTATCATTATGAATCGTAAATTTTCAGAAGAACAACTAAAGACTATTGAATATTTAGTTGAATGGATTTATCTTTTACAAAATGAGCCCAAATATACTAATAGATTGAAGATATGGGGTAAACTTCGCGCTGATGGTGCAGAAGGTTGGCTACTATTTGAAGCCTTTAGACATACTGGTTTATTCACAGGGTAGGAAACAAAAAAACATAATAAAAGTCTGCTAAAGGTGCCGCCAATTATCATCAGTAATATACTAATAGTCTTCTTGGCAGAAGATCATAAATAATACCTATTACTTTTCTACTATATTAACATGACTGTTAATAGAATAATGCAAGTAGTCTGATGTGTTGATTTTTATAATATATATTATTTAATAGTTACACCCTGGCTGTAAGCCTACCCATCATGAAATGTGACGATATTTGTAAGTATGGTGACAATGGGCAAGATTATATATGTTGCATTTAGAGGTAGAAATAATTCGTTTTCATGAAAATGTTTTTGATTGTTTAAAGGCATTAATTAGAAGAGTAGAAGATCTAGAAGCAGAAATTCTAGCCATAAGACTACCAGAAGGTCTATTCCGTTCTAGCGAACCAGGACCTACTAGTGGTAATCCTACTCCTGTAATTATTCCTGGTTTACAATCTAAAAAGATTAATTTGTAAGCCCCTATTGAGTATAAATATGGAAGATCTTAAGGATATTGGGTTCTATACATTATCTAATGAGCGCGTTCGAAACACATCTGAGTTTTCACAGATGAAACGCGGTGAAATGATTATTACGGAATATTGTAATTTCCGATGTCCATATTGTGTTGGACTTGAAAAGGATATTTATGGTTCACGTAAAATCAAGCAGCTTTCAATTCAAGAAATCTATAGAAATATCGATTATTGGTGCGAAGGTCAGCCATTAGAAAATATTAGGTTCTCTGGAGGAGAACCAACAGTTCATCCTAATATTCGTGAAGCTGTAGCTTATGCTAATTCTAAAGGAATTAAGAGAATTGCTATATCTACTAACGGTTCACAATCTACAGAATTATATAGAGAATTAGTTGCTCTTGGAGCTAATGATTTTTCAATATCATTAGATGCATGCTGTTCTGATATTGGTGATAAAATGTCAGGGGGCATCAAGGGCTCATGGAAAAAGGTTATTTCAAATATTGAAATTCTGTCAAAAATCACTTATGTAACAGTAGGTATCGTACTAACACCAGACAATATTCAATCAATGATTGATACAATTTATTTTGCAGATTCATTGGGTGTTTCGGATATTAGAATAATCTCTGCCGCCCAATGGAATCAACCTCTTTTGGGACTTAATAAAATTGATAGCGCGTTGCTAAATAGACATCCCATACTTAAATTTAGGGTTAATAATTTTATACAAGGAATACCAATTCGAGGGATTAAAGATCCATCGTTAAATAGATGCGGATTGGTATTAGATGATTCAGTGATTGCTGGAGATTATCATTTTCCGTGTGTAATTTATATGCGTCAAAAAGGAAATCCAATCGGTAAGGTTGGACCAAATATGAGGTATGAACGAAAAGAATGGGCTCTTAATCATGACGTATATACAGATAATATATGTCGTGAACAATGTCTGGATGTATGTCAATTTTATTGTAAAAAGTTTATGGAATATCATCCAGATTATTTCCATTTTAGTAAATAACGTTTATATAGAAATATTATCTTATAATGTCAATTACCACCAGCTCAATGTTGGTGTATTTATTAGCATAATGTCATAAATAAGATTTATACTACTAATTTATATAAAGGGGACGATGACTTTAGTTGAAGAATTAAAATATGCTGTTAGAGTCGTAGTTACTACTATGTTATGTCGCGGAGCAGGATATATAATTTTATTTTTAGAGAATAAATACAAAAAATGATGTTATCATCCATAAAAGATAAAATATTTTGGGACAATCCATGCAGGATGTATGATTGCTCTAATTCAACAGAGCGTCCAATCCATCGCGGTGGTGGTGGTCCTGTAATGAATGATATTATGCGTTATCTTCATGAAAGAGCTGGTGATTATTATTTCAGGTTTGTTGATTCAGCAGAAGATGCTGATGTTATCATAACAAATGATGTATTTCCTGAATCTGTTCTGAACTTGGGTAAGCCTCTTATAAAAAGGATGTGTGCTCCTTTTTGGCAGAAAGATATGCAATATCGTAATGAAGTATTGAACAAGGCTGCAACGCAAGCTGATTTGGTAATATTCATTACTGAGTATAGCCGTCAACAATACTTCTATCATGGTGGATTGCCACTTAAGAATCACTGTGTTGTCAGAAATTGGGTTGATCCTAGTATCTTCATGCCATGTGATGTTCTTCCAGAGGAACATGAATTTTCTATGACGGCGTGTGCAACTAATTGGAATCGAAAGGAAAAGAGACTTAGCGATTTCATTAAGTTCGCCGAGGCTAATTCAAATATTTTGTTTACACTAATTGGAACATTAGAACAAAAGCTCCCTAGCAATATGATTAGTCTTGGATATCTCTCTAATCCCGAGGATATTGCTTACATTCTAAATTCATCTGATGGATTCATTGATCTATCTTATAGAGATGCAGCAACAAAGACTGTACCACAAGCAATTAGTTGTGGATTACCAGTTATTTTCGCAAATAGCGGTGGGGTTGCAGAGATGGTAAAGAATCCTTATGATGGTCCTGATTTCGGTATTCCTATTCCAGATCATCAATCACTAGAGATCGAAAACGAAGTTCCTCCTTTGAATTTAGAAGATATGCAGGTTGCGTTTGAAACATACCGTAATAACTTTAAACTAATAAAATCGGTTTTAATTAAATCGTTTGATAGTAAGTTAGCATTTAGAAAAATGTTGGATGGTTATTTTGGGAATATAAACAAATATCTGTAGAAAGTATAATTGTTTTGTATGTTTGGTTAGTAAGATGGTAATGTCCGTTGTAAGATTGCATATATTTATATAATATCAAATGAATTTAGAAGATGCTAAAATTGGTACTCGCGTTTTATATGCAAGGGGATCAAATGGACAATTGATCGGTAAATCTGGAACAATTGTTTCAGAAGGGTATTCGCGAGAAGGACAATATCGATTGATTATGGTTAAGTTTGATGACGGTAATACTTATCATTGTTTGTGCAAAAATCTAGATAGGATTCAAAATGACTAGAATTTCACAGGAAGAAGTAGATAAGCTTCTTGAAGAAGTAGAAGAAGTGTCTGTAGGAAATCTGAATTCATTTCAGAAAGATGCCTTCAATTACTTGATCGATTACCTTGAAATGGCAGACAATGGTATTCCTACTTCTCGTGAAGGTGAACGATTGTTTAGTCTTTGTATTGACATTATGAAACAGATTCTATTGGATCATGGTCGCATACCAAAGTCAATAACCCACAACTAAAGTCGTGGACTTGCTGCTCAAAACATTAGTTTTGGCTGCATTTGGCTGATTGACAACAGCCTGCTCGTTATTCTTTTCAGCTAACTATATAAAATAATTTGTCTTAATATTTTTAGCAGCATTAATATCTGCATGTTCTATGTAACCACATTTGCTACAAATATATCTCGACTTATTTCTATTGGACTTTTCAATAATTCCACAATTAGAACATTTTTGAGAAGTATATCTTGCATCAACTTCTCCTAGAGTTATAGGTACGGAACCTAAGGTTTTATCTGTGGGATATGCTATTGCAAATGAATGGGTAACTGCAATGAGACTTCAGCATGTCTTGGATAAAATTCCTGGACATAATATGTCTATGATGTCAAAGATTCTTGCTGCAATGCATGAAGATATTTTTCGTGAAGGTAAAGCGGAAATTATAGATAGTAAAGAAGCTCGTAGTGCAATTAATAAGCGTACTGTTGCCTTGTATAAGGAGTATCTAAAAAAGCAATAACTGAAACGGTTTATTCTACCAAAGGTTGATGCAAGAACCGTGCCACAGGCGCTACCCATCATGAAACGTAGCCGCCTAATTATTGTGAGTAACGAGATTAAATGTTAATAATTAAGCGAGGTTCAAATGGAAACTCGTTCATTCGTAGTTATTGCATCAAATAAGTCAAATGTTGAATCTCAAATAGAAAAACTAAATAAGCGCGCCAGAAAATTGGGGATTGAGGAAATCTCCTTTGCTTGGGGTAAAGCATATGTAGAAACAAGAGAAGTTCTATATAAAGATAATGAAGAACCAACCTATCTTAAACAAGATTTGTTGGTTATCCCTATTGATATTTCCGGTCCGATGGATGTTTCATTCGAAGGTTGGCGATTCATTGCCACGCTGCAACATCTACCAACCGGAGAGAATATCATTCGTTCAATTTCAGATAAATTCCATATTCCAAAGCAATATAGAAATGCCGGTCCTGATTGTCACCATTGTATGATAAAAAGGTATCGAAAGGATACGTATCTAGTTCGTAATGATACAACTGGTGAGGTCATCCAGGTTGGTTCAACATGTATAAAAGACTTTCTTGGAGGAAATTCTCCAGACAATATTATAAGTAAGGCAAATATTATTGCTGAACTGCTAACCTTTATGGAAGGTTGTGGTAGCTGTAATGGATCATCTGAAGATAATCTTTATCATATTGAGAGATTTTTATCTGTAACATCTGCTTGTATCAGGGATCATGGTTGGCTTTCAAAATCGAAAGCATATACTAATGGCGGTATTTCTACCGCTGTTTGGGTGGAAAGAAATCTGTTGCCCCCAAAAGGGTTCAAAAATACTGATTTCAGTATAGTAAATGATTATGATAAGGACGTAGCGAAGAAAGCTGCTGAATGGGCTGAAAACATTTCTGATTCTGAATGTGATATCTCTGATTACCTACACAATATTAGAGCTATTGCAAGGTCTGGAATGGTAGGGTATCGTTGCTTTGGTTTTGCTGCTAGCATAATTCCAGCCTATCATAGGGCGCATGAAGTTAAGACGCCTGCATCTGTTCATATTGGCGAAGTAGGAAAAAGAGAAAATTTCACGTTAACGTTACAGAAACGATTTAGCTTTGATAGTCAATACGGAATTACAAATAAATTCATCTTTATAGATGATAAAGGTAATATCGTAACTTGGACTACGACAAAATCTATCCATTCTCAAACAATACAGGAAGGAAAGGTGTATAGTATTCAAGGGACAGTCAAGAAACATACAGAGTATAAGGGAACTAAGCAGACTGAAATTACTCGTTGTAAAGTATTAACATAAAATTCAGAGAACTGTTATTTTGTATAAGGCAAGTAAAATATGAGTACTATTATCGAGAAGATTAATCAGCTTCGAGCATTGTCTAGGTCTTCCAATATTAATGAGGCTACTGCTGCTGCTTTAGCGGCAGATAAACTAATTGCAAAATATAGAATTTCAGAGGCTGAGCTTCAGTTATCTAACAATCTAACAGATTTTCCTGTAAAATGTGATCCTGATACTCTATACGAGTCTGGTAGAATTATTCCTTGGAAGAGAGATCTAGCCGCAAGTCTTGCAAATCATTATGGTTGTTTCATTTTCAATGATGTAACTTATAGTAATCTTGGCAGAAAGATATCTCGTTATCGATTGGTAGGAACCGAAACTGATATCGCAATTGTAAAATATATGTTTGCTTGGTTGGTTACAGAAATCGATAGATTGTCACGTTCTCATTGCGCGGGGAAGGGTAGTGTTTATGCAAATTCATATTGTCAAGGAGCAGTTTTTGGCATTAAAAACCAGCTCGACAAATTGAATGAGGAACAAAGATTTTCGGCAAGTCAAAACGAACATACTTCCACTGCTTTGCAATGTTTAGATAATAGAGTAACAAAGGCAGAATCAGTGGCACGTATGCAGTATAAATTGCGTACAGTTACTCCTGCTACGCACAGCAAGATTAATATTAGAGCATATAATTTGGGAATTGAGCGCGGAAAATCCATCCATCTAGGCAAAGTGATTGGAGAGAATTATAAAATGTTAAATTAAACAACATATAGAGGTACACTATGGTCGTTAATAATATTTTAAAAGATTCTAATTCATACTTACTATTTCCTGTTATTAAAAAAGTTAATATTAAGGTTAATGAAATTATTGGTCTTCAACTTCATGAAGGACGATGCATTATTGGTGTTGTTGATGAAATTTGCGATGATGGAGAGCACTTTTGGCTAAGGGCTAGCACAGATATTCTCTCTCAAAGAGAAAGATTTTCTTTCAAGATTGATCGGGTAATTAAGCTCAACTAATTCACGAATATATTAAAATAAAATCTCAAAATATTTTTCAATATTAAGGGGATAAAAATCATGTCTAATCGTGGCGGTTATTCTGGAAGTACAATTTTCGAATATGAAATTGAGCGTTTCAAGAATAAGAGAACTGGCGAACTTTTGACTAAAGATGATCTTAAGTCTTATGGTAATAATATTTTTGAATTTGAGCCTGTAACATTTTATGTTAATGTAGATGGTAATGCATATTACCATCCTGGCAGATATCGTTCTTTTCCAGAAGATTGTGAGCCAGATGAGTCAAACGTAGAAATTGAATCTGTAATTGATGAAAATGGAAAAGATTGGGAGCCGTTCTTGACAAAATCAGAACGGAAATATATCTTGGAAAGTATTATTGATCGTGTATCATCCAATGATGATTACGATCCAGATGACTATAATGATTATGTCGATCCAAGAGCCGATTATGTTTACGACCCATATCATGATTAATTTTACAAATGATCTCTTAAAGAAAATCCATAAGATAAATTAAGTAAATATAATTCTTTTAAACGTGTTAAGCTCAGAAATTAAAAGTATGTCCTTTATATGATACCAAAGTAGTTATAGTTGGTATGGACCCATATCATGGAGAAAACCAAGCTCATGGATTAGCATTTTCGGTTGCGCCAGGAGTATCAATTCCTCCTAGTCTTAATAATATTTATACTGAAATTAAGGCAAACTATAATATTCCAAATTATAAATTTCCTAATGGTTGTTTAATTCCATGGGCTATTCAAGGTGTTCTTCTGCTTAATACAGTTTTAACTGTTAGAAAGGGGCAAGCAGGATCTCATAAAGGATTTGGTTGGGAAACGTTTACTGATAATGCAATTAATTTGGTTAACGAACAAGATAGACCTATTGTATTTATGTTGTGGGGTAATTTTGCAAAATCAAAAAAGAAGTTGCTTACTAACCCGAAACATCTTGTATTAGAAGCTGCACATCCATCCCCATTATCTGCATATAATGGGTTTTTGGGATGCAATCACTTTATATTAGCTAATGAATTTTTAGAGAAAAACGGTGCTTCACCAATTAAGTGGTTTGAATGACCAACAGAATTAAATTCTTGACACATACGTAAACATTGGTTAAATCTAATCTCTAAAAAATAAAATGAAGGTGACATGTTTGTATTAATTTGATTAGAAGAATATACTGCAAATCAGTGTAGTTTTAATAATTAATTTTCAATTAAAGGAGAAAGAGATGAAGTCAAATCGTAGGGTTATGTATCTAAGGGATATGAATTATGTTCCGATTGGTTGTCTTGTGATCTCTTTGAGTAAAGATCGTAAGACTATTAGGTATCAATTTTCTGTATTGAATCCAGTTGATGAGTTCAAGCGTAGTCTTGCTCGTCATATTGCATTGGGTCGTTTGCTTGAGATTCCTTTTAGGATCAAAGGTCTCATGGGAGATGAAAATAGTTGGGAAATTAATTCTCTTGTAATGAAAGATATTCTTAATTCTAAGTCAAGAGATATTCCATCTCGTGCAAGAAAATCTGCTAAATTGTGGTTGCAGCGTAATGTCTGATTACAGTTAGGGTGTAACGATGGGCTATCCCATCATGAAACGGGGCATGCGTCATAGTGAGGCGACGCGATAAGATGTCGCAATAAAAACCGAGATAAAGAGAAAGGAAAAAAACAAATGAACAATAGTCATATTGATAGTCATATTGATATTTCTCTTAGTAAGATTCGAGCCATCTTTGAAAAAGCTTCGGCTCGTATCGATGCTTTGAAAGTTGGTGAGAAGGTAACAGCCACAGGATTGGCTAAGGATTTGGCTGAAGAGATTGGCATGACTGGTCCGCAGTTGTATCCAACGCTTAAGTTTCTTTTTGACAGTTATCCTGGTGTAAAGGTTTCTCGTGGCGCTCATGGTGGAATTGAGAAGCTTCCTGAAACTAATGCTGCAACTGTTGATGGCACAGTTGTAGTGAATCCTGAAAAGGATTCTGAATAAGAATTAACTCTCGGATGGTCCGAGGTTAAGGTTAGAATTGTTTCTTGTAAGGAGAATGAAAAATGGATAAGTTCACGGTTCGCGATTCGAGTGGTGCAGTTGATGTTGTTGCTTCTGCGGCAAAGTATGCAGAAGCCCTTTCGGCTTGGGTTGCCGAGAATGAGGTAGACCCGCAACGTCTCACTGATGCAGTCAATGCGGTGTTTGACAGATTTCCTAGTCAAACTCTTCCGATGCCAGCCCTTGTCTCTCTTGCAGTGACGGAGTTTGGTGCAACTCCGCAGCAACACAAGACGATCTCAAACCGAATCCATGCTCATATTCGTGGTATGGCTGGAGAAGGTGGTACCCTTGTTGTTACAAAGGGCAAGGGTGGCGGTGTTAGCCGCAAGACTACAAACGAGTAGTGTAAAATCGATAGCTGCGATCAACCACGAACGTAAGTTCAAGACGGGCTCACTTATGTGAGAGTTGATGAGCAATAATAAACGCAGGGGGCTATGAATGCCCCCTGCGTTTATTGTACTATTACTGATCATATAGTAGTTATATGACATGGAGATCGTGAATATGTCAAATATGACACTTGATGAATTGGAACAAGAGCTAGAGGAAATTTTCCCGTATGGATTTCAAATTGAAACTGATTCTGATGGTCAGATAGTAATATATACTCATCTGACTGAGAATGATGACGGGGAGCTTGAACCACTTGATTCTTCTTGTGATTATTCTTATGAAGAAGAACCTAATTTTGAAGAACATGAAGTATCTGATGAATCAGATGCTTCTTCTGAAGATTAATAACTAAATAAAAAGCCATTATATTGATGATATAATAGGTATTATGATTATGGCACCTTGGCGAAATTGGCATACGCGCACTGCTTAAGACTGTGTGTCCTTACGGGCGTAAGGGTTCGAGTCCCTTAGGTGCTACCATTTGTCAAAACTCGTGATATAATTTCATGATTGACTAGTATGATATACTTTGCTATATCAATATTATTATATTATTTCATAGTTTTATGGTCTCATGGTGTAATGGCAGCCACGCTTGCCTCAAGAGCAAGTGTCCTTATAGACGTCTCGGTTCGAGTCCGAGTGAGACTACCAATAAGTTTGTTTTTAGTACCTTTATTCAATTTCAAATAAAATTACTGTACTACAGGGGGGTTCAATATGAAAAAGAGTTCTCAACAATTGATTGAAGAATATGCGCGTAAACACGCTATTGATGAAAAAGAAATTATTAGTTTACTGTGTAAGTATATAGATACCTTAGAAAAATCTAAGATAACATATGATTCTGCGCTAGAAACATTTCTTGAATCTGTACTTGGGTATAAATAGTTAATAACTATTTTGATGATTGGGAATTCTTTCAGTAGAACTTACTGGTTTTGAAAAACATTTTAGATTCGTGATTTTGCTATGGTAAGCTATTCGTAATTATCGAAAATTAATCGCACAACAAACATAAATATTAAAAGAAATTAAGCCATATCTGCTTTAAGTAGAGGTTTGTTTCGATGAGTTATGTTCTTTTGATCATTGATATGCAAACCAAATTTGACGCAGCACATTCTGATTATACCCAGTCCTATTGTGTCAAAGAAATCAAAAAAGCCATTAAGCTAAATGCTGTTGTTATATTCGTTGAATATAACAATTCTGGAGCTACAGTAAATCTATTAACAGATGTGGTTAAGAAAGCAAGATATGATAAAGCTTTTACTATAGTGAAATACGGTGACGATGGATCTCAAGTTATTGATAAATTTCTTAAAAAGAAGAGGATTCCTAGAACACATTATCGTGTTTGCGGTGTAAACACAGATGCGTGTGTAATTGAAACTGTGTATGGTCTTTCAGATATGTATATTAAAAAACCATTGATTGAAGTGGTTAAAAAAGCGTGCAACTCTCAATATTGTCATCAAGAAGGTATTGATGAAATGATGGATATAAAAAACGTAAGGATAGTTTAAAATACTTGATATCGTTGTTTCTGAATAATAGTTTACTATTACGATATCAATTTGGAATTATGTTGTAATTTTACAACTACCTTTAACTGTTAAAGCAATTCCATAAAATTCTGAGGAAGAATTCTTAAAATTCGAATTACATGAGCCAATGGAATAGGGCTTACCGTTACTCTGTTAAAATTTCTTAATATCCTTTACGGAATTTATAAATATGGTCTATGGTCACTCAAGCCTCCACGTTTCTGTTTGTTTTTGTTTCTTGTTTTAAGTTTTTAACTAACTAACTATAGGTTTATTTTGATTAATTATTTATGTAATTTTACAGCTATCTTTAACGGTTAAAGCAATCGCATCCCATTCTAGAGAGGAGTGAATATCAAAATCAAACGGAATTCTTAAAATTCGCATTGCATGCGCCCATGGCAGTAGGGCTTGCTCTGCCTCCGTTAGAATTTCTTGATATCCTTTGCGCAATTTACAAAGATAGTCTAGGGTCACTCCCGCCTCCGCTTTTCTGTTTCTGGTCTTCATCCTGTCATAAGCGGTTTGAGGTTGTACATCTAAGTAGATTAATAAAGTCGGCGGTAATAGTGTTCTACACATATAATTATAAGCCATTTCATATGTCTTCCAATCTAAATCATTTATATTTCCAGCTTCATTATGCAACTTTGCAAACACTCTATCTCCAGATAGAGAACGATCCAAAATGGCACCATCATAACCACCTACTCCTGTAGCTTCGTCTGCTGCTAAACGTTGCATAATATATCTTTTATGTAGTAAAAACATCTGCATACCAAAAGCATATTCCTTTGGATTCTGATAGAACTTTTCTAAATACGGATTTGTTTCAACAGGTTCTTCAATTAATCGTAGGTTTAACCTACTAGATATTTCTCTAGAAAATGTACTCTTACCTGCACCAATGATTCCTTCAACCCAAATAAGAGGACTAAATAATTCTTCAGAATCAGAATTTATCATGTTTTCCCCAATGTATGTGTTGCTTACTTTATGCTAGTATAACTTAGACAAGGACAGTGATAATGAAAAAAAATTCTATTCAATTCGAAATAATAAGTTCTGTATGTACTATAATTTTTGTAATAAGTTTTGCTTCAGTAATATATTTTATTATCTCTAGTCTTGGTATGTAGTATCGTGTAGTATCGTGTAGTATCATATACTATCATATACTATCATATACTATCATATACTATCATATACTATCATATATAGTAACCTCTATATACTAACTCCCCCTATTAAATATCCCCGTGAGTTTGTCGAGAGATACTTCAGATAATTTATAAAAATATATACTGTGCTTGACTATTATTTAGTAATGACTACAATGTAAATATTAATATATACCAGTATAAATATACAGAATTAGGGGACAGGAGCAAATAATGGGAAATAAGTTCAATGATAAATTAGAGTTTGGTAGAACACGTATGTCAACTGATGGCGATGAGGCTGATGAATTAGACTGCACAAAGTGCGGAGCGTGTTGTTGGTGCTACGTAGATAATCAAGATTATTTTTGTAATCTCACAGAGGCAGAGATGGCTAGGCTGCCACAACAATTTGTTAAACATTTAACTAAGGGCGTAGACGTACACGTACTTGATGGAGAGTACATGCCGCCCGGCGCATTGAAAACAAAGTGGAATCGAATGAAGCACGGTCCCTTTAAGGATAAAGTTCTCAATGTATGTGTTATGTTAGATGGCTCACTAATGAGTAGTGTGAAGTGTCGTATATACAAGATACGACCAAAGGCTTGTAGGAATGCAGCAAACCCAGGTGATGAGGGGTGCTTGCGAGCAAGGTCTATGCTACTAGATTTGCTAGCAAGTTATATGATGTCGGATGTAGATGATGACGACGTCTAAGTTTGATATGTTTGTACTGTTTGATTATCTACTCTAAGTGAGTAGAATCGTATCGTATCATGTCGTATGTAATTAATATACATTGGTATTGTATAATAAAGGATTCACAAAGATATGAGTAAGTCTATTTCCCAAGAAGATAGAACAAGAATGGGTGAGGCCATATCTACTTTGCTTGATATAAGTATCAAATATAATACCCCTATTAATCTAAATATTGAATTCAATTCAATTGATATTAGTAACCTTTCGATAAAAATGTTAGGTACAGAAAAATGTGTTCAATGGTATCCTAGTCTTGGACAAATGTCTAATAATTTTAGGGCAGCTAATTTGCTTTGTTGGCTGAACTATAAGCTAGATGATTGCTAAATGATATATTCTTGATATATAGGTATTGAAATGGCAATTAGCAATAAATATAATAATTCTTATACAAAGAATAAATCTGATAAGAGTGTTTGGAAACAATTTATGAATAATATCATGACTAAAACATCTACCAAAGTAAATCATCATTATGCATGCTCTGGTTCTGGAACAAAATCATGTTCTGGTTCTTGTGATTGTGATTGTGATAGTGATCACTGTGATGATTGTGAATGTGATAAGGACAAAAAGCCTAAGAAGCCTAATTCTGAAACTGTTAGGGATGATGGAGTGTTTTGTAGGAAGTGCAATGCATTTGTACCAATGGCTGAACCGGATGAAAAGGGTGATGGAAAGATCCTTTGCTATAGTTGCGCTAATCCTTGGTAGTAATATGTATAGCAAGCCGAATTTTAGTTAATAATGGATTTCAGTTGGACGTAATTTATCCTTGTAACAATTCGTAATGAAAAGATTTTTCTAATTCGTATTTACTATGAGCATGATTAGATAATTCTGTGGATGTAAGGGGTATTTATTGAAAATGCCGCACATATGTGCTGATGAGATTTTAATGCTAATTATGATGGTGCCTTTCATTGGCATTGCATTCAAGAAAGTTTGTTTTTGGTATCATAAAGTAAAAGAAGTAGTCAAAGACTTGATTCATAATAGAAAACGGACTTAAAGGCTAACAAAATTTGTTAAACAATATGGAGAGTGAAATAAATGAATAACGATGAATTTCTGACAAAAATGAAGGGGCGCTGTCCTAATTTATATAAACGGTTACCATATATTGAATGTAATGAGGGGTGGTTCAATTTAATTGAAAGGTTATCTATTCTTATAGAAAATGAACTTACAGATATGGAGCCGTCTATTGCAGAAGGCATATATGTAATACAGATTAAAGAAAAGTTTGGTGGGTTAAGGTTTTATATTTCTGAATACACTCCTTTTTTTGAAGGAGCTATTGGGTTAGCAGAGGCATTAAGTTTTAATATTTGTGAAATATGCGGTAACTCAAACGCAATGACTCGTCGAGTTAATGGCTGGTACAAAACTGAATGTGATGTCCATTATAACGAACGAGCAAAAAATGTCGACGCAGGGCGGCGGTAATTATTAAAATTGACCCATCATAAAACGTGTTTTCCGTAGGATAGTAGACAGAAAGTGAGGCACAAATGATTCAGGCAGTTTTTGGATTAGTTATTGTTATTGGAGTAATGATAGTGAGAGGGCTTACAATTAAGCTATTGTGGTCTTGGTTTGTTTGCCCACAATTTAATGTGAACCAATTGTCATTAGTTTCAGCAATTGGAATCTCGTTGTTGGTGGGAATTATTACACAATGGAAGTCTTTCTCAAAGAAAGAGATTGATGAGAATAAGTCCCTTAATGTAGAAGATACATGGCACACACTACTATATAATGGTATGATTCAGACTATCATGTTGTTTGTGGTAATGGGTATTGGCTGGGCATTGTATTCATTACAATGAGTATGGTACATATCATGATTAGGAGAAGTAATGAAAGTTATTATAATTCCATTATTCTTGATTCAAATTGGTTGTGGAGGATTATCTTGGTCACTACATGACAAATACGACATTCATATGTCTGATTGGTATTCAAATACTGATGTTTCATATTCTGACGAAGATGTATATTCTATGATTGCTGACATGCAATTAATGGATATTATAGATAATATAGGTAGCACAGATAATGTTGGACCTACTGCTTTTTGCTGCGAAAATAGCTATGCCAGATAGCGATAATGATTTGCGCGGTTTTTGGGTTGGTGCAGTTGGTATTCGTAATGATGGAACCATTGTTTTTTCTAAGAACGGTGCTTTTTATTCTTCAACAACAGGTTACTATCAGGCAATTCCTTCTGCTCATGCAGAAGGCAGAGTCTTAAGAAAGATGGATTTTGGGGGAACATTGTATGTCTCTAGAGTTGCAAGGATAGATAAGTCTTTGCGAATGGCTAGACCATGTGGTATGTGCCAAGTGCAGATTAGAGCTAAAGGAATTAAGAAAGTTTATTATACTATTAATGACACTCAATTTGGAGTTTGGTATCCGAAGACAGATAAGGACAGAATTTACGGTGCAAGATGAGTAAGCAATTTGATCCAAGAAGGGCTGCTCGTGTTGGTGCGAAGCAAATTCGTAATCGTTACGATGCTCGTATGCATAAGAAGTATATTCTTACTAAAGAGTATGATCGAGAGTCAGATTATGATCGAGAGTCAGATTTAGATAGTGATCTTAAGGAAAACGATCTAGAAATGATTGTTAAATCTAATAGGACGAGAAATGACAATTCATGATATGATGCTGATTATCTATAATGTAATAGTCCTGAAGGTTATTTGTACTGAGGTAATAAACTTAAACAATAAGCAATCAGATAGTAAAATTTAGATAGTGATATTGAAGGAGACTATCTAGAGACGATTGTTAGATCTAACATGACAAGATATTATGACAAAAGATGATAGCTGATAATTCCATATCAAGTAGTGATACAATAGCGTGTAGTAATTTTGTGAAACGTCAGACTAATGAATCTGGTTTTTCCCATTTCAGTGGGACATGGGATGACTTAGCTATTTTGGTAAAAAGTGCCTCTAAAAACCCACAAAATATAATTCCTGGGTATAAACCTGGAATAATACTTGTGAAACTTCCTGGCGCAGGTGTTCATGATATTATTGGAAGTTTTTGCTTTTATTCTGGTATTGTAAAACTTAGTCCTGATACAAAGATAGAAGCAGTTTTTGAACCAAGAATTTCTAATGAAGACCCATATATTCGTTTAAGAGCTCGGGCTAACAAACAACCTGCAAAGCGAGTAGAAATTGTCTGCTATAGTGCCGAAGTACTAGATGAAGATAATGATAGGTCAACTAACGCAGATTGGGAAATCATCGCTATCAAAGCTATGATTTCTGATGATGAAGAACCTATGGAACCATATACCATGGCAAGAAACTTCCTTCATATGAAGGGCGGTACTAAAGCCGACTTTACAACAGAGCAATTTGCTAAATCTATTATTTATTGGAATAATAATATGATCTGTCTTGGAAAAGAAACTACTTTCAGCAAGATTAAAAAGTTCTGGAAAAAGTTAATACTTAACGTAAAGAATTACATTAAATATTAATGATTCAGAAAAGAGAATGTTGTTTGAGTGTTTCAAAGAAATTATAATAAGTAGCATATCTATCCAACATTCTCCTGATAGAAATTTAGAGAAGATACATGAATAGTATCTCTTTATAAAAGAAAACAAATGATGCTTATCCCAGGATTAAAAATAATATTATCATTTCTATCTTTGATTGTGGTATATATATTTGTTTTTTATTTAATTGGTCCAAGAACAGATCCTTTTGAAGATATTAATAGATATAAAGATGAGAAAGATAAAATAGATGAAGACTGAATACATTTGGATATTTTAATTAAAATATTAAGATTATTATTGTAAGTCCAAGAATTTATAGAAAATGAGTAAACAGAAGGTCACTACGACGCCTAATATGTCTGAATATTCCGCAGCACATCGTGATGCTAAGAAATTAGGTAGAGAGCATTATAGCTGTTGGCAATACAATGTTATTGACAAGTTTAAGGGCGTTTCTCCTGAAGATGTAAGAGAAAGTCTACGTAAGACTGCACGTCCATTTGCTGTATGTTTTGAACATTGGATTGGAGATTTCAATATCGGTACTGGTGTGCGTAACGCCAATGCTTTTAATGCTGAAGCTGTCTATTATGTTGGTGAGAAAAAGTGGGATAAGAGATCCGCTGTAGGAGTGTATAATTATACACCTGTTATATTTCTGCCAACAGTAGATGATCTGTTGGCATTGAAGGAAGAATACATATTTGTAGGGATTGATAATGTTTCTGGATCAGTATCAATCCAAGAATTTCATTGGGAACCAAAGACACTGTTGATTTTCGGGGAAGAAGGAACGGGATTAACCCCAGCAATGCAAAATCTTTGTGATGCAATTGTAGAAATTCCAATGTTTGGTAGTGTGCGTTCTCTAAATTGTGGAACTGCATCAGGTATTGTAATGTATGATTATTGCAACCATATCTAGTTGTTACCTATTTACATAGGAGATAACGATGATTCAACTTTATACAGTAATGCCAATTAGGTTCTCAGATTCTATTATTACTATGATGCAACATATTACAGATATGATTATGTTTTTAAATTTCAATAATATTTGGGATCTATATGGAACGGATCTATATGGAACATCAACTAATATTTCCATTCCAAATGGAACTATGGTTTATTGTATAGTATTAGATACGATAACTACGGCTGGTAGTGACACATTAACAAATACGCTTTATTCTTTTGAGGCGGGCTGGCGAAATGCTAGCGGAGATTTTCATGCTTAATTTATAGGTGATAGGTAATTAAATGGGAATTGAAACGGATCAATATTTTTGTGAAGGCGATAACGAATGGAATGTTAAGGAATTGTGGGAGGCATCTAGAAATTTGCAAACCGAAGAATGTTGGATAGAAGAGATCGGACTATCTCAATTATCAGATGATTTTGTAGACAATCTAAAACGTGTAGTAGAGTGTGATTTGGATTATCCTATAATAGTAACACCTGACTGGTATGTTGCTGATGGAATGCATCGCTTGATAAAAGCGATGTTAATGGGAAGAGAAAAGATCTTTGTTAAACATTTAAATGCTATGCCAAAACCTACACGCATAATTGTTGATAGAACAAATGTTTACTAGTAGTAAGAGTAAAACATACATAATAACATGTCAATATTAGGATATATTAATGATGCGCGGCAGAATGGTAATCTGCTAATGAGAAGGAACACTCATGAAAACTGGTTTTACCCCCAGAAAACCTTTCCTGCTTGGAGTCTCTACCAAGAGAAAAAGCTCGCTGCAAAGACAGCGATGTAATTAGTCACATGATTACATGAAAATTAACTAACATTAATATAAGTGAAATCAATAGTGCTATACAAAAGCGGAACACAACTTAGTTTACACAGATAATTCACCTTCGGGTTTTTATCGCCTAAAACTAGTTACTCCGCATCTTCTTTTTTATGGAGTAAAATGTGTAAGATTAAACCTAAGATACTGGATACTAAGATTTTACTTAGTAATAAGTATATGACGTTGAAATCAGAAGATTTGTTATTTGAGCGCAGAAATAATGGAAAGTTAGAGATTCTAAGGAAAGAATATTATTTTGTTGATTATCCAGATTTTGTAACATGTGTAGTTATCAAAGATGATAAAATTCTTGTCATTAAACAATATAGACACCCTGTTCGTGGAATTAATGTGGAATTTGTTGCCGGAATGATTGAGAAAGGCGAAGAACCTTATGAGACTGCGATTAAGGAATTACGAGAGGAAGCGGGAATAGTCCCAAATAATTTAGTTTTTCTAGGCAAATGTAAACCTTTTCCCGGACAAAATACGAACCTGTGTTATGTATATTTAGTTTCTGATTTTTCTGAAAAAGAATCTGAATTAGAACCATATGAATCATTCACTGGACTTATAAGTAGTTGGATCCCTATATCTGAATTCAAAAAGAAGATCAAATCTGGAGAGTTTAATGACGGAGTTATGTTAATGGCTTGGTGTTTATTTTTAGAAAGTCAATGAAAGAAAAACGTAGCGAGGTAAACGAATGAAACAGAATCCACAATTGTATTGGCATTGCCTCCAATGCGGGGCTCACGAGCCTGTCGAACCGACTGGCGGAACAGAGCATGAGCAATACGAACTTGGAGACCACGAGCCGTGCATTACGTGCGGCGACGGGACCGCGCACGTAGTCACGCTTCACATGGCTGCATGCTACGAGCAGGGACGAGCTTTAGGTATGAGTATTAGAGACGCATGGAATCGCGCCCTGAAATTGCGAGAAAGAACGCCGGTCTGACGTGTACTGCGCCCCGGCTCACGGAGGTCTGTATCCGGTCTGTATGTAGGCTGTATCCGATGAAACCAGATTTAAAAAATAGGCACTTGACCGTTGCTGAATTGTGGTTAAATTATACGTGTATACAACGATTGTTGTATGACTATCTACTATGGGTATTCTAGTGATTAGTGATTAATATGGTTAAAGTAGGAGATATTATTCGTGTATATCAGATGGAACAACTAGCTATGGTTGAGAAAGTCTGGTATGATAAGTTAACAGCGAGAACAGTTATTCAATTAAATTGGGGAGAATTTGGACGTTCTGTTGTATATGCTCACGATGAGAATAAGATTTGGTACATTTATTCTTCAGCAAATTAACAAAATGACCGCAATTTCTACAGTTAATTTCTACAGTTAATTTCTATGATTATTGTATATAATTAATTTATGAACAATCCCATCATGTAACGTGATTAGACGGTAGGTATCAGTTATGAAGGAGAGTTTTTAATGAATGGTGTTAAGTATGTAGTTGATTCAAATAATAAGAAGATCAGAGGAACTAAGAAGGTCGATGCAACGTATGTATCGATTAAATGGTCATGTCCTCTTACATGTCAATTACGCAACGAAGGCTGCTATGCTCAACTGGGTCCGTTGGGGGTGCATATTAATCGATTGGATAAGGAAGTAGATAATGTTTCGGCGTTACAGATTGCTCGTATTGAAGCGCGCGAGATTGATAACGCTTATGGTGGCGGGGAAGTTCCAACAGGAAGAGATCTAAGGTTACATGTATCTGGTGATTGTCGGACTATTGCTGGGGCAAAGATAATTAATAATGCAGTGGTCCGATGGAAGAGGCGTGGTGGCAATGAAGTATGGGGGTATACCCATTGTTGGGATCATGTTACCAAAGATGTCTGGTCGAATGTATCTATGCTAGCTTCGGTAGATTCTATCGAAGAAGTGAAATATGCGAGGCAAAATGGATATGCCCCAGCTATTGTTGTAGCTGAACATCTAAGTGAAAAAGTATATACATTACCAGGATCTGATACTAAATGGATTCCATGTCCAGCTCAGACACGTCATATCGGTTGTGTTGATTGTCGATTGTGTTTTGACGCAAATCGTTTGTATGAAAAAAACATGGGTATTGCTTTTTCTGCACATGGTGCTAGGAAAAACACAATTAAAAGAAGGTTAGCAGTTATCAAATGAAGTAGTTAAGACCACTTTTAAGTATAAAAATGAAAGAGTTTTCAGATTTCGTTAAATACGATGTATTAGGTAATGACGTATATATATTGTGTACTGATACTGATTATGGTATTAGTGCTGTAGCAGAAATAGAAGGACATATCTATTATTTAGGGATTGTATCAGAGATTGTTGCACCAACATATTTAAGTTTAAATCATGGCGGTTTTGAAAACGTTGGATTAGCTATTCTTGCCTGGCAAGATCATAGTGGTAATCATCTTACAAACGAAGAGTTTGACAAGGTGATAGCGGTTAACACGGATGCAAGTTCTTTCTTTACTGAAAAAGTATAATATTCCATTGAAGTATGACCTAGGTGCAGAAATTGGTTATGGCGCCGATGGTCAAGTATTTGAATTATTGGAAGATAATAATCGTGTTATCAAACTGTCGATATTGTATAATTATTCAGATCAAGATATAGATGATTGTTATGACCAGATTGTAAAGACATTATCTTACATTCAAGAACATAGACCTGATCCATGTGTGCGTGTATATGAACACGGTTGTTTGTATCGTGGGCAACGTGATACATATATTGGAACACAAGATTTTATTATATATTACTATGTTATGGAAAAACTCAATAAAATTTCTGAGGATGAGAAAAAAGTATTTCATAGTATTATTAGCCACGAGGATTTAGGAATTAAAAAGAATTTTTCCGAGTCTGTACTAAAAGATATGCTAGTCGGCATGGGGCGCGGGCTTGACTTCGATATGGAGAAGGTTTTATTATTTGACAATAATATTAGGAATTCTAAGGTAAGGCACAATGATATTCATATCAGGAATATAATGAAGACCGGTGCGGGTGATTTTAGATTGATTGATTTTGATAGAGTAAAGATTGGAGGATGAAATGTCTAAGGAAATAAAGGCAGATTTAACACTTTTGAAGGAAATGGTTACGGCACTTGAAACTCAGTTAGAAGAAGCATATATGATTAGAACTTCATTGAAGACTGATAAGTCAGGAGAGGTACATCGACAATTCATCATTGAGGTATCTAAATCTGTAGGTATCCTATCAGGAATAGCTGGAGAAGCGTCATTGCTTATCGGAGATTTGCAGAAGATTATGCAGTATTCCTATCAAAAGGACAGTGACCCCGCTGACGTTGTGAGCACAATATTGTCATCAATTAAAGGCAGCGACCCAGGTGGCACGAGGAATTAAAAAAAATATTCTTGGGTTGCGGTCTTAAGTTTTGTGATTAAATTGTAAATGATTTCGATAATGAGAAATAAATGGTTTCGTCAACACGTAATGATGTCAAGCAGCTTGCAGCACAAATTGAAGCTTTAGCCAAGATAGTTCAAAAGAATTTATATGATTCTGGAGATTTTTGGCTGCTGCGAATGAGTTAGTTGCTAATACAACAACAATGGTATTTGCGTTAGGTGAAGTGTATGCTACTGAAAATAACACCGGAAAGAAGGTTAGAGCAAAGTTGAATCGTTTGTATGTTCGTGATGCACGAGGTCGTTTCGCTAAGGCTTAATTGACCAAATGAATAAAGCGTTAGCTAGATTATTATTAGTCATTCCAATATTGATAATTAATGTTCTGGCTGATGTCTTTATTACGTATATAGTTTCATATACAATATTTTTTCAATTATTATTTTATGGAATGGAAAGACATTGGGCGTTAATTACATCAATAGTAATTGCTATTGTAGTATATGCATACGTTGTTTTTTCGTACAAAATTAGATTTTTAATAAAAGATAATGGAGATATAAAACATGAGTAGTGATACGATTAAAGCAGTACTAGATGATTTGTCAGAAATTTTTTTGGTGGCAGATTCTGTTCTGAACGAATGGACTGGCGAAGGGAATTTGCAATTTCCAATGTTATTGGGAATGATGGCAGTTAAATTAAATTGGGATGATAAGCGAATGCGCGAGGTAGATCCGTTAGTGCGTTTTTATGTTCGTAAGCATCCTGATTGGTATGTTACACGTGGCGCTCATGGTGGAATTATGCGCGCTACTGAAAAGCAAAAGAAAGATGCGGCAAAACTTGCTAAGGCTTCTATAAAAGAGCAACTAAAGGCTCAAATAGAAGCTAAGGCAGCCGAAGCCGAAGAAACTGATATTGAAGATAGTGAATAATTCAACATAACATGTCAAATGGAGCAGGTTAGATTGGACTGCTCACTTTCATATTGAAAGGTATATATGAAAAGAATATTATTACTATTATCATTTTTTGCAATAAATCTAACTGGTTGCCCAAATAAATCAACTCCACCCGTTACAGATGCTGGAACGGATTTCGCTCCGGATGTTGTAGAACATCAAAAGATTGAGTATATAGTATCTGGAGACACATGGCAAGTTACTCTTCCAATATCTTGGAAAGAGAAGGTTCCGCTTCCACATAGTCAGGACGTTGTTCTGTTAGCCGAGAATGAATCTACACAAGGTATGTTTCTTTTAACAAAAGAAACATATACTGATTCGTTTGATGCTTTTGCTATAGAAACATTAAGGGGGTTAAGGCGGCAAGGATCTACAATTATTATGTCCGAATCTACTTCATTGAACGGGAAACCATTTGTACATATCAAGTATAGCCAGGAATCGTTAGTTGTACACACATGGTTAACTGTTAAGGATAGTTATGGCTATTCTATTAATTGTGGTGGGGTTGTTTCTGATATAGATCTGCTATCTGGAGATTGCCAATCTATTGCCGACTCTTTTAAGTTGAGATAAGTTTAGATAATGGATAAGATTCTACTAATAGACGCTATGAATAGTATATGGCGAGCTAGCGTAGGTTTTGGTCAAAAGAAAGTATCATCAGAGCATAAGTTGTGTATCGATTGTGATCGATACTACTTATTGCATGCATCGAATCAGCCTCATTGCGAATGCGGTGGAACTTGGTCTTATTTAGAAGATAAATGTGAGTTTCAGCCGAACGAAGATAATATTCTTGTGTTTAATTTTTTTAGAAATTTAAGACTTATCATTGAGCAATTTTCTCCGGATAAATGTTTTTTTGTTTTGGAAGGTCATCCAAAATTAAGATATGATTTATATGCTGAGTACAAGGGAAACCGTATAATTAAAACAGGTAGTAGCAGTAAACAAGAAACTAGAGATAGAGTATTTAGATGTAAAGATACTATTCTTAGTATACTGAGACATTTACCAATTACGGTTTGTAAAGCAGAAGATTATGAAGCTGATGACGTAATCTTTACTTTATGTGATAACATGAAGGATGAAGAACTTACTGTTGTCAGTAACGATTCAGATTATATTCAATTGCTTCAAAAAGGCTATGCTAATTGTAGAGTATATAATCCAATTAAAAAAGAGTTTATGTCTGCTCCATCATATCCTTATGTTGTATGGAAGTGTTTATATGGTGATAAGTCAGATAATATTCCTGCTTTATTGAAACCAAAAAAGGTAGAAGATACTATTCGTAATATAGAACTTTTACAAAAATTCTTTTCAATTGAGGAGAATAGGGCTAATTTTAATATAAACAGGCAACTTATAGAGTTTATGTTTGTTCCAGTTGATAATATAATTTTGGTTGAAGGAATTAAGAATTATGATGCTTTGCGCGTAGAATTTGAAAACTTGCAATTTAATTCTATAATTACTGAGCCTGCGTGGAGCAAATATAAAAAGACATTTGATTGTATCAAATACTGATTATATTGTGAAAGCACCTTATGGTAAGGAATGGAGATTAATAGCTATATAGATATATAGAACGTAAAAATTCCAAATTCACTATGAAAATCTTTATTATAGGATTACCAAAGTCTGGGAGAACTACCGTAGCTAATGGATTAATACGGATGTGTTCTAAGTCGGGAACAAGACTGTTTTACATTAATGCTGTTGACTGGATTAAGGATACATTTCGTGCACATAATTTTAGTGGAACTAATGAGCAATTCAATGAAGAATATCATTCTTATTTAATGGAAAGGATCAGAGATAATCCTGATTTAATTATAGATAATCTTACTGGGTCAATAAGTGTTCTAAGTAAAACAGCTTCTTTTGTTGAAAATCCTGTTTTGGTTATAGACGGAATTTTTTCTCCAAGAGATTTCTGCAAATCTTTTGATTTCAATAAAGACATTGTAGTTTTTCTAAATAGAACTGATGGCGAACGTTATACTAAGAATTATGAGTATGTTGGTATTTCTGTAATAAGGGATTATTGTTTTTGGTTATCATCTACCGGATTACTATCTAAAGATAGATGGTTAGAATATAATTTCAAAATTCCAGGGGATGATTCTGTTTCAATTAGAAAATTGGGGTTTAAAAACTCGGTTTATATAGTTAGATCAATTACAAAAGTTGTTCCTCATTTATTGAGTATTATTACAGAACTAAAATGATTTATCCAGATGATTTTCATAATAAAATAATTTGTGGTGATAGTCTGTCAGTAATGAGACAAATGCCAGATGAATCTGTTGATTTAGTAGTTACTAGTCCTCCTTATAATCTTCATATAAGGAAGACGTTTAATAATACTGAGAATTGGAAGGGCAAATGGAACAAATCTAAATTACAGTCTATTGGGTATGATTCTCATGATGATTATATGCCAGAGGATAAATATTGTGATTGGCAACACAGCATATTGCTTGAGTTATTAAGATTAATAAAAGAGGATGGAGCGATATTCTACAATCATAAGTGGAGAGTTCAGAATGGTTTATTTCAGCAAAGGCCAGAGATTGTTGCTGGTTTACCAGTAAGACAAATAATAATTTGGCAGAAGGCTGGAGGAATAAACTTTAATGCTGGGTATTTCTTGCCGACATATGAAGTAATTTATTTGATTACTAAACCAAAGTTCGTATTACCTCCGAAGGTTAATTCTTTTGGTGATGTATGGACTATTCCACAGAGGAAGGGAAGTTGGCATCCGGCGCCATTTCCTTTGGAATTAGCAGAAAGGTGTGTAAGATCAACAATTGGGAATGTTATTTTAGATCCATTTGTAGGATCTGGAACAGTTGCAATGGCGTGTATTAAACACAATAAAACATATATTGGTATTGATATTTCAGATAGTTATTGCAATAAAGCTCGTAAGGACATTAATGAATTTATTTTTTAATTTCCTCATCCAAACCGACAATATCATCTGGAGTTAGGCTATCGATAATTTTATCGAATATTAGTTCTGCTCTAGCGATAGGATCAGTGATGCCGGTATTATTGACCTCATCCAAAATGTCTTGAGCTTTTTTTTCTAGTTCTGCTTGTTTTATTATATTAGATAAGGCGCGTTTTCTTAATTTTTTATTCATTTATTATTTCTCCCAATATCTTTTGTAAAGAGTTTACAATCTGCATTACTACGTTATTTGGCGAATCATATCTAGTAAAATTTTGTGCAACAAGTTGTTTTCCGGTGAAAATTAATTTTTCTATTTGTTGTATTGCTGCTTTACGATCAGCTTCTGGTCTTTTCAGATACTCATCGAGTTCTTTAACTTCTGCTCTATAAGCATCATATAATGGTTTATTAGCTTCCCATTCGATAATTATTGGGCTATTTTGTGCTTCAGCATTGAATACTGCAAGCCATCCCTGTTCTTTTGCAAATCTCTCAGCTTTTTTACGGATACCAGCAATTATTTTTCTTTCCATTTCTTGATTTCCTGCGGCTTTGGCAAGACTATTTATTAGTGGCTGGAATTCGCCATGGTTTTCTCTTTTTATTCTTTCGATAGTCATTTTGAAAGTTAAATCTTTTTTAATACCCATTTTTACATTAGCGAATGCTTGTCCTAATTGCCTTAGTAATTCGGCTATATCACCTTGTAATCTTTTTTCTACTCTAGCCTTCCACTTTTCTTGTTCTGCCTTAGCTATGGGTATTCTTTCAGCTTTAGCGGCTTCAATTTCATCCAAATATCTTTGTAATAATTCTTTAGAAGGTAACGTTCCTACTAACCTTCCTGGGACTGCAACACGTCGCATTTTTCCATTGACATTCTTAAGAATTTTACCTTCAAGAATTGCAAGAAGATTTTGGCGAAGGACTTTTTCTTTTTGTTTATTTATATCCCTGGATGCACTAAGTTCAGATAGCGCTGCCTTTTGACTAAGTATTAATTTTTCAATTATTGACTTTTCTGGATCGTTAAGCTGATCTTTATAGTTTTTAGCATCTTTTTCTCTGAAATAATTTCTGATTTTGGCTTTTAGTTTTATTCTAGTTTCAATTAGTGGTTTAATTTTTTCTTTTAATATACGAACATCTAGGGCAGCATCTTTATCATCTGGGACTGTAAGTAGTTGTTGATTTGCCTGTTCTAGTTTTGTAGCTAGTGGAGCTAAATGGTTTAGAATTTCAATTAACTGAATGGTATTATTATGAATATCTTCACTAGCATCTTCTGATAGAGTTGTTTTATAGTATTCAGCTTCATCCTTAAAGGATTTAGACCAATTTTTATATGTCTTAACATCTTCTTCATGGAATCCAGATCTAAACTTAGGACCGTCTTCACCGCCAGTTTCCCTATATGGATTATATGTTGGTCCACCTATTCCACTCTGACCTTGTTCAAGTGCAGAGGTTCCAGCTTCTTCGTATAATTCTTGTGTCTTTCTATCTCTAGCTGCTTTAATTTGTTCTCTTACTTCATCACTATCTTTTATTTTTGTTAAGTCGGCGCCCCCTGCTCTATCCTTAAGATCTTTAATGATAGCGTTTAGAATATCTTCTAATTTGTTTTCTGATCCGAATACATTTTCAGAATCTTCATCCTCATCAGGTTCGTCTCCAATAACGTCGTTATTCTTTAAGAATATTCTGATATGTTGATAAACTGTGGCAAATCCAGCATCAAGTTTGATAGCTTCTTTATATTCCTCAGCAATAAGCAAAAGATCGTCTACGTCAATGTCTTGAGTATTAATTTTCCCGGTTTCTACTCCGGAGTTAACTATGTCTACTAATTCTAAATATAGTTTGAGAGGTTGAGACTTTTCTAGTTCTCTTTGTTTTGCTTTTTGTTTTTCTTCTCTTTGTTTTAAAAGTCTTTCACGTATTTCTCTTTCTTTTAAGGCGATAGCATCTTCTGGCGATATTGCTATTTTTGATAGATTCATAGCTTTCTTGTAAAATGAATCGATATCTCGTATTAATTTTGCCAACCAAATCATGATGTTATATTCCTTATATACCAGAAGTATTCGATATTATTACTATGATACATATGCTCTTATGGATGTTGTGTATGATTTGTAAAATAAATCATATTATAGAATTTGTTTTCTGAATCAAATATTATTTTTGAATCTAAGTGTTGTGGAATTAAATATTATAATTTGCAACATAGCAATCTGTAAGCATTTATTTATGTTAACCAGTATACGTAAATTCCTTTTTAGATGTGAAGAGTGTGGTTTGATATTATCAGTAGAATTTGAAGACGAAGATGATATTGAAATGGTACAAGAAAATAAAGTTGTTTTAGAATGCCAGTGTAGTGGTTATTGTAAAGTATTAATGGATTAATCGCGGCGCGTTGCGGCTCGTGCACCCATCACGAAACGGGCGCACCGCACTACTGAAGACGGCACGTTTTGTTGTCTGTTAGTTCAATATTAGAAGGGAAAGATAATTATGGATCGTCAACAATTTGTCGCAGAATTAGGAAAGCTTCGTTCTTCGTCAACATTCATGACTATTAAGGGATATCGTGCTGCTAGCGGAGAAGTTGCAGATTATAATATTGTATTTCATATAAGCTACAAGAATGCACTTTTGCGAAGTGTTGCTGTTCTTGAATCATATATTCCTGAGAATGATCTTGAAGTTCAGGCGAAACAGGAATGTCTAAAGAGTTTTATGTCTTCTCTTGATAAAATAGATTCGACTCCAATTGAAGATATAGATGATGGTTATCATCGTTTCACTGATTATAATGGTAAGTATATCAATGGGGTGAAACTGCATGAGGAAACTGACACTCTCCATTTATATGGACTAGTTATTCAGAAGAGGGTTATGATGCCTGGAATTTACAAGACCCGTAATCGGAACCCATTGACAATTGCTAAGGATAAGTTGCGCAACATGTGCCCTGTTGGAAAGTTCCGTCAGTTCAGGATTACACCAGAACAGGTAGATTCTATTTCTGTAGAAAATCTCTCTATGTTGACACCAGAATGATACAATCAAGAAAAGATACGAAAAACCCAAGTATTAGGATTGTATGACGGCACAATACTAAACAGTATTTCTAAAAAATAAAACTGATTAATTTTATTAATTATGGAACACATCTAAATAATTGAAGTATTAATCTAATATTTCTAGATTAGAATATGGAAATTAAGTTGATTTGATATATAAATCAAGATTTATAATCTTTGATATAGTAGATATACTTTCTATCTAATTCATGATAAGCCATTAAAATTGGCGTCTATATCGAAGGTTTTTAGAAAACTGTTGGGGTATACATGATTTCGATTTTCGGATCGAAGCCGGGGCTATAAATAAAAATCGCGTTACTCTTGACGCCGCATAATTCGTGAGTAAATTACACGAGAGCGGCGATGAAGTCGCGTTTGTTGAAACATTTTTCAAATCAAAGGGACTAACCATGGCGTCTAAAAAACTATTCTCTAATACGACAAATTCTAATTCTGATAGGGTTGCTAAGGCAACTGATACAGTGAATAATTCTGGCGGGCAGGCATATAGCCTTAGTGATAAGGGAGCACTTGCTCAATATGCTATGACTGGATGTTTCAATAGTACTTACTATGCTTCAGATAAGGAGCAACTAGATAAGATCATAGAACTTTCGAAGAAAGTTAGTACTGAGTTTCTGGCGAAACTAGCTGTGTATTCGAGACAGAAGGGGTTGATGAAGGACATGCCTGCTGTTCTTGCGACTTTGGTTGCGGGCAGATCATCAGAACTTCTGACCAAGATTTTTCCAAAGGTTGTTGATAATCCTAAGATGTTGCGTAATTTCGTACAGATTATGCGTTCAGGAGTTACTGGACGTAAGTCTTTTGGTACTCGCCCAAAGAAGTTGATACAGGCTTATCTTGAAAATCTAACTGATGAGCAATTGTTCAGAGCGAATGTTGGTAATGATCCTTCTCTACAGGATATTATCAAGCTGGTACACCCACGTCCAGCGAATAAGAGCAGAAATGCTATGTATGCATATTTGTTAGGCAAGGATTACGACAAGGAAGACCTTTGCGAATTGGTTCGTCAATTCGAATCCTTCAAGAATGATATGAATGGAGAGATTCCGGATGTACCTTTTCAAATGTTGACGGCTTTGCCGCTAACAAAGGATCATTGGAGGAGCATTGCTTATAATGCTACTTGGAACCAAATCAGAATGAACTTGAATACTTTTGCACGTCATGGCGTATTGGAAGACATTAATTTGGTCAATTATCTTGCTGATAAACTAATTGATTCTGAACAAATTCATAGGTCGAAGGTATTTCCATACCAATTGTTCACAGCCTTTAAGAACATTGACGACAATGTTCCAATGAAGTTAAACATGGCTTTGCAGAAGGCTGCGGAAATTTCGTGTGATAACATTCCTGAGATTAATGGAAAGGTATATGTAATGGTTGATGTTTCTGGATCGATGAGTTATCCAATTACAGGATACCGTTTAGGTGGAGTGTCTAGCAAGATGCTTTGCGTTGATGTTGCAGCATTGTTTGCGGCAGCAATTCTTCGTAAAAATCCAGAAGCGCGAGTTATTCCATTTGACGTAGTTGTACATAATGCTAAGATGAATCCTATGGATTCAATAATGACAAATGCCAAATATCTATCTAAGTTTGGTGGTGGCGGAACTAACTGTTCTCTTCCATTAAAAAATCTTAATCTTAATGGCGCTAATGGCGACCTTATAATCTATATAAGTGATAACGAGTCGAATATGGATTCAGAAAAATATGCTTCTACAGCAACTATGTATGAATGGAATATATTTAAGAAGAGGAATCCTTCGGCTAAATTAGTGAATATTGATATTCAACCATATTCGACAATTCAAACATATTCTAGAAAAGATATTTTGAATATTGGGGGGTTCAATGATTCAGTTTTTGAAGTAATTGATAAATTTGTACAATTTGGTAATGATCAAGAGTTGTGGGTTTCAAATATTGAATCTGTAAGTTTATAAAGCGATCTAATGTTGCTGTCATGATGGAATGATAGGGTTAATAGATTTAGTTTGTCCTACTGTAGTTGTGACGCACAATCCAGTTTAAATAATTAGTTTCATAAAAATGAGGAGTTTGATTCTCGTAATAGGTACAAAATGAATGAAGTATATATTGTATTCTTCGCTACTGGTGAGTATGAATATCGCGTTAATGAAATATCGAAGTTGTTTTCTTCTAAATCTAAAGCAGAGGAATATGTTAGTAATATGAATTCCAAGTTAATAGAATTGAATTTGTATGATGGACAGAATACAATTGCTCCTTATGAAGTAAGACATAGTGACGAGGTTAAAAAAGAATTTGGTTTCAGTGTAGATTACACTGGAGCTTCATTTTATATTAGTGGTCCATTTAAGGTATACTGATATACTACTACGATTAAAGTTGTGTTTGAATAAAAATCGAGGGAAAATGAATAAATGGCAAAACCCATTACTAACGTTAGGAGAGCGTTGTGTTGCATTTGCAGAGAACGAATTAAATAATAACGTTAGAGAAGATAAACCTGGGACGTATACATCTCCTAGAATCCGAGAATATTTTGCGATATGCACTAGACAAATTAATGGTAAAGAAGTTAATATTAATTTTACCAAAGGTAATTGGTGTGCGGCTGGTGCTTCATTTTGTTTGAAGAATTCATTATTGCCTGGTGAAGTTCCTCCGCATGGTTATAGGCTTGGTGTTGTAGAGATTGTAGCAGATTTACAACGCAATGGTTTGTGGCGATCGGCGGCAGATGTCAGGTCAGGGGCATATGATATACAGATAGGAGATGTTATCATATTTGATAGGAGTCAACCAGGCAAACCTGAAACAAAATGGTATCGTCATATAGGTAGAGTATATGATATTATTCCGGGTGGATTTAGGTGCATAAGTGGTAATAGCGGTGGTTGCTGGAAGATTAGTGATCACAAACTATCCCAGTCAAACCTATTAGGTTTTGGGCAATATGCTTTTACTACTACGACAGGTGCAACACAGACTCAAGGTATTGATTGGTCTCATGTTGATTTAGATGATTTGGCGCCATTACACGATACTGGTAGAGATTTGGCTTCTGATAACTTTTATTCTATTTTCAAAAACCTCTTCAAGAGGTAATATTATATTTCTCTAATTATAGAGTTTAGTTGCATAACAGATATCTTTTCAAATTGTTTTGCAAGCTCAAGCAATTTAGATTTTTCATTTAGTTCCGGGTTAAAAATAACCTTATTGTATAGAGCGTCTATAATTTTTTTGATTTCAGGTCCAGGTTTTATGTTTAGATTTTGTATCAAGTCATTTCCAGAAATATCTAAATCCTTTATAGTGAATGATGGTTCATGTATCATGGAGTTCAATTCTTGTAATCCTGGTACATTTAGAGCTTTGGCAAATGATAGGAATTCTGATAAACATTTTTCATATCCACCTAGAACTGGTGATTTAATTGCATGATTTTTGATAAAAGAAAAGAATTTTCTAGCTTCCAGCGGACTTTTATTATTAACGAATTTTTCGAACTCTTGAACGGATAGTTTAAGAAAAGCAATCATTGCTATTTTATCGTTTGGGAATTTAAGATTTTTTAATGTATTTACTATCTCTTGTAGGCTAAGTTTATGTAATAATAGTGCCACTTTAACTTCTAAGCTAACATTATTATTGGCATCGATTAGAGGGAATGTACTGGTAATTAACGTGGATCCTAATATTGGATCCCCTACTGCTAAAGCGCCTGTTTGTGACAATATATTCAATCCAACGGATGGTTTAGAAGCCATTAATGTACTTAGAAGTTCAGCAGTAAATCTTTCTTTAGAAACTTTTTTAAGCGTTTCTAGGTGATTAGTAATAGCGTTTTGAGTTTCTGGGTCTACATCAAATCCAAAACGGGCAGCGAATCTAGCTACCCTCATAGTTCTCAATCCATCTTCTTCAAATCTTTTATTAGGGTTTCCCACAGCTTTAATTTTTCTATTTAATAAGTCTTGTTGACCTCCATACGGATCAACTAGTTTATCATTAATTGGATCATAAGCCATGGCGTTAATAGTTAGATCTCTCCTTGATAAATCATCTTCGACATTATTTGCGAAGGCAACATAGTCTGGGCGTCTACCATCAGAATAATCTCCTTCAATCCTATACGTAGTTATTTCAAGTTGATCTTCTTTATTGGGACCGAGAATTACTACAATTGTTCCGTGTTTCTCTCCTAATGTGAAGTGCTTTGGGAAAATCTTTTTAACCTGATCTGGAGTTGCGTTAGTAGTTATGTCCCAGTCTTTTGGGTATTTATTCATGAGAAGGTCGCGCACACTTCCACCAACTAAATATGATTCAAACCCAGCGTCTTGTAGCATTTTACAGGCTTTTATAGCATTAGGTGATATTTTTGACATATCAATATGTATATCCGCCATTGATAACAATTGATATTTAATATGATATTTTCTTGCTAACATTAATAATTTATTTAGTCCCATATAATAATGACGAAATATTGTTCTGTTAGTCAATTAGTCAATTAACACTAGCATAAAACTGGTAATCTTATTTGCATAAGATAAAAAGCATAATAGGATCTAAATATAATTTTGCATATTAGATTAATATTATTAAATTTAAAGGTGATATAAATAGTTAGTACCTACTTATGTAGTGGCGGCGTTAATCGTAAAATTAAAAAAAACGGATTGACTGGTGACTAAGTGAGGTTATAGTGTGGGTACGACGCAACAATTTATAAGAAGTGGCTGCGCAAATAAAAAAAATATGATGCATGGTTGACAGGGTGACGGCAGTGGTTAAATTTGATGGTGATGGTGATGGTGATGGTGATGGTGATGGTGATGGTGATGGTGATGGTGATGGTGATGGTGATGGTGATGGTGATGGTGATGGTGATGGAGAGTTGAAAGAAAGTTGAAAGAAAGTTGAAAGAAAGTTGGGCATATTGATATATAGTTTTTATGGTATAAAATTATTCGATTAAATTCGTTTAATTTTACGATAACTGAATGCTAATGTGGATTACATTTTGGTAAAAATAAAATCTACATTAATTTTTGTCAGTTAATATTTTATGTATGGGCATATTGATATATAGTTTTTATGGTATAAAATTATTCGATTAAATTCGTTTAATTTTACGATAACTGAATGCTAATGTGGATTACATTTTGGCAAAATCTACATTAATTTTTGTCAGTTAATATTTTATGTATGGGCATATTGATATATAGTTAGTGTTAGTGAGGTATAAAATTATTCGATTAAATTCGTTTAATTTTACGATAACTGAATGCTAATGTGGATTACATTTTGGCAAAATCTACATTAATTTTTGTCAGTTAATATTTTATGTATGGGCATATTGATATATAGTTAGTGTTAGTGAGGTATAAAATTATTCGATTAAATTCGTTTAATTTTACGATAACTGAATGCTAATGTGGATTACATTTTGGCAAAATCTACATTAATTTTTGTCAGTTAATATTTATTTCTTGTTGAAATAAAGAAAGATTATTAATCCTATTAATGATATAATAGCTAATCGTTGGCTAATATTTAGCTGGTAAATACACACAACTTAAAAAATTAATGCTGACTGACCGGATCCGTGGTAGGATCTTCCGATTGTAAATCGGATGCTTTTAGGTTATATGGTTCGATTCCATAAGTCAGCGCCACACCGAAAGGTGACCAGATCAATGACAAATTAATGCCCTTTGTGGCGGATGATATATGGATTATCAGCATCCGCGTCCATCAGTATCGGAATGTCGCCTAGTGGCTATGGCACTTGTTTTGGGTACAAGATATCGGAGGTTCGAGTCCTCTCATTCCGACCAAGTTAATATATTATGTATATTTGTTTGATATATCTCATACAACTATGATACAATATATAGAGTAGAGTGTTGGTGAATTTAGCTAACAATGTACTACAATTCTATACAACCCTATAATATCAGAATGCAGCAAGCATTACATTTATAATAACCGATAGCTTGGTCGGGTCAACTCCGACATTATGGGGCTGCTCCCATTTATGTTTGCAATAAAACATGGGTCCGTGACGTAATGGTAGCGTAGCAGACTTTTAATCTGAATGTTGAGGGTTCAAGTCCCTCCGGACCCACCAGAATGTTCAAACCAGAATAGCTTCTAGCGTATTTTATTTGCATGCTAACCTATTAAAACTAGGTAATGCTAGATAATATATTTGTTTGATATATCTCATACAACTATGATACAATATATAGAGTAGAGTGTTGGTGAATTTAGCTAACAATGTACTACAATTCTATACAACCCTATAATATCAGAATGCAGCAAGCATTACATTTATAATAACCGATAGCTTGGTCGGGTCAACTCCGACATTATGGGACGGTTCCCATTTATGTTTGCAATTTTGTCTGATATTATCGTTTGTTAAGTAGTATGCTGCTAGTATGCTGGTAGAATATAAATCCATTAATAATGGTTTAATGGAATTTTATTCCGCCATATGTTAAAGACGTTGTTAGAACATATAAAGATCTTAAGCATTTAAGAAATACGACGTAAATAATACTTCTTCTTTGATTAGACCGCATGTACTAGAACACAACAACTTAGTAAAAACAATTGATATGTGTGGACGAATTCAGTGAATAATTAGTTATACTGTAGGTTTATCTACAAAGGAGTATAGCTATGAATGAGTTAGAGCTAATGGATTGGTTCGATACTTGTGGTCATGAAGTTGCCTTAGTAATAAGTAACAAAGGCGATTTTACTGGAATTGCAATTAGCAAAGATACACAAGACACATTTAAAGCTTCAGGAAGAGATAGGTTAAAGGTATTGTCAGATCTTAGAGATATGTTAAGTGGTACTTATAAATAATACTCTTGTACACATACACTTATTTGTGTAACAAATTGTTATCGATTTTTCTTAAAAAAAGATTAGTGAAGATGGTATTGTTTCATATCTTTCAAATATAGAGAAAAAATTATTCTAACTAAATGTGTTAAATGTATAGTTATTATCGGAGCGACTCCGTCGGTTACGTTCGTTAAACGGTTTAGGACGGTAGTCTGATAAACACACTAGTTCAACTCTAGTATGTACGACAAAGGCAAATCCTAGATCTTAGATAGTATTACATTTCATTTATTTGTCAGGATTAGTATATTAAAAATATTATAGTATTTTATATAGTTATTGTGATGGGGCATTTAAGATGGTTGAAAAATTAGAAGATTTAGATATTTCTTACGAAGATAAACCAGAAGATATTGATAAGAAAATTAAGGAAAAACTTGGTATGTCTTTTGAAGACATGCATAAAGCTTTGGCGATTTACATAGAGAAGAATGCCGAAGAGATTGTATCAGATATGATGAATATAGCCCCGTATGGCGAATATTGGGAATTAATAGAAGACACGGATGGAATGGCTAAATTTCTAAGAAGTGATGTTGTGAAACCAGAAAACTGGGAAATACACTCTATTAAAGTTATAGGAGACAATTCCATTCAATTTGTTTTCTCATCTAAGGCGGTTGATGATGGAGATAATTTCAAAGGATTTGTCGTTGTGACTTTCGCTGGAAAAATGCTTCATGCTTTTTGTACGGGGGAATGCTAATATGATATTGGGTTGTTACTGTAATTATAGAGAAAAGCATTAATTTTTTTAATGTGCAGTCATTAAAGACCGTAAAAAGATAATAAATCCAGATCATATATTCAGCAATTAAGTAAGTAAGATCATTGGGGTGGGAACGAATTTATGTGATAACTTTTGCTTCTTATCTTGTGCCAAGAAAACCGCCAGCCTTGTGTTGGTGGTAACTGATTAGTTGTGGTTGTTGTGCCCAGCTCTTTAGTAATTTCTATATATGTTTTTGTTTCCAACATTCTTAACAAGATATCATTATCTGGTAAAATGACTTTCTGTCTTTTTATGACTAAATTGTCTATACCTTGTTTTTTAATCTATTTAACAGTGTGTTTATATTAATTTTTAATTGTTTTGCCGCATTAGTTACATTACTTTTGTTTATTAATTCTTGATTTAATACAATTAATACGTGCTTTAGTAGTCTATCTAACGGTTGATTTTATTTTGTAATAAAATGATATTTGTTTTGCTTTGTGGTTTTTTCTTTTCTAGAGATAATGGGTTATTTGAATAATAGATTTTATCAACAAAAAGTTGGCAATAGTTTCCAGATATACTTATTGTATATAATTGATTTTTTTCACTTATTATAATTCAATTTTTCATTTTATGATCTTGCATCTTAACATTACTAATAGATGATTTTATATTGAATTTATTGTGCAGTATGTTTTGCATATCATAGATAAAATATTTACTTGCAGAATTGAATTGTGCTTTAGCTTTTACATATCTATTTTTTCTTTAGCTTAAACATAAAGACACGCCTTCGTCCCAGCAGCCTCTTATAAAATCAGGTATATAATCATTTGGAATTGATGGAAATTTAACTATTAATGTTGTATTTGGAATACAACTAATATATCGTTATATCGATATGTCGAATGAAACTCCGATAAAAATTTATGGTCCTTACCGTAGAGCTATCGATAACCGAATGATCGTAATAGTTGTAGAACGTAATGGTAAAAGACGCACCGTATCTTATCCAAAATGGATTTTAGAATTACAGTTAGGTCGTAAGTTAGATCCAAATCTAGAAACAGTGGATCATATAGATGGTAATATTGATAATAACAGTTTAGATAATCTGAGAATTCTTCCAAGAGATCAGCATTCGGCAGATGATGCTAGACGAGTGAAGAAAGTAAAGTTCGAATGTGTTTGGTGCGGCAAGGAGTTTGAGAGAAGCCCCAGATTGATAAGGGACAAAGCTAAAAAAGGCAAAGCTGGTCCTTTCTGTTCTAGAAATTGTGCGGGGAAATATAGTCGTAATCTACAACTAAAACTTATCGACAAATTAGATAGTCAAAAAGCCGTAGATAGCGAATACTATAAAAGAAAGTATGCATCTACTATAATACACTCTGATTTCTTCATAGATTTGATTTGTGATATATGGGAAAACTGATATATTCTAACTACTTTAGTAGTGTGGTTTTTTTGGTTGCTTCGTTAGTTTTATGGGACACATCTGGCATTGCGTAATTTAGTTTATAGGATGTTATTGCAGTGATTTTTATAAAAAAATTTAGTTTTTAAATTTAAAAATGCGTAACTTTGGTAGTCTCCGCATAGTGGTTATATATATTGGTGTACGAAACATGAGGTAAAATAAATGCCTGAAAGAATTACTATTGCTCAAGCATTGCGTAGAGTAAAGAAGTTAAAGGGGTTCATTGCTGAACACAGGGCACGTGCTGTAGCTGGTGTTTCCTATATTTCAGATAAAGTTCCGGCATTTAGGTTTGCGGATGAAGTTGCAGCCATGTCTGAATTAACTAAAGAATTAATTGATCTTGAGGCTCGCATTGCGACTGCGAATGCAACTGCCACCATCAAAGATGGAGAAGATGAAATGACTCTTTCCAAGGCAATTAGAACCTTGCAAGAATTAAAGGGGGTTATTTCTTTTTATCAATTACTTAATTTGCGTGATGGAATAGAAAAGAATCGTGAATCCACATGGGACGATGATCTTGGTAAAAAGATAACTAGAGTCGAAGAAATTTTGTGGGTTTGTGATCTTTCAGAAGCAGAAAGAGACCGTAATGTTAAATCTCTTCAGGATCGTTTTGAACAGCTCAACAATCTTGTTGAAGATGCAAATCATCAGATTATTATATAATTTTTGACTGTTATGCAGTCATAAGGACTAGGGTGCGGAGGTTATTGTAAAGCTGGGACCCCTCTCTATAGGAAATAGCCTTTGGTTATTTAATTAGAAATCCAATGTGGTGTTGGATAGAATTTCTAATATTACTAAGGATTATGATATTGACCGTTACTGGACAGCAGTTAGCGTTTAGACTAATAAGCACTGAACAGTTAGCGTTAAGCATTAAGCAATAAGATGTTAGCATTTGTTCACCAGTTTTCTTTAACTTCTGCCGCCCTTTCATTTTTAATATGAGCAGATCATATAATCGCATGGTAACTGGCAATACATAGATCATATGATGGATGATCGCGCAATTGCGTAGTTGATGGTAATGTTCATATATGTAAGATTAAAACTAATGCATATATGAAAAAACAATTCAAAAATTGACGATATTTGATTATGAATATAGTCTTGTTACTACTGTTAGTTATAATATTTGTATTAGGCACAAATATGGATATTATGAGAATAAGATTAGTCGATACTAAACAGTGGTATTCATAATATGAATATGTAGGAATGTATTATGAAGTTCGATGATTTTACATTACATCACAATATGTGGTTAAAGGTTGTAAACATAGTCACAATGTATATAAGGGGAATGGAGGCTGATTATTTGTTTATGGTTTCCTAAGTTAGATAAAGTAATTCTACAACTAATGGTATAGATTATTTTATTGATCTTGTGCCAAGAAAAGTACCAAATTTGTGTTGGTAGTAATTGGCAAAATAGTTTAATAGTCTATTAGATTTTTTGATATTTTCTTAGTGGTGTAATATGGGCGATATCAGTAGAGCGACAGAAGCAATAATAAATTTATTGGAGCCAATAATTGAAGAAGATAACCAAGAATCTGCAAATAAAGTATATGAAACATTATCTGCTGTAATTGATTATCCTAATGTAGAGTTTTCGGATAAATTGTCTATTATACATGGTGTAGCTAGATTTCTAATAAGAAACTGTGGAGTGGATTCATTAATGACAGTAGCTGCACTTCGAATTAGCATAGAACACAATAATATGTTGAATTAATATAATGAACAATTATATTAATTTCAGATGCTTTATGATATTCTGCCAAGAAAATCACAATCCTTGTGCTGGCGGATGGATTGGCGATCGTTAAGTTGTGTGTCAATCAGACAAATATCTCGAATAGCTAGAGGCAAGCTACCAGCATTGCGCTGGTGGTAATTGACCAATTAATACTATACAAAGTTTACTGGGCTATGCACTAATACAGTTAATATTACAACATATTAATTATGAGTATTCAAAGAATAATCAAGATTGGTGATAAGTTATTTAAGAAGTACGCAGGAGATATTTCTTTTCAAGCAGAGGTAAGTGCCGGAGACGCTATTGGGTTTTTAACACAAATCGTGAATGGACCAATTGGTTTTGGTAAGAACAAAGCTAAGGAAATATTAGATTATTTACAAACGATAGTAAATCATACCTATAAGTACAAACCTTTTGTTGATGCGTCTTATATTGATAGTATTATTGGGAACATGGTATACAGTAGAATACCAGATACCTATATTAATATTAATGCTAATATTCTTTTGGATGCTTTAGAAGATCAGAAGCTAGAACAGACTGGTTCATTTCCTAGATCTAGTATTGCGAACTCAATAGAAAGATATCATTTAGCATTAAATAGACTAAAAAATGATCCAATAGCAGCAGACAAATGGTCTCAAGGTCTTCCGGCGGAAGAAAAACGGAGAGAGGAGTCTGAAAGACAAGACGAGTTAAGAAGAGAAGAACTAAGAAGGTTATATTTGGCGCGACAAACAAAAAATTTTACACAACCTATATAAGGTATATAACTCTATATTGATGATTATTATGGAAATTCAGGAAGCTATTAATTTATTAAAAAGTGATTTTGAAAATGAAGAATGGTTTGTGGACATGGTTGCTGATAACAAGCATGTGCCAGGACGAATTATTATTCATGTAAAATGGTTGTCTGAAGATATTATAAACGTGGTACCTGAATATATTGCAGGATATCATGTTCTTATACATTTCGAAAAAAGAATTATAAAAAACAATATAGTATCTGATTCAGTTTTAAATTCAGTATTAATAAATCCTACAGAACTAAACATTGACGACTTGATTAAAGAATTATGTCGTTTAGAAAGAATTTGTGGACTGCATACTCTTCAAGATATATTCTATGAGATTCAAGACGGGGAGAATGCAGTGACAGATATGTCAGAAAGATATCCAGAAGTACGCAAACAATTAGAGGAATTATTTAATATTTACGGATTTGATGTTATCTATGAAGAAATATGCAGGTTATGATAAAGCAATAAACAAAATCAAGAACTATAAATAAGCGTTTTTAGGCGATAAGATATTAATAATATCTAATATTAGTGAGACAGGCAGTTTCTATTATAGGAGGGTTAATATTCTTTGATATTATGGTTTTCTGATTATTATTTATACATGGAGTTGTATCATGACTGCACATGAATTCGAAGTTTTAAGCCTAAATAGTTCTACCCTAAACAAAGACAAAGAAGATGAATATAGTATTCCGCTTGATATTTCTGATATTATTAATATTTGTAGAGAATATACTAAGCTAACTTGGCAAACGCAAAGCTATATAGAAAGCATATTAGAAATGGGAGTGGATGAAGCAATTAAAAGTGGATCAGTACAGCAAGATTCGTTGCCACATATTAAGAACTTCTTGCTTAAGATTTGTGATAACTCATATTTTGGTGATGCAACTTCACAAGCGAAAGAAGCAATCTATTTGATAGATACATATTTAGACGCTAACTTACAATCAGTTTATTACAATTAATATAGTATTAATGTAATCAATATGTAGAATTCTAACAATATTCATTGTAGATAAAACACATTGGATACATTTAGTGAATATAATTTTAAAGATAGTTATCTAAAGTGAAGAAATATAAGTGCCAGTTTGCGGCTCTGTAGCAAGAAGACTGCTATGCTTTAGCTTACAAGTCCCGTTTGAAATTAAAATTCCTACTCTTTAGTTAAAAATACACTCGCCTTGACAGCTAATTAAAAAAAATTACATTAGTGGTGTGAGGTTGCAAAAGCTATTGCTATATTCTAATTTAGATAGAACGTATTATATACGTGTTTGAGGTTCTAAGTGAGAGTGCTTAAATTATAACACACACTAAGAATATCATGAAATAATTCGAGCATTATATTTTAATGGTAGATTTCAATGATGAATCAGAGTACAAATTCTTAAAAGAAGGTATTATCAATTGATGATTTCCCTGTAGAGGTTACTGATACTTATTTTCCTTTCTACACCAAAGATGCTATTGGTAGACATCAAAATGCGCTATTTGATTCCAATTTTGGAGATAGATCTGAAAGATGGATGATTGGAGTCTCTTGCATGAGTGGTTGCCCAGTTAGATGCAAATTTTGCGATACTGGTCAGTTAAAGAAATGGCGACCTTTAACCGCAGAAGAGATTGTAGAACAGGTTGAATTTGTAACGGATAAAAATCCAGAGTATGATTTTGCTAAAGCAAAAGAACATAAGGATATTCGATCCTGATAAGTTTTTCATTAAGTTGTCACCAATTAATCCAAATCCAATATCAGATAATAATGATATGGGTAACGGTGTTGTTGCTGGTATTAACATTGCTTGAGGAGAATATCATGAATAAGGAATTTACAGATAAGGTTAAGAAACAGTTAGAAGAGTATGGATTTGAATATGCTATTGCTGTTGCGAATTGTGCTGAAGTGGAGGCGGGCGCAGCTTGTGGTCAGTTAAGCATCATCATTGATGATAAATCATGTAGTGATCCATAGAGCTATTTATTCTGAATAAAACTATTTTGATGGTAAGGCTGACCGATGAAAGTAATTAGTAAACAACACATTAGTAGTTTATCATATAATAATGTTTAGGTCTTTAGGAAAGCTTGTATATAGCCCGCCATCACATCTTGGAGATTCATCAAAATGGTTAGTTGTAATGGCTGACGATGAAATTTGTAGATATTATTCATCTTTATTTTATAAAGAATTCCCCTATTTGGGGAAATTAATTAGACCAGTATTTGGCGCACACATATCAGTTATTAGGGGCGAGCGTATATCTAATAAACAATTATGGAGACTTGATGAGAATAAAATTATCGAATTCGAATATGAGCCTGGAGTACGTGACAATGGAGAATATTACTGGCTAAAAGTTAAATGTGATTATTTATGTGATTTGAGAGAAAAATATGGATTAAGCAGATATCCACAATTTGATTTTCACCTAACAATAGGAAGAACAACTCAACATGCTGACTACTCCACAAGCCAAAGGATAGCAGATTTTTTTTGACAAATAGCCATAAATCTATCTAATTTATGATCTTATGTCAAGAAAACTACCAGCATTGTATTTGTTGTAATTGACATATAATTATAAATATCGAAATGGTCAAACGCCGCATGTCAGAATAGTTATAGAAAATTATATTATATTTTGAATATTGTTGATAAAATATAAATCAAGCTTTAGGCAAAGATCAGTAATTTATGGGAGCGCAAGAAAGACGTAGACAAAAAAGAATTAGGGACAGCGTAATACTACGTGACGGATATGTTTGTTGCTATTGTGATAGGATATTAAATCCAGATGAAATAACTATGGAACATATTGTTCCTAATAGCAAGCGCGGAACGTTTAATACTACGAATCTAACAGTTTCTTGTTCTGAATGCAATAATAAACGAGGTAATATTCCGTTTTTTGATTACTGTAAGATTATGAATTTTTCTAAAGAGAAGATAGAAAAATATCGAAAGTTGTACTACTATAATCTACAAATTAAAGTATTAAATATAGCAAAAGAGAAATGTTTGGTGGAAGATTTTGCTACGCCAAATATCTTGATAAAAAGGGCGTGTAAAATACTAAAAATTAAGGAGATTGATTTTATTTCATACGAAATGTTATATGGTTTTGATATCAAATTCGATAATTCTTGTGAAAGGAAAAAGATTAAATATTATTTTGAGCAATTGATTAGAATCATTGAATCAACTAGTTATGGTGAGTTTAAGAAATAATTATGCTGACTACTCCATAATCTAAAACGTAGCAGCGTTATTGTTTCAGGTCCGTAATATTATAAATAAGGTGGTAAAATGAAATCATATCCAACAATAACCAAAGATATAAGAAGTGATTTGTACATTTACGCTTTTGATAAGCTAGATGGCAGCAATATAAGAGCTGAATGGTCTAAAGAACGAGGGTTCTACAAGTTTGGCACCAGAAATCATATTATTAGTGATAAGGACAAACAATTTGGAGAATCTGTAACATTAATCCATGACAAATATGAGGCAGATCTTGCCATGGTATTTAAAGATAATAGATGGAGAAACGTTATTTGTTTTTTCGAATACTATGGTCCTAGTTCATTTGCTGGGCGCCATGTAGACTCTGAAACAAAAACTGTAACATTGTTTGATGTGAATCCATACAAAGAAGGATTATTGGATCCCCAGGTTTTCATAAAACTATTTGGTCATTTAGATATTCCCAAAGTTCTATATGAAGGTTATGTGAACTCTATCTTTATAGATAAAGTGCAGCAAAGTTCACTAGAGGGAATGACTTTTGAAGGTGTTGTTTGCAAAGGATCAAACGATAAGAAGACAAAAATGCCTGTAATGTTCAAAATAAAATCATTTGCGTGGTTAGAAAAACTAAAAGTGTATTGCAATGGTGATATGAAGTTGTTTGAGAAATTAGCTTAAATATAGTATATTGAAATTATTTATGCTATGCTGAAAATAAGCTTTAAGTAGAATTATAAGTATACGAAACTTACATATTAGATGGAATAGATCTAATATATGTTTGAGAATCTCTGGCATGTCTAAATTATAACTAACACGGAGAGTGTTATGAAAGATTTCGAATATTGTGTTTTTATTGGTAGATTTCAACCATTCAATCTTGCACACAAAGAGATTCTGGCTGAAGCATTGAGGCGAGCAGATAAGGTTATTGTAGTTATAGGCAGTTACAATAAGGCTCCAGACATTAAAAATCCGTGGTCTGCGGATAATAGAGCCCAGATGATTTATTCCTCATTGTCACCTGAAGACAGTAAAAGAATCTATGCAATCTATATGAGAGATTATCTTTACAACGATAATCTTTGGATTACTGATTTGCAGCAAAAAGTATATGAAAAAACAGATGGATCTGATAGCGTTGCTTTAATTGGTAATGAGTATGATAGGAGCTCTTTCTATCTTAAGCTATTTCCTCAGTGGAAGTTCATTTCAATGAAGAACATTGACAAGTATGCACGTGCTATAGAGATTAGACGGTTATATTTCACTCATGATATTGCATATAAAAAACATGTTACTGAAGGTGTAGCGAATTATATGGAAGCCTTTAAAACCACATCTGAGTTTGCAAAACTTAAGGAGGAGTTTGATTTTATAAGGCAATATTCCATTGCTTGGGAAGGTGCTCCATTTCCCCCTACTTTTGTGACTGTTGATTCAGTTGTAATAAAGAGCGGACATGTATTGGTTGTTCGTCGCAGAGGTAACCCTGGGAAGGGACTAATTGCATTACCTGGAGGATTTCTTACTCAACATGAATTTATTAAGTTTTGTGCAATTCGTGAATTGAGAGAAGAAACAGGAATTAAAGTTTCTAAAGAAGATTTGGAATCAGCTATTATTGATCAGAGGGTTTTCGATCATCCAGATCGTTCTTTGCGAGGAAGAACTATAACACATGCATTCTTGATTAATTTGAAATCTGGTCCATTGCCACAAGTAAAAGGAAATGATGATACAGATAAAGCGTGGTGGATGCCGCTTAGCGAGTTCTATACGAGGGAATCTGAGTTTTTTGAAGACCACTGGCATATTATCAGTTTCTTTGTGAATCGTTTCTAATAACAATTTACTATGCTGAGAAATTCAACAAAATACTGACAATAAGCTAGTTTTAATATTTCATCCGCTGAGTAATGTTATAATCCTACAATAGTATGCATTAGTCAATAACCTACGACTAAAGTCGTGGGCTTGCTGCTCAAAACATTAGTTTTGGCTGCATTTGGCTGATTGACAACAGCCTGCCCGTTATTCTTTTCAGCTAACGAGATAAAGTAATTTATCTTAATATTTTTAGCAGCATTAATATCTGCATGTTCTATGTAACCACATTTGCTACAAATATATCTAGACTTATTTCTATTGGACTTTTCAATAATTCTACAATTAGAACATTTTTGAGAAGTATATCTTGCATCAACTTTAACTACTTGTTTTCCTAATGCTAATGTTTTATATTCTAAAAGTTTTTCTAATTGATAGAAAGTCCAATTAGATAACCAACCGTTTAATTTCTTGCCTTTTTTCTGTTTTCTTATTCCTTTAAGATCTTCAAGAACAAATAAAAATAATAAGCTGATTAACTTTTATAATCCGCAATTCCTCCCACGGCTAAAGCCGTGGGTCTCCTTGCGAGGTTTTCATGAAGATTATCTACTAATGTGGCATTTGGTATGGTTGGTGTTTTTAGCTCAAGTGTATCTAAATACACAATAATTCGCCATGAAATGTTGTCATATCTAATTAATGGTTTATAGTAGCCAGTGATAATATCTTTTGTGCATTAGGGCTGCCAGAATTTATTGGAAAGTAACGTCAAAATATGTCCCATCCACTTAATGCTGTAATACATCCTATAGATATGGCGATTCATATAACTCAAAATGTATAATTTGTGAAAATTATATTCGGGTAGCTCATGATGAAATTACAAAATTGATAATACTACAATTACAAAAACACTTCTATTAAGAATAGTAAGGGCATTATAACAAATAAGGTAAATATGTCAGATAAATTAGCATTAAAACTTGAGATTACTTTTTTATTAGATTGTCAAGATGACCAAAAAGAGAAGTTAAAGGAAAAACTCGATGATTTTGGCTGGTGGGTTCTTCAGGAAATACAGTTAGATAAGGCGATAAAGTCATTTCCAGGTACACAAGAAACAGGATATGATGTCGTTGTTGTGGATTTGGATGATAAATGAGCAGTTTGCATTTAAAAAATATCTGAGTAACCTGGTGGGTCTTTACTTGTGAGGTTTCGATGGTTAAGTTCACAATGAACTAGGACTATCATACGATCAAATTATTAATGATTATATAAGAACAGTTGGTGACGTATTTGTTGCAATGTCATTATAAGATTATTTGTGATTGATTATAAGTGAAACTAGATGAGGATAATATATGAACCCTTATCGTTCTAAGCCGCTTGAAAAAAGCATTAATCCAATTAAATTGGATGTTGGGGAATTACATGTTGCTGTTAGATATGTAGTAGATCTAGATAGCAAAAACACTTCAGTAGAGAGATTTACTGTAGTTGGGACGTATAATTTTATTAAAATTGGCGAGGATATATGCCCCCAAATATTCAGGCCATCTATTATCAATACCCTCAAAAATTATAGGGACATTGGATTTGTTACATTTGATGATGTAAATGGCACAACTGCAATACCATTATCGTTAGTGTTAGATATTTCTTTTAAAGAAAAATCACACGAGATAATTGTATTTCCAGAAACTAACGCAAGCTATATGGCAGCAAAGAGAGTTGATAAACTTTGAGTACACTAGTTATTGAGTATATTTATTAAAGTTGCATAGATAATATCATATTAAATCATTTTGCTCGTGGATATTTTGATTGCGGTTGCTTCATAAGTAATTATAAACAAAGCCAATTCTAGCAAAGTAAAATAAATAACTAATAGTTAATAACTCCTATAAATCATAATTCTCTATCTTATATACAAAAGAATTTTAAATAGTTTGCATGATATTTTTGTAAACATTAATATTAACTCACACCTATCTAAAAGATATAAAAATATACTCAATAATAACTTTATACTAAAAATATTAGAATATAACAAGAAGCTTATCAATGTTTAAAAAAAAGAAAAACAGGTTTCCGGTAAAAAAGCCAGACAATTCTCATATCGTCAAGCCAGCGTTAAAGCGACATTGGTCTGACTTACAAAAAAATATCTTTATGGACATAAATAATGGCACGGGTCATACCGTTGTAATAGCGAGGGCTGGCAGCGGAAAAACAAGCACGATAGTCGAAGGGTTCAAATATATTCCTAGTGGTAAGAAAACTTTAATGGTTGCTTTTAACAAAGCAATCGCGGACGAATTAAAGCAGAGAGCCGCGTCCTACATAGATGTAATGACTCTACATTCACTAGGATTTAGGGCGATTAAGCAATCTTTTGGCGAAGTAGTGCTTGAAAACAACAAGTGTTCCACGATTGTTTCTTCTATTATTGGAGAAGATTACGATTTATGGGAACTTAATATGAGTATTTGCAAGTGTGTTTCCCTTTGTAAGGGGTTTCTTATTGATACTCCAGATAAGATTGACTACTTAATTGATAAGTTTGGAATCGAAACATTTGAGCTTACGCGAGAAGCATTCATTAAGCATGTAATTAAGGCGCTGTCTTTATGCAAAGCGAATAAACAGGTTATTGATTTTGATGATATGATTTGGTTTCCATTTGTATATCATCTAAATGTTGGTAAGTTTGATGTAGTGTTTGTTGATGAGGCTCAGGATTTGAATTCGGCACAAATCGCCATGGTGATGTCTGCCTGTAAAATGGGAGGTAGGATCATTGCTGTCGGCGATCCTGCCCAGAGCATTTATCAATTTAGAGGGGCAGATAGCGAAGCGATCCCTAATTTCATTAATAAACTAAACGCCAAAACGTTACCGCTGTCTATTACCTATAGGTGTCCAAAACAAATTGTTAAATTGGCACAAGAGATTGTACCAGACATTAATGCCGCCGACACAGCACCAGAGGGTATGGTACATCAGATTAAGATTCATGAACTACAAAAACTTGCCAAACCTGGAGATTTTGTTATTTCTAGGACAAATGCACCGTTAGTAAAACACTGTATGTCCTTTTTGAAGGCTGGAATTCCTGCAAACATTCAAGGGAAGGATATCGGGGCTAATCTCTTATGTTTTATAAAAAAATCCAAAGCAAAAACTATTAATTCTTTTATTGAGTATGTTAATACGTGGAGGAATCAAGAGATAGAAAGATTACTTGCTGAAAAGAAGAGTACAGATACTTGTATTGATAAAGCAGACTGCTTGCTTAATTTATGTGAAGAAACATTGACAATTAAAGAACTAAAGGAAAAAATTGAGAAGTTGTTCAATGACGCTGATGATACTAAAAAAGTAATATTTTCTACAACACATAAAGCTAAAGGACTAGAGCGTGATAGAGTGTTTGTTTTAGCAAATACATATAAATATGGACCAGGAGTTGAAGGAGAAGAGGCTAATTTGTGGTATGTTGCGATCACAAGGTGCAAAGATAGCTTGTTTTTAGTGTATAAGTAAAAGTAAACAGTTTTCAAGAATGAATAAAGACAATATGTAGAATTTAGTCACAAATGGTTGTGGTGATCTGACTAAAGGTTAAGTAATATTGCCACATTATATATGATGGCAACAAGTGTTCTCTTCAAAATGGTGGGGAGAGATGTAGATTCTTCTCCAGTTGAATATAGAACTTGGGTGGTAGATGGCTACCCAGACTATGACGGATACTATTATACTGGTCCTAAAGGTGGGACTAATCCTTTAGTAGATGTGGTAGCTTATCCTGTCATCAACGCAAATGGTCCTATTGATTTTAATTTACCGGACCCGACTTTTTGGCAGAAGACTTATACTCAACTACCAAGCGATTTAAGAGATGCTCATCTCGCAATCGTTGATGGATACGTGTATCTTTTTGGTGGAAAACATTCTAATAAGATATTCAGAACATCAACTTGTCGTCCAACTGATTGGAAAGATACTGGCGCGACACTTCCAACTCCATTGTATGGGGCACAAATAGCCATTATATCTGGCAGAATTTATCTATTTGGCGGAAATAATGGAGTTGCTACAGATACAATATATTCTGCTCCATTAATCGATCCATTAACATGGACAAATCATGGTTCATATTTACCTCAACCACTATATCATTCTCAATTATTGATCACTGGAACTGATGGATATATCTATTTGTTTGGCGGAAGTACAATAAACCATCTAACAGATAATGTGTTTTATGCTTCTGTATATGACCCATTCACTTGGCATGTGCATAGTAAAAGACTTCCAAAAGCATTATGTGGGTCATCAGTTGCTTATATTGCTAACGTGGTATATTTATTGGGGGGTATTTCTGCTAATTTGTTAGGGACATTACCATCTGCTGATGTATATTATATTGAATTAACAGAATTGATCAATGAATCTAGTTGGTGGAACGTTTTATCTAATGAACTTCCATATGCAATGGCTTTTGCTCAATTTGTAACGGTAGGATATAGCGGATATTTGATTGGAATTGATCATGAACGTGTCGGTTATTATATGACAGAAGATGATTTGCCATTAATAGACTATGTAGAATCTGGGTCAGAGACATATAACACTAAGATTTTCAAATGTAGTCTAAGTCCAGATTCACATTATCACTTGAATTGGAGAAAAATAGATCAAGAAATCAAAGGTGAGATATTCCAATCACAATTGGCTATAATTTACGATAGATTGTTCCTATTTGGTGGTAATGGCAGCTCAATTATATTTGCATGTAGACCAATAACTAAGTATAATTTTGGATCTCCAGACGTTTACGCATATGGTGATGTAACAAGAACACAATATTCAGCCGCGACAAATTCATTAGAGCTATTCAGAATATTATGTTTTCCATATTGGAAGACAGATTACTTTAATGATTCTCATATATAATGTCTAGCGTGATAGTTATGACGAACTAATTTCAAAAATTGTGTGAGCTTGACATGGCTTTATAGATGATTACATTTTTTGTATGAAAGATTATAATTCCCATGAAGCTGTGTTAGCTCGTGCGACCCAAGAAGATCCTATAATCATGTACTTGATTGTTAGAGAATCTTTAGGAATGGGGGCTGGAAAAATTGCTGCTCAATGCGCACATGCGGCTCAAATGATTTTATTGAAATACATGCAATTCGAAAAAGACGAACATACAAATAAATTGCTGCCTTTTTCTAGAGATAAATATGACATCATAACTGAATGGTTGGACCATTCATTTAGAAAAGTCATTCTTGGGGCTGATGAATCAAAATGGAATAAGATTAAAACAGAAATTCAAGAAAAAGATCGTGTCATTGTTATTGACGCCGGGTTAACAGAGGTTGAACCTGGATCCGAAACGGTCATCGGTTTAATTCCAATGCACAAAAGCAATGCACCTAAAATTATTAAAAGACTTAAGGCATTGAAATGAGGGTGGCTAGGCACGACCATTCTAATGGTCGTATTCTATCAAAACAGACCATATCAAGTATTACGTCTTGACGATGGGTAAGATAATGTTTTCGTTTCTAGTATAACCAAAGCATTATCATTCATATATAAACACATTAGAAATGGCAAAGTATATGTTCATTACGCAGATATTCTTAGCATCATTCACAGTGGTTTTCTTGGCATAAGATCATAAATTCATATATGAAATTCTATTATAAAAAAGATTAGGACGAGTTGCAAGTTTATGATGCCATAAAAGCTTTTGGCGATTAAAGCTTGTGATAGACTAGGCAACATAAGGTCTTTGATGATAGGTGGAACTATTGAGTTTCAGAAGAAGTCTATTAAATAGAAAAAATAATAGAAAAAATAACATTATTTTTAGTACTATTAAGTAGGGGCAGTATGAAAAACTTAACATGTATTGTTAGTTTATTGGACAAACAAACACTATATATTGGTGGAGATAGTGCGGCATCGTCTGGAACTAGCATTTGTATCAGAGAAGACAAGAAAGTCTTTTATAACGGACCATTTATAATAGGATTTACCCATTCATTTAGAATGGGTCAATTGTTACATTACAAGTTTGTTCCTCCTGTACAAGAAGTAGAAGATGACGTAGAATATATGTCTACGGCATTTATAGATAATGTTAAGAATTGTTTTAGTCTTAATGATTTTGTTTTCGATAATGATGCTGATGATGGTGCATTTCTTGTTGGATATAGGGGGAAATTGTACGTTGTTGATACAGATTTTCAGGTTGGAGTCCCATCAACACCGTATTACGCGATTGGATGTGGAGCGGACTTTGCACTTGGTGCTATGTATGCTACTGAAGGCAAGAAACCAGAGGCTAGAATCGTGACTGCTCTTGAAGCAGCTAGTAAATTTAGTACAGCGGTTTCTCCACCATTTTATATTGTCAAACAAAGAGTTCCCAAAAATAGATAGTCAATAACCCACGACTAAAGTCGTGGACTTGCTGCTCAAAACATCAGTTTTGGCTGCATTTGGCTGATTGACAACAGCCTGCTCGTTATTCTTTTCAGCTAACGAGAGAAAGTAATTTATCTTAATATTTTTAGCAGCATTAATATCTGCATGTTCTATGTAACCACATTTGCTACAAATATATCTCGACTTATTTCTATTAACTTTATTGGTCGATTTATTTTCGAAAGCCCACTCGACATGATGCGAATAAATATCTGCACAGGTTTTTAGGAAGTCTAAAAACCCATCAGGAGCGGATAAATAAAAACTATATTAGTAGTAGAAAATCAAATAAAAATAATAAGCGGATTAACTTTTCTAATCCGCAATTCCTCCCACGGCTAAAGCCGTGGGTCTCCTTGCGAGGTTTTCATGAATCAATAGAGTTTATTTTAGAATTTAATGTCCTAAGGAAATCAAACTAAAATAGAACTACAATAGTAATTCTGTTAGCAGTATGATTGCCCGTTTGAGGTTTTGACGTTCGGTATAATTTAAAAAATGCGCGGTGCTTGACATACTGACGCAACAACCTTAATTATCTTAAATTATGGGTTGTGGCGCAGTGTATCAATTATTCGTAATATTCGGTGTGTCTTATAAAATTATCGAAGTAGCCTGAGAATCACACTACTTTAGTCGTTGTAGTATACCAAAAGTATATAAGAGAGATTAAGTATATAAGAGAGATTAATTATGAATAGAATTCGAGAATTAGAGAATAAAATATATGATGCACGCCACCATTATTATAACGGGCAATCCAAAGTAAATGATAAAGTGTATGATGCTTGGTGTGATGAGCTTCGTTTGTTAGATCCAACAAATAAAGCTGTTACAGCGATTGGTGCTCCAGTTGCTTCCGCTTGGTTAAAAGCGAAACATCAAATTCCTATGGGTTCACTTAATAAAGTAAATACTCCAATTGAGTTTTCTAAGTGGACAAGTGATGTTGCATGTAATGACGAGCTTTTTGTCACTCAAAAGCTTGATGGTCTGTCAATTGAGCTAATCTATGAGAATGGCATTTTAATTCAGGCAATTACTCGTGGTGATGGTGATATTGGTGAAGATATTACTACAAATGTTAGAAAGATGAGCGGCGTTCAACAACAACTGCCCACATCTTTTAATGGGTCTATTAGGGGCGAAATAATTATGTTGAAGTCAAAGCACCAGAAGCATTTCTCTGATAAAGCCAATCCTAGAAATGCTGCATCTGGTGTCTCAAAGAGACTTGATGGTGTTGGTTCTGAACATTTATCTATCATATTTTACCAGGCACTTGGTGATGTAGATTTTAAGACAGAAGTTGAACAATTTGAATGGCTAAAAGCACAGGGAGTAATGATTCCCGATTATTGGGTATTTAAAAATGCAAGTGAGGTTAATTTGCATTGGAGAAACTATCAGGATAATTATAGAAATAAGCTGGATTATGACATTGACGGATTTGTTATTCATATCAATGACATGGCTAAACAAATATCTTTAGGTGATAAAGATCTTCGCCCATTGGGGGCGATTGCTTTTAAGTTTGACAATGAAACTCGTGAATCTGTTATTCGAGATATTGTTTGGCAAGTTGGCAACAGTGGTCGTTTAACTCCTGTTGCAGTGATTGATCCCGTCTCTTTGGTTGGCGCTACTATTACTAAGGCTAGTATTTACAATATGTCTTATATTGAAGATTTAGGGCTTGATATTGGAGCGACAGTGCTAGTTGCCCGTGCCAACGACGTTATTCCCAGAATTGAAGAACTTGTTAAAGGAACTGGTAAGGTTGCTAAGCCTCCAACAAAATGTCCTTCTTGTGGTAGAGCAGTTGTGATGATTGGTGAAAATCTGACATGTGTTAACGCTGCTACTTGCCCAGCACAAGTTGTTGGAAGAATCAAAAATTGGATCAGTGAACTGAACGTTCTTGAATGGGGCGATACATTAATTGAGCGTCTTGTCGAAACAAAAAAGGTAACTACCGTTGCTGATTTGTATAAGTTAACTGTGGATGATCTTGCTGGAATTGACAGAATGGGCAAGAAGTCTGCTCAAAAATGCTATGATAATCTGTGGGCTGCCAGTGAAATCTCGCTGGATATTTTCCTTGGTGCTCTATCTATTCCTATGATTGGTGCGACGACAATTCGACAAATCATGAACGCTGGATACGATACATTAGAGAAGTTTTGTCAACTCAAGTCGCAACATTTTGAAATGGTTGTTGGTGTTGGTCCATCGAAAGCAGAATCGTTAGCCAATGGATTGATTCAAAATCAGCAAATTATTCTAGAGTTATTGAATAATGGTGTTAAGATCAAGACTAAGGTTATCGGCAAACTAACTGGTGCCTCTGTTTGTTTTACTGGTTCTATGAAGAATAAACGACAAGTTTTGGAGAAAATGGCTGCCGATGCTGGTGCTGATGTTAAGTCTTCCGTTGGAAAAGGTTTGACCTATTTAGTCATTGCAGACCCAAATAGTACAAGTTCTAAAGCGGTCGCTGCTCGCAAACTTGGCATAACATTAATTTCTGAAGAAGAATTTTTGGGCCTCATCAAATGAAGTCAATTATCATCAGCACGATACTGGTGGTTTGTCTTTGGCTAACCGAGACATTTAGCTGATTGACATACAGCTTACTTTATTCTATTTATATTTGTATTGTTAGATATCATGAAAACCTCGCAAGGAGACCCACGGCTTTAGCCGGGGGAGGAATTGCGGATTAGAAAAGTTAATCCGCTTATTATTTTTATTTGATTTTCTATTGCTAATGGTATATAATACCACAAAACCCCTAATAATTGGTCATTACTTCAGAGGTTCCTATGCGTTATTCTAAAATAGAAAGCGAAAGAACGTCTGACAAATCTGGGGAAATAGTACAAGATGCTGGTTTTGAGTTTGTTGAAGAAGAAGAGGAAGTTACTGATAAGATTCCAATTGAAAAGTTTTGTCAGATCAACAATGCTCCATTAATTTTTGACGATCCTGCTGCGATTGTGCGAGTCATATTGTTACGAGCGAAACTAGATTATATAAATTATTTCGGTTCAAATATTTATTCAATCTTCGTTAGAACTGAAAACAATGAAGCATGGTTTGGTGTTCCAGTAAAAAACCCCAATGTTGGTCTTATGCGTTGGGAAAAGGATCGTTGGGATAAGGTGTATGGATTTTCTATTTCAATGGCGATGAACGAAGATCTTTAATTAATATGATTTTTCTTAAATTTTACACCATCCTTGATGTTATATACATCAAAAGGGTGTTGGAATGAAAAAGATAATTTTTACTCCGGAAGATTTACGAAAATGTGCTGAATTTTCCGAGCTTGTTGATACCAGTCTATATGTACAACGAAATCAATGGGATGCAGAAAAAAGAAAAGCCGACTCTAAAATAGGAAAACTTGGAGAGTTAGTTGTTTATTATTCATTGATTGATAAATACCCCAACATATCGTATCCGGATTTCAATATTTATAAAGCAAAGCAAAAGTCTTGGGATTTTGATTTAAAGGATGCAAATTTTAATTTGCACGTGAAAACGCAAGAAGCTTTGCAAGCATCAAAGTTTGGAGAGTCTTGGATTTTCCAATATGGAAATGGGAAAAATAGGCATTACGACAAAGAGATTTTTGATAGATTATCTCCAAATCAATATGTGGCATTTGTTAAGGTAAATATCATGAAAAAAGAAGGGGAAGTGAGAGCAATCGTGTCATTAGATATGTTACATGATAATAAACTATTTGCTTTACCAGTACTTGAAAAGCTGCAAGTTGCTAATAAGAGAGCTGTGTATTACAGAGATTTAGAAAAATATAAGGATCAATTGTTTGCACTATAATCAATTGCTATGATGAATCATCAATAGTGGTATTATCTATTATCTGTTAAAAATTATTTAAAACATTTAGTTGAAAATATAAGAATAAGCTATGATAATAACTCCATTTCGTTACCCGGGTTCTAAAAACAAATTGCTTCCCGTTTTAATGAAATATATAGAAAATATATTAGTCGATCAGGATAATTTCACAGATGTATTTGTTGGAGGCGGGTCTGTTCTTTTAGAAGTGGCTCAAAAGTATCCTAACATTCGATTGTATGCTAATGATAAGGATTATTGGGTTTATTGCTTTTGGAAAATCATTTCTGCAATAGACTCGATACAGTTTTTAGATCTTCTTAAGTTAATTGATCAATCGCCGACACTTGAACAATTTTACAAGTTGCGTGAAGAGAAAACGACAGATGAGGTGCGTTGCGCGTATAAAGCAATTTATTTTAATCGCACGACGTTCTCTGGTATTTTTTATAGTGGTCCAATAGGAGGCAAAGAACAAAAAAGTGTTTACACTATTGATTGTAGATATAATAGCAAAAAAATACGATCAAAGATGGAGAAGTGTAGAAAATTGTTATGTGGCAGAACCACGGTAACCAATAAGCATTTTGTTGATTTACCACAGATGTATACTGATGACCCTAAGTATTTGGATCCACCGTATTATCACAAGGGAGATGCGTTATATATAGAGAAGATGACTTCAGCAGATCATTTCGATTTAGCGGTTTTGCTACACTCAAGAAAAAATTGGGTATTATCATATGATGATTGTGATAATGTCAAAGATTTATATGAAGGACATAAAATTATTGACTTAGCTGCTAGATATTGTATAAATGGAATAAAAGAAAGTTGGAAGCATAAAAACGAATTGATTATTCTTCCTCTTCCGTAGATAATATTGTATAGAAGAATAATTTGATTATATATGTTTTATCATGGAAAATTGATATAAAAATAATTGGTAAAATTGGTAAAATGCCTTTAGTTTTGTTGTTATTAGCAGTATTTGGTTTGGCTTTTCTGATAAAGGAATCTGATGGCCCATGTGGTATAATGGCATGTATTAGAAACTTGTTAATGCGAAATAAGTATATAGGAACATTAGTATACAAACTACTGGATTGTTACTTTTGTGTTGGTTGTCATTGTGGATATATTGTATATTTACTATCTACACCAATTGTCAAATGGTCTGTTAATGATTTTGTTATTTGGATGTTAGCTGGCGGGGCATTTTCATTTATTATGAACTTGATAATTGAAAGATTGGTACATTAATCTTCCTACAAATGAAGTAAATTGTCACCAGCACGAAGATATGGTTTTTTTGGTATAAGATCAATAAAATTTAGATGTAGTTTATTGGTTAGCATTTCAATTATTAACATTATATAATTTGCAATTAACAATTATTTACGGTTAATTGCAGGTGACATTATAGACGATTGTACAGTATTTTAATTTGAAAGTAATTTGATAAATATAATGACATGTCTATAGAATTTTTTGTAATTTACATGTATTAATATAACCGATTAATATCATCAATTGATATTTTTATAAAATTTAAAAATGGGATTATATGATCATGATTACGTCAGTAAAATATTTAAAAAATAAATATCCTCATTTATCTTCTCAGATAGATGATTTAAAAAATAGAGTTAAACAAAAATATATTGATTGGATAATTCGTCAATTATATAACGGAGAATCACAAGAAGAATTATTACGTTCTATTGATTTATTTGATAGAAAATTACCAGCTCTTGCCGAAAATATAGGGATATTTCAAAGTTTAATTCATTAGAAGATTTAAAGAAAGTTCTTAATGACCTAGAAAATAAGGTTAGAAGAACTGTTGAAGTAAAAGATGAGTCAGCTAAAAAATTATTTGAAAATGAAAGATATGTGTTAATTAGACCGGATACTCATTTAGCAGCATGTTCTTTTGGATCTGGTACAAGATGGTGTGTAACATCTCAAGAAGTTCCTCATTATGAAAACTATATAAATTTCAATGCTGTAATTTATTATCTTATAGATAAAACTTTACCTTCACATAACCAATTATATAAGGTAGCTTTTGCAACTCAAATCAAAGAGATTTAGATAATAAGGTACTAAAGATGGAAGCGTTTGGTTCGAATGATAAAATTTATGACCCAGAAAATATCCCTGGTTATAATCTGGTGAAAGAAATAATTATCAAAGACGTTGAAGCTTTTCCTGCAGGAGCTGTTGTTTATGCAATGGAAGTATTATTGTCTCTAGAAGAGTTTAATCATTTTATGGCTGTTGCTATTTCTGTTGATGCCAACTTTGATATATCTGTTTTCCCTAAAAAATATCAAAGTATTAAAAAACAAGTTGATATTGTTTCTTATGTAATGGAACATGATATACAATATAATCAAAAAATTCAAGCCTATAAATATTTAAATAATGAATTTAGAAGTATATTAACAGAAAAAGAAACTGATCCAAGGATATTAGATAAATTATCTAAAGATAATTATAAAGATGTTAGACGATATGTTGCAGCAAACAATAATACATCTCCAGTAACATTGGATTTATTAGCTAAAGATAATGAGGAATATGTTAGGAGAAATGTTGCAAAAAACAAGAATACATCTCCAGAAACATTGGATTTATTAGCTAAAGATAATGAGGAATATGTTAGGAGAAATGTTGCCGAAAACAACAATACATCTTCAGAAACATTGGCTTTATTATCTAAAGATAATAATGTATATGTTAGGCAAAATGTTGCAGGAAATAATAATACACCACAAGAGGCGTTAGCTTTATTGGCTGAAGATAATGATGTGTCCGTTAGAAGATTAGTTGCGTCAAATAATAATACATCTCAAGAGATATTAGCTATCTTCGCTAAAGATAGTGATAAAGATGTTAGAAAAAATGTTGCAAAAAACAATAATACTCCACAAGAAACATTAGCTTTATTAGCTAAAGATAGTGATAAAGGTGTTAGACAGGCTGTTACAAAAAACAAAAACGTTACTCCAGAAATATTAACTTTAATAGATGAATATGAAGCCGCTAAACCCAAGCGAATATTACCTCCTATAGAGTTTCCTAAAAAAGAATTTGACAACAATTACATAATTAATTTTGGTACAGAAGAACAGCGACTAAAATTTATTGATAGTAATCCACCGATTAATGATCTTAAATCATTAGCTAAACACTTTAATATCTCTTATAAAGTTGAACTTAAATTACTTGATTTAAATAATGATGAAATTGATGAGATATTGTTGGAAAATTATGCAGTAGATCCAGAAATTAAAAAGATAATTTTAGGCGGAAGAGATGGTGAGATATAATTCGTAATGATATACTTATAAATTTTTTAATTTTTACATATTAATATGTAAGTATATTTGTAATGTACAAGTATAGTCAACTAATATCATCAATTGATAATTTTTATAAGATCTCAA